>Ga0070741_10010153_pt1 | contig 17926 bp, 15 predicted proteins | sample Coa_R1_4_FD_66440 | JGI IMG/M metagenome (GOLD analysis project Ga0070741, IMG submission 66440) | Surface soil microbial communities from Centralia Pennsylvania, which are recovering from an underground coalmine fire - Coalmine... | ecosystem: Environmental > Terrestrial > Soil > Unclassified ...
GCAGTTGGAACCAATTCTCGACCGTGCCGTACGGATTGGGCTGCGAATTGGGCGCTTGCGCCAGCGCGGCGCCCCCCCACAATAGCGCAGTTGCGATGAGCGCTCGGACCAAATTGGGCATGTTGCCCTCCTCTCGAATGGACATCTTACACTACCTCGGTACCGAACCGGTCGCTCGGTAGAATTGAACTCCATCGAGCTTTTGCTTTCCGTCAGTTCCTGATGTATACTCCCCCGCATGCGTAACCCACAGTGGATTCTCATGGGGGCGGCATTGTTCGCGCTGGGAACGCACGCCCAGACTCCGCACACGCCGCGCGGCACCGCTACCGACATTAGCCGCGCCGAAGTCGAAGCCACCGTGCAGAAGACCGCCTCTGCCGCAGTCAGCGATCAAGCGATTCGCGTCGTCCGCATCAACGACGAATATAATGTCGGGGTCGGCGTGGTGCATCGCGCGAAAACCAATGGCGCCGGCGCTGGCGGCGGCGTCGAGCACAGCCAGATCACCGAGGTCTACCACGTCATCGAGGGAAACGCGACGCTCGTCACCGGAGGCGCCATCGAAAACTCGCGCGAATCGGCACCCGACAGCAACGTGGTCAAAGTGCTGAACGGGCCGAGCACGCAAGGCGGCGCCGTTCACAATGGGGTGAGTCGTCAGATCGGACCCGGCGACGTCGTGATCATTCCGCCAAACACGCCACACTGGTTTAGCGAGATCACCACGCCGCAAATTGTCTACCTGGTGGTCCGGATGGATCCGCATAAAGTGCTGCCTGCCGGTTATGGGGCAAAGTGAGGAGAGAAGAACCATGAGACGGAAACTATCGATCGGCGCAATCTTTGTGACCGTGATACTCGCGCTCGGAATTGGATCCGTAATTCTTGAGAAGAAGGCGAAAGTCGAAGCCGCCGGCATGCAGGCGCCCCGATTTGAAGTGGACCCGATGTGGCCGAAGCCGCTGCCCAACCATTGGCTCCTCGGAAACACCATTGGCGTCTCGGTGGACGGGCGTGATCATATTTGGATCATCCACCGCCAGGCCTCGCTGGAAGCGATGGAAGATTACGGCGTGGCCAACCCGCCGGGACCCAAGCGGCAGAAGGGTGTCGTCGAGGCGGAATGCTGCGCGCCCGCGCCCGCGGTTTTGGAATTCGACGAAGAAGGCAATCTGCTGACGAGTTGGGGCGGCGAGAACGGACCCAACTACGTCTGGCCGGCGTCGAACCACGGCATTACCGTGGATTACAAAGGCAACGTGTGGATCGGCGGCAACGCCGCGACGCAGGGCGTGCCTGCCGAGGAGACGCTGGGCGGCCCGCGCGAGGGCGCAGGCCGGGGCCAGCGGCCGCCCGGCGCTCCGCCGCTGTATCACGACAGCATGATCATGAAATTCACCCAGGATGGCAAGTTCCTGATGCAGATCGGCAAGTCGGGCCAGAGCAAGGGCAGCAACGATACCGCGAATCTCGGCCGGCCGGCAAAGATTTTTGTCGATCCCAAGACCAATGAAGTTTATGTTGCCGACGGCTACGGCAACAAGCGCGTGATTGTTTACGACGCGGAGACGGGGGCCTTCAAACGCTACTGGGGCGCCTACGGCCACAAGCCCGACGATTCGCCGATGCCGCGCTACAATCCGAACGACCCTCCGGCGCAGCAGTTCCGCAACCCTGTGCACTGCGCCGAGCTTTCTAATGACGGCCTACTCTATGTGTGCGACCGCGTGAATGACCGCATCCAGGTCTTCAAAACGGATGGGACATTCGTCAAAGAGCAGTTTCTCTTCAAGAACACGCTGGGCGATGGCGCCGTGTGGGACATCGCATTCTCCAAAGATCCGCAACAGAAGTACATCTACCTGGCGGATGGCTCGAATGAGAAGATCCACATCCTCGACCGGCAGTCGCTCACCGTCCTGACCAGCTTCGGCGACGGCGGACGGCAGCCGGGCCAATTCTATGCGGTACACAGCATCGCCACCGATTCGAAGGGCAACATCTTCACCACCGAAACCTACCGTGGGCAGCGCATTCAGAAGTTCGTTTACAAGGGGATGGGGACGGTTACCAAGCAGGATCAGGGTGTGCTTTGGCCCAAGCATTCGTAGGACTCAGGGGATTGACAACCTACCGCCCGACAGGTAAACTGGCAGAGTCGAAAAGGAGCGGGTTCATGAGGGGAATGATGAAGCTGTCTGTCCCGGTGTGGGGCGGTTTTTTTGTCGCTGCGGGTTCCTTAGGCGCGGCAGCGTTGACCGAAAAACCAGTTACGTTCACGAAGGACGTAGCTCCTATCCTTCAAGCCAAGTGCCAGGAGTGCCACCGCAAAGGCTCCATGGCGCCGATGTCTCTGCTGACCTATCAGGAGACCCGCCCGTGGGCCAAGGCCATTCGCGAGCGCGTCCTCACCCGCCAGATGCCGCCGTGGCACATCGATAAAACGGTCGGCATTCAAAAGTTCCAGAACGACATCTCGCTCTCCGATGCGCAGATCGCCACCATCGTGCACTGGGTGGATTCCGGCGCGCCGATGGGTGACCCGAAGGACATGCCGCCTCCCAAGGAATTTCCGAACTATGACGGCTGGCAACTGGCCAAGCAGTTCGGCGAGCCCGACCTGGTACTGAAATCCGACGACTACACCATGCCGGCGCACGGCCAGGACGTCTGGTTCAAACCGCTCACCGCGGTACCGATCACGGAAGCACGCTGGGTGCGCGCGGTCGAGATTCGTCCGGGAACGCCTTCGGGCCGCAAGATCATGCATCACGTGCTGGCGCGGCTGCAGCAAAACGAACCGGGCGCGACCGCGGAAGACAACGATCCCAATGCCGGCCCTGGTCTGCTGATGGAGTGGGCTATCGGCAAGAACTATGACGTTTACAGAAACAACGCTGGAAAATTGCTGTTGCCGGGCGCACACATCTGGTGGGAGCTCCACCTGCACGCAGTTGGCGAGCAGATCCGCGATCACGCCGAACTGGGTGTGTATCTGTATCCGAAAGGGCAGGAACCTCAGCATCGCACGCGCCTGATGATCTTCAGCGCAACCCCGGTCGGCACGGATGGCGGCGCGGTTCTCGATATTGCGCCGAATTCTTTATCCGAAACGCAGGGATTCCACGTGCTGAAACAAGCAGCGCGCCTCGAAAATTTCCAGCCGCATATGCACCTTCGCGGCAAGGCAATGGCAATGGAAGCCATCCTGCCGGATGGCCGGCGCCAGACGCTCAGCTACGTCGATCATTTCAATTTCAACTGGATGATCAACTATATCTATGCGGACGATGCCGCGCCGGTGCTGCCGAAGGGCACGGTTCTGCACATCACTGCGTGGCACGATAATACGGTCGCCAACCGCAACAATCCGGACCCGACCCAGTGGGTCGGCTGGGGCGATCGGACCGTCGATGAGATGGCGCACGCCTGGGTGAACGTCACCTACCTGAGCGATCAGGAATACCAGCAGTATCTGGACCAGCAGAAAGCGAAGAAGCCGACGGCTGTGGCGTCGCGATAATCGTGGCAATGCGACAGTTGAGGGGTGCAGTAGCGTTTGTCGCCATCGTGATCGGCCTCGGAGCACAGAATCTGCCGCTCGAGCCGTTTCACAATTCCGGCCAGGGCGTCACCGCCGCGTTTGAAGGCTGGTTTCAGAACCCGGATGGCACCTACAGCATCCTCATCGGCTATTACAATCGCAACCAACGCGAGGAACTGGATATCCCGATCGGGCCCGACAACCGGATTGAGCCGGGAGGGCCCGATCGCGGGCAGCCTACGCATTTCCTGCCCGGCCGTCAATGGGGCGTGTTCACCATCACTGTGCCGAAAGATTTCGGCGATCAAAAGCTCACGTGGACTCTCGTCGCCAACGGGCAAACCAACTCGGTTCCGGTCGACCTCAAGCCACTCTGGGAAGTGGAACCGTTCAAGGATGCTACCGGCGACACGCCGCCGCTCCTTCGTTTCGAGAACGACGCTTCGGTGCAGGGCCCGCGTCCTGTGACCGTGCCGATGGCCGCTACCGTGTCGAGCCCCTTTACGCTGACCGTGTTTGCGTCCGATGACGCCAAGCTGGTTCCCGGCATGACGGCGCCGAAAACACCTCCGGTCTCATTGACGTGGAGCAAGTTTCGCGGACCCGGCTCTGTCACATTCGCCAATGCGCGGCCGCCGGTCGAAAAGACGGAGGGCTCGGCCGCCTTCAACGGCAAGGCCACCACGACCGCGACATTCAGCGAGCCCGGAGAATATACGCTCTATCTGCTAGCAAACGACTGGACCGGCAAAGGCGGCCGCGGGTTCCAGTGCTGCTGGACCAACGCCTTCGTCAAAGTTTCAGTCAAGTAACACCGGTGACCTTGTCGCTGGTATGACCGCGTGAGCGGTCTTGGAGGAGACGATGCATCGCAACACCCTGTTGCCGATCGTGCTGGGCGTCCTTGTACTCCCGGCCCGGACCCAGTCCAACGCGCAGCCGTCCACGAAAAACGGCGAGTGGCCGCACTATACGGCCGATCTGAAGGGCACCAAGTATTCACCCCTCGACCAGATCAACGCCTCCAACTTCAACCAGCTGGAAATTGCCTGGCGTTTCAAAACCGATAACCTCGGCACCCGGCCCGAATACAAGCTGGAAGGCACCCCGCTAATGATCAAAGGTGTGCTTTATGCGACGGCCGGGACGCGGCGCGACGTGGTCTCGCTCGACGCCAAAACCGGCGAAGTGAATTGGGTGTACAGTATGCGCGAAGGCAAACGCGCGGCGATTGCGCCCCGCCAGCTTTCCGGCCGCGGCCTCTCCTACTGGACCGACGGCAAGGGCGACGATCGCATCGTCTTCGTCACCACCGGGTACCGCCTGGTCGAGCTCAACGCGCATACCGGCCAGCCCGTCGGCGCCTTCGGCAAAGAAGGAATTGTCGATTTGAAAGTCGGGATGGTCACCGGCACCGGTCAGCAAATCGATCTGGAGATGGGCGAAGCCGGGCTGCATTCGACGCCGCTGGTCGTTAAAGATGTGGTGATCGTCGGCTCTTCCTTTAAAGAAGGAATGACCGTGGTCACGCACAACAACACCAAAGGCCTCGTCCGCGCTTACGATGTCCACAGCGGCAAGTTACTGTGGACCTTCAACACCATTCCGCGTCCGGGAGAATTCGGCAACGACACATGGGAAAACAATTCCTGGGCGAGCAACGGCAATACCGGCGTGTGGACGCAGATGACGGTCGATGAGGACCTCGGCTTAGTGTACATGCCGGTGGAGAGCCCGACTTCGGATTACTACGGCGGCGAGCGGCCGGGCAACAACCTCTACGGCGAAAGCCTGGTGTGCGTCGATCTCAAGACCGGCAAGCGAAAGTGGCATTACCAGATCGTGCACCATCCGATCTGGGATTACGACCTGTCGTCGGCTCCCATCCTCGCCGACATCAACGTCAACGGCAGAGCCATCAAGGCCGTCGCATTGCCGAGCAAGGAAGCTTTCCTGTATGTGTTCGATCGTGTAACCGGCCAGCCGGTGTGGCCGATAGAAGAGCGGCCCGTGCCACAGTCGGACGTCCCCGGTGAAAAGACGTCGCCGACGCAGCCGTTCCCGACCAAACCGCCGGCCTACGCGCGCAACGAAATGAAAGTTCCCGAGGACTTGATCGACTTCACGCCCGAGATGCGCGCCCAGGCGCGCGACAACATCGCACGGTATAAGACCGGGCCGATGTTCCTGCCGCCGATCGTCGGCGACCCCAACGGGTTTCTCGGCGCCATCAATCTCGGCAACGCCAGCGGAGGGACCAACTGGCCGGGCGCGGGCTACGATCCGGAAACACACATCGTGTACGCGCAGGCCAATCAGTCCGCGGTCACGCCGATTTCGCTGCGCACTTCGCCAGAGGGATTCTCCGACATCCGCTACGTCATGGGACGGAAGGACACGGACTTCGTGGTCTCCGAAGGTCCCGGTTTCGGAACCGCCGCCGATGCGCCGCAGAAGCCGCGGGCGCGCGCGCCGGCCCGGCAAACACAGCAGATCGGCGGCCTTAACGTCCAGGGCCTCTCGATCATCAAACCGCCATACGCCGTACTCTCGGCGGTTAACCTCGATCGCGGCGACATTCAGTGGCAAGTCCCCTACGGCGAGACTCCCGACGCCGTCCGCAATCATCCGGCTCTCAAAGGCAAGGAAATTCCGAACACGGGGCAGCCCGGCAGCGTCGGCCTGGTCGTTACGAAAACACTCGTGATCCTGGGCGACAGCCAGGTCACATCGGTCACGCATCCGCGGGGCTCCATGCTGCGCGCATACGATAAGGCAACGGGCAAAGAAGTTGGAGCCGTCTGGATGCCGGCGCCGCAGAGCGGTTCGCCGATGACCTACATGGTGGACGGCAAACAGTACATCATCGTCGCGGTGAGTGGCGGGGCGTATTCGGGAGAATACATTGCGTATAGTCTGCCGTCGGAATAAGTTCCTCGCGCTCGGAATTCTGGTGTTCGGTGCGTTCGCGCAGTCTTCCCGCTCGGTGTGGGATGGCGTGTACACCCAGGAACAAGCCAAGCGCGGCGAAGCCGCGTATGCGCAGGAGTGCGCCTCCTGCCACGGGCTGGCGCTGAATGGCGGAGAGATGGCGCCGCCCTTGACCGGCGGCGAATTCATGTCCAACTGGAACGGGCTCACGGCCGGCGATCTCTTCGACCGCATCCGCACCACAATGCCGGCCGATGCTCCCGGTAAGCTGAACCGCGAAAAGACCGCCGATATCCTGGCGCAGATTCTGAGCGCCAACCAGTTTCCGGCCGGGTCGACGGAGTTGCCGCATCAGAGCGAGATCCTGAAAGAAATCCGGATCGAGGCCAGCAAACCAGCAGGAAAATAGAAAAGTGAAGAAAGAAAACTCGATCACGGGTCGTGGCGCATGGACCTGCCACGCTGCTGTCCTATTTCTGGCCGTGCTCCCACTGGCTGCGCAGAGGTATCGTGCGCCGCGCGAGCCAAATGGCAAACCGGATCTGAACGGCATCTGGCAGGCGCTCAACGAAGCGAATTATGACATCGAAGCTCACGTGGCGCGTCCCGCGATGGCGCTGCGGCCGGGACCCTACGGTCCGGTGCCCGCCGCGCCCGTGCTCGCTCTCGGCGCCGTCGGCGCAGTTCCGCCCGGACTCGGCGTGGTCGAGGGCGACGCACTTCCGTATAAACCGGAAGCCCTGGTACAAAAGAAGAAAAACCAGGAAAACTGGCTGACCTCGGATCCGGAGATCAAGTGCTATCTCCCCGGCGTGCCGCGCGCCACCTATATGCCCTACCCGTTCCAGATCCTGCAGAGCGCCAGTGCGATGACCTTTGTGTACGAGTACGCCGGCGCGGTGCGGAACATTTTTCTGAAAGATCCGGGCAAAGCTCCGGTCGATTCCTGGATGGGCCAATCCGTCGGGCATTGGGAGGACGACACGTTCGTGGTCGATGTGACAGGCTTCAACGATCAGAGCTGGTTCGACCGCGCCGGAGATTTTCACAGCGACAAGTTGCACGTGGTGGAGCGCTACGCGCGCACTGGGCCGAACGAACTCTCGTACGAGGCCACCATCGAAGACCCGACCGTCTTCACACGCCCGTGGAAGATGAGCATGCCGCTGTACCGGCGGCAGGAGAAAAACGCGCAGCTTTTGGATTTCAAGTGCGTGGAGTTTGTGGAAGAACTGCTATACGGGCAGTATCGCAAACATCCGCTGAGCAAGTAATCGAGGAGGTCTCTTATGTGGAATCGATTGGCGCTCGCCATCGTCCTGATCTCTGTGGCGGCTTTGCCCATGGCCGGCCAGACGAATAAACCGTCTTCCCTGCCCCGCACCCCGGATGGCCATCCCGACCTGCAGGGGACCTATGACCTGGCCACCATCACTCCGCTGGAGCGGCTGCCGGGAGATCCGCCGTTTCTAACGAAGGAAAAGGCGGAAGCTCTGCGGAAAGCGGAACTGGCACGGCGCGCGGAGGACAGCAAGCCGTCGCGTGCCGATCGGCCGGCGCCTCCGGTAGGCGGCGACAAGAGCCAGCCGAAGTCATTTTTCGAAATTCTGGAGAGAGCCGGCGGCGGCGCGGTCGGGGGCTACAACCGGTTCTGGCTCAATCAGGGCACGCAGTACACCGAGGTCGATGGACAGATCCGGACGTCGATTGTGATCGAACCGGCGGACGGGCATGTGCCGCCATATAGCGCAGCCGCGCGCAAACGGCTGGCCGCGGCTCGGGCCACGCCGACCTCGGACCAGCGCGAGAACAACGATCCCACCGCCGAGCCGCCCGGGGCTTTCGACAACCCGGAACAGCGTCCTCTTGGCGAGCGCTGCCTGCTCGGGTTCGGTTCCACTTCCGGCCCGCCTGCGCTGCCGGACTACTTCTACAACGACCTGCATCAGATCGTGCAGACCCCGAATTCGATCATGATCCTCACCGAGATGGTGCATGACGCCCGTATCGTCCGCATGAACGCACAACATCTTCCCAAGGACATCCGCCGGTGGATGGGAGATTCCGTAGGTCACTGGGAAGGCGACACGCTGGTGGTCGACACCACCAATTTCAACGACAAAACAAGGTTCCGGGGGGCGACGGAAAATTTGCACGTCATCGAGCGGTTCACGCGTATCGACGACAAAACGCTGCTGTATCGCTTCACGGTGGAAGACCCGGAGACGTGGGACAAACCCTGGACCGGCGAATATACGTGGCCGATGACCACCAAGCCGATTTACGAGTATGCGTGCCACGAAGGCAATTACGCGCTCGGCGATATTCTACGCGGCGCTCGCGCGGAGGAAGCAAACAAGTAAGTAGGCACCATGCAAAAACTGATCGTGCTGATCGCGCTTCTCACTGGGCTTGGCCTCGCAGAGCCGAATGATTACAGCAAAGCGGAATCCTGGCTGTGCCGGCCCGGACAGCATGATGCGTGCGCTGTCGATTTGACCACTACAGTCATTGCGCCGGACGGCAAGCTGAGTCGCGAGACCTGGGCCGCGGATCCCGATGCGCCGATCGACTGCTTCTACGTCTATCCGACCGTTTCGACCGATCCGGCTCCGAACAGCGACATGGTTGCCGATGACGCGGAGCGAAACGTGATCCGGCAGCAATTCGCGCGCTTCGCGTCAAAATGCCAGCCGTACGCGCCCATGTACCGGCAGATTACGCTCGCTGGACTCCGCCCAATCCTCGCGGGTTCGGGGACGCTCGACCACGGCATTCAGTATGATGATGTCCGCGACGCCTGGAAGTATTACCTGGAGCACGAGAACCGCGGACGCGGCGTGGTCCTGGTCAGCCATTCCCAAGGTTCGTTTATCTTCTTGCGTCTGATCCGTGAAGAGATCGATGGCAAACCTGCCCAGGCCCGCATGGTCTCGGCGATCCTGCTGGGGACCACGATGGAAGTGCCGAAGGGCAAGGATGTGAGCGGAACGTTTCAGCACATCCCTCTGTGCCATTCCGCGTCGCAGACCGGATGCGTCATCACGTACGCGTCTTTTCGTTCGACGGTTCCACCGCCTGCCAACACGCTGTTCGGCAAAGTCACCGATGCCGGCATGACGGCCGCGTGTACCAACCCTGCGGCGCTCGGCGGCGGCAGCGGCGAACTGCACTCGTATTTGTCGACCGATGGCCGGACAATCGCCGGGGCGTATCCGCCGAAGCCTTGGGTCACTTCGGGCAAGACCATCGACACGCCGTGGGTCAGCGTGCCGGGTCTGCTGACGGCGCAGTGCTCGTCGAATGACAATGCCAGCGGTTACCTGGAAGTTACTGTGCATCCCGATGGGTCCGGCGGCCGTACGGATGACATCACGGGCGATCTCCGCGCGCAGAATGCCGTGCAGGCGAACTGGGGCCTGCACCTCATCGACGTGAATCTTTCGATGGGCAATCTCCTCGATATCGTCGGCCAGCAAGCGAAGGCATGGCGCCAGCGCTCCAAGTGATATGATTCGGGAACCGATGGCGAGATGGTTCCTGGTGCGCGCGGCGGCGATTTTCCTCGGGCTTCCGTTTGCCTTACTGGGACACGACATTCCCAATGATGTGACGATCCAGGCTTTCGTCAAGCCGCAAGGCGCACATCTGAATCTTCTGGTCCGCGTGCCGCTGAAGGCCATGCGGGACGTGGAATTTCCGGTGCGCGGCCCGGGTTATCTCGATCTCGGGCATGTGGACCGCTTTCTGGCAGACGCGGCGACGCTGTGGATTTCCGACTCCATCGAACTTTACGAAGGCGCCTCGCGCTTGCCGAAGCCGAAGGTCGCGGCGGCCCGCGTTTCCCTGGAATCCGACCGCTCCTTCGTGACGTATGAAACGGCTTTCGCGCACCTGACGGGCGCCCGGCTGCCCGATTCGACCGATGTGGCTTGGAACCAGAGTCTGCTCGACGTCTGGTTCGAATATCCGATTCATTCCGACCGCTCCAATTTTTCCATCCATCCGGGATTGGGAACGCTGGCTCTGCGGGTGGTTACGGTGCTTCGGTTTCTGCCTGCGGGCGGCGCAGTTCGCGCGTTCGAGTTCACGGGCGACCCCGGGCTGGTGTATCTCGATCCGCGCTGGCATCAGGCGGCGCTACGGTTCGTCCAAGCCGGGTTTTTCCATATTCTGGATGGCACCGACCATTTGCTGTTCCTCTTCTGCCTGGTGATTCCCTTCCGGAAATTTCGCGGCCTCATTCCGATCGTGACGTCATTCACCGCGGCACATTCGATCACGCTGATCGCCTCGGCGTACAATCTCGGCCCGGATGCGCTCTGGTTTCCGCCGCTGATTGAGACTTTAATTGCGTGCTCGATTGTGTACATGGCGCTGGAGAACATCGCCGGAGGCGCTACGGTGGGCCGCCGCTGGATGATCGCGTTCGCGTTTGGCCTGGTCCACGGGTTCGGATTCTCGTTCGCGCTGCGAGAGACACTCCAGTTCGCCGGATCGCATCTATTGACGTCGCTGCTGGCCTTCAATGTCGGCGTAGAACTCGGGCAATTGCTGGTGCTCGTACTGATTATTCCTCTGCTGGAGGGCCTGTTCCGGTTTGCAGTCGCGGAGCGGATGGGCACCATCATCTTATCCGCGCTGGTGGCGCATACGGGATGGCATTGGATGACCGAACGGTGGGACCGTCTGCGGCAATTCCCCTTCCGCTGGCCCGCTCTCAACGCCGCGTTGTTGGCCGGCTGGATGCGCTGGCTGATGCTGATCGTGGGCGTGGCAGGCCTGCTTTGGCTGCTTTTCAGCCTGCTGCAGCAGCGGAGGGCGAGCGACGCCGAGAATGTACCGGAGACCTGATCAGAAGCCCTCCGGGTGATCCGCGCGTGAAGCTCCTTTCGGTCTCCGCCCGGCAAAGCGAGTTGTCAATAGCGGCGAATTGATTTCGCTTATCAAACTTCTTGATCGTACGTGGAACCCTTAGAAGAGCAGAGGTTTGCGTGACGACAACAGCTGCAAATCACGGTCAGTGATTGCAGCTATAACGAGGATTCTATCGATCGATCGGTCGTCTGAGCTTATAGTAGTTCGGGACAACTCTTGCAGGAATGTGAATACGGCGCGACGAGCGTCGAGCAGAGCCGAACGGAATCGATGACTGTTACGAGCTCGCCAGCAGGCCGGACCGGGACAGGCAAGCGGGCGCCGCTGGAAAACGAGCTATCCCAGCTGCTGCAGCGAGTGAAGAACGCGCGCGATCGGACCCTGGTGGCGCGGCATCTGGGCTGGGATGGCCGCCCGCCGTGTTCGCTCCGGCAGGCGGGTGCCGGCTTTCACCTGACGCGGGAACGAGCCCGCCAGGTTTTCGCCGAGGCGCTGCCTCTGTTGCAGGCGGACGGTGCAACTCCGTCACTCGATGCGGTTCTCGCATTCGTCAGAAAGCGCCGGTTTGAACTGGTCACCGAAGTCGAGCGGCAATTGCAGCAAAAGGGATTGACGAGCGGGCCTTTTTCGCTGCAAGGCGTATTGACGGCGGCCCACGTACTCGGCCGCGCTCCGGGCTTTGATCTGGAGCAATTTGGCGCGGTGTGGTTCGTGGGCCAGGTTTCGGAGGTTGGCCGGACGATCCTGCTCACGGCAGCTAAGCAGGTGGAGCATTACGGAGCGACGCGGGTCTCAGTTGTGGTTCGGGAAGTCTCGAAGAAGAGCCGGCGCCAGCTTGACCGTGCACTGGTTCGCCGAGTCTTGCAGACGCGGCCGGATATCCGGTGGCTCGACAAAAGCTCGGATTGGTTCTGGCTAATGGGGCCGCCTCGCAACCGGCTGCGGACGCGTGTTCAGAAAGTCCTGGCCGCGACTCCGCAACTATCCGTTTCGACGCTGCGGGAAGCGATTTCGCGGGATTATGTCCCGCTGCAGCTGCCGGAATCTGTCCTGCGATCGTTTTGCGAAAGCTTATCGTGGTGCCACGTGAATGGCCCGAACGTCACGGCTTCAAGTACGCCGAGCGTGGGACAGGTGGTTTCCGGAGGTGAGGCAATCACCTGCGCGATCCTGCGGGAGCACGGCGGGGTCATGGAGCTCTCGGAGCTTCAAAAACAATGTTATGAAGCGGGCGTCAAGCGGGCGAACCTGTGGCGGGTGCTGAGCTTTTCGCCGCTCATCCGGCGGCTTGACCGGGAACTCTACGGATTTATCGGAGCAGCAGATCCCGGCCGGTAATAGGGGCCGCGGGGATGCATGCAAAACAGACCCGATCATTTCGGTTTGCGCCCACGGTTTCGGACCGCTCCCAAGTCATCGATTCCGGACTCTGTAGTTTTGAAAACACGAGACTAAAGCCCTGCAAACGTAAGGCCTGCGGGTCGGCTGGCCCATATTGGCTACCGCTGAACCCCGGGCGAATGCATGCATTTCTGTGATATGCTTGCACCTGAAATGATCGAGCTTCGGGGGGACCTTCCAGGGTGAAGAACATCGATCTCAGACTTCTCGCCATTGTCAGCGAACTTCACAAGACCCGAAGTGTCTCGGAAGCCGCGGAGCACCTGGGACTTAGTCAGTCAGCCGTCAGCATGAGCCTGGCGAAACTTCGCAAGCATTTCAACGACCCGATCTTCGTTCGAACCTCGACGGGAATGGAGCCGACTCCGCACGCCGCCGATTTGATCCAGCTGCTCAAAAGGGCTGAGGAGATGCTACAGACGGCGTTGGGGCACCATGTGGTGTTCGACCCGCTGACCTCCGATCGCGTGTTTCACATCTACTCGACCGATATTGCACAGGTCACGCTGATGCCGAAACTTCTGCACCGGCTGAAAGAAGTGGGACCTTCGGTTCGGGTGGATCTGCGAAGAATTTCCGAGACAACTCCGCGGTTTTTGGAATCGGGCGCTGCCGATGTTGCGGTGGGATTCATTCATCCGATGGGGGCGGGGTTCTGCCAGCAGAGTCTGTTCAAAGAAAAATTCGTGTGCGCCGTGCGACGGAACCATCCCCGTGTGCGCAACACGCTAACTCTGGAACAGTTTCAAGCCGAATCGCATCTGGCGATTGGCACTTCGGGCACGGGCCACTCGATCGTGGAGAAGACGCTGGAGTCCAAGGGCATACAGCGGAATATCGGCCTGACGGTGCCGAGTTTCCTGGGAATCGTATCGATCCTGACGTCTACCGATTACCTGGCAATTCTTCCCGGCCAGCTCGCGGCGCACTTCGCCGGCCCCGGGAATATCCAGGTGTTTGGATTACCGTTTCACCTGCCGTCCTATGTGATCATGCAGCATTGGCATGAACGGTACACACATGATCCGGCTGTCCGCTGGCTGCGGGGTTTGATCGCGGAACTGTTCTCCGAGCGCAACGGACTGCGCCATCATAATTCCGCCCCAGTCGCGGCTTTTCGGCAGCGCGAAGTGACCGAGTTACCTGCGAAAACGAAAGTCGCGGGCAACCACCACCTGGCCAGTTAAGTAGCTGCTGCCGCTTTTCAGGGCGGATTGAGCCGCTGAACAGGCCGGAATTCTGAAGGACCAGTGCTATTTAGTTTTCGTGAATCCCGTAGTGCGTATTGTCCAGCCCGCGGCCGGCCTTCCGGCCGGCGAGACCCGCTGGAAAGCGGGTCTAAAGGCTGAAAGCCTGCCCCACAGTTTTGTTTGACGCATCAATCCGGCTCATAGGGACTATCAACACGCTTCCATTGACTACATAGGCATGAGGCGATAGCTTCATCCCATGCGCCGGGTGCATCCTCAGCTTTACCTCCGCCGTTTGAAGTGAGCCGCTACGGGCCTGTCATTCTCAACAAAACGAAACTATGAGCAACTCAATCAAGACCACGACAGTGGGCAGTTACCCGGTGCTTTCGTGGCTGGCGGGCCATACGTCGAGAGTGGTGCTGCGGGACGCTCTCATGGCCGTGCTGAAGACACAGGAACTGGCCGGACTGGACCTGGTGACCGATGGCGAACTGCTCCGGTTCGATCCCAACAACCCCGAGGCCAACGGGATGGTGGACTACTTTATCTCGCGGCTCGACGGGGTGAGGAAGCATTTTTCAGTTTCGGATACAGACCGGTTTCGGGCGGACCGCGCTTCCGGTTACAACCTCCTGACGCCGGGAGTGGTGACGGCCGCGATCGGCGATGGAACTCTGAACCTGCCGGCTGATTATGAGCTGGCGCGGGGTCTCACGAAATCGCCATTCAAGTTCACTTGTACCGGGCCGCACATGCTGGCGCGCATGCTGACGAATCAGTTCTACAAAGATCTGGCCTGCATGGCGATGGATATCGCGAAGGTGCTGCGACGGCAGTTGGAGCTGATCGACGCAGACGTGGTGCAGCTCGACGAAGCCGCCATCGTCGGCTATCCAGAGGATGCCAGCTGGGCTGCCGAGGCGATCAACTACGTTCTGGATGGCATTCAGAACGAAAAATCCGTGCACATCTGCTTCGGAAATTATGGCGGCCAGCCCATGCTGAAGGGATTCTGGCGCAATCTCATTCCCTTTTTGAACACTCTGCACACGGATCACTTGGTGCTGGAGTTTGCGCGCAGGGGATACGAGGAGTTGCCTGCCTTTTGCGATCTCGACCCGAACATCGGCCTGGGAATCGGCGTGATCGATATCAAGGATAACGAGGCGGAAACGCCCGAGAAAGTGGCGGGACGCATCGAGCACATCCTGAAGGTCCTCGGTCCGAACCGGCTTCGCTACGTGCATCCGGATTGCGGCTTCTGGATGCTGCGGCGCAGCGTCGTCGATCGCAAGATGCGTGTTCTGGTGGAAGGACGCGACCTATTCGAGGGCCGCCTGTAACGGCGGGCAGGAAATGACCGGACAGGAAAAAGCAGCGGTTCGCGGATTGGTTTTTGGACACCTGGCGGGGCTGGTGCTGGCGCCTACGGTAAAGGCCCTTGCCGAACGGGGCGTGCTCGACCTGCTGTGCGGCTCAGAGTGGGTTGATATCGACAGGATTGTCGAGCATACGTGCGGAAACCGGGGATACGTGCAAGTGGCGCTCCGGCTGCTCGCTGCTCACGGATGGCTGCACCGCCGCTCGGATGAACTGGGGCGCGTTGTGGCGTGTTCGTTGTCGCAGAAGGGCCGCATCGCGATTACGCTGGCTCCCGCAGCCTATGCGCGAGTGACCGGCTTTCTGCCACTGGCGATGTTTCTGGAAGATTTCCTGTTCGGCCAATCGGAAGGGTCGGTCCTGAGTTCCCTCGAAGATCTGGCCGCCCAGGCAAAAATCCGCTGGGGTCTCGATCGCGGAAACGATCCCATTTCCGACGAGGTGCGGGATCGAATCCGGACGCACCTGGATGGCCTGCTGATTGGTCCGGCGATGGTCGCATTGGCGCGCGGCGAAATCTTCGACCGGATCCAGGGCGGGCCGGTGCGAATCGAAGATTTACCTGGTGATGCCCGTTGCCTGTCTTTGATATTCGATCTTCTCGAAATCCCGGGTTGGATCGCACGAGAAGAGGGCCATGTACGGCTGACGCCCGAAGGCTGTTACGCCTCGGAAATCGCGGCGGCCTACGGAGTCACGGTCTCGTACTTGCCCACCTTCACCGGCGTGAGCACGTTGCTGTTCGGGAACGCGCGGCTTCCTCGGGTGGATCAAAGGGGAGTTGAACTGCACGTGGATCGAGCGATGAACGTGTGGGGAAGCGGGCGGGCTCACCGGACTTACTTCCAGAGAGTGGATGAAACGATCAGGGAGATTTTCAACCGTCCCCTGGACCAGCAACCCCGCGGTATTTGCGATATGGGGTGCGGAGACGGCGCGCTGCTGAAGCATCTCTACTCGGTAGTTAAGGAGCATACGGCGCGCGGCGCCGTGCTTGAGGAACATCCGCTGGTGCTGGTGGGAGCGGATTTCAACAAAGTGGCGCGGCGGGTCACTACCCAGACGCTGCGCAAAGCGGGGATCCGGAGCTTCCATGTCATCCACGGGGATATCAACCGCCCGGCTCAACTAGCCGGCGCCATCGAGGAACTGGGCCACGATATCCACGACTTTCTGCATGTCCGATCGTTCCTGGACCACAACCGCCCGTACCTGCCGCCGGCCGACTACATCCGCGGGAAGAGGAAAGCGCGGTCAACGGGCGCGTTCGCGCACCTCGGAGAAGAGATTGCCGCCGATGAACTGGAGGAGAACCTGGTGCGGCACCTGCGGCGCTGGGCTCCGTTCGTTGGCCGATTTGGGCTGCTGTTACTGGAACTGCACACGCTCCCGCCGGAAGTCACGGCGGCGAACCTCAACCGCACTCCCGCTGTCGCCTATGACGGGACACATGGATTTTCGGACCAATACCTGGTGGAAGTGCCGGTATTTCTGGAATGCGCCCGAGAAGCCGGCCTGGTCGCGGATTCGCGTTTCCAGGCCCACTTTCCGCCTTCTGAACTAGCAACCGTCAGCGTGAATTTCTTCACGGCGCCGCGGGTATAGTAGTGAGTTATCGTCTGCATGCAACGGGCTGAACTACTGGGCCCTCGACCGAGCACTTTCGTGCTCCCATCCGTTATCAGGGTCTTCACTGATAGGACGCGGATGCCTCAGAGCTTCACGATGAAGATGTGTCACGCCCGCGAGTGGTCATTCTTCTGTTCGCCTCCGGTGTCTTGGGTTGGGCGCTCTCTTCCCCGGTAGCGGTGCTGCTCCAGATTCAGGGCTCGCCGATGCCTGTGTCTTCCGGTGCTATCTCGGAGCACGATCTGGAGGAACTGAACACGCTGCCAGCGGAGGGTCAGGCCGTGCGATTGCTCGAGAAAGCAGTCAACCATTACCGAGGTGCGGCAGAGGAGATCGATAAACGTCTGGATGGCTGGCGGGGCAAAATGGAGCCGAGCAAGGAATTAGAGAACCTAACCAGCACGGCGTATTTTTCAAACGATCTCCGGGTGCGGGCGATGGCCCTGGAGATCTGGCTGGCACGTGACAATATTCGCAAGACACCCGAGGCGGTGGATGGGCTAATCCAGGAGGCAGGTACTTTGGACGGACGGCAATACTTCCGTCTCTCGACACTGGGGATTTTGGGCAATCGTGGAGTGGAACCGGAGAAAGTGCTGCGCACGCTGCTGGTTTATGTGCACGATCCGGGGGGCGACACGCGTGCAGCGGCCATCAACGGGCTAGGGTTGCTAGGCACGGAGGGCACCATTGCGCCACTGCTCGAAGCGCTGCGGTGGGATCCGTCCGCCGACCTGCGCGAGCGCGCAGCCTGCAACCTGGCCGACTCCGGGATGCTTACGGGCGCAACGCGTAAGCGTGCGGTGCCAGAGCTGATCCGATTCGGTCAGGATGAGAACCTGGATGCAGCCACACGGAAGTGGGTGTTCCAAGCGCTCCGGGAGATTGCGGGACAGACTCTGCCGGACGACGCGGCGGCGTGGGCACGTTGGTGGGCGGGGCGGCCGTAAAATACCTATGAGGCGCA
>Ga0070741_10010154_pt1 | contig 17925 bp, 19 predicted proteins | sample Coa_R1_4_FD_66440 | JGI IMG/M metagenome (GOLD analysis project Ga0070741, IMG submission 66440) | Surface soil microbial communities from Centralia Pennsylvania, which are recovering from an underground coalmine fire - Coalmine... | ecosystem: Environmental > Terrestrial > Soil > Unclassified ...
TCGGAGCTCGACGCGGCCCCGGTGCAGCCGAGCCGCCACAACCTCCTCGCCCACGCCGACGTCGTCGAGGAGCTCCACGAGCAGTCCGTCGTCCTCCCCACCCGCTTCGGCACCGTCCTCGACGACCACGCCGCGGCGCTCGAGCTCCTCGCGCTGCCGGACATCGAGCAGCTGCTCGAGCTGCACCGCGACCGGAGCGAGCTGACGCTGAAGGGGACGTACGAGGAGTCCGTTCTCGAGGAGGTCTCCCGGCCGCTCGCGCCGCTGCGCGACGCGTACCGGCAAGCGCCGACGCTCGAAGGCGGGATCGCGCTCGGAGAGGCCGTGACGGAGGCGCTCGCCGACCGCCGCGACCGCGACCTCGCGCGCGTCCTCGAGCGGATCGAGCGGCACGTCGAGGACGTCGTCGTCTCGAAGCCGGTCGGCGAGTACGGCGCGCTCGACCTCGCGCTCCTCGTACGGCGGGACGCCGTCGAGGCGCTCGAAGCGGCCCTCGCGGAGGCGACGCAGGAGCTCTCGCCGCCGCTCCATCTCCGTCTCGTCGGGCCGCTGCCGCCGTACAGCTTCGTCTCCCTCGAGCTTCCCGTGGCCGCCTGATGGGACTGGTCGGGGGACTCCTGACGCTGCCGCTCGCACCCGCACGCGGCCTCGCCTGGGTGCTCGAGCAGGTCGTCGCGGAAGCCGACGCGGAGCTCAACGACCCGCGCCGGATCCGCGCCGAGCTCGCCGACGCCGCGGCCGCGCTCGACCGGGGCGAGATCGACGAGCCGACCTACGACGAGCTCGAGCAGGAGCTCCTGGTGCGTCTCCATGGCTAGCACCGCGGACCGGAAACAGAGTCCGGCCGAGGCGGCGCGCCTCGCGCGCGAGCAGGTCGAGGAGCTGTTCGAGAAGCCCGTCGAGTCCGTCTCCGCAATCTCCCGCGGCGAGGACGGCTGGTCGGTGACGCTCGAGCTCCTCGAGCTGCCCCGCATCCCGGACACGACGAGCGTGCTCGGGAGCTACGAGGCGCTTCTCGACGAGAACGGCGACCTGCTCGAGGCGAAGCGCGTCCGCCGCTACGCACGCAACCAGACGGACGCGCAACAGCGAGGAGGCGGGCAATGAGCGCGCTCGAGCCACGCAACTCCGTCCACCCGAGCAGCGCCTCGCTCGCCGACATCCTCGAGCGCGTCCTCGACAAGGGCGTCGTGATCGCCGGCGACGTCACCGTCCAGCTCCTCGACGTCGAGCTCCTGACGCTGAAGCTGCGCCTGCTCATCGCCTCCGCCGATACGGCGCGCTCGATGGGGATCGACTGGTGGGAGCACGATCCGCGGCTCAGCTCGTCCGCCCGCGACAGCGCGCTCAGTCGCGAGAACGAGGAGCTGCGGGCGCGACTCGACCGGCTCGAGCGGATGCTCCAGAGCGGGAACGGGCGCTCGTGAGCGGCGACGACGCGCTCGCCCGCGCCGTCGCCGAGCGGCACCTCGAGGTCGGCGAGCTCGTCGCGCGCGCCGAGGCCGAGGCGCGTGAGGAGGTCCTCGCGACGCTGCGCCGCCTCTTCGCCGACGAGCTGCTCCGACGCGTCCGGCAAGAGCTCGAGCCGGGCAGCGTCGTCGCCCTCGCCGGCATCGCCGAGGGGTTGCGACCGCTCGTCCTCGAGCTCGACCGCTCCGCGCTCGACGACGAGACGCAGCTCGAGCGGCTCGTCCGCCGGCACAACGACCTTCTCCTCGAGGCGCTCGCGGACGGCGTCGTCCTCCCGTTCCGCTTCGGCACGACGTTCGCCGACCGTGCCGCGCTCGACGACTGGCTCGAGCGCCACCGCGGCCCGCTGTCGCTCGAGCTCGATCGGCTCGACGGCCGCGCGGAGTGGAGCGTCGAGGTCGTCGCGCCACCGCGGCCCGAAGGCGGCCGCTACCTCGAGGAGCGGCTCGCGACCGCCGTCCTGCCGGACGTGCGGGCGCGTCTCGCCGACGTCTCCGAGGAGCGCTCCGGCGACGCGTACCTCGTCGCGAAGGAGCAGCAGGACGCCTTCGCCGCCGCGCTCGCGGAGCTCGAGGCCGCCGGCCACGAGCTGCGCGTCACCGGCCCGTGGCCGCCGTACTCGTTCGCGCGGCTTCCGGCATGAGCGTAGGCTCGACGGAGCTCATCAACGAGCGGAGGCGCCGGCCTGTACGGCGCCGGAGCGGGAAATGAGCGACTCCCTCGTCGACCTCCTCGACCGCATCGTCGACACCGGCGTCGCGGCGACCGGCGACGTGACGATCTCGCTCGCCGACGTCGAGCTGATCAGCCTCCGCCTCCAGCTCCTGCTCGACTCGATCGGCACCGACGACGCGCCGCCGCTCTCCTTCCCCAGCCGCAGCCGCGCCCGCCCGACCCGGACGGTGCGGCTCGACGGCGACGAGGACTCGCTGCAGCGCGGCCTCGCCCAGCTCGTGCTCGTCCTCGTCGAGTTGCTCGGCGAGCTGCTCGAGCGCCAGGCCCTGCGGCGAATGGCGGCCGGCTCGCTGCAGGACGACGAGGTGCGCAAGCTCGGCAACGCCTTCGCGGCGCTCCACCGGCGGCTCGACGAGCTCCACGAGGAGCTGCTCGCCGCGCCTGCGGAGACGAAGAAAGGGCGGCCCCTCGCGGAGCCGCCCCTTCCTGCCGTCAGGTAACTGCGGCCGCTACGACGGGACGGTGAAGCTCGCCGTCGCGCTGCCCGCCTTCCCGCTGCTCGTGACGGTCGCCGTGCCGGCCTTGGCGCCGGACGGGACCTTCGTCATGAGCGAGAACTGGCCGCTCGAGTTGGCGGTCGCCGACCCGAGCGCCCAGAGGCGGCCGGCGTCGAGGAAGCTGCTCGCGACCTTGTCGCCGACGTTGAAGAACAGCCCGGAGATCTTGAACGGCGCCGTTGGGTAGCCGACGTTCGGCGTCAAGGAGATCTCGGGGGTGTCGTAGTTCGGACTCGACGTCGGGTTGCCCGAGGAGTCCGAGCCGGGACAGCCGTTCGTCGTGTTGTCCCACTCGAGCTGCATCAGGTAGTGGTCGCCGTTGATCGTCTCGTTGTACTCGGCGTTCGCCGGCCCGTACGTCGTCCCGAAATCCCACGCGCACATGTCGCCGTTCTCGTCGCCGTACGCGCTGTCGTTCGGGTTGCTGTCCCACCAGCCGGTGCCGAACGGGTCGGTGATCGACTCGTTGTGCTCGTGGCTCGTGACGCTGATCTCCGGATCCGACGGGTTCCCGTTCGGGTACTCGCCGAGGTCGCAGGTCACCGGGTTGCCGGCGGTCTGGGCCGCGTACGGCATGTTCGCGTAGATGACCTGCGAGTTCGGATTCAGCGTCGAGTCGTAGTACGCGCTGTGGTAGGCGCAGAAGTACGAGAACGAGCAGAGCGGCGCGGTGACCGTCGTCTCGACGCCGCCGACCTGCTCGCCGACCTGCGCCGGGAAGCACGTGCCGATGTTCGGCGCGGTGAACATGAAGAACTCCGTCGTGTTGTTGACCGGCCAGCCCTCACGCCGGACGACGGTGGAGATCTCCTGCTGCACCTGCGCGTCGGTCACGCAGCCCGCCGTCGTCGACTGGCTGCCGTTGACGCCGCCTGCGGCCGCGACCGGAGTGTCCGGGCAGTTGACCGGATCGAGCGGGGGCAGCGGGTCCGTGTCGAGCGCCGTGCCGCCGAACGTCGAGTGCTCCTGCACGTACGTCTTCGCGCCGGAGCTGCTCTCCTCGTAGTACTGCGTGCCGTTGACGTACGGGTTGGAGTCCTTCCCGTTGTCGGCCTGCAGATCCGTGAAGTACCGGTTGAGGTTGGCGCTGTACCCGTCCGGGAACTGGTAGCCGGAAGGCGCCCAGTAGATCGTGTAGACGGTGTTCGTCGGCATCACGGGGCCGCCGTTGTAGTCGAGCGAGCCGCTCGCCGGCGCCGAGTTGCTGACCTGCGTGCCCGTCAGGTTGAGGGGCGCGATCATTCCGAAGATCTTCCCGATCCGCGAGTGGAACGGGATGCTGCCGGAGTCGGTCGCCGACGCGGTGCCCATTGGCGCCGCGATGAACGCTCCGACGATTACTGCAACGGCAAGGAGGCGTCGCATGCCTTCTCCTTTGTGCGGTTGGGTCCCTGGTGTCGCCGCACGCGAGAGGCCTTGGAAAGGTCTGCCGCCCGCGACCGGTCGGTCATTTCCAGGACGCCGATTACGGAACGTGCCGGCCGTCACGATTTACGTTCGGCTTACGGGGCGCGCTACTCTGGTTTTCGATCCGGGCCGTGCCGGCGTAGCCGCCGGCCGGAGGCCCGTGACGCCGGGCGAGGTGCTGCCGCAGGTGTCTCGCCCGTGCTTTTCCTCGTCGCGACCGATCGGCTTTTCCCCGGCGCCCGGTCCTCCTAGACTGCGCTCGATGGACGCCGCCGTCGACCTTCCCGCCGACGCCGCGACCTCCGTGCCGGCCGAGCGCCGGGGCGAGCGGCTGCAGCGCCTGCTACGCGAGATCGACGTTCTCATCGAGGACGACGAGACCGCCGACCGGCAGATCACGGGCGCCTGGCAGACGTTCGACGACATCGTCGCCGCCGCGAGCGTCCACACCTGGGACGCGTACAGCCTCGACCTGAGCCAGGACGCCGCGAGCTTCCGCGCGCTCGACCACCGCCGGCAGGAGGCGGTCCGGCGCGTCTTCGGGACGATCTACCGCGCCGAGTCCGTCGTCGACGACTGGATGGACCGGATCGTCGCCGCGGTGCCGCGCGAGCCCGGCTACGCGTCGATGCGCGCGGCGCTCCTGACGCAGGAGCACGACGAGCGGATGCACCGCGGCAGCCTCCTCCGCGTCGCGACCGAGGTGCTCGGCATCGCGGCCGAGGACGCCGACCGCTTCGCCCGGAAGTACGACAACTTCGTCGCCGAGATCCTCTTCGCGCGCTTCGAGGACAAGATGCGCCACCTGCTGCGCGCCAACCGGCCGCTCGAGGATCTCTACACCGCGATCTTCCTCTACGGCGTGATCAGCGAGGACGTCGTCGCGAACAGCGACGTCGTCATCCGGCGCGCGAAGGGCAAGGGCCTCTACGACACCTTCCACCTGCCCGGGATGAAGGAGGGACAGACGAACGTCCGCCGCGACGAGGGCCGCCACGTCCGGATCGCCGTCCTCGCGACGAAGCGGTTCCTCGCCGAGCACGCGGCCGCCAAGGAGATCCTCCTCGCGGAGACCGTCTACTACATGGATCTCGCCGACCGGATGGTGCGCCGCGCGAAGGCCTCCCGCGGCCTGATCGACCTCCACCTCGCCGAGTCGTACGGCGCCGACGTCGACTCCCTCTACTACTACGTGATGAACATGAAGCGGCTCGCGGCGCGCCTCGACGAGCTCGGCCTGCGGGAGGGAGTGCTCGAGGTGAAGCGGCGCGTCGACACGGCGATCGCCGAGCTGAGCGGCGACGACGGCGAGCCGATTCTCGAGACGCCGAGCCGCTGGCTCCGGCTCGTCGGCCCGCGGGTGATGCGGCTCGCGGGCGCCGCGCGCCTAACCGTCTAGCACCCGCTCGTAGCAGTCCTGCAGGCGCCGCGCGAGGAGCGGCCACGCGTACGTGCTCGCCGCGAGTTCGCGCGCGGCCCTGCCGAGCTCGACGCGCGCCGGCTCGTCCGCGAGGACCCCGGCGATCGCCACGGCGAGCGCTTCCGGGTCGTCGGGCGGCGCGAGGACGCCGACCGCCGGGGTCATGACCTCGCGGTAGCCGGGGATGTCGGAGGCGACGACGGGCGTCGCCGAGGCGAGCGCGCGCGTGATCGTCATCCCGAAGCTCTCGTTGCCGAGCGACGGAGCGACGAGGAGCTTCGCGGCCGCGAGCTCCGCGGTGAGCGTCTCGTCGTCGAGGTAGCCGAGGACGTCGATGCCGTCCTCCGGGATACGCAGCCGCGTCAGCAGCAGCCGCACGGCGAGCGGGTCGGCGCCCGCGATTCGCAGGCGGAGCCCGTCGCGGCGGAGGAGCGGCCAGGCCCGGAGCAGGACCGGCAGGCCCTTCCGTGGGTCGTGGCGGCCGGCGAAGACGATGTGCTCCTTCCGGTCGGCCGGGTCGACGCCGTCGGGGAGGTCGACGCCGTTCGGGATCACGTCGTACGCCCCGGGGAGATAGGCGGCGGCAGCGAGGCGGGCCTGCTCCGAGACGGCGATCCGGAGATCGACGCGCTCGGCGACGAACCCGAACAATGGCTGCGCGAACATCCGCCACGAGGAGTCGCCGGCGGCGTGGAAGGTCGCCACGGCCGGCCCGTTCCAGAGGGCGAGGGCGGCGGGGCTGACGATCGGCGCGAGCGGCTCGTGGACGTGGAGGAGGTCGAATCCCTCCGTCCGCAGCGTGCGCCGGAGCCGCGGCAGCGTCGCGGGGCTGAGCACGAGGTTGGACAGGGCGCCGTTGCCGGGCACGACCACCGAGCGGCCGAGCGGGACGACGTTCGCGGGCGGCTCACCGTGCCGGCCGGTGCGCGGGTGGAGGATGCGGCTGAACGAGCCCGGCGGGTCGTTGCCGATCAGGAGCCGCGTCTCGATCCCGAGCTCGGCGAGGGCACGCGCCTGCGCCTCCGCGTGATCGACGACGCCGCCGCCGAACGACCACGAGTACGGCACGACGATGCCGACCTTCACGCGCGGCGCCGCCCGAGCAGGAAGCCGACGATCGCGCCGGCGAGGAGGAGCTGCGCGTCGGTCGAGATGCCGCCGCCCTCCTGCTCGCCTCGGTGGAAGAGCTTCCGCCCGCCCGGCCGGAGGAACGGCAGGACGTGCTCGAGGTCCGGCGCCGCCGCCGTCGCGCCGCCGAGCACGGCGGGATCGAGCGCGCCGCGGCGCGCTGCAAGGAGCGCGAGCGCGGCGAGGCCGCTGCCGGTCTCGAACGCGAGGTCGGGAATGTCCTCGTGGCGGACCATGTCGGCCGCGACGTGCAGCACCGGGCCGAGCAGGAGCGCGGCGGGCCGCGAGCGGACGAGCGCGCCCGCCGCTGCCCCCGTCGCCACGTGAAGCGAGACGATCACGGACGGATCTTCGCGCAGAACCCGAGTCCGGCAGTACTGTCACCCGCATGAGCGCCGTCTGCACGCACCTCGACAGCGTCACGGTCACCGAGCTTCCCAGCGAGATTCCCGGCTGCGAGGACTGCCTCGCGAGCGGCGGCACCTGGGTGCACCTGCGGATGTGCCAGTCCTGCGGGCACATCGGCTGCTGCGACAGCTCTCCGAACCGCCACGCCACCGCGCACGCCGGCGCGACCGGCCATCCGATCGTCCGCTCGGCCGAGCCGGGCGAGGACTGGAGCTGGTGCTACGTCGACGAGGTCGCGTTCGTCCTCTCGCCCTGACGCTTTCGGTCCGGTGAACGCCGTGTGACGGAGCGGCGACAGCGGTTTCCGTGTCGCCGTGAACGGCAACGGCTGCTTCGTGCCGGACACGCTCACGCGCAAGCAGTTCGTCGGAGGAGGCCTGGCCGCGGGAGCGTTCCTCTTCTCGCCGTGGCGGACGCTGCAACGGGCGCTCGCCGCGCCCGCCGCGTGCGGACCGCTGACCGAGATCGAGCACGTCGTCTTCCTGATCAACGAGAACCGCTCGTTCGACAGCTACTTCGGCACGTACAAGGGCGTGCGCGGCTTCGCCGACGGCACGAACCGGAAATCCTTCTCCCAGCCATTCCCCGGTGCGGCCGGGGCCGCGTACGGCGGCAAGCTCCTGCCGTTCCACTTCGACACGTACCACCAGGGCGAGTGCGTGAACGACATCGACCACTCCTGGGGGCCGATGCACGAGTGCTGGGACGGCGGACGCAACGACGCCTTCCTCACGACCCACCTCGCGACGAACGGCCTCCGCGACGGGCCGAACACGATGGGCTACTACGAGCGCGCCGACCTGCCGTTCTACTACGCGCTCGCCGACGCCTTCACGATCTGCGACGGCTACCACTGCTCGGTGATCGGGCCGACCGACCCGAACCGCCTCTACTCGATGAGCGCGACGATCGACCCGGCCGGCGTCTCGGGAGGGCCGATCCTCTCCACGAGCTCGACGCGCGCGGAGCGGCTCGGGACGCTCACGTGGACGACGATGCCGGAGCAGCTGAACACCCGCAGCATCAGCTGGAAGGTCTACGGCGGCCCGGACGCCAACTTCGGCGACAACGTCCTCCCCTACTTCCGCAACTACCAGCTCGACGCCGGGCTCGCCGCGAACGCGTTCACACCGACGTTTCCCGGGACGTTCGAGGCGGACTGCGCCGCCGGGACGCTGCCGCAGGTCTCCTGGATCCTCGCGCCGCTGCTCGACAGCGAGCATCCGCCGGCGCCCGTCAGCTACGGCGAGTGGGCGACGGCGCAGGTGCTCGACGCGCTCACCTCGAACCCGGCCGTCTGGGCGAAGACCGCGCTCTTCGTGACCTACGACGAGAACGGCGGCTTCTTCGACCATGTGCCGCCTCCGGTCGCGCCGAAGGGAACGGCAGGGGAATGGCTGACGGTCGATCCGCTTCCCTCCGACGCCGCCGGGGTGACCGGGCCGATCGGGCTCGGCTTCCGCGTGCCGCTCCTCGTCGTGTCGCCGTACTCGCGGGGCGGCTTCGTCTGCTCGGACACGTTCGACCACACCTCGCTCCTCCGCTTCCTCGAGACCCGCTTCGGGACGGAGGTGCCGAACCTCAGCGCGTGGCGCCGCTCGGTGACGGGCGACCTCACGTCCGCCTTCAACTTCGGCACGGCGCCGAACGCCTCCGTGCCGGCGCTTCCGGCCCCGTCGCTGGCCGACCCGCGCGTCCTCGCGAGCGACTGCCCGACGAACGCCCCCGACACGGGCGACGAGAGCTTCCCGACGGTCACCGGCTACCCGCTGCCGGCCCCGCCGCAGCGGATGCCGGCGCAGGAGCCGGGCAGGGCGCGCCGGCCCAGCGGGCTGCACTGCTGATCCAGACCGCCTATTCTCCAGCCATGAGCATCAGCGGATGGTTCAAACGGCTCTTCTCCCCGGCCCCAACCGACGCACCGCTCGACGTCGCCGCCGCGACGGACGACGAGAAGTCGCTCGACGAGGCGCGTATCGACGCCGGCGGCGGCGGAGCGCTCGGCCTCCCCGGGGATCCCTCCTCGCACGCGAGTCCCGGCGAGGAGATCGCCGAGTCCGCATCCGAAGGGGAATGAGCGTCCGGCAAGGCACGTCGCGGCCGGGCGCCTGAGCTAGCGTTCCACCCGGTGTGCCGGGAAGTCTGGTCGGCGTCAACCGATGACGCCCACGGCCGCCATTCCCGTCTTCCTCGCCTCGATCGCGCTGATGCTCGGCGCCTCGGCGCTGTTCGCGGGCCGGCTCGACCACATCGGGATGCGGCTCGGGATGCCGGAGACGCTCCTCGGCCTGCTCACCGCGCTCGCCGCCGACGCGCCCGAGCTCTCGTCCGCGATCACGGCCCTCGTCTCGCACGAGAAGTCCGTCGCGGTCGGCGTCGTCGTGGGCTCGAACGCGTTCAACCTCGCCGCGATGCTCGGGCTCAGCGCCGTCGTCGCCTCGCGCGTCCGGGCTCGTCACGAGGCGCTCGAGCTCGAGGCGTTCGTCGGGCTCTGGCTCGTCGCGGTCGCGCTCGCCGTCGTCGCCGGGGGAATCGGGGGCCGCGTCGGTGTCGCGCTCGTCGCGGTCGTCGTCGTTCCCTACGTCTTCCTGCTCGGCCGCGGCGAGCCGCCGGAGCACCGGCGCGAGCGCGGCGTCGACTCGCGCCGTGAGATCGCGCATCTCGTCCTCATCCTCGTCGTCGCGCTCGCCGTGATCGTCGGCGGCAGCATCGGCGCCGTCCACTCGGCGACCGACCTCGCGCGCGCCTGGTCGGTGCCGCAGATGCTCGTCGGCGTCGTCGTCCTCGCCGTCCTCACGAGCCTGCCGAACGCGTGGACCGGCGTGCGCTTCGGGCTGCAGCGGCGCGGCTCGGCACTGATGAGCGAGACGCTGAACTCGAACTCGATCAACCTCGTCGTCGGGCTCGCGCTCCCCGTGGCGCTCGGCAGCCTCGGCGCCTTCGGCGGTCTCGACGTCTTCGACCTCGCGTGGCTGCTCGGGATGACGGCGATCGCCGTCGTGCTGTTCGGGCGGCGCGGCGGCGGCGGCCGGCCCGCCGGCGTCCTCCTGATCGGGCTCTACGCGGTCTTCCTGGCGGTGCAGCTCGCCGTCAGGTGAGGAGGCCGCTCTCGCGGCCGACCTCGACGAACGCCTCGAGGGCGCGCTCGAGGTGGACGGGCTCGAGCGCAGCGGACATCTGGACGCGGACCCGCGCCGTCCCTTCCGGCACGACGGGATAGCCGAATCCGGTCACGAAGACGCCTCGCTCGAGCAGCTTCCGCGAGAGCTCGATCGCGCGCGCCGTCTCGCCGACGATGATCGGGATGATCGCCGCCTCGCCCGGCAGCGGGTCGAATCCCGACTCCCGCAGCGCGCCCCGGAACCAGCGCGTGTTCTCGCGGAGACGGGCGACGAGGTCGGGCCGCGTCCGAAGAACGCGCACCGCGGCCCGGGCCGAGCAGGCGACCGTCGGCGGCAGCGCGTTGGAGAAGAGCTGCGGCCGCGACCGCTGCGCGAGCAGGTCGCACACCTCCTCCGTCGAGGCGACGTAGCCACCGGCCGCGCCGCCGAGCGCCTTGCCGAGCGTCCCGGTCATCACGTCCACCTGGCCGAGGACGCCGTAGTGCTCGGCGACGCCGCGGCCGGTGGCGCCGACGACGCCGACGCCATGCGAGTCGTCGACGAGGACGACCGCGTCGTGTGCGCGCGCGAGCTCGAGGATGTCGGGGAGCTTCGCGAGGTCGCCCTCCATCGAGAAGACGCCGTCGGTGAGGATCAGCTTCCGCTGCGCCTTCTCGCACGAGCGCAGCGCCTCGCGCAGCTCGCCCATGTCGGAGTGCTTGAAGACGAGCTTCCGCTGCGGCTTCGAGAGCCGGACGGCGTCGATGATCGACGCGTGGTTGAGCTCGTCGGAGACGATCACCGTCTTCTCGTCGGCGAGCGTCGGGATCGCCGCCTCGTTCGCGTTCCAGCAGGAGACGTACGTGAGCGCGGCCTCCGTCTCCGAGAGCTCGGCGAGCTCGCGCTCGAGCTCGAGATGGGGCGCGAACGTCCCGCAGATGAAGCGAACGGACGCGGTTCCCGCGCCGTAGCGGTAGAGCCCGTCGATCCCCGCCTCGATCACGTCCGGGTGGTCGGCGAGGCCGAGGTAGTTGTTCGACGAGAGGACGATCACGTCGCCGCGGCCGGCCATCTGCACGACCGGCCCCTGCGGCGACTCGAGCACGTTGAACTGCTTGTACGTGCCCGCCTCCTGCAGGGCGTCGAGCTCGGTCCGGATGTCCTCGTCGAGGGCCTTCATGCCGCCACCTCCACTGCTGCCGTGTTCGGATGGATCACGATCTTGCAGGCGTCGCCGCTCGCGAGCAGCTCGAAGGCGTGCGCGAAGCCGTCCAGCCCGACCTCCGCGGTGATGAGCGGGCGGAGGTCGACGACGCCGTGCTCGAGCAGCCAGCGCGTCCGGTACCACGTGTCCCAGACCTGGCGCCCGCTCACGGCGGAGACGTCGAGATTCTTGAAGATGAGCGCCTCCGCGACGTCGATCTCGACCGGGTGCGCGGGGATCCCGAAGAGGATGACGCGGCCTCCGTTGCGCGCGATCCGGAAGGAGTCCGCGATCGCCGCCGGCGCGCCGGACATCTCGAAGACGACGTCGACGTGCTCGCCTTCGTTCTCCGCGACGAACGCCGCCGCGGCGTCGCTCACATGCGAGACGTCGAGCGCGACGTGCGCGCCCATCCGCCGCGCGAGGTCGAGGCGGAAGAGGCGCGTGTCGGAGGCGAGGACGCGGCCGGCGCCGGAGGCGCGCGCGATCGCGATGCTGAACAGGCCGACCGGCCCGCAGCCGAGCACCGCGACGCTCTTGCCGGCGAGGTCGGCGTGGTGGAGCGCGAAGACGGCGTTCCCGAACGGCTCCTGCAGCGTCGCGATCTCCGGCGGCAGCTTCGTCCGGTCGTTCTGCCAGACGACCGATTCCGGCACGGCGACGTACTCGGCGAAGGCGCCGTCCCGCTCGACGCCGAGGATCTGCGTGTGCTCGCACGTGTGGGCGCGGCCGGTGCGGCAGTTGGCGCAGGCCCCGCACGTGATGTGGCTCTCGGCGGATACGTAATCCCCGACGCTCGCCTGGCGGACGAGCGGCCCGGTGGCGACGATCGTCCCCGCGAACTCGTGGCCGAGCGTGAGCGGCGGGTGGATCCGCTGCTGCGCCCACTCGTCCCAGTTGAAGATGTGGAGGTCGGTGCCGCAGACGCTCGCGGCCTCGACGCGGACGAGAACCTCGTCGTCGCGGATCGCCGGCACGGGGATCTCGACCAGGTCGAGACCCGGCGCCGCACGGAGCTTCCGCACCGCCCACATGGTCGACTCCATGCGAGGAGCGTGCGCCGGCCGCACCCGGGCGACATCCGCGCCGGTCCGGAACGGTCTTGCGGCCTTTCCCCGTCGCGACCGGCGCACCGCGCGAGCAGACTCGGAGCATGAGCTCACTGTCGAGCCTCGAGATCGCCCAAGCGGCACAGCTCCGCCCGATCGCAGAGATCGCGGAGGCGGCCGGCATCGAGGAGGGCGAGCTCGAGCTCTACGGCCGCTACAAGGCGAAGGTCTCCCACGCCGTCCTCGACCGGCTGAAGGACGCGCCCGACGGCAAGCTCGTCGCCGTCACCGCGATCACGCCGACCCCGGCCGGCGAGGGAAAGACGACGACCGCCGTCTCGCTCGCCGAAGGGCTCGGCCTGCTCGGCGAGCGTCCGATCCTCTGCCTCCGCGAGCCGTCGCTCGGCCCCGTCTTCGGGATCAAGGGCGGCGCGGCCGGCGGCGGGCACGCGCAGGTCGTGCCGATGGAGGATCTCAACCTCCACTTCACCGGCGACCTCCACGCGATCACAGCCGCGAACAACCTCCTCGCCGCGATGCTCGACGCGCACGTCCTGCAGGGGAACGCGCTCGGCATCGACCCGCTCACGATCACGTGGCGTCGCTGCCTCGACATGAACGACCGCTCGCTGCGCCAGGTCGTCACCGGCCTCGGCGGCAAGGCGAACGGGATCCCGCGCGAGACCGGCTTCGACATCACCGCCGCGTCCGAGGTCATGGCGATCCTCGCGATGGCGCGCGACGTCGAGGACCTCCGCAGCAGGCTCGGCGCGATCACGGTCGCGTCGACGTACGACGGCGAGCCCGTCACCGCCGAGCAGCTTCACGCCGCCGGCTCGATGGCCGTGCTCCTCAAGGAGGCGGCCAAGCCGAACCTCGTCCAGACGCTCGAGGGCGAGGCGGCGTTCGTCCACGCCGGCCCGTTCGCGAACATCGCGCACGGCAACAGCTCCCTCGTCGCGACCCGGATGGCGCTAAAGCTCGCCGACACCGTGATCACCGAGGGCGGCTTCGCCTCCGACCTCGGCCTGGAGAAGTTCCTCGACATCGTCGCCCGCAGCGCCGGCCTGAAGCCGAGCGCGATCGTCCTCGTCACGACCGTCCGCGCCCTCGAGCACCACGGCGACGGCGATCTCGACATGGGTGCGGACAACCTCGAGCGCCACCTCGGCATCGCGCGCGCCTTCGGGCTGCAGGCCGTCGTCGCGGTCAACGCCTTCCCGGACGACTCGACGCAGCAGCTCGACCGGGCCCGGAAGCTCGCGCTCGAGCGTGGCGCCTTCGCCGCGGAGATCAACTACGGCTTCGAGCGCGGCGGCGCCGGCGCCGCGATGCTGGCGGAGACGGTCTCCGAGGCGGCGCGGCAGCCTTCGAGCTTCGAGCCGGTCTATCCGCTCGACGTCCCGATCAAGGAGAAGATCGAGGCGATCGCGACGCGCGTCTACGGCGCCGCCGGGATCGAGCTCCTCCCGGCCGCGAAGAAGGCGGCCGACCGCTACGAGAAGCAGGGGCTCGGCGGGCTGCCGATCTGCATGGCGAAGACGCATCTGTCCCTCTCCCACGACCCGAAGCTCAAGAACGCGCCGACCGGGTTCACGGTGCCGGTGCGCGACATCCGCGCCTACACCGGAGCCGGCTGGCTCGTCGCGCTCTGCGGCGACATGCAGACGATGCCGGGCCTCGGCAAGCAGCCGGCCGCGTTCGAGATCGACCTCGCTCCCGACGGCCGCACGGTAGGGCTCTTCTGATGCAGGAGATGCTGATCACCGGCCGCGGCGGCGAAGGCGTCGTCCTCGCGTCGCAGCTGCTCGCGGACACGTTCGCGCGCGCCGGCTTCTGGGTGCAGAGCTTCCCCGAGTTCAAGGCGGAGCGCCGCGGCGCGCAGATCTCCGCCTTCCTCCGCTGGGACGACGAGCCCGTGCGCCGCCGCTACAAGGTGCGCGAGTGCGACGTCCTCGTCTCGATCTCCCCGTCACCCCCGCCGGCCCGCACGGTCGCGACACTGCGGCCGGGCGGGCTGCTTCTCGTCAACCGGGAGACGCGCTTCCCGCACCACGGCGACTGGCACGTCGCGCACGTGCCCGGCTCGGCGATCGCGCGGCGCCACGGCATCCTCTCGGCCGAAGGGCGCCCGATGGGGAACATCGCCGTCCTCGGCGCCGCCGTCAGTCTCCTCCTCCCCGACGGCCTCGAGTTCCTCGAGCAGGCGATCCGGAACCGGATGGGCCCGAAGCTCGCCGAGCCGAACATCGTCGCCGCGCGCGAGGGCTATCACCGCTGCGCGCGCCAGCACACCGTCGCCGCGGACACGCTCTACGAGCCCGAGCCGGCCGTCGCGCGGCCGCCGCTGCCGGTCTTCTCCGCGAGCATCATGGACACGCGCGTCAACGACACGGGCTCGTGGTCGCTCGAGCGCCCGGCGCTCCTCGAGGCCTGCAACGTCTGCGGGCTCTGCGCGCTGTTCTGCCCGGAGGGCGCGATGCGCCGTGTCGACGGCGTGATGGAGATCGACTTCGGCCACTGCAAGGGCTGCGGGATCTGCGAGGACGTCTGCCCGGTCAAGAACGCGATCGTGATGGAGGAGGTTCCCGTATGAGCGTAGGCTCGACGGAGCTCATCAATGAGCGCAGGTGCCGGCTCTGCCGGCGCCGGAGCGGGAAATGATGAGCGTAGGCTCGACGGAGCTCATCAATGAGCGCAGGTGCCGGCTCTGCCGGCGCCGGAGCGGGAAATGAGCCCCGAGCTGCCCGTCGGGCGCACCGTCCTGACCGGGAACGAGGCGGCCGCGGTCGCCGCGGTCCTCGCCCGGATCCAGCAGGTCGCGTGCTACCCGATCACGCCGCAGACGCTGATCGTCGAGAAGCTCGCCGAGCTCGTGGCCGAGCGCGACGACATCGTCTTCGCGAACCTCGACAGCGAGCACTCGATGTTCGGCTACGCGCTCGCCTCCGAGCGGGCCGGCTCCCGCTGCTTCGCCGCCACGTCGTCCCAGGGTCTCCTCTACTCCCACGAGCAGCTGCACCGCGCCTCGCGCGAGCGCATCCCGCTCGTGGCGGTCAACGTCAACCGGTCGGTCGTCGCGCCGTGGAGCCTCGAGCCCGACCTCGCGGACAGCATGAGCGAGCGCGACACCGGTTGGATCCAGCTCTACTGCTCCTCGGCGCAGGAGCTACTCGACAGCATCCTCTCCGCCTACCGGATCGCTGAAGAGGCGATGCTGCCGGTGCTCGTCTGCGCCGAGGGGTTCCTCGTCTCCCACACCGCGGAGGTCGTCGACGTCCCGAGCCAGGAGGCCGTGGACGCCTTCCTGCCGCCGTTCCGTCCGGCCGAGGACTGGCTCCTCGACCCGCGCCGGCCGCGCGCCTTCAGCGGGCTGCCCGAGCCGAACGACTACGCCTGGTACCAGCGGAACGTCGCGGAGGCGCACGACCGCACGCGCACGCTGCTCGCCGAGGCCGCCGCGGACTTCGCCAAGGCCTTCGGCCGGAGCAAGGTCGCGTCGCTCGAGATCACCGGCGACCCGGCCGCGGAGACGGCGATCGTCGCGATCGGGACGATTGGCGAGACGGCGCGCGAGCTGCTCCACGACGACGATCCGCCGCTCGTCGTCCGCGTCCACGCCTATCGACCGTTCCCGGGCGAGGAGCTCGCCGCGGCGCTCGAGCACGTTCCGCACGTCTGCGTCGTCGACCGCGCTCCCGCGTTCGGCAGCGTCGGCCCGCTCGGCCAGGACGTCCGCGCGTACGGGATCCCCGCCACCGACGTCGTCTGCGGCCTCGGCGGCAGTGACGTGACGCCCGACACGCTGCGGCGCGCACTCGCCGCATCCGGCCGCGAGGCCGTCTATCTGATCGGAGGAGGCGCGTAGCCATGGCCGTCTGGCTCGACGAGGTCATCCAGGAGGAGCCGCTCCTCTTCCCCGGACACGCCGCCTGCGCAGGCTGCGGCCCCGCGATCAACATGCGCCACTTCCTCGGCGCCCTCAAGGCGGCGACGCCGGACCGCGAGATCGTCATGGTCATCCCCGCCTCGTGCTGGACGATCATCGCCGGCGCCTGGCCCGTCAGCGCCTTCGGCGTCTCCGTCTACCTCACCCCGTTCGCCTCCGCCGCGGCCGAGGCGTCGGGCATCAAGGCGGCGCTACGCCAGCGCGGCCTCGGCGACACGCACGTCGTCGTCTGGGGCGGCGACGGCTCGACGAACGACATCGGCTTCGCGACGGTCTCCGCCGCGGCCGAGCGGAACGAGGACATCATCTACGTCCTCAACGACAACGAGGCGTACATGAACACCGGCGTCCAGAAATCCGGTGCGACGCCCGAGGGAGCCTGGACGACGACGACGCCGACGACCGCACCGCGCCGCGGAATCAAGAAGGACATGGACCGGATCATGGCCGCGCACCGCATCCCGTACGTCGCGACGCTCGCGGCGGGCTCGCTGCCGCTGCTCAAGGACTTCCGCGGCAAGGTCGCGCGCGCCGCCGAGATCGAGGGCTTCCGCTTCCTCCACTGCCTCGGCGCCTGCCCGCCCGGCTGGCGCTACCCGACCGGCGACTCGGTCGAGATCGTCCACCGCGCGATCGACTCCCACTACTTCCCGCTCCTCGAGGTCGACGACGGCGTCTGGAAGATCACGAACCGCCCGAAGAAGCCGCTGCCGGTCGCCGAGTTCCTCGCGACGCAGGGCCGCTTCGCGCACCTCGGCGAGGCCGAGATCGCGCTCGTCCAGCAGCACGTCGACGAGCGCTGGGAGCTGCTCGAGCGCCTCGAGCAGTCCTCCGCCGCCGCGGTCTAGTCGAGCGGCTGCTCGAGCGCCGCGGTCTCGCGGCCGACGACGCGCGCGCCGCGCGACCACGAGGCGAGCGCCGCGACGAGACACGCCGCGATCGAGAAGGCGAACGCCTCGTGGAGTCCGCTCTGGAACGGGGCGGAGATCAGGTGGGGGAAGAAGCCGCGGCCGTTGATCGCCGCCGCGTCGTGCGCAGGCAGCGTCTTGAGGACGTGCGGGCCGAGCAGCTCCTTCGCCGGGTTGTAGCCGAGGAAGGCGGCGAAGAGGACGGACACCGGCGGCAGGTGGCTGACCTTCGTCGCCGTCGCGGCCGAGACGCCGTGGGCGCGCAGGCCGGTCGCGAGCGCGTGCGGCAGCGTCCCGGCGAGCCCGACGATCATCAGCGTGAAGAAGATCCCGATCGACAGCACCTGCGCCGAGTTCTGGAACGTCTGGTTCATCCCGCCGCCGGCGCCGCGGTCGCGCGCCGGCAGGCTGTTCATCACGCCGGCGCGGTTCGGCGAGGCGAACGCGCCCATCGAGATCCCCATCAGCAGCAGCACTCCCGCGAAGACCGGATAGGAGAAGTCGACCGGCAGCAGCTGGAGCAGGACGAACGTGACGGCGGACATGAGCATCCCGCCGGTCGCGAACGGCCGTGCGCCGTAGCGGTCGGAGAGGATCCCGGCGAGCGGCCCGGCGACGAGGAAGCCGATCGTGAGCGGCAGCATCCGGA
>Ga0070741_10010155_pt1 | contig 17923 bp, 16 predicted proteins | sample Coa_R1_4_FD_66440 | JGI IMG/M metagenome (GOLD analysis project Ga0070741, IMG submission 66440) | Surface soil microbial communities from Centralia Pennsylvania, which are recovering from an underground coalmine fire - Coalmine... | ecosystem: Environmental > Terrestrial > Soil > Unclassified ...
CCACGCCTTCAGCAGCGCGGCGACCTGATCGTCGTCGCGGAGCCCACGAAGCACGACCACCGCAGCCTGGTTACTCGGCGTGTCTTCGAAGCTCGGCAAGCGGTTCGCCTCCCAGAAGGTGTCGAGCTCCCGAGCCGCGGTCGCGTGGAACGTGAACGTTTGATGCAGCATCGAAGCGAACGGCTCGGTTTCCATCAGGTCGCGAATCCTCCCGATCTCGCGCCGCCTCTTCGACGCAGGGAGCGACTTGTTCGTCGCCAAGTCCTCGAGCTGGTCGATCATCAGGAAGACCTTCTCGATGCCAGCGGCGGCGAACGCGATCAGGGCGAAGTGAAGGAATTCGATACCGCTCCTTAGCTGCGTCGTCGGGGTGATTCCCCCGAGGAAGTCGGGCAGCGAGGCCGGGTCGTCGCAGAACACGTCGCGCACGTCGGCTCGCAACGGCGGGCCCGTCGGCGCCCGCCGACGACGCGCCTCTGCAAGGGCATCGGCGATCGCTCCGGAGCCGTCCGTCCCGATCCGATTAGCGATGCGCGCGTGTGCGCGCACCAGCGGCTCGCCGTCGCCGGCAGCCATCCCGAGTACTGCGTTGAAGACCACCGGGAAGAGCCCGGTGCGGCTCATCGTGTTCACTTCCGAGAAGCCTGCGGCAACCGGGACCACGCGCTCTGGCTTCATCCCCATGTCAAGCTGGAGCTGTTCTCCCCAGTCGTCGTCGTTGATCGCGCGGACCGTCGCGTGCATGAGCGAGGTCTTGCCGTAGCCGGTGTCTCCGCCGGGGCCTTTGCTCCAGAGAAAGGCCATCTGGCGATTTCCCTGAAGCGCTCCCCGGACCACCTTCGTGTTGAACTCGGCAGCCTCGGCCTGAAATACCTCGGGACTGTACGGCTCGTCCCCTGTGGAGATCGCTGTGTGCGGGAAGGGATTGCCGTCCAGCCCCCAGGCCTCCTCGATGTGGTCGAACGGGTTACTGCTCACGAGCTCACGCTCCTTTCGACCGTCGAGTGACGGTCATTTCGAGCCGTCGTCGGCCGTTGTGCCGAAACGGCGGTTCCGAATCGGGTCTCCGACTCGTTCCGATGTGGGTGAGGACGGTGACGCCGAGTTCCGGCCAGTCGCCGTCCACGAGATGTGCGAGGACCACGTCTCCCAGCCTTCGGGTGACTCCACACGTGAACGCGGCCTGCGCGCGGACCCGGTGGATAGGGAGATAAGGCTCGACGAGCATTGAGTCCGTCGTGGCCGCCTGGTCGCGATACGCGTCTACGAGGGCGCGCGCAACGCGATCGCCGTACTCACGGAGCCCACGCCGCCGCGGACGAATTGACCCGTCGGGCTGCTCGTCGAGATCGGCCGCAAGCCAGATCACGTTGCAGTCCGGGTGCGCCGGGACGTACCGGGACTGGTCGTAAAGCAGAAGCTCGGAGCCCCAACGAAGAAGCGTCTTGATGGTCGGGGCATCGAGAGACAAACCACGCGCGGCGAAACCCGAGACAGCGAGAGCGTCATTCAGTGCTTCGGAGAGCGCTTTGTTGGAAGGCCGCTCGTCCGGGCGCGCCCCGAACCGCTTGCGCAAGTGGTTGCGAATCGTCTCGACGACCCGTCTGGTGTCCGCGCCGGCGCCGATCCGCTCGGCGCCCCACCGGCCCCAACCCTCGGCTCCGAAGCCCTCAGCCCGTCCGCGTTCGACATCGCCTTCGGACACAACAGGGCACACGATCGGCCCATCGGACAGCGCCCTGAGCAGACTGCGGAGGTAGGGATGTGCTGCGACGAGGGCGTCGGTGACGCGGTCTACGAAGGCTGCGCCGCCTTGCTCGGCAAGAGCAGCGAGCTCTCGGCCGTGCTCCGTCAGCTCATAGCGACGCGTCCGGTACGTGTCGAGGAACGACCTCGCGGAAGGGAGCTTGTCCTGAACCACCGCCCCCCAGCGCATGAGTTCGGAGAGGGCATCGACGGTCGGTGACCAGTTCCTCTCGGTCTCGGGCAGTCTCGACGCGGTGAGGCGACCCCGTCCCTGCCGGTCCAGGCGCCGTTGCGTCTCGCCGTACTGAAGGCGGCACTCCTCAAACGTTGCACGGCCGGACGCGATCCCGGCCAGTTGATCCTGGGCGTGGTCGATGACCTTGTGAAGCCGCGGGACTGTGTCGCGCTCCTGCACCTGCGGCATAGTAACTACGTACTCAGGTCTCTGTCAAGAGACCTGAGTGTCTGATGCCGGTGAACGCCGACCGGTCATCCTCAGGAGTGGACCCGTGCCAGCCGATGGCCTCGGTAGCTTCGGCTCAGTGTCCGCCGCGAGATCGGCCAGTTTCGTATCCCTGTTCTCCGGGGCCGGAGGCCTCGACGTGGGGTTGGAGCGGGCCGGCTGGAAGCCCGTTGTAGCGACCGACTTCGACACCGACTGCGTCGCCACGCTGACCGCAAGTCGGGATGCACGTCTTCCGGTCGAGGCGATCAGCAACCGAACGTTCCTCGACGGCACGCGAATCGTCCACTCCGACATCGCTGACGTGTGCGCCGCGGATCTGCGCCCCGCTGATGCTCCACCTTCCTGGCGCCCTGCGCTCGTCGCAGGGGGTCCGCCGTGCCAGCCATGGTCTTCCGCAGGACTTCAGCGAGGATTCGCCGACCCGCGCGGCCAGCTCGTCGAGCACTTCATCCGCCTCGTTGGGGACCTTCGCCCCCATTTCGTCCTCATGGAGAACGTCCGCGGCCTGGTCACTGCAGTCGGTCCGAGCGGCAAACCGGGCGAAGCACTACAGCTGATCCAACAAGGCCTCGCGGATGTCGGTTACGCGAGCGCTGTCGCGCTGCTCAACGCCGCCGATTACGGCGCCGCACAGCGTCGCGTCCGACTCTTCCTTGTCGCGTCGTCTGACCATGCTCTCCCGAGCTTCCCGCCGCCAAGCCATCAATTCGCCGACGAGATGACGCTCCTCGACAGCCGCGCGCCGTGGGTCTCCCTCGGGGAGCTGCTTGCGACGCTTCCTGCGCCCGACCCCGAGGACGTCGTGCGGCCGAAGGGGGAGCGTGCGCGGCAGCTTGCGGCGCTCGAGCCGGGAACAGGCCTTCGCACTGAGGGTCGCGTCGAGTCCAACCGGCCGGGTGGACACTGGGGCTACCGGCAGGACTGCTTCGTCGCCGATCCTTCTCTCCCGTCGCGAACCATCCGCGCCGCGAGTACCCCCGACTGGGTGAAGGAGCCGGACGGCAGCCTTCGACGCCTCACATGGCGTGAATGCGCAGCGCTGCAGGGATTCCCCCGGGGCTGGCATTTCACAGGAACCATCGCGTCACGCTTCCGGCAGATCGGCAACGCCGTGCAGACCAACGTTGCCGAAGCTATGGGGCGAGCTTTGCTGACAGCGCTCGCGGCGGGCCCCGCCGATCAGCCGCCCTCATCACCGCCGTGGCCGGCGGAATTCCATCGACGTGTCCGTTACACCGTCTCTGAGCATCGCGTGAACGGCGACCACCGCGTGCGCGTCCGCGCCTCCGTCTGAACCGTGGCGTCGCAGTTCGCGCAGCCACGGCGGTGGACTCGCGAGGAGCTGCGGGCGCACCGAGACCAGGCCGAGGCTCTCTTCACGGAACAACGTCGCGACGAGGGGCCGCGAGCTTACGCAGCGGTCTACGTCGAGCTCGAGCCTCGGATCCGCGCTGCCTTCGACCTCACCAACGACCTCCGGTCGGTAACGGGCGAGGCTCTCTTGGCCGATCCATTGCTGTGGCAGGTCCTCCGTTACTGCTGCGCGCCTCCGATCTCGGAGGAGGACCTCTGGACGATGGTCGGACGGAAGTTCCGACGAGTCACGCCCGACATCGCCGACGACACCGCCGAGGCCGTGCAGCCACTTTTCGACCCGATCCGGTTCCCGTGGCTCGAGCCCGATCGAGCCCCGACCAAGATCGAGCGAGATGCGTCTCTGCTCGCCACGACGGCGATGTACGCGTCGGTCATGACGGGAACCCGACGCCGCGGACAAGTTTCGGCTCGCCAGGAAGCAGCCGTGGCAGCCGTCTTGACGGGCTCGGCGTTCGACTTCGACGAGGGACGGGCCGCGATCAACGTTCTCGACACGTTGGCTCGCGGTTCGTTTTCTCGCGAGCGCAAGGTTGCGGGAGCCAAGTGCGACGTACCCGTGCGCCTCCGCGACGGCCGCCTCCTCGCGATCGAGTGCAAGGTGTCCAACGGCCCGAAAAACTCTTGGAAGCGTCTAAACCGTGAGGTCGGAGGGAAGGCAGAGCGTTGGCGCGGGACATTCGGCACACAAGTCGTGACCGCAGCCGTCCTCGCCGGCGTCTACGACCTGTCGTGTCTCGTCGCCGGCCAGGACGACCAGAACGTCGCGCTCTTCTGGGAGCACGACCTCAGCGCGCTAGTGCACTTCGTCAACGAGGCCGTGTGACGGCAACACACGTGGCGCACCGCCAACGACCTCGTGCGGCAGCGACAACATGTCGCGGTACTCGGCCATCGCACGGCCGGCGTCAGTCCTGTGCTGGTTGCTCAGCACCCGCTTGACGACGTTCTTCGCCGGGACGAGCGGGAAGAAGTAGACACATCCAGGCTCTGGCTGCGAGCGTGGCCAGTCGAAACAAACGAACATCGGCGGTAGCAGCTGTCCGGTGCGCAGGTACGTGCTGACGACGTTCCAGCTGCCGCCCCTCAGTCGACTGCGCGGCTTTTCCTGCACACGCTTGACCTGCGCCCGAAACAGACACCGGGAGCACTGAAGGTCGAACAGCGGATATCCGGGCGGAAGCCGCCGTAGAGGGCTCGCGCAGCTCGGGCAACGAACGTGCTCAACTACGAAGCGCTCGGCCTCCTCGCCGAGGCTGACGCTGGCCCGCTCCGTCATGTGTCGCGCCGGCGCTGCCGCACGACGTCCGAGATCCGAGCGGCCGCCTCAGCCGGGTTCTCGTGCTCCCAAACCCGGAGAACCGTCCACCCCGCAGTCCTGAGCCGCTCGTCGGTCTCCGCGTCGCGCTCCCGATTGCGGGCGATCTTCGCCTGCCACCACGATGCGTTAGCTCTCGGCATCGCACGGTGATCCGGGCATCCATGCCAGAAGCAACCATCAATGAAGACAGCGGTGCGGACCATCGAGAAGACGAGATCGGCCCGGCGACGCCACTCAGGCAGAGGACGCGCGTCAACGCGGTACCGCAAGCCCGCCGCGTGAAGCAGCGACCTGATCTCCATCTCGCACGACGTGTCTCGACGACGCTGCTCCTGCATGCGCTCCCGGACGTGGGGCGACGTGGCTTGAGGAGCTGGCGGAAGACGTCGCGTCACGACGAAACTGTCCCGAAGGGACCTGACGCCAAGCGTACGCCACGTGGAGGGCCTTGGCCGTCAAAACCCTATCCACGTCGATGTCGTGCGCAGATAGGCAGCCTACGCGACCGGTCCGGGGGTACGGATCACGTTGGCGATCTCCTCGGCCATTTCCTGAATCGTTTGGTCCGACGTGCGGAGAGCAACCCTGTCGGCGAGCGATGGGCTGTAGCCCATCACCTCGTCCTTTGTAACTCGATGCCAGATGGGGAGGATGATCTGGCCCCCGCCTGACGCGATGTCGCGAGTGACGAGGCCGTCGAGTTCGTAGTTCGTCCAGCCCTTCTGGAAGAAGGCGTCGGACAACACGACTACACCAAAGCGGCTGTTTGCGAGCCCGCTGTCGATGTTGCGTCGGAGGCTCGAACCCACGCGAAGTTCGAACTCGTCGTACCAGACCACGAGACCTTCGTCGCGCAGCGCGTGTGCGAGCGGCCGAACGATCGCTTCTTTGTCCTCGCTCGCATGTGAGATGAAGACGTCGTACTCCTTGGCCATCGGATCCACAGGTGGAGCCTCCGGCGCCCCTGGATACGCAGCCGCGTTCTGCGCGATTGATCGCAGGTCAACGATGTTCGGCGTCGCGGCTGGCATCGGCTGTGCAAGCGACAGCTTCTGGAGTGAAATCCGAGCCGGGTACCTCAGACCCCACGAGTGAGCGACGATGTACCACCGGCCCGGACGCGGGATGACGAAGTCGTGCGGACTCCTCCGGATCAAGCCCCCGCCGTTGTACGTAAATCGCCGGCCGGCTTTGAAGGACGAGTAGTTTGACGAGTCGACGAGGAATACGTTCGCGGCTTTGTCGAGCTCGACACGCCAGACATCCCCGCGCTGGCACGAGCCGAGGTCCCAGTAGTTGAATGGTTGACCGCCCGCCATGGCTCACGCAAAGCAACGGGCCGCGCGCGGCATCGCTGCCGGAGCGCGGCCCGGTCGCTAACTGACCTTCGGACACTCCTTGCAGAGCGGGCGCCCGCCGGTGCCCCAGCGCTTGTTCTCGGGCTTGATGCGCTCTCCGTCGGGGCAGTTCGACTTGTTGTGATGCACGGCCGGGTCGGTTGAAGCGACCGAGTAGTACGGCGACGAGCTGGGCAAGATGCCCTCCTTTCGATAGCTGGCTCACCCGTTGCCTGTGTCAGCAAGCAACCGGCACCACGAATCGTCGCTCCCGGCTCGGACGGCATCCGGTCCGGGTGCGAGCATGGGCGTCGCGTTCTGCAGACGCTGTTCGCGGTAGTTGGCTCCGAGGGGCCGGGTGTCAGCCCGGCCCCTCGTTCGCTCGGCAGCGTACGAAGAGGTCGCGGCCCGATTCAGAATGGACGAGGTAAACGACCACGGTGCAATACGTGCGGTCGCCTGTTGCCAGCGCAAGCGACAGCTCGATGGGGCCTGGATGGGGCGGAAGTGCCCGAAAACCCAATGGATGTCCGTGGAAGGCACGTCCGCCGCACGCCACGAACTCCCTGCTAATCGTGCTCTTCCGGGTCTTTGCGTGAAGGATCGTGTTTCCCCTTGCGTCGCCTGTCACGCCGGAGGTCGCGGGTTCGAGTCCCGTCGCTCCCGCTAAAGTGCCTGCAAATTTGGCATCTTTCGTCGGTGCTCGACCGCCGGCTTTTCGCGCATCCCGCACAGATCCCGCACGCAAACCGGCCGGGAATCCCCACACGGCGCCGCTCGTCGCCGGGAATCCCGCAAGAGGACGACCGGCCCACCTAGCCGGAGGTCGGTTGGGAACGGAGGCGGGAGCGGGCTCGTTCGTCTGCTCGTTGCCTGACGCGGCGACGCAAGATCGCACCGAGGTCGCACGTGCGCCTTCGCGCGACGCTCCTGGACTGATCCCCTCTCTCGCAAGAGAGGGGTCGATCTGTGAGCTCGATGAGTGCTCCACCGGCAGTGACCCTCTCCTTGATTAAAAGAGGGGGGTCACCTTCCTTGCTCCGCAAGAACGATGAGTCCCGCGAACCCGAAGGTTCACAGGACTCGACGGTGACTCTGACAGGCGACCAGGCGCGCGTCAACCAGTAATCGAAGCGACGGCTGTTTCTCTCTGGTCAAGCCTTGGGAAAATTCCGGCTGGTGCGCCGTGGCCACGCTATGCCGTGGGCTCTATCGCACTCGTCAGGATCCACGCTGGCGTAAGACGTGCCGCTCGCGTTCGAGGGCGGGGCACGCGCGGTCGTCGATGCGAGGCTGCTCAGGAGGCCGCGGCGAACTTAGGCGGCTGATTCTGGAGGAACGACCGCGAGAGCCGCTGGAGCACCGCTGCGGCCTCCTCTCCCGTCTCGTGCAGCGTGGGATAACGCGCCTTCAGCTCCGCCTCGCCGGCCTCGAGTAGCTGCGCGCGGGCGCGCCGTCCCGCGGGATTGAGCTCGATCCGCGCATGGCCGTCGCTGACCAGCCCGCGCGTCGCCAGCTCGCGTTCGAGCTCGACGACGCGCGCGCGTCGGACGTGCAGCTCGCCCGCGAGCTCGTCTGCCGTCCGCGGTTGGTCGTCGAGCTGACAGAGCAGCGCCGCCTGCTCCGGCGCGAGGCCGAGCCCGGAGCGCACGAGCGTGGACCGGCAGAACTCGGCGCGAGCCGGTCCTCGCACGAGGGTGCTCACGATCCGTTCGAGCTCCCTTTCGGAGCTCGCTTCGCGCGGTGCGGCGAAGCTCTCGCCGATGCCCGCCGACCCGGCGGTCTCTCGCAGCGGCACGTCGCGCAGCAGCCAGCTCAGCCCGAACGCGCCGAGCATGACGGCGGAAGCGGTGAGGAAGACCGGGTGAAGTGCCGCAGCGACGGCCGCGACGTATAGCACGTGGATCACGGGTGGCAGGTGCTGCATGACGGCAGGGCTCACGTTTGTCGGCACGTGCACGCCTTGCGGCACGCGCTGCGCGAGCTCGTGGCCGAGCCGGTTGGTGAAGATCGCGCCGAAGACGGAGACGCCGATCGAGCCGCCGATCTGGCGCGCGAGCGATGAGCCGGACGTCGCGACGCCGAGCAGCCGGTAGTCGACAGCGTTCTGCGCGGCGAGGACGAGTACCTGCATTGTCAGGCCGAGGCCGAGCCCGAGGATGAGCAGGTACACGGCCGCTTCCTTGGTCGGCGTCGACACGCCCAGCCGGCTCAGGAGGTACAGCGCGGCGGTCGCGAGGGCCGTGCCGATGATCGGGAAGGGGCGGTAGCGGCCGTACCGCGAGATCAGGAGACCGCTGGCGATCCCGGTCGCGAGCAGGCCGAGCATCATCGGCGTCATCAGCAGACCCGACTGGGTCGCGTCGTGGCCCTTGACGACCTGTAGGTAGAGGGGCACGAACGTGACCGAGCCGAAGAGGGCGAAGCCGATCACGAATCCGATCGAGCTGGCCGTGCGGAAGGTCTCGTTGCGGAAGAGCTCCAGCGGCAGGATCGGCTCGGCGGCGCGCGACTCGACGAACGGGAACAGCGCGAGCAACACGACGCCGGCGGTGATTGCCGCGAGCATCCCCGGCGAGCCCCACGGGTAGGTCGTGCCGCCGAGGCTCGTGTAGAGGATCACTCCGGACAGCCCTCCGGCAAGCATGGTCGTGCCGAGCCAGTCGACCCGATGGCGCTCCGTCGTCTGGCGCGAGCGGAAGGCGCTCGAGATCACCGCGAGCGCGACGGCGCCGAGCGGCAGGTTGATGTAGAAGATCCACCGCCAGGAGAGGTTGTCGACGAAGAAGCCGCCGAGCAGCGGTCCGGCGACGGTCGAGACGCCGAACACTCCGCCGAAGAGGCCTTGGTAGCGGCCGCGATCGCGGGGCGCGACGAGGTCTCCGACGACCGCCATCGTGACCACCAGCAGTCCGCCGCCGCCCAAGCCCTGCACTGCGCGGAACGCAATGAGCTGCGGCATCGTCTGCGCGACTCCGCAGAGCGCGGAGCCGATCAGGAAGAACACGAGCGCGATCTGCAGGACGCGCTTGCGCCCGTAGAGGTCGCCGAGCTTTCCGTACAGCGGACCGACCACCGTCGACGCGAGTAGGTAGGCGGTAACCACCCAGGAGAGGTGCTGCAGGCCGCCGAGGTCACCGACGATCGTCGGCAGCGCCGTCGAGACGATCGTCTGGTCGAGCGACGCTATGAACAAGACGAGGAGGAGCGCGGCGAAGGTCAGGCGTCGCCGGCTCGGCGACGTCTCAGCCACGCAACGCACCTCCGCGGAGCGCCTGACGGGCGAAGACCTGCTGCGCGGTGATCGTCCGCTCCGGGCGCGAGCGGCCGAAGAAGCTGATCGTCCAGTGGAAGAGCGCGCTCGCGCGGTTCTTGAAGCCGGTCAGGAAGGTGAGGTGAACGACGAGCCAGATCAGCCAGCCGGCGAATCCCCAGACGCGAGTGCGGCCGCGCTCGCCGATCGCGTAGTAGCGCGAGACAGCGGCGAGGCTGCCGAGATCCCGGTACCGGAACGGCCGCGCTTGCGCGTCGCCGGCGAGGCGACGCCGGATCTGTGAGGCTGCGTGGCGGCCCGACTGGATCGCTACCTCGGCGAGCCCGGGCAGTCGACCGAGCGCCATCAGATCGCCGACGACAAAGACCTCCGGGTGGCCCGGCAGCGTGCAGTCGGACTCGACGGGGATCTGCCCTGACCGCATCGGCTCCACGCCAGCCTGCGCTGCGAGCAGACGGCCGAGCGGCGAGGCCTGCACGCCCGCCGACCAGACCTTCGTCATCGCGGCGAGCCGCTCGGCCCCGTTCCTCGTCTGGAGGTCGATTCCGGCGGCGTCCATGCCCGTGACGAGCGTCGAGGTTCTGATCTCGACGCCCATCTGCCCCAGCTTCGCCGCCGCCCGCTGCGCCAGGTGCTCGTCGAAGCTCTGCAGGATCCGCGGCGCCGCGTCGAGCAGGACGATGCGCGCGGTCGCGCTGTCGATCCGGCTGAAGTTCGAGCGCAAGCTGTAGCGGGAGAGCTCGGCGATCTGGCCGGCCATCTCCACACCGGTCGGGCCGGCGCCGACGACGACGAAGGTCATCCACGCCGCGCGGCGCGCCGCGTCCTCCTCGAGCTCGGCCAGCTCGAAGGCGCCGAAGATCCGTCCGCGCACCTCGAGCGCGTCGTCGACCGTCTTCATGCCGGGAGCGTGGTCGGCGAACTCGTCGTGCCCGAAGTACGACTGTGCCGAGCCGGCGGCGACGATGAGGCTGTCGTAGGCGAGCTCCCACGTTCGGTCGAGCAGAGCGCAGCGGACGATGCGGCGCTCGAGGTCGACCTCGTCGACCTCGGCGAGCACGACATCGGTGTTGTGCTGGTGGCGAAGGATGTCGCGAAGCGGCGGCGCGACGTTTCCTTGCGACAGGACGCCCGTCGCCACCTGGTAGAGGAGCGGCTGGAAGAGGTGGTGCGCCTGCCGGTCGACCAGCGTCACCTGGACGGGCGCCCGCCGCAGCGCCTTGGCGGCGGCGAGGCCGCCGAAGCCGCCGCCGATAACCACGACGCGATGACGAGTCTTCACGGCCGGCTCAGACGTGCCCTGACGTGCAGCGTCGCAGGACGGCGGATCATCCCGAGCGTGCCGCTGCTCATGCCGAGCTGCTGCTGGTCGACCGTCGTCGTCGCCTCGATCTCGAGCGCGTCGCCAACCTCGCGCCTCCTGGCGGGGAACTCGAGCAGCACGCTCCTTCCCGCCGCTTCGAGGCGACCGACGACGTGAAGCGTCCTGCCGTCCACATCGTGCACACGCGTCGAGGTGAAGCGCACGTGCGGATGCGCTGCGACATCGAAGAAGTCGGCCGAGCGCAGATGCTTGTCGCGCGTCGTGTTGCCGGTGTCGAGACTGTCCGCGTCGATCGTCAGCTCGATCCTCGTACCGTCGGGCCCGGCCTCGTAGGCGCCATCGAAGCGGTCGAAGCGGCCGTGGACGGTGATCATGCCCCAAAACGACTGGACGGCGAACTCGACCGAGCTCGCGTCCGGGTCGACACTCCAGGTTGTCGGCGCGGCAGTCCTCTGTTCGATCGCCGTAGTGGTCATCACGTCTCCTTTCGTGGATTTGCATCGGAGGCTGCCGGCGAGCGCTGCCAATTCGCTGCCGACGGGTCGACTTCTGCTGCCACTGCGTGGAGCCCCTTCGTCAGCTCGAGGATCTGGTGGGACAGATCGAGCAGCTCCTCGTTCTGCCGGTCCTCCTCCTGGACTGTCTTCCACTGCTGGTCGGCAAGCGCCTGACGCCTCGCGTCCGCCCGGTTCTGGCTGATCAGGACGAACGTCGAGAGGAAGATCGCCTCGAGCGAGACGATCATCGTCAGCAGACCGTAGGGGTAGTGCTCGACCCGGAAGCCGATCCAGCAGCCGAACCAGGCGAGGTGGATGTAGACGAAGGCCATCGAGCCGGAGAACGCGGTGATCCGGTCGGCGATTCTGTTCTGGATGCTCTGCGCCCGCTCGTTTGCATGCCGAACGAGCGCCGGGTTCGGGCCGGAGGGGACCCGCGACGCGGGCACCGGCCGCTCCATCGTCAAACCACCAGCCTTCGGGGCGGCGGAGGCACGATCAAGACCGGCCGGCGCGCGTGCGCGGCCACATCGTGAGCGACGCTGCCTCGTGCGAGCTCGCGGAAGCCGGCGAGACTGCGGGATCCGATGACGATCGCCGAGACGTCGAGCTCGTCGGCGACGTCGACGATGCCCCGCCATGTCGTCGAGGCGGTCGTCGCTCGCGCCTCGGCGTCGAAGCCGGCGCGCCGCGCATGCGACGCGCCGACCTCTGCACGTTGAAGCGCCTGCGCACGGTTCAGGTGTTCGAAGGCGTCTCCCGGCACGACCGAACCCGTGGCCGCGAGTCCCTCGGCGAATGTCATCGCCGGCGCCACCGTCAGCACCACCGCGGGCCGCGGCCCGAGCAGGGAGGCGGCCGTGTCGATCGCGCGCACCGCTTCGCTCGAACCGTCGAGCCAGACGAGGATCTTCTGCACGTCGTTCGCCTTCCTCAACTGTGGGCGGCGGGCCTCGCCGTGGCGAGCCGCCGGAACGGGCGCCCGAGCTCGCCGACGAGGCGGCGCAGCTCGAACGCGAACACGATCTGCACCACGCCGCTCACGAACGCGAACGCTGCGACGAGCGCGAGCAGGGCGACTGCTCCCGCACCGGGCTTCGCGAACATGATCACGCCGAACGCGGTCGAGAGGACTCCACTGAGCCCGAGCAGCAGCGAGCGCCGGCCGCGGATCGGGAGGTTGAAGGCGGACGCGATTTCGAAGACGCCGCTCGCAATCGCCCAGGCGGCAATTGCGTACAGCAGCCCCAGCGCCGACAAGCCGGGCCAGATGAAGACGACGACGCCGACGGCGATTCCGAGCAAGCCGTCGCACACGAGCCACGTGCGCCGGTTCGTCGGCATCGGGACGGTGAAGGCGCCGCCGATCGTCGTCAGCCCCGAGACGAGCGCGTACGCGCCGAAGAGCGCGAGCAGGGCTGTCAGGCCGATGCTCGGCCAGACGAGGATGACGAGGGCGAACGCGATCGCGACCGCTCCGCGCACGGCCATCGCATTCCAGATGCGCGCGAGCGTCCGCTCGCCTTCGTGCAGTTGGGCTTCCAGGTTCATCTCTGCTCCTTTCCGTGGAGGAGGCCGCGTCGTTGCGCGAGGCGCTCGCCGACCGCGATGCGGCGGCTGCGGACTTCGGCGATCGCCGCCTCGGTCCGCGCACGGGCTTCCCAAGCTGCGGCGGCGACGTTGGCCTGTAGCCGCTCGAGGTGGGTGTCAAAGCCCCGCAGCTCCGACTCGACGCTTTCGGCGAAGCTCGCCCAGTCGTCGTCGCGGCCTGCGGTCGCCGAACGTGCCTCGACGGCGGCTCGCAGCCGGTCGATCCCTCGCCCGGCCTCCGCCAGCTGGTCCTCGATCGTGGACATGTGCAACGTCGAACCTCCTTCGCGATTGACCCGAGGAAGGGTCGAGCAGGTCGGTGCCAACGCTCTGCCAGCCGCTGGCGCGCGGCTGCCACGTCGTGGCTCGGTTCTAGGCGAGCGAGGTCGCGCCGAGCTCGGCGAGGCCGAGCTCTGCTGCGGTCGCCGGGCTGCCGGCGAGCGCGAGGAACAGGCTCTCGCGTGACTGGTGCGGCCGCTCCAGCCGCGACCACTCGAGGACCTGGCGGTACAGCCGCTCGGCCGTGGCCGCATCTCCCGCCGCCGCCGCGGTGCGCGCAAGCTGGACGCGCGCGTGAGCCGCCACCAAGGGTGCTTGCGCCGCCTCCGCTGTGGCCAGGGCCTGCCGCTGAAGCTCCTCGGCCGTACGCAGGTCCCCGTCGGCGAGCGCGTTCGAGCCGATCCCGGAGAGCGCGAACGACACGTGGTCGGCGAAGCCGGCTCGTTCGGAACCCTCCAGCGCTCGGCGGTAGGCGGCCGCGGCCGCCTCGGTGTCGCCGCGCCGCTCGGCGAGCGCCGCCTCGACCAGAGCCGCGGGCACTGCGGCGAGGTCGTAGCCCGCGCTGAGGCGGGCGGCTTCTCCCGTCATCGCGTCCGCTGCCGCGAGGTCGCCGCGCCCGAGCGCTCCGAGCGCGCCAGTGATCGCAGCGTGTGCTCCCCCCCACGTGTCGCCCAACTCGTCGAAGCGGCGCCGCGCCTCCTCGGCGAGCACGACCGCGCGCTCGGTTGCGCCGGCCCGTTCGTAGGCGAACGCGAGCGCCAGCTTCACCAAGGCCGTTTCCCAAGGCGCCTCGTTCGCCTCGGCGAGGGCAAGGCCGCGCTCGCCCGCCTCGATCGCCGACTCGAGATCATCCTCTTCGGTCGCGAGGTAGCAGATGTAGCCCAGCAGCTCGATGCGGAGAGGGACAGGAACGTCGGTGCCGGAGCCGAGCGCTGCCTCGACGAACGCCCGCCCCTCCGAGACGCGCTCCGCCGTGCCGAAGTACCACCCGAGGCCAACGCCGAGCCGCGCGCCGACGAATGGATCGGATGCGTCGCCGGCGTAATCGAGGGCAGCCCACAGGTTGTCGTGCTCCAACTCGAGCCGCCGCATCCAGTCCAGCCACTCGGGGCGGCGCAGCCCGGTGTGCGCGGCCTCGGCCAGGCTCGCGAAATACTCCGCGTGCGCCTGTTGGACGGCCGCAAGACGGCCGCTCTCGACAAGTCGATCGAGCACATACTCGCGGACCGTGTCGAGCATGTCGTAGCGGGCGGCGCCGCCTGAGAAGGACGCCGATACGATCGACTTGTCGACGAGGGCGCCGACCAGGTACGCGACGGTCGCTTCGTTGAGGCCGTGAGGCGCTGCAACCGCGACGAGCGACGCGAGGGACGCGCCGCCGCGGTGAACGGCAAGCTGCTGGAGAAGCGTCTTCTCGTCCCCGTGCAGGAGGTCGTAGCTCCAGTCGACGAGCTCCTGCAGGGCGGTGCGGCTCGGGTCGGAGGCCGGGCTGTCGCGCAGGAGTGCCGCGCGGCGCTCGAGGATCGAGACGATCTCAGCGAGTCCAAGCACGTTCACGCGCGCGGCGGCAAGCTCGATCCCGAGCGGCAGGCCGTCGACCCGCCGGGCGATTTCCGCGGCGAGCGCCACAGCCTCGTCGTCCGGCTCGAATCCGCGCCGGGCCGCGCGCGCACGCTCGAGAAAAAGGTCGACCGCCGCAACCCCAAGTGGCGCCACGGGCAGCCGTACTTCGCCTGCGACGCGGAGCGCCTCGCGGCTCGTCGCCACGACCCGCACGTGTTGACACTCCCTGAGCAGTGTCGATGCGATCCGCGCCGCCTCGTCGAGCACGTGCTCGCACGCGTCGAGAACCACCAACGCGCGTGCGTCCCGCAGCCGGAAGCCCACGCGCGCGAGCGGGTCGGCGCCGCGGACGTCAACGGCGTGTGCGAGAAGCCTGACGGCGTCGTCCGCGCTGCCCGCGCGCGCAAAGTCGACGAACCAGATTCCGTCCGGGAACTCGGGCTCGACGGAGCGCGCAGACTCGACCGCGAGTCGGCTCTTTCCCACACCTGGGGGGCCGCTGAGCGTTACGAGGCGGTGCTCGCGAAGCAGCGAGGAAAGCTGGCCGAGCTCCTCCTCGCGGCCGACGAACGATGTCGCGGGCGCGGGCAGATTACCGCGGCGCCTGCGCGCGACTGGGACTGCCGCGATTGCCGGATCGTGCGCGAGGATCGCTTCCTGCAGCCGCCGCAGCTCTGGCCCCGGCTCGAGGCCGAGCTCGTCGGCGAGCACACGTCGCGCCTCTTGGAACGTCTCGAGCGCGTCCGCCTGCCGGCCGCTGCGGTAGAGCGCCAGCATCAGCTGCCCCCACAGCCGCTCCCGGAAGGGGTTGGCCTCGAGCGTGGAGCGGATCTCCGGGGCGAGCTCCCGATGCTCGCCGAGCGCGAGCCTCACCTCGAAGTCCTCCTCGAGCGCGTCGACATGCCGCGTCTCGAGTCGACGCGCCTCGGCGGTGAACCACGCCGTAGCGGGAAGGCCCTGCAGCGCCGGCCCGCGCCAGAGCGCGAGCGCCGACGCGACGGCCTCCGCCGCGGCGGAAACGTCCGCCTCGCGCAGGGCGGCGCGCGTCTCCGCGAGCAACTCCTCGAAGCGGACCGCATCCACGCGCGCGTCCCTCAGCGCATACCCGTCGGCCGAGCCGACGATCGCACCCTCCCCGAGAGCGGCGCGGAGGCGGGCGACGTGATGATGGAGCGCGTTCCGCGGCGCAGCCGGGAGCTCCTCCCCCCACAGCCCGTCGACGAGACCGTCGACGTCGACCATCCGGCCCTGCCGGAGCGCGAGCATCGCCAGCAGGGCTTGCCGTTTCGAGCCGCCGACGTCCGCGGGGCTCCCGCGTGCGAGAACTTCGAACGGGCCGAGAAGGCGGATCTCCAGCAGCACCTGCATCGCTTGCCTCTTCGGACGAGTCTCGCACGCTCCAGCGCTGGCAGCCAGTGGGCAGCGGCTGGCACTCGCTTGGCATCGCAGGCGCCGAGGCTCCTGTCGATCCGACAACGAGAAGGAGATTCGCGATGAACCCGTCCAACTCTGAAGAAAAGCCACAAGACCAACAGCCGAGGAAGGCGCCTGGGATCGGCCGGCGCGAGGTCGGGGTGCTGCTGCTGCTGCTGACGATCAACTGGCTGTCCGTCCTCCTCTTCTACGGCGGAGCGGCGCGGCAGCGCGTCGCGATCCCGTACTCGCCGACCTTCCTCGCCCAGGTGCGAGGCGGAAACGTGTCGACGGTCACGGCGCAGGACGCCGCGATCCAGGGGACGCTGAAGCACCCGATCCGCTACCCGGCGCGCGACAAGAACGCGAGGCCGGCGACCGCGTTCTCGACGCGAGTACCCACCTTCGCGGACACGAAGGCGCTCGACACCCTGTTGCAAGAGAAGGGCGTCGTGGTCTCGGCAAAGGCGCCGCCGGGGACGCCGTGGTGGGAGACGCTGCTCGCGGGCTTCGGCCCGACGCTCATCTTCTTCGCGCTCTGGTACGCCGTGATGCGCCGGTCGGGCAGCGGCAGCATGTTCTCCTTCGGTCGCGCCAAGGCGAAGAAGTACGAGCCGACGACGGAGCACGTGTCGTTCGCGGACGTCGCCGGGATCGACGAGGCGAAAGGGGAGCTGACCGAGGTCGTCGACTTCCTGCGCGATCCCGACAAGTACGGCAAGCTCGGCGCACACATCCCGCGCGGCGTGCTCCTGACCGGCTCGCCGGGCACGGGGAAGACGCTGCTCGCGCGCGCGGTCGCCGGCGAAGCCGGTGTGCCCTTCTTCTCCATTTCGGCGTCGGAGTTCGTGGAGATGATCGTCGGCGTCGGCGCGTCGCGCGTGCGCGACCTGTTCGAGCAGGCGAAGGCCGCAGCGCCCGCGATCGTCTTCATCGACGAGATCGACGCCATCGGCCGCTCACGCAGCTCGGGCGTCTATAGCGGCTCGAACGACGAGCGCGAGCAGACGCTCAACCAGATCCTGACCGAGATGGACGGCTTCGACGCCACCACCGGCGTGATCGTGCTCGCAGCGACCAACCGGCCCGACGTGCTCGACTCGGCGCTGCTGCGACCGGGACGCTTCGACCGGCGCGTACCGGTGCAGGCGCCCGACAAGGACGGTCGCAAGCAGATCCTGGGCGTGCACACGCGCCACATCCCGCTGGCGCCGGACGTCGACCTGGACGCACTTGCCGCGACTACCGCCGGAATGGTCGGTGCGGACCTGGCGAACCTCGCCAACGAAGCGGCGCTTCTCGCCGCACGGCGCACACACGAGCGGGTGACGATGGGCGATTTCAGCGACGCGCTCGAGAAGATCGAGCTCGGAACCGCCCGGAAGCTGCTCCTCACGCCAGAGGACAAACGGCGCACGGCCTACCACGAGGCAGGCCACGCGCTGGTCGGCATGCTCACGCCCGGCGCCGACCCGGTGCGGAAGATCTCGATCATCCCACGCACGATGAGCCTCGGCGTCACCATCTCGGCGCCCGGCAGCGACCGCTTCAACTACGACAAGCAGAGCCTGCTCGCGCACATCAAGGTCGCGACCGGCGGCCGTGCCGCCGAGGAGGTCGTCTACGGCGACGAGACGACCGGGGCCGAGTCCGACATCCGCCAGGCGACCCAGCTCGCCCGCAACATGGTCGGCCGCTTCGGCATGAGCGACGAGATCGGCTTCCTCTCCGTCCTGCCG
>Ga0070741_10010156_pt1 | contig 17922 bp, 4 predicted proteins | sample Coa_R1_4_FD_66440 | JGI IMG/M metagenome (GOLD analysis project Ga0070741, IMG submission 66440) | Surface soil microbial communities from Centralia Pennsylvania, which are recovering from an underground coalmine fire - Coalmine... | ecosystem: Environmental > Terrestrial > Soil > Unclassified ...
GAAGAGATCTCCTCTTTGCTTGCGCCTCTCGTCGATCTGAAGCAGCGGGCCGACCAGCCCTGGCCGAGCCGCGCGCGCGAGCAAATGCGCGTCTGGTGGACCGATCGTAAGCTCTGGGGGAGACGGCTCGCATGGCTAGGTGTCTTCGCCGTCGCTGCAATGGTCGCGCTGGTGCCGGTCAGCCATCGCATCGGCGCCCCGGCACGCCTAGAAGGAGCCGTGCAACGGGTCCTGGCCGCCCCTACCGATGGGTACCTGCACGCAGTACACGTTCGGCCGGGCGATGCGGTCAAGACCGGTCAGCTTCTAGTAGAGCTAGCGCAGGAGGATTTGATGCTCGAAAGTCGACGCTGGGAGGCCGAGCTGACTCAGCATGAAAACAATGCTGCCGCTGCGCTTGCGCGCATCGAGCGCGCTCAGTACGCACAGGCACAGGCAAAAGCCGCCGAAGCGAGAGCGCAGCTGGAGTTGGTACGCGCCCGACTCGCGCGCACCCAGCTCGCCTCCCCCATCGACGGCATCGTGATCAAGGGCGACTTGTCACAATCGCTCGGGGCTCCCGTGCAGCGTGGCGAAGTGCTGCTTACGATTGCCCCTCGGGAAGCCTTCCGTCTGATCGTCGAAGTCGACGAGGGCGACATCGGCTTGGCGCAAGTCGGTCAACACGGGCAAGTCGCGCTTTCAGCCCTGCCTGGGGAGCGCGTGCGCTTCGCGGTGACACGAATCGGCCCGCTTGCCGTAACGGCCGAAGGGCGCAACGTGTTCGAGGTCGAGGCTGCCTTCGACGCGCCGCTGTCGGGATTGCGGCCTGGTCTGCAAGGCGTCGCGAAAATCGACACTGGTTCAGCTGCCCTGGGCTGGGTCCTCAGCCATCGGTTCATGGAATGGCTCAAGCTCGCGCTCTGGAAGTGGAGCGTCTGAGTGTCCGAGTCACTGTTCAGCCCTTACTGGTATCGGGTCGCTCACTTGCATCCGCGGCTGCAGCCGCACGTCCGGATCAAACGCGAGCACTGGCGCGGGCAGCGCTGGTACGTGCTCTCGAATGATGCAACCGGTCGGCAGCACATGATCAACGAGCCCGCCTATCAGTTCATCGGCCGCTGTGATGGCCGTCATGACGTCCAGCGGGTTTGGGACTGCGTCCTCGATCAGCTCGGAGATGACGCTCCGACACAAGATGAAATCATCCAACTGCTTATTCAGCTCAACGAGCAGGACCTGATTCAAAGCGAGCACACGCCCGACACCGACAAGCTCGTTCTCCAGCGCAAAGATCAAGCGCGGCGCAAGCGCGGACGAATGCTTAATCCGTTCGCGTTCCAACTACCGTTAGGCGATCCAAGCGGCTGGCTGCACGGGCTCGACTCGTTTGCGTCTCGGCTCTTCCGCCCGGCGGTGTTTTGGGCTTGGTTGGCGCTCATCAGTCTGAGCGCGCTCACCGCAGCGATCAATTGGAGCGAGTTGCAAGCGCATGCACGCACTAATCTACTGACGCCGCGCTACTTGACCTTGTGCTGGCTGCTTTTCCCGCTGATCAAAGCGCTTCACGAGCTGGGCCATGCCCTGGCGGTGAGACGATGGGGTGGGGAAGTCCACCAATTCGGCATCGCGCTGCTCGCGCTCGTGCCTGCGCCTTACGTTGATGCATCCGCGTCCGCGGGTTTCGAGCGACGCAGCCAGCGCGCGGCAGTTGCCGCTGCGGGCATCATGGTGGAAACGACGATCGCAGCCTTGGCGCTGTTCACCTGGCTCAACGTCCAACCGGGGCTCGTTCGCGATATTGCCTTCGCCGTCCTTGTTATCGGTGGCATCTCCACGCTTCTCGTGAATGGCAATCCGCTACTTCGCTTCGATGGCTACTACGTGCTGTGCGACCTGCTCGACCTGCCAAACCTAGGCGCGCGTAGCCACGCCTACTGGAGTTATCTGGTCCGCCGCTATTTGCTGGGCACGCCTGCAGAACCACCTCAAAGTGGCCAGGGAGAGCGCTTCTGGTTGCTGCTTTATGCGCCATTGTCATTGGTTTACCGGCTTGGAATTTCACTCCTGCTCGTTCTGTGGCTCGGTGCAAAGTGGTTCCTGTTGGGGGCTCTGGGGGCCATTTACCTGGTCTCGTGGATGGCGGTTCGGCCGCTGCTCGGTTGGATGAAGCAGGGGCTCGCAGCGGCTCCCCCGGGAGCGCCGCGGAGACGAGCTCAGCTCGGCCTCGCGCTCGGTGCCGCACTGCCTGGCTTGGTCTTGTTCGTCATGCCGGCGCCGCTGTCCACCATCGTTCCCGCGGTGGTATGGGTGCCCGAACAGGCTCATCTGCGTGCGGAAGTCGAAGGCTTCATCGTTAAACTGCCGGTACACGACGGCATGCCCGTACAACGCGGAGACCTGCTGGTGGTGCTCGACAATCCAGACTTGATTGCGACGCGCGACCAGTTGACGAGCCGTCTCGATGGACTGCGCGCTGATCAATACCAGCTGCTGCTGCGCGATCCCGCCGCCGCACAGAATCTCGCCGAGCAGATCGGCCGCACCGAAGCAGAGCTCGAGCGCATCAAGAAGCAGATTGATCAACTCGAGGTGAGGGCTCAGGTTGCCGGCAAGTTGGCAATGCCCCATCAAGCAGATGCTATGGGTCGATTCGCCCACCGCGGCGAGAATCTCGGCCTTGTGTTGGATTCTTCGGCCGTGCGTGTTCGCGCCGCGGTATCCGAAGACGATGCCTATCTCGTACGCAACCGGGCTCGTCTCGTCGAGGTCCGCCTGGCCGAAAGGCCCGGGGACGTCCTGCGAGCGACCATGACACAGGAGGAACCGGCCGCATCGCATCTCCTGCCCAGCCCTGCGCTGGGTGATCGTGGTGGCGGGCCTTACGCGACCGACCCAAGCGACGGCGATGGCCGCAAAACGCTCGAGCCTGTCTTCATTTTCGATCTCACACTGGCCGGCGCGTCGCTCGATCGCGTCGGCGGCCGCGCATGGGTGCGTTTTGACCACGGCTTCGAGCCGCTGGCCATGCAAGGCTTCCGTCACCTCACGCAGCTCTTCCTAAAGCATTTCGATGCGAGGGACTAGCGGTGTTTGGGGCCGAACTTGTCCTGTCGAAGCTTGCGTACCAATGGCTGAGAAAGCTGCCGGCTGCGAGCCGTACGATCGCATACGGCTTGCCGCAATGAAGGCTACGGCGCTACCTGTTCCGGGGCTGCTCTTCGGCGAGTACCCGGAGCGCGTTGGGACATCAGAAGACGCTCGCGCGCGAACGTTGCGGATAGTCGTGGCCAGGCTGATCGATGGTGCACAAGCACGTATGCCACGCCCCTATTCTCGGTTGCTCGCAGCCGTCACTGCGCATCGAGCCTCGCTGCGTACACTGAACGCATCACAATTGCGTGCCGTAGTGGACGCTGTACGTCTGGGACTTCAGACCGAAGGGCTGTGCGATGCGCAGATCGCACGCGCATTCGCGCTGATCGGTCTAGTGTGCGAACGTACCTTGCACGTACAGATCTTCGACACGCAGATCATCGCGGCCCGCATCGTGCTCGACAACCGTCTAGCAGAGATGGCCACGGGCGAGGGCAAGACCTACGCGCTCGCGCTCGCCGCAGCGACGGCGGCGCTCGCCGGCATTCCGGTGCATGTCGTTACCGCCAATGACTACTTGGTCTCACGCGACGCCGATTTACTGCGCCCCGTTTATAGCGCGCTCGGCCTCACTACCGGTGCAGCGGTAGGCGGCCAGGTGGAGCACGACCGGCGTGCTGCCTACGCGTGCGCCATCACCTACTGCACGGCCAAAGAGCTGGTCTTCGACTACTTGCGTGATGGGATGCGCCGCAAACAGGACCCGCTGCGCCCGCAAGTACATCGACTGACCCATGGCGAGCGCCCGCTGTTGCGCGGGCTATGCATGGCTCTCCTGGACGAGGCGGATAGCATCCTCGTCGACGAGGCGCGCATACCGCTCATCTTGGCACAGCCGGCGCGAAACCCTCAGCAGATCGACTATCTCAACCAAGCGCTCGAACTGACCAATCACTTAACCATTGGCCATGACTTTACGCTCGATCATGCAAGCCGTACCGGCCAGCTCACCGAGCAGGGCCGTGAACGAATCGAAGCGTTGATCGATGGGCTTGCGCCGGTGTGGCGCAATCGGATGCACCGCGAGGAAACGGTGAACCTCGCGCTGGCCGCACTGCACTTGTATCACCGCGATCGCCACTACCTCGTGCAGGACGGCAAGGTCGTGATCATCGACGAGATCACCGGCCGCGTCGCAAGCGCGCGTGCATGGTCGCGCGGCCTGCACCAGCTGGTCGAAATCAAGGAAGGCCAGAGCCCCACCCTGCCCCAAGTAACGGCAGCGCAGATCACCTATCAGCGTTTCTTCCCGCGGTATTTGCGCCTGGGTGGATTGAGCGGGACCTTGACCGAATCGGCTCGCGAGCTGCTCGCCCACTACGATCTCGCCGTTCGGCGAGTCCCCCTGCGCCTACCCGATCGTCGCCTGCGCCTCGCCACCCGAATGTTCGCTGACCGCAAGACTCTGTGGACTGCGGTCGCACATCGTGTGGCCGAACTCAGGCGTAACGGAAGACCCGTACTGATTGGCACGGACTGCGTCGAGGACTCCGAGACACTCTCGCGCCACCTCAACGCGGTAGGTATTCCGCATGCCGTCCTCAACGCCCGTCACCACGCCGCTGAGGCGCAGATCGTCGCGCGCGCAGGGCAACAGGGAGCGGTAACCGTGGCGACCAATATGGCGGGGCGCGGAACGCATGTCTCCTTGGCAAAGGACACCGCCGAGCGCGGCGGGCTTCACGTGATCAGTTGCCAGCTCAATGCCGCGCGGCGGATCGATCGCCAGTTGGCCGGACGCTGCGCGCGCCAGGGTCAGCCGGGCAGTTGGGAACGATGGTTCGCTGCCGATGCGGCCCTATTGTGTGCAGCGTTGCCGCGAGGGGTTAGGCGAGTCTTGGCCGTCGTCTCTCCGCTCATGCCGAGTTGGGTGCTAAACCTGCTGTTAACGACCCTCCAGCGGCGGGTAGAACGGCAGCACGTGCAGCAGCGAAAGCAATTGCTGGAACACGACCGCGCCTTGGCACGCCAGTTGTCGTTCGGCGCCCCGTTGGAATGAGACCTTAAAGGATCCCGACCATGACAAAGGCAAAGATGTACGGCCTACTTTTGGCGCTCGGCATCAGTACGTCCGTGCATGCTGGTCAGCCATTGGGCTGTCTCATCGAACCGCATCAAGTAGCGGAGGTGGGGTCGCCGGTCATCGGCGTCGTGCAAGAGGTGTTGGTGGAGCGCGGTGATCGGGTCGCGAAAGGCCAAGTGATCGCGCTGCTGCGTGCAGACGTCGAGCGCGCGGCACTCGCCGTTGCACATAGTCGCTCCCAAGCCGAAGCCGAAGAAGAGGCAGCTCGCGCGAATCTCGGCTTTGCGCGCCAAAAGCTAGAGCGAGCGAAAGATTTGCTGGAGAAGCAATTCATCTCACAGCAAGCGCTCGATCAGGTGCGCACCGAGTATGAGCTGGCTGAGCAGAAGCTCGTCCAAGCCAAAGAACAAAACCGAGTGGCAAGACGTGAGCTGGGTCTTGCGGCAGCCCAGGTCGCCCAGCGCAGCATCAGGAGCCCGATCGACGGGGTGGTGGCCGAACGCTACATCTCGGTGGGTGAGCGTGTGGAAGACAAACCGCTGGTGCGCATTGCAAAGGTCGATCCGCTCAAAGTGCAGGTGGTCGTGCCAGCAGGCTTGTACGGCAAGATTGCCCGCGGCGCACGCGCGAGCATACAGCCGCTGCTACCCGATGCCGGCGCGCTTAGCGCGCGTGTCACGCTCGTAGACAATCTGATCGACGCGCCCAGCAACACGTTCCGTGTGCAACTCGAGCTGCCCAATCCCAAGTTGGCACTCCCGGCAGGCCTTCGTTGCCAAGCCGATTTCGGCCTCGATCAGGCAGGCACCCCCGAACCGTCCAAGCAAGCCGTGGTCAAGTCGATCGCACCGACGGCATTCAAGACCGAACCCGAGCCGCAGTCGAAAGCTGCAATCTCGCGGCCCGAGAGGCCTGTAGTAAAACGCAGCCGGTCATGACTCGCTCAGGCGAAGCGATGGAGCAAACGGGTACGCTCGGCCCTGGTCGCGCCGTGAACCAGCATGCTACACCAGAGTTGCTGGTGGACGATGCCGATCAACCGGCCACCGCATCCAAGGCAACTGCCAAGATCATGCTGGTCGACGAAGAAGAGCTCAACATCGAGATCCTCCAAGCATTCCTTCAGGAGGTGGGGTACGCCAACTTCGTCTCGACCAGCGAACCGCGCGAAGCGATCGATCTGATGACGAACGAGCGACCCGATGTTGTCCTTCTCGATCTGGGTCAATCACAGGTGTGCGCCTTCGACATCGTGTCCCGAATGCAGCAGGACAGCGTGCTGAAGCACGTACCAGTCATCATGCTCACCGCCGCCGCTGATGCCAGTACCAAGCTCGCGGCGTTGAAGCTCGGCGTGACCGACTTCTTGGCCAAGCCGGTGGACCCCAGTGAGTTGCTGCTACGGCTGCGCAACACTCTTACCGCCAAAGCCTACCTTGACCAGCTCGCTTACTGCGATACCCTGACCGGTCTGGCGAACCGAGAGCGCTTTCACGATCGTCTCGATTGGACGATTCGCTTCTCGCGCCGCTATGGGACCACGGGGGCCGTGCTGCAAATCGGCCTTGACCGTTTCATGCAGGTCAATGATGCGCTGGGGCCGGGGGTCGGCGACCGTCTCCTACGCGCAGTCGCGATGCGACTCGAACGCTCGTTGAGGGACAGCGACGTCCTCGCGCACACCGCATCGGATGCCACCTCCACCGTCCTGTCGCGAATCGGAGGCGACGAGTTCACGGTATTGCTGCCCGCACTGGCTACCGTTGCAGGCGCGGGGGAAGTCGCCCAACGCGTCCTCGACATCGTCGCCGCCCCCTTCAACATCGCGGGCATCGAGCTGTTCGTGACATGCTGCGTGGGTATCGCCCTATTTCCAGCAGACGGTACCGCGCGCGACACGGTGCTTAAGGCAGCGAGCATCGCGATGCGACACGCCAAAAGCGAAGGTCGCAACCGCTTTCGCTTCTTCTCCAAGACGCTCAACGCCCGCTCTTTGCATCGACTTAGTTTGGAAGGTCAGCTGCGCAAAGCGCTCGAGCGCGATGAGCTGGAGCTGTTCTATCAGCCCAAAGTCGAGCTCGAAAGCGCTCGCCTCGTCGGTGCCGAGGCGCTCGTGCGCTGGCGTCACCCCGAGCGAGGGTTAGTGAGCCCAGGCGAGTTCATCGCGTTGGCCGAGGAGTCCGGGCTAATCATTCCGTTGGGGTCTTGGGTGCTGCGTGCCGCTTGCAGTCAGATCCGCGAATGGCGCGATGCCGGGCACAAGCTGCCGCGAATCTCAGTGAACGTTTCTAGCCATCAATTCAAGCAGCGTGATCTGCCGCGCCACGTCCAATCCGTGATTAGCGAAACGCGCATCAACGGCGAGGGTCTGTGCCTGGAGCTCACCGAATCGGCAGTCATGGAGCAAGCACACGAGAGCATCCAGACCTTGGATGAGCTCAAGTCGAGCGGCGTTGCGCTGTCCATCGATGACTTCGGCACCGGGCATTCCTCGCTCAGCTACCTAAAGCGTTTCCCGATCGACGAGCTGAAGATCGACCGATCGTTTGTCATCGATGTCGATCGCGATGAGGATAACGCTGCAATCGTGACCGCGGTCGTAGCGATGGCGCACAGTCTCGGCTTTCGAGTGGTAGCCGAAGGCGTCGAGACGATCGAGCAGCTGCGCTTCCTCGCCCGCAAGGGCTGCGACGAGTGTCAAGGATTCCTCTTCGGACGTCCGCTCCCCGCCGCCGAGTTTGGCGCCTTGCTCGGCCGGGAAGGTTTGCCGGTTCTTCCCATGCGGAGCACCGTGTTGGCCCGCTGAAGGATTTCACTGCCAAGGTTTCGATCCCGGGGCACTGCTCAGCACCCAAAGCTGAGTCTCCAACGAATTTGGCTGGGGTTTCTCCCGACTACGGGCCGAAAAGTTGCATTGCCGCACTCGAAGAATCAAACCCAACAACTGCGCGATGAAACTCAAGCGCCCTCACCCGCCTCGGCGCCAACGTCCTCTGCTCGAAGAACTCGAGCCGCGCGTCTTGTACTCGGCGGACGCTACGGCGGGGCTGCTGCACCCAGCCAGGGTTGACGCGCAGGCCGAGGTTCGGGTGATCGAGCCGGTTGCTGCCGACAGCAGTGCTGCTGCGACCGAGCAACGACGCCACGAAGTGGTCTTCGTCGATTCCCGCGTCACCGATCATCAAACGCTCGTGGATGACCTGCTCAGGCAGAACGGTGGCCACCGCCAGGTCGAGGTCTTCGTGCTCGACGCCCAGCGTGATGGCATCGCGCAGATCAGCCAGGTGCTGCAGCAGCGTCAAGGCCTAGACGCCGTCCATCTCATCTCGCATGGAAGCGATGCCAGGATTCAGCTCGGCAGTGAGACTCTGAACTTCGACACATTGCTCGCGCATGCCGGGCAGATCAAAGCTTGGGGCAGCGCCTTGGCCGCCGATGCGGACCTGCTGCTTTACGGGTGCAACGTCGCACAGCAAGCTGACGGCCAGGCGCTCGTCGACGCGCTCGGCCGGCTGACTGGCGCAGATGTCGCGGCGAGCACGAATCTCACGGGTAGCCCCGCGCTGGGGGCGGATTGGAACCTCGAGTACACCACCGGTGCGATCGAGGCGAACATTGCGCTCGAGCAAAGCACGCAGCAAGGATGGATGGGAGAGCTTGCCATCACGTCGAACGGCACCACTTCAGCAGTCACATCCTCCGCAGGGGCAACTAGCTTGACATGGTCGCACACGGTGAACAGCGGGTCCGCTCAGCTCCTAGTGGTCGGCTTGTCCATCGAGAATGGCCAGCAGACGACTGGCAACGTTACCTATGGTGGCGCGCCTATGGTCCTAGTGGGCCGTAGTGTAGGCAGTGAGACCGTCGAGATATGGCAATTGGCCGCGCCTGCGACCGGAACGGCCAACATCGTGGCTAATTTCACCGCCACGACGCAAGTCGTCGGCGGCGCAACGACCTTCAGCGGAGTCAATCCGGTGACTCCGATCCGTGGAGGCTTTCAGGTTGCCAGCGGCATAAGCACAACGCCTTCGCTAAACGTTGTAAGTCAGGCTGGCGATCTGGTCGTTGATACGCTCTACGCCAACGATAGCCCCGCCACTGTCACCGTTGGTCCAGGGCAGACAGTCGAGTGGACAAATTCAACCGGTACCGGGACGAGCCGCGTTCGCGGTGCAAGCAGCGCCGAACCAGGAGCCGCTTCGGTGCCCATGACGTGGGCACTCAGTTCGTCAGTTGAATGGCGTATCGGCGCCGTCTCGCTTGTGCCTTCCTCTGCGGGCGTAACCGTCACGCCCACCACCGGTGTGCAGACCACTGAAGCCGGAGGAACGGCCAGCTTCAGTGTGGTGCTCTCCGCCGGGCCCACCTCGAACGTGACGATCCCAGTCTCCAGCAGCGACACCACCGAGGGCACAGTCTCGACCTCATCACTGACTTTCACGCCGGCAAATTGGAACCTGCCGCAGACGGTAACCGTGACTGGCATCGACGACGCGATCGCGGATGGCTACCAGCCCTTCAGCATCGTGCTGGGCGCAGCGAGCAGTGCGGACATCACCTACGACGGCCTCGATCCTTCTGACGTGCAGGCGGCCAACGCCGACAACGACATCACCTACAACCAAATTGCCGTTGACACGACCAGCGACACGATCGACGGCAACACGGGCTCGCTGGCCGCGCTTGCCGCAAATCGCGGAGCCGACGGCAAGATCAGTCTGCGTGAGGCGATCATTGCCGCTAACAACACGGCCACTGGCTCAGGGGGCGCGGACCGTATCGTCTTCAACATTTCGGGCACCGCGGTACACACCATCAACATTGCGAGTGCGCTGCCAACGATCACCGGCCAGGTGATCATCGATGCAACGGCCGACGACAGCTTTGCCGCAAACGGCAACCGGCCAGCGATCGTGATCGACGGCAACAACGTTGCTACCGATGGTTTGGTGCTCTCTGGGACGGCGGACGGCAGTACGATCCGGGGCCTAGTCATCCGCAACTTCGCCGGCAACGGTATCACCATCCAGCCCGGCTCGGACAACAACATAATTGCCGGCAACTACATTGGCGGCCTTACCGCCACGGGCACTAGCGCAGGCGCGGGCAGCGGAAACGACACGGCAGGCATCGACATCAGCGGCTCGAACAATACGATCGGCGGCACCACGGCAGCGGACCGCAACGTGATTGCGAACAACGGGGTCTCCAGCAACGGCTATGGCATCGTAATCTTCAATTCGGCCGCCACCGGTAATGTCATCGTCGGCAACTACGTCGGCACTGCGGCGGACGGCGCGACGGCTCTCGGCAACAAAGCGATCGGGATTCACATTGGCGGCGGCAGCAAAAACAACGTCATCGGTGGTAGCACGGTCGGTGCAGGCAACATCATCGCGGCGAACACGTGGGCCGGGATCGAGCTGCGTGATGCCGGCACCAGCGGAAACGTGGTCCAGGGCAACTGGATAGGCACCAACCCGGCTGGCGCTAACCTCGGCAACTTGGAGCAGGGTGTACGTACCTTCAACGGTGCGACCAATAACCTCATCGGCGGGAGCGCGGGGGGCGCAGGCAACATCATCGCTTTCAACGCGCTGCAGGGAGTCGCGATCTACAGCGCAACTGACAGCGGCAACGCCATCATTGGCAATAGCGTCTACTCGAACACCGGCATCGGCATCGACTTGGGCAACAATGGCATCACCCCCAACGACGCGGGCGACGCCGACGCGGGTGCCAACGGCCTACAAAACTTTCCGGTGCTCACGAGTGCAAACGCCAACGCCGCCGGCACCACCATCGTCGGCTCTCTGAACTCGACGGCCAATACGACTTTTCACGTCGAGTTCTTCGCCAACCGCCCGACCGTAGCTGACGCGAGCAATGGCGAAGGCGAGCGCTATCTCGGCTTCGTGACGGTGACGACGAATGGCTCGGGCAACGCAACGCTCAACACCACGCTGACCAACGTGTGGGTGAACTCTGGCGACCGCATCACCGCTGCTGCCACCGCGGACTTGGGCGGAGGCAACTACGGCAGCACCTCGGAATTCGCCACCAACGTAACGGCCACATCGACCGGCATCGTGGTCGTCGACACGACGAGCGACGTGGCAGACGGCACGACCACGTCGCTGGCGAACCTAGGCAATGCGCGGGGCGCCGACGGGCGGATTAGCCTACGCGAAGCGATCACCGCGACCAACAATACGGCCAACGGCGCGACGCCGGACAAGATCGTGTTCGCCATTCCTGCTCAGCTGGTGAATGGGGTGCACACGATCAACGTGACGACTGCACTGACGACGGTCAGCCAAGCGCTGATCATCGACGGCACGACTGAGCCGGACTTCGCGGGCACCCCAGTGATCGAACTCAACGGGGGCAACCTCGGCAGCCTGGTCAAAGGCCTTACGCTAGGTGCAGGCAGCAGCGGCAGCACGATAGCCGGACTGATCATCAATCGATTCACCGGCACTGGCATCGAAATCAGCGGCTCGAATAATCAAACGATCCAGGGCAACTGGATCGGGTTGTCGTCGACCGGAATGACCGCCGCGGCCAACAGCGTCAACGGCATCTATGGCCTCAATAGCTCGGGCAACCTGATCGGCGGCACGACGGCCGCGCAGCGCAACGTCATCTCAGGCAATGCGCAGCAGGGCATCTACTTCAATAACGTCGACAACAGCACGGTTTCCGGCAACTACATCGGCACCGACGTGCTGGGCACCGGCGATTTGACGGGAACGGCGTCCAACACCCTGCAAAGCGGGATCTACATCGGCAACGGATCGACCGGCAACGTGATTGGTGGCACCACGCCAGCCGCGCGCAATGTGATCTCGGGCAACAATCACTACGGCCTCGAGATCCTCGGTTCCATCTCGCAGAACAATCTCGTCCAGGGCAACTACATTGGCACCACTGCCAACGGCATGGCTGCACTGGGCAACACCAACGGCGGACTGTCACTCTGGGGCGCGGGCACAGGAAACATGTTTGGCGGCGGAGCAGCCGGCGCGGGCAACGTCATCGCAGGCAACCTTGGAGTTGGCGTGCTGGTCGGCAGTGCCTCGACGGGGGGGACGATCCAAGGCAACTATATCGGGCTAGCGGCAGACGGCACTACTGCGCTAGGTAATGCCAGCAGCGGAATCCAGGTCGAAGGCGTTTCGACCAACACGCGCATCGGCACCAATGCCGACGGCACGAACGACAGCGGAGAGCCCAACATCATCGCCGGCAACGCTGGCGCGGGCATCGTGATCACCGACAGCGGTACCACGGGAACGATGGTAACCGGCAATACCGTTGGCTTGAATGCAGCGGGCACGGCCATCGTTGCGAACGGCGGCTCCGGAATCGCGATCTGGAACGCAGCGACGAACAACACGATCGGTACCAATCTCGACGGCACCAACGACGCCATCGAAGGCAACGTCATCTCGGGCAACGGCAACGATGGCATCACGATCGCGAACGCCGGTACAACCGGCAACGTCGTGCGCGGAAACTACATTGGCGTCAACGCCACTGCGACCGTCCTTTTTGGCAACAGCGCACAAGGCGTGTGGATCGGATCGGGCGCCACCAACAACACGATCGGTGGCACCACCGCCCTCGCGGCCAACCTGATCGGCAGCAGTATCTATGCGGGCATCGAGATCAATGGTTCGGGCACGAGCGGCAACGTCGTTTCGGGCAACTTCATTGGCACCGACTCGACCGGCACACTGGTCGCCGCCAATGGACAGGGTATTTGCGTCACTGCGGGCGCTTCGAGCAATACGATCGGCGGCACAGCCCTGGGAGCAGGCAATCTCATTGTCAACAACAGCGGCAGCGGCATCTCGCTATCAGGCGCCAGTAGCACCAGTAATGCGATCCTCGGCAATCGCGTCTACAGCAACGCAGCCCTCGGGATCGACTTAGGGTACGACGGCGTCACGGCCAACGATGCCAACGACGCCGACACCGGCGCCGACAACCTGCAGAACTTCCCGGCCCTCACCACTGCTCGCACCGATGGCGCGACTCAGATGATCCTCACCGGGACCTTGACCTCGACTGCCAACACGCAGTTCCGCGTCGAGTTCTTCGCCAATACCGCGCAGGACAGCAGCGGCTACGGAGAGGGCCGGCGTTATCTTGGCTTTGCGAACGTCACGACGAACGGCTCCGGGATCGCCACGATCAGCACGACGTTGTCCGCCTCTGTAGCAGTGGGCGAGTTCGTTAGCGCGACCGCGACAAGGAGTAACGCCACTTTCAGCACCTTTACCGACACATCGGAATTCGCGCGCAACATCGCGGCGGTGTCGTCCACCCAGGCGACGCTGGTGATCGATACCGCTTCAGATATCAGCGACGGGGACACGACGTCGATCTCCACCCTTCTGGCGAACAAAGGCGCGGACGGATTCATTTCGCTGCGTGAGGCGATCACGGCTGCGAACAACACGGCCAATGGCACCAGTCCTGACCGGATCAATTTCAACATCGCGGGTGTCGGTCTGCACACGATCATCCCGCTGTCAGCCCTACCTTCGATTACCGACGCCATCGTGATCGACGGCACGAGCGAGCCCGACTTCAGCACCAATGGAAACAAGCCAATCGTAGGACTCGACGGAAACAATCTCGCGGCCGACGGTTTGAGCTTGAGCAGCACGGCTGACGGCAGCGTTATCCGCGGCCTCGTCATTCGCGACTTCGGAGGCAACGGCATCACGATTCAGACCGGATCGGATGGCAACACCATCGCCGGCAACTTCATCGGACGGCTCAACACATCCGGCAACGATGCGGGCGCCGGGGAAGGCAACGCGGGCGCGGGCATTGTGGTTGCCGGCGTCAACAATGTGATCGGAGGCACCGTAGCCGCCGACCGCAACGTCATTTCCGGCAATGACGGCAAAGGCTTGATCATCAGCGGAACGATCGGAAACGTCGTCAGCGGCAACTACATCGGCATCACCGCCGACGGCAGCACTGCGCTGGGCAACGTCGACGACGCGATCACTGTCTCGAGTGGCGTCACCGCGGCCATGATTGGTGGCGCTGCAGCGGGCGCAGGCAACGTTATCGCCAACAGCACCGGGCCCACTTCGGTCGGTGTGTGGGTGACGGGAAGTTCCACCGGCGTCAGCGTGCTCGGCAACGCGATCTACGGCAATGGCGGCCTCGCCATCAGCCTTGGACCGCCGTTCGGCACCGTGCCCAACGACGCAGGCGACGCTGACACCGGCAACAACAACCTGCAGAACTTCCCGGTGCTGACATTGGCGCGCACCAACGGGTCCAGTCAGCTCACCCTGTCTGGCACCTTCAACAGCACGGCTAATAGCTTCTACCGCATCGAGTTCTTCGCCAACACGGCGCAAGAACCGTCCGGCTACGGCGAGGGGCAGACCTATCTCGGCTCCGCCAATGTCACGACCGACGCGAGCGGCAACGCGACCATCTCGACCACGCTTTCCACCAACGTGCCCGTGGGCCGATTCATCAGTGCCACCGCGACGAAAAGCAACGCGACCTACACGACGTTTAGCGACACCTCGCAGTTCGCGCGCGACGCCTATGCTATCGGAATGATGAACCCGACGCTGATCGTGGATACAGAAAGCGACATCGCCGACGGCGACACCGCCAGCATTTCGACGCTGCTCGCTAACAAAGGAGCCGACGGCTTCGTCTCGTTGCGCGAGGCAATCGCAGCCGCCAACAACACTGCCGGCATCGATACGATCAACTTCAACATCGCCGGTGCAGGCGTGCACACGATCAACGTCGCCTCGGCACTGCCGACGATAAGTGAGGCGGTGATCATCGATGGGTACACGCAAAGTGGCGCTTCCGCCAATACGCTTGGGACGGGCAACGACGCGACGCTGACAATCGAATTGAACGGAACCTCTGCCGGGAGCGCGAATGGCTTGAATCTCGCCGCGGGCAGCGATGGCAGCACGATTCGAGGACTCATCATCAATCGTTTCGCGCTGAGCGGCATCCAGCTCAGCAGCACCAACAACCTCATCGCCGGCAATTGGATCGGGCTCGATAACAGCGGTGCGCTGGATCGCGGGAACTTGGTCGACGGCGTGACGATCAGCGCCAACAACAACACGATCGGTGGGTCGTCACCAGCCGATCGCAATGTCATCTCGGGCAATAACGACGAGGGCATCGATGTCGATCCGGGCATCAGCGGCACGATCATCCGCGGGAACTATGTCGGAACCGATGTAGCCGGAACGGCCGCAGTAGGGAACGGTCAGGCGGCGGCGGGCAACTGGGGCGGCGTCCTGATCGACGGGAATGGCAACACGGTCGGCGGTGCGAATGCCGGTGAAGGCAATCTGATCTCGGGTAACTTTCAGTGGGGCCTGATGGTTAATGGTGCGAGCAACGTCGTACAGGGCAACCTCATCGGGACCGACGCGGTAGGCACTAGCAACCTTGGCAACGCAGGCGACGGCGTTCGAATCGGCAACGCGTTTGGCGGCAGCAGCAATCTGATCGGCGGAACCGCAGCGGCGGCACGCAACGTCATGGCCTTCAACACGGGCGTTGGACTCAATATCAACGGGGGCACTGGCAACGCATTGTTGGGCAATTCCATCCACTCCAACACGTCCATAGGCATTGATCTCGCCAATGATGGGGTGACTGCCAACGACGTCGGGGACGGCGATGCTGGCGCCAACAACCTGCAGAACTTTCCCCTGTTGTTTGTCGCCACTTCGACCGCAGGCAATACCTCCGTTTCGGGTTCCCTCGCCAGCAACGCCAGCACCACATATCGGATCGAATTCTTCAGCAGTTCCACTGGAGACGCGACCGGCTACGGCGAAGGCAGAACGTACCTCGGTTCAACCACGGTCACGACGGACGCATTAGGGTTCGCCTATTTCAGCACGACGCTCACCGGGGTAGGGGTAACGTCGGGTTATGCCGTAAGCGCAACCGCCACCGTAGATCTCGGCGGCGGCAACTATGGAAGCACTTCCGAGTTCTCAGCGAACTTCGCTCTTAACTCTACCGCACTGCTCGGAGCCGGGCAGGATACATACATACAGTTACAGAATCCTAGCCTGAACTACGGGGCTGCAACGAGCTTGGTAGTCGACCGCGAGACAACGGACTTGCAGCGCGCTCTACTCTTCTTCAACGTGAGTGCGATTCCCACAACCGCCACGGTGACGAGCGCGACGCTAGAAATGCAATCCACGCAGATTGGGGGAACACTCAACATCAGCGTTTACGAATTGCTTCGCGCGTGGACTGAAGGATCGGGGAACGGAACCGCGGACGCGGCGAACTGGACAGAGAGTGCCCCGGGGACCAACTGGACGAGCCCAGGAGCTGATTTCGTTGCTGGCGCAGTTGCGAACCTGAACACCAACACGACAGGTCAGCACTCGTGGGACCTCACGTCCCTGGTGCAAGCCTGGGTCAGCGGCGCCAAGACAAACTACGGCATCATAGTAGCGAGCCCAGACGGGGGCGGAAACCTCACGGCCACCTATGACAGCAGCGAAGGAACGACCCCGCCGCGCCTAGTCATCACCTACAGCGTCCTACCCAACACCGCCCCGGTGCTCGATGCATCGAAGACTCCTGCGCTTACTGCCGTCAACGAGGACGCGGGGGTTCCGATCGGCGCAGTAGGCACCCTAGTTTCGTCTCTCGTCGATTTCGCCTCCCCTTCTGGGCAGGTCGACAACGTGACGGATTCGGACGCAGCTTCTCTGTTGGGAATCGCAGTCACCGCAGCCGATACGAGCAACGGCACGTGGTGGTATTCGACCGACAACGGCGGCAATTGGAACCCGCTGGGGGTAGTCAGCAATACTAATGCTCGCCTCCTCGCCGCAGATGCGAACACCCGTTTGTATTTCCAAGCCAACGCAGATTACAGTGGAACGGTCGCTAACGCGGTGACCTTCCGCGCCTGGGACCGAACGAGCGGCTCAAATGGTGCGCTCGCCGACACGAGTTCTAATGGAGGCACTTCAGCTTTTTCATCCACAACAGATACCGCCAGTATCGTAGTGACTGCAGTCAATGATCCCCCGGTCATAACGAGTAACGGAGGTGCGGCTACAGCTGGCATCAGTGTTCCGGAGAATAGTACGGCGGTCACGACTGTCGCTTCGACCGACCTCGACGGCGGCGCGCCCAGCTATTCAATCGTCGGCGGGGCTGACGCCGCCCTCTTTAGTATCAACGCCTCGACTGGGGTGCTCACCTTCAACAGCGCCCCCAACTTCGAAGCCCCAGCCGATGTGGGCGCGAACAACGTCTACGACGTCACCGTGCAGGTGTCTGACGGCAACGGCGGCAGCGACACTCAAGCTATCGCAGTCACCGTGACCAACGTCAATGAGGCGCCCGTGATCACCAGCGACGGTGGCGCTGCCACGGCTTCGGTCAGCGCCGCGGAGAATCAAACCGCGGTCACCACTGTCACGAGCACCGACGTGGATGGTGGCGCGCCGACCTACTGGATCGTCGGTGGCTCGGATGCCGGGCTGTTTTCGATCAATTCAAGCACGGGGGTGTTGACCTTCAACAGCGCCCCCAACTTCGAAGCCCCGGCCGATGTGGGCGCAAACAACGTCTACGACGTCACCGTGCAGGTGTCTGACGGCAACGGCGGCAGCGACACTCAAGCTATCGCAGTCACCGTGACCAACGTCAACGAGGCGCCCGTGATCACCAGCGACGGTGGCGCTGCCACGGCTTCGCTCAGC
>Ga0070741_10010157_pt1 | contig 17922 bp, 19 predicted proteins | sample Coa_R1_4_FD_66440 | JGI IMG/M metagenome (GOLD analysis project Ga0070741, IMG submission 66440) | Surface soil microbial communities from Centralia Pennsylvania, which are recovering from an underground coalmine fire - Coalmine... | ecosystem: Environmental > Terrestrial > Soil > Unclassified ...
TTCCGGCGCGTCGATGATGCGCCCGAGGTATTCCGAGAGCTGCGCGAAGCCGTGCGGCGAGCGGTAGCGGTCGCACGCCTGCCAGTCGCGGTCCCAGTGCTTCACCACGTCGCCCGGGCACGCCTTGAGGCAGCGGCCGCAGGCAGGGCCGAGGCAGAGCGCCTCGGCGCGCGGCGCGTCGCATTCAACGTCGAGCGAGCAGAGCACGGCACTCAGGATGACGCGCGGCCCGAACTGCGGCGTGAGGAGCTGCCCGTTCAGCCCGAGCGTGCCGAGGCCCGCCTCCACCGCGGCATGCGGCAGGGAGAGGAGCGGCTTCTGGTGCGCGGCGGGATCGCCACCGTAGCGCCACGGGTCGACGTGCGTGGGCGGCACGATGATCGCGGGGTAGCCCGCGTCCTCCAGCCAATACACCAGCTCGAGCGCGATCTCCTCCAGGAACGTGATGGAGAGCTCGTCGTTGTAGTACTTGTTGCGGTCGTTCCATTTGCGGATGCGCGACGTGCCGGCCTGCAGGCGCGCGCCCAGCACGATGACGCGGCCGCCGTCGTGCTCGGTAATGTCGCTCGGGCGGCGCGGGTCGTCCGGGTCCGGCGGGTGACGCTCGAGCGCTTCGCCGTCGGCGATGCCCACGAGGTCCGCGCCGAGCGCGCGGGCCTTCTCCTTCACGGCCGCGGCCGTGAGCTTCTGCTTGAAGATATTCACTGCGACTCCTTCTCCTTTTCCTTCTGCAGGCGCCTGAACTCCTGCAGCTGCCGCGCCACGATGCCCTGGTAGCCTTTCTCGCCGACCCAGCGCACGTTCCATTGCGAAAGCCCGGGCAGCTCGCGCCCCGCCTTGCGCGCGGCCTTGAAGCCCGCCGCCTTAGCCGTTTTTTCGGGTGTCTTTTCCGGGATCTCCTTCTGGATGTCCGCAAGGTGCGCGTGGTAATCGTTGCCGACCGGGCACACCGCCAGGCAGCGCGGGCAGTCGCCGAAGGAACCGACCACGCGCAGCAGGCCCTGCCAGAAGCCGAACAGCTCCCGCGAGCGCAGCGCCGCCTTCTTCTCCTCGGTGCCGAGGTCGAAGAAACGGTTGAAGAAATTGGTCACCGTCATATAGCCGAATTCCTGCGCCTCGGTGGCGCAGGCGCTCTTGTCGAGCCCCCACTGTCGCACGGCGTCCGGCGGGCACGAGTGCACGCAGCGGCTGCACGACTCGCCGATGCAGACCTGCTCCTGCATGCGCTCGTCGGGCTCGAGCTCGAGCTCGGTGAGGATCCCGGTCAGGTACAGGCGCGGGCCGAATTGCGGCGTAAGGATGTTGACCTCGAGCCCGAGCGTTCCGAGGCCGGCCTCCACGCCCAAGTGGCGCGTGGAGAGCTGTCCGTAGCTCGCGCGCTTCAGGTTCCAGTCGGTTTCCTGCGCCGCGAGCGCAAACGAGGGATGGCCCGCGCGCTCCAGCTCCCGGGCGAGGGCGAGCGCGACCCGGTCCATGCGCCTGAGCACCAGCATGTCCAGGTATTGCACCGGGATGCTCGACTTGCAGCGGAACGCGCCCACCGGGATGCGCTGCACGAGGACGATGACGCTCCGGCAGTAGGGCGAGATGCGCTCGGGCGTCTGCGGCCAGCGCGGGTCGGGCGGAAAGGCGTTCAGCGTAGACGCTGCCGCGATGCCGCAGAGGTCGGCGCCGAGCTCCAGCGCGCGCCGCTTGACCTCGGCGGCGTCGACCCGGGCGGCGAGCGGCGTCCCGCGGCGCAGCGTCCTCGACATGGACCGAGTATACGGTACCGTATGGTAGGCTCGCCAAATGCAGCAGCGGTGGATGGCGGCGGGCCTCGAGGCGCTGCGCAAGGGCGGCGTGGCGGGCGTGCGCATCGAGCGCCTCGCCGCGGACCTCGGCATCTCGAAGGGCAGCTTCTACTGGCATTTCCGCGATCGCGGCCACCTGCTGCGCGAGCTGCTCGACTTCTGGGCGCGCGAGATGACCGAGCTCGAGTTCGAGCGCATCGCGCGGCTGCCGCCGCGGCTCGATGAGCGGCTGCTTGCGCTTGCGCGGGACGTGCTCGAGAAGGGCCTGGGGCGCTACGATCCGGCGATCCGGGGCTGGGCGCGCACCGACCGCAGCGTCGCCGCGGCGGTGGAACGGGTCGACGGGCGCCGCGTGCGGGCGCTCGCGCAGCTCTTCGAGCAGGGCGGCTTTGCGGCGGCGCAGGCCCGCCTGCGGGCGCGGCTCTTCTACACTTTCCTGCTGGGCGAGCCGCAGGTGCGCGCGCCGCGCCGGCATCCCGGCGAGCTGGAGCGCATGGTCGCGATGCTCGCCGCGCGCTAGGAGGCCTCGTGCGTCTCGATCTGCCGAAGTCCCGCGACGCGATCGCGCAGATCCAGCGCGAGCGCAAGCGCGTCGCCGTGGAGCGCGCGCTGCGCTCGCCGTTCTGGAAGAAGCGCCTGCCGCGCGATCTGCCGCTGGACCGCCTCGAGGAACCCGAGGTCTGGCGCCGCATCCCGATCCTCGACAAGGACACGCTGCGCGCGCTCACCGACGTCCAGTTCTATTCCGAGTTCTGCCTCACCGGCCACGACGGCGTGCAGGAGTACTGGCGCTCCGGGGGCGTTACCGGCCAGCCGCTTTTCTATCCGCGCAGCTTCAAGGACATGGAGGTCGGGCTGGAAGCCTTCGCGCGCACCTACGACTGCGCCGGGGCGCAGCCGGGCGAGCGGGCGCACATTTCGTTTCCGCTCGGGATCCATCCCGTCGGACAGGTGTTTGCGCGCTGCGCCGCTTCGCGCGGCATCAGCGCGAACTGGGCGGGATCGGGAACCTCGACGCCCTCGGCGATGCAGCTCGAGCTCATCCAGCGGCTGAAGCCCACGCTGTGGCTCGGCATGTCGAGCTACGCGCTGCACCTCGCCAACCTGGCGGAGGCGCGCGGCGTCGATCTCGCCGGGATCGGCGTGAAGCGCCTGATGACTTCTGCGGAGCCGGTGTCCGCGGCGAAGCGCGACAAGATCGAGCGCAGCTGGGGCGCGCGGCTCATCGACACCTTCGGCATGACCGAGGCCGGCATGATGGGCGCGGAAGACGTTCCCGGGCAGGGCTTCCGGATCTGGACCGACCTCTACTTCGTCGAGGTGCTCGACCCGGCCACGCTGGAGCCGGCGCGCGAGGGCGAGATCGGCACGCTCATCGTCACGGCGCTCTGCAGCAACAACGTCACGCCGTTCCTGCGCTGGAGCTCCGGCGACCTCGTGACGTACAGCGAGGCCGATGACGGCGCCGGGCGCTTCTCGGTATTCCCGCGCGTCAAGCACGCGCACCGCACCGCCGGCTTTTTCAAGGTGCGCGGCATCAACCTCGGCCACCAGGACCTGGAGGACTTCATCTTCCGCCACGCCGAGGTCGGTGACTTCCGCGCGGAGGCGGTCAACGAGGGCGACAACGATTGCCTGCGCCTTTGCATCGAGGTGCGCCGCGGTTTCGAGCGCGAAAGGGTCGTCGCGAGGCTCAGGGAAGAAACCCGCGAGAAATTCGAGCTCGTTCCGGAGGTGGTCGTGCTCGAGACCGGCACGCTGGCGCGGGAGTTCGAGGCGAACGTCAAGGCCGCGCGGTTCGTCGACCGGCGCGGCTAGAGGCGGTCGAAGTACTCCAGCATCCTGGCGCGGCCCCCGGCATCGGGCAGGGGCCCGAGCCCGGCGCCGAGGTTGTCGCGCATGTGCTCGGGCTTGCCCGTGCCCGGGATCGCGCAGGTGACCGCCGGGTGCGACACGATCCACTTCAGGAAGTATTGTGCCCAGCTGCCGATGCCGAGCTCCCCCGCCCACGCGGGCAGCGGCTTGCCGCGCACCCGGCGAAACAGCGCGCCTTCGGCGAACGGCCGGTTGATGAGCACCGCGGCCCTGTGCTCCGCCGCCGTCGGCAGCAGCCGCTTCTCCGCCTCTCGCTCGCCGAGCGAGTAGTTGATCTGCAGGAAATCGTAGCGCCCCGTCTTCAGCCAGCGCTCCACCTCCGCATACGCCGAAGAGGTGTAGTGGGTGATGCCGATGTAGCGCACGCGCCCCTGGTCTTTCAAATTCACAATGCTCCTGGTTTGCGTTTCCACGTCGACGAGGTTGTGGACCTGCATGAGGTCCATGCGCGAGACGCGCAGCCTGCGGAAGGACTCCTCCATCTGGCGCATACCCTCGTCGCGGCCGCTCGTCCAGACCTTGGTCGCGACGAAGAGCTTCTCGCGCACGCCGAGCTCGGCCATCAGGTCGCCGGCGACCGATTCGCTCGAGCCGTACATCGGCGAGGAATCGACGACGCGCGCGCCGGCGCGCGCGAACACTTTGAGCACTTCGCGCAGCGGCGTGCGCGCGGCGTCGTCCCGGCCGGCATCGAAGGTCTGCCAGGTGCCGAGGCCGATGAGCGGCAGCGCTTCGCCCGATTTCGGGATGCCTTTCGAGATGAGCGCGTCGCTTTCCTTCGTCATTGCGCAGGGGGCGGCTAGCGCGGCGAGGGCGCCGAGGAGGGCGCGTCTGCGCGGGTCCACGCCTTCATTCTAGCCCCGAGGTACAGCGCGAGTGCGAGCCACGGCGAGCGTGCGGCTCGGCGCGCAGCGCGCGGCAGAGAAAAACGCGCATGAGCTATAGTAAGACGCGGGGGACGCCTGAACTACTTCGAGAACCAGATGCTCGCGCGGCGGCGTGGTGCTTTGGCGCTGCTGCTGTACGCGTGCGCGCTCGCGCTGCTCGTGCTCGGGGTCGACGTCGTGCTCGCGCTCGTCTGGCGCTACGGCTTCCCGGAGATCTACGGCACGCGCATCCCGGCCGCGCTCTACGTCTGCGGCGCGGCCGCGACCGTGCTCCTCGTCCTCGGCATGACGCTCTGGCAGGCCTTGCGGCTGCGCGAAGGCAGCGAGTCCATCGCGCGCCTGCTCGCCGGGCGCCGGGTTCTCCCTGAGACGCGCGACACGCTGGAGCGCCGCCTGGTGAACATCGCCGAGGAGATGGCGATCGCCGCCGGCACGCCGGTTCCGGCGCTCTACATCCTCGACGGCGAGCCCGGCGTCAACGTGCTCGTGGTGAGCGCGCAGACGCTCGCTCCGGCGCTCGTGCTGACGCGCGGCGCGCTGCAGACCCTGAACCGTGATGAGCTGCAGGGCGTGATGGCCCATGAGTTCAGCCGCATCGTCAAGGGCGAAGCGGGGCTCAACCTGCGCACGGTGGCGCTGCTCTCGGGGCTGGGCGCTCTGCCCTGGGCAGGGCGCTTCTGCGCCCGCGTCCTGAAGCGCCTGCTCGCGCGCGAGAGCGCCTTCGGCGCCGACGCCGCCGCCGCGGCATTCACCGGCAACCCCACCGGAATCGCCGGCGCGCTCGACCAGATCCGCGCGAGCGGCGCCGGCGCGCAGGTGAAGGCGCGCTATGCCGAGGCGTTCTCGCATCTTTTCTTCGAGGAGTCGGCGCGGACCTGGATGCCGGCGGCGCATCCGCCGCTCGACGAGCGCATCCGCCGCGTGCTGCCGAGCTTCACCGCGGCCGACTACCGCGCGCGGCGCGCCAAGGCCCTCGCCGAGGAGCGCGCCGCGCCGGCGCGCCCGACCGTCGCCGAAGGCAAGCGCGCCACCGACCAGGCGCACCGCTGGTGGCGCACGCCCGAGGAGAGCCTCGGGCTGGTCGGCGCCCTGATCGCCGGCAAGGTCGACTACGCCCGCCGCCTGATGGAAGCGCTGCCCGCGGCGCTGCGCGAGGCGCTGCGCAAGCGGGAGAGCTCGCCGGCGATGACCCTGGCGCTGCTGCTCGCGGCGCACGCCGAGGTGCAGCAGCAGCAGCTTGCCGCCGCGCGCGCTGCAGGCGCCGGGGCGCTCGCCGAAGCGGCCGCGAAGCTCGTGCCGCAGGTCGCCGCGCTGCCGCCGGACCTGCGGCTGCCGGCCTTCGAGCTCGCGCTGCCGACGCTGAAGCTCGTGCCCGAGGACGTCCGGCGCACGCTTCTTGCCGGCCTCGAGGCGGTGATCCGCGCGGATCGGCGTGTCTCGCTCCAGTCCTTCATCCTGCTCGCGTGGCTGGAGATCGCGTTCTCGGGCACCGGCCGGCCGCGTGCCGGCGGCTCGCTCGGCGGCATGCGCGAGGAGTCGCGCCTCGTGCTCTCGCTTCTCGCGCGCGGCACGGCCACGGGCACCGGCGGCGCCGCGGACGTCGATGCGGCATTCCGTGCGGGCGCCAAGGCGCTCGGCCTGGGCGAGGTCGCCATGGTCGCGCGCGAGAGCCTCAGCACGGAGGCCTGCGGCGCGGCGCTGCAGCGGCTGCGCGGGCTCGACTGGCCCGGCAAGGCGCAGCTCCTGCGCGGGCTCTTCGCCGCGGTGGCGGCCGACGGCAAGGTGCGCATGTCGGAAGCCGACCTGATGCGCGTCATCGGTGCCTGCCTCGAGTGCCCGATGCCGCCGCTGCTCGAGGCGCTCTAGTTCCGCGCCTTCCCCGAGAGCCGCTGCTGGATCGCGCTGCGCGTCTCGCGCGCCGCATCGGAGAACGGGCCGCCGGCGGCGACCGCGCGCTCCGCGAACGGCAGCGCTTCCGCGTCGCGTCCCTGGTCGGAGAGCGTCTGCGCGAGGTTGTTCAGCACGACCACCGAGTCGGGCGCGCGCTGCGCGGCGGCGCGCAGCACTTTCTCCGCCTGCGGCAGCTCGCCCAGCCGGTGATACGCGTTGGCCAGGCCGACCGCGGCGTTCACGTTCTGCGGCCAGCGCTCGAGGAAGGTCGCGTAGGCGGTGCGCGCGTTGCGCGCGTCGCCGGTGCGCTCGAGCGCCGCGATGGCGGCGAGCCAGCGGTTCTCGTCAGCGGTGACCGGGATGCGGTCGGGCGGCAGCGCGACCATCGCCCAGTAGCCGCTGCGCGCCCAGACGAACTCGTGCACGGCGAAGTTGAGCTGCTCGCGCTCGGTGACGCCGGAGCGCATCAGCAGGTCGCCGGTGTCGTAGTCGTAGCCGACCGCGACGGCGTAGTGCCAGCCGTCGGAGAGGCCCAGGTTCTGCAGCACGATGACCGGATTTCCCGCAGCCACCTCGCGCAGCAGGTCGACGAAGCGCGGCGCGAGGAGGTAGGACACCATGCCGTGCCGGCGCGGCGCGGCGAGCATCTCGACCTGCAGGCTGCCCTTGCGCTCGGGCAGGTACACCTCGGGCACGAGCTGCTCCGGCGTGAGATTGGCGCCGAAGGCGTCGAGCGCCGTCGCGAGGGCCGCCGGGCCGCACTGGTAATCGAGCTGCGGATAGAACGGGACGTTCTTCAGCTCGACCTGGCGCGGCAGGCCGTCGGGCAGGCCTTCGCGCAGCTCCGCGGTCTGCGGCACGAGGCTCGCGCAGCCCGACAGCGCCGCGGCGAGCACGCAAAAGAAAACGCCCGCGGTGAAGCGGGCGTTTTCGATGGCCTTGCGGCCGAGAAGCGCTAGCGCTTCCAGACCCACCAGATGACCGCGACGATCACGATCAGCAGGACGAGGCCGGCGCCGTTCGCGCCTGCCGGCATCGAGTCGATGCGGCCGGCGAGGTAGCGCACTTCGTCGTCGGTCATCGCGGCGACGCGGTCCTTCGCGTTCGACGCGTCGATGCCGAAGGACTGCAGCTGGCCGGCGACGTCCGCGCGGCTGACGAAGTTCACGATCGTGCTGCGCTCCGCCTGGGTGGCGGATGCGACGACCTGGTCGGTGCCGATCATCCCGGCCTGGGCGTACTGGAACGGCGTCCAGGCCATGAGAACGATCAGAAGGCGGCAAACAACTGCTTTCATGTCAGCTCCTTTGGGTTGGGAAAACCTAGCGGCGCGTCGCGACCCACCAGATCACGGCGATGACGATGATCAGCACGACCCAGCCGGAGCTGCTCGCGCCCGCGGGCATCGCCTCGATCTGGCCGGCGAGGCTGCGCACTTCTTCGTCGGTCATCGCGGCGACGCGGTCCTTCGCCGTGCGGGCGTCGAGGCCGAAGGCCTGCAATTGCCCGGCGACGTCGCTGCGACCGAGGAAATTCATCACCGTCGTGCGGTCGGCCTGCGCGCTGTGCGTCACGACCTGGTCGGTACCGATCATCCCGGCCTGCGCGTACTGCAGCGGCGCCCACGCCATCAACACGATCAACATGCGGCACATTGCTCTTGCCCAAGCGTTCTTCATGTTCACTCCTTAGGGGTTGGTTTTGAGCGAAAGAATTGACCGATGACAAAGGTTCCCGACGACCCCTTTCCACCCTGCTCCGGCCGTCTACGGGGCAATCTAGACCCCCCGCCCCGCCCAAGTCAAGGAACCGGCTGCGTTACGCGAGCAAAACCAGCCACTTGTTGCGAATCGGGCGCGTGCTCGCTGTGACAAAATCGGCGCCGTGGTAGCGATTCGGCTACATGAGCGCTGAGCTCGGGGCCTGGGCGCTCGTCTTCATCGCCCTGGTGTGCCTGCTGTCCGGATTCGCCCACGGCGCCATCGGCTTCGGCTTTCCGATGGTGGCGACTCCGCTGGTCGCCCTGGTCCTGGACATCAAGCTCGCGATCGGGCTGCTCGCGCCGGTCACGCTGCTCCTGGTCCTCATCACCGCGCTGAGCGGCGGCGGGCTCGCGAGCGTGGCGCGGCGCTTCTGGTACCTGCCGCTCCTGGTGAGCGCGGGCGCGTGGCTCGGCACGAAGCTGCTGCTCGCCGCGCCGCCGGAGCCTTTCGTGCTGGTGCTCGCGCTCGTCATCCTGCTCTATCTCAACCTCGATCGCGTCGGCCGCGGCGGCAGCCCCGCGGTCCAGGCGCGCCCGGTGCTCTTCGGCATGGGCTTCGCGTTCGCCGCCGGGATTTTCGAGGCGGTGGCGAACGTCGCCGGCCCGGTGCTGCTCGTCTATTTCATGCTGCTCGGGCTCGCGCCCGTGGCGCTCGTCCAGGCGCTCAACCTGTGCTTTACGTTCGGCAAGGGCGCGCAGGTCGCGACCTGGGCGAGCTCGGGCCTGCTTTCCGGCACGCACTGGGCCGCGGTCGGCGCGCTGTGCCTGCCTTCGGCCGGCGCGCTTTTCGCCGGCATGCGCCTGCGCAGCCGCATCGACGCCGAGACCTACCGCCGCTGGCTGCGCAAGGCGCTCGGCGCGATGGCGCTGCTGCTCGTCGCGCAGCTCGCCTTCTCGCGGATCGCGCATGCCTCCGACGACGAGCTGTTCCGTGCCATCGACGAGCGCAAGGAACTTGCCGCCGAGGGCCTGCTCCAGCGCGGCGAAGCCCGGATCGATGCGCGCGACGAGGACGGCGAGACGCCGCTCGAGCGCGCGGTGGAGAAGGATATGAGAGGCCTCGCGCAGGCGCTGGTCCGCTCGGGCGCGAGCCTGCGCGCGCGCTCCGCGCACGGCGAGACGGTCCTGCACTACGCGGCGCTGCACGAGGAGGCGTTCTTCGCCGACCTGCTGCTGCAGGCGGGCGCGGATCCGCTGGTGCGCAACGACGAAGGCGAGTCGCCGCTTTTCTGGGCCGCGCTCGCCGGCAACGTGGCCACCGCCCAGCGCCTGCTCGAGGCGGGCGCCGATGCCAACGTGCCCGACATCCGCGGCAGCCTGCCGCTGCACGGCGCCGCCGAAGGCGGCTATGCGGACATGGTGGAGCTGCTCCTGCCGCTCACCCGCGAGCCAGCCGCGCGCAACCGGGAGGGCAAGCGCGCCGAGGACTACGCGCGCGAGCGCGGCCACGGGGCTATCGCCGAGCTACTGGAACGCCTGCATGATTAGCTCGTAGGAGCGCAGCCTCGAGTCGTAGTCGCCGGTGATCGTGAGCAGCATCACTTCGTCCGCGCCGTAGCGCGCGGCCATCGCCTCGATCTCGTCGCGGCACTTTTGCGGCCCGCCGAGCACGGCGCGCGCGCGCTGGCCCAGGACGTAGCGGCGCTCCTCGTCGCTGTAGCGGTGCGCGAGCGCCTCCTCGGTGGTCGGGATCGGCGCGTCCACGTTGAGCGCCATGTGCAGGCGTCGCAGGTCGATCGAAGCGGCGAGCCGCTCGGCTTCGCCATCGGACTGCGCGCAGATCGCGAACGTGCAGACGATGACGCGCGGCCGCGGCTCGCGCGCGGAGGGCTGGAACCTGTCGCGGTAGAAGCGGCACACCGCGTCGCCGCCGCGCGCGCTGATGAAGTGCGCGAAGGCGAACGGCAGGCCGAGCTGGGCCGCGAGCGCGCCGCTGTAGTCCGATGAGCCGAGCAGCCACACTTCCGGCGCGCCCGGCACCTCGGGCTGCACGCGCACGCGCTTGAAGGGATGCTCGTCGGGCAGCGCGCCGTCGAGATGGCCGACGAGCTCCCACACCTGCTCGGGGAAGCGCTCGGCGCCCGGCGCGTGGCCGCCGCCGACCGCCTGCGCGGTGCGCAGGTCGCCGCCGGGCGCACGCCCGATGCCGAGGTCCACGCGCCCCGGGTAGAGCGCCTCCAGCATGCGGAACGACTCGGCGGTGCGAAACGCGCTGTAGTAGGGAAGCAGCACGCCGCCGGAGCCGATGCGGATGCGGCGCGTTTCCGCGCCCAGGCGGGCGAGCAGCACCTCGGGGCACGGATCGCCGAGCGCCGCGATGGCGTGATGCTCGGCGAGCCAGTAGCGCTCATAGCCGAGCTCGTCGGCGCGCCGCGCGAGGCGCAGCGTCTCGGCGATCGCGCGCGGCGCATCCAGGCCGCTCAGGATCGGCGATTGGTCGAGGACGGAGAGCCGCATCGCTTTCGGATGGTAGGGGAGGGAAAAGCGTCGTCGCCCGGCGACAGCGAAACCGCCATGCGATCAAGGGGCGCGCTTGTAGTGTGAACTGTGTCGTCGCGAATTCCCGACACTCCGGGGTGCAGCCGCGTTTCGCGCGGCATACCAACCCACTGTCGCCAAAAGGGAATGGCCAGCTGGCACGCGCATTGCAGGTGAGCGGGCAGAACCATGCATATGACCGGAACGCCGAATTATCCGCTGCTGATGGCCTCGGGGCTCACGCTCCTGATCGCGGCGCTGCTCGGCAGCGCAGCGGTGAGCGGCACGCTGCCGCAGCGCGCGGCGAGCCCGGCGCCGGCGGCGAAGACCTGCGCGAACTGCGGCGTGGTGTCGGAGATCCGCAGGCGCGCGCTCTACGACGTCACCGTCAAGATGGACGACGGGCGGCTCGTGACGATCTCGCAGCCGCAGCAGCCGGCCATGCAGCTCGGCGACCGCGTGCGCATCAACGGCGACGTCCTGGTGAGGGGATAGCCATGGAGCTCAAGCGCGAATTCGTCTCCCTGCGCCAGGCGCTTCTCGGCCTGGTGTTCGTCCTGCTCGTGCTCGCCGGCATCGGCGGCACCATCTACAAGGTGATCTCGCCGAGCGGCTGGATCGCGCAGGCCTTCGGCCGCAGCTTCTCGGCGGGCGCGGCGGCGCTCGGCTCGCTCCTCATGATCACGGCGCTCGCCTGGTTCTCGCGCGGCCGCGGCACCGGCCGCACGCGCCATCGCTTCTCCGACCTCTTCGTCTACACGTTCGCCGCCGCCGGCGCGCTGTACCTCGCGCAACTGTGGCTGAAAGGCACGTTCTAGCGCGCAGCCGCCGAGCGCCGCTGCAGTCTCCCCCGGGGCCCGTCCTTCCCCCCCTACAGGATGGGCCCCTTTTTTTGGCGCTGCGCTACACCGCGATCGGCGCCTTGATCGAGGGATGCGGCTCGTAGCCCTCGAGGGTGAAGTCCTCGTAGCGGAATTCGAACAGGTCGCTTACCGCCGGGTTGAGCCGCAGGCGCGGGAACGCGCGAGGCTCGCGCGCGAGCTGCTCGCGCGCCTGCTCGAGGTGGTTCGCGTACAGGTGGGCATCCCCCAGCGTCAGGATGAACTCGCCGGGCGCGAGCCCGGTGACCTGCGCCATCATGAGCGTGAGCGCCGCGTAGGAAGCGATGTTGAACGGCACGCCGAGGAAAAGATCGGCGCTGCGCTGGTACATCTGGCAGGAGAGCCGCCCGTTCGCGACGTAGAACTGGAAAAGCGCGTGGCACGGGGGCAGCGCCATGCGCTCCACGTCCGCCGGGTTCCACGCGGTCACGATGTGGCGGCGCGAATCCGGCCTCGCCCTGAGCGAGGCGAGCACGCCTGCGATCTGGTCGATCTCGCCGCCCCCCGGCGTACGCCAGTGGCGCCACTGGTAGCCGTACACCGGGCCGAGCTCGCCATGCTCATCCGCCCACTCGTCCCAGATCGAGACGCCGCGCTCCTGGAGCCAGCGCACGTTGGTGTCGCCGCGCAGGAACCAGAGCAGCTCGTACAGGATCGACTTGAGGTGCAGCTTCTTCGTCGTGAGCAGCGGGAACGAAGACTGCAGCCCGAAGCGCAGCTGGCGGCCGAACACCGAGAGCGTGCCCGTGCCCGTGCGGTCGGACTTGCGCGCGCCGCTCTCCAGCACCTCGCCGAGCAGATCCAGGTACTGGCGTTCTTCGCGGTTCATCGTGCCCCCATGATACGATCGATCGCGAAGGGTTCGGAGGGGGGACGGCGGCATGTTGAAGCTCTTCGGTGGCGGCAAGCCCGACCACCCCATGGCGGACGCGCGCGAGGCGCGCCGCATCCTGGAGCAGCTCCCGGCGCACGATCCGTTCAAGGCGCTCGACGAGCTTGCGCACTGGCACGAGTCGATCGGCGCCGCGCCGGGATTCCGGCTGGAGAACCGCATCGGCCTGGTCTTCGCGATCGACGACGCGGCGCAGCCGCGCGTGCGCAAGCTCGCGAAGGACTATTTCGCCGCGGCGCGGCCCTCGCGCTTCCAGGAGAACCGGCTCTGGATGCACTGCCATGACTACTGGCGCCAGGCGGGCATCGCGCTCGCGCGCTGCGTGGACGGCTACCTGCAGGATCCGAAGGGCGGCGATGGCGCGCGCGCCCAGCTCGTGCCCGTGGTGGTGCGCGCCTTGCGCAGCCTCGGGCAGCACATCAAGTGGATGCACCTGCGCTACGGGCCGGTCGACCCCGCCGTGTGGGGGATCCTCAACAACGTCTATGCCTTTGCCGAGGCGCGCGGCGTCGCCTCGACGCGCGCGGCCGCCTATCCCGGAATGGCGGAGTCCTCGCCCCAGGACGAGTTCCTGAAGGCGGCGATGTTCAGCGCGAGCTGCCCGGACAGCCTGCTGCCGCAGGATGTGGTGCTCGCCGAGCGCCTGATCGGCGACCTTGCCGGCGGCTTCACGGTGTCGAGCGCGCCGGCGCCCGAGCTTCCCTACCGCGTCGACCTCGGCAAGCCGCTGCCGCCGATGCGCGCTTCGCGCTCCGGCTCGGGCGGCGGTGCCGAGCGCTTCCTCGGCGGCGGCGCGGCGCTGGGCGCGCTGCAGGGCCTCATCCAGAAGATCGAGGCAACCGGACAGGTGCCCGCGGGCGCGAGCCTGGGCGAGAGCTACGAGCCGGAAATGGCGCTCGACGTCATGCAGCACCTCGCGATGTACTGGTCGCCGATCCCGCCGGAGCGGCGCCATCCGCGCCACCAGGTGAAGTCACGGCTCGCGGTGGTGGCCGGATTCGACGGCGCGGTGCGCGCCCTCTCGGGCGCGATGATCGACGGCGCCGAGTCCTGGATCGTCGAGAACGTGAGCGCGGGCGGCTTCGGCGCGGCGATCCCGCAGGTGCGCGGCGACTGGCTCAAGGTCGGCGCGCTCCTCGCGCTGCAGCCCGACGGCGGCAGCAACTGGCTGGTCGGCCTCATCCGCCGAATCAACCGCACCTCGGGCTCGCAGGCGCGCGTCGGCATCCAGACGCTCTCGCGCGCGCCGCGCGCGGCGCAGCTCGAGGCGCGCATCGGCCGCGTGCCCGGCATCGTCCTGCCGACCGGCGAGCCGGGCTCGGCGGAGGTGGCGATCGCGCTCCAGCCGGAAGTGTTCACGCGCGGCGTGAATCTGGAGTCCGAGCACGACGGCCGGCACTACGTCTATATGCCGCAGGCAGTGGTCGAGCGCGCCGAGGACTTCGAGCTCGGCCGCTTCAGGGAGATGGTGCGAGAGTCGTAGCGAGGAAGCGCGCGATCTCGCCCACTTCCTCCGCGCACACCGAGTGCGGCATCGGGTAGGTCCGCCACTCGACGCGGTAGCCCAGCTTCTGCAGGACGTCGCGCGATTTTTCCGCTCGCTGCAGCGGGATGATGTCGTCGTAGAGGCCGTGCGCCATGAAGACCGGCACGGCAGCGTTCGCGCCGCTGCGCTCGGCGTCCAGCTTGGGCGCGATCGGGAGGTAGGTGGAAAGCGCGAGCACGCCCGCGAGGCGCTCGGGATGGCGCAGCGCCGTCTGCAGCGCGATCGCGCCGCCCTGCGAGAACCCGGCGAGCACGATGCGCGCCGCGCTCAGGCCCTTCTTTTTCTGCGCCTCGATCAGTTTTTCCACCAGGCCCTGCGAGGCGCGAATCCCCGCCTCGTCTTCGGGCCCGCCGCCGAGCTGCAGGATGTCGTACCAGGCGCGCATGCGCATGCCGTTGTTGAGCGTCACCGCGCGCACCGGCGCGTGCGGGAAGACGAAGCGCAGCTTGAGGGAAGCGGGCAGGCGCAGCTCGGGCACGATCGGCTCGAAGTCGTGGCCGTCCGCGCCCAGGCCGTGCAGCCAGATCACCGCGGCGTTCGCCGGCGTGCCGGTCTCGATCTCGATGGTTTCCAGGCTCATTTTTTCCGGATCGCCGATTTCGGGCGGAAAGCCTTGACTACGGACTCGTGGGTCTCGAGGTACGGGCCGCCGATGAGGTCGATGCAGTAGGGCACGGCGGCGAAGATTCCCGGCAGGTCCGGCAGCCCTTGCAGCGTCTCGCGGATTGATTTTGGCTGCCCCGGCAGGTTGATGATCAGGCAGCTCTTCCTGATCACGGCCACCTGCCGCGAAAGGATCGCGGTCGGGACGAATCTCAGGCTGATGGCGCGCATCTGCTCGCCGAACCCCGGCATCACCTTGTCGGCGACCGCGAGCGTCGCCTCGGGGGTCACGTCGCGCGGCGCGGGCCCGGTGCCGCCGGTGGTCAGCACGAGATGGCAGCCGGCTTCGTCGACCAGCTGGATCAGATTCTTCTCGATCACGTCCTGCTCGTCGGCGACGAGGCGCGTCTCGTCGCGCCACGCGGGCGAAGCGATCGCCGAAGAGAGCCACTCTTTCAGCGAAGGAATGCCCTCGTCCCTGTAGACGCCGGCGGAGGCGCGGTCGCTGACCGACACCAGGCCGATCACGAGCTCGGCGCGCTGCGTGTCGCTCATTGCACCTCGAACACTTCGAGCTCGACTTCGGCCGCGCGCCGCGCGCCGGTGGCGACGCAGACGATGCGGTTCAGCCAGGCATAGCGCCCGTCGCCGGTCTCGAACCTCGGCGTCGTGCGCATGTAATAGCTCGCGGCGTCCACCGTCTCGCCGGCGGCGAGCTTCGCGAGGACCGCGGCGGGCCCGTGGCGAACCCCGTTGTTCGCGACGTAGATCAGGGCGCCGTCCGCGGTCTGCAGCGTGTAGCGCGCCTCGAGCTCCGCGACGCCGTCGCGCCGCACGATCTGCCAGTCGGCGCCCCCGGCAAGGACGCGCCCCGAGAGCCGCTCGCCGGCGAATTCGCCGCCCGTGATGGGGATGATGCGCCGGCGGCCGTGCGGCGCCTCGCCCAGCTCCTGCGGCGCGCCCAGGGCGATGCGCGCCTTCAGGAGGGGCTCGAGTCGCAGCATTGCTTCACGAAGCGGAAAAGCTCGCGGTAGGCGCGCGGCGGCTTCTGCTCCTTCGCTTCCTTGCGCGCGTTGCGGATCAGCGCGCGCAGCGCCTGCAGGTCGGTTCCGGGATGCTCGCCGGCGAACTCGGTGAGCGCCTCGTCGTCGGCGAGCAGGCGCTCGCGCCAGTGCTCGAGCCGCCGGTGCGCCGCCGCGGCGCGCGCCGAGCCGCCTTCCACCGCGGCCAGCCGCTCGCGGATGGGCGCCGGGTCGATACCGCGCATGAGCCGGCCGATATATTGCAGCTGGCGCCGCCGCGCCTCGTGGCTGCGGATGCGCTTGGCCTGCAGCACGGCGGCGAGGAGCCCGGGCTCGAGCCCGAACTGCGCGAGCTGCGCGTCCGGGAGGTCGACCAGCGCGGCGCCGAGCGCCTGCAACTCGTGCATCTCCTGCTTGCGCCGGGTCTTGCTGACGACGTCCTGTTGCATCGCGCTGCTATCATAGCGCGCCCATGCCGGGCTTCACCTGCACCGAGGAAGAGCTGCGCGAGCTCGCGCGCGCCGTGCTCGAGCGCGCGCGGCGCGCCGGCGCGAGCGGCTGCGACTGCGACGTCTCCGAGGGCCACGGGCTCTCCGTGAGCGTGCGCAAGGGCGAGCCCGACACCGTCGAGCACAATCGCGACCGCAGCGTCGGCGTGTCGGTCTACTTCGGCGAGCGGCCGCGCGTGCGGCGCGGGCATGCGAGCACGTCCGATTTTTCGCGCGCCGCGCTCGAGCAGACGGTGGACGCGGCGCTCGCCATCGCGCGCCATACCGCCGAGGACGACTGCGCCGGGCTGCCGGACGCCGAGCGCCTGGCGAAGAAGCTTCCCGACCTCGATCTCTACCATCCGTGGAAGCTCGGCACGGAGGAGGCGATCGAGCTCGCACGCCGCTGCGAGAAGGCCGCGTTCGGCGCCTCGAGGAAGATCCGCAATTCCGAGGGCGCGAGCGTGTCGGCGCAGCAGTCGCAGTTCGTCTTCGCCAACAGCCTCGGCTTCATGGCCGGCTATCCCGGCTCGCGGCACTGGCTCTCGTGCTCGGTCATCGCGGAGGAAAAGGGCGCGATGCAGCGCGACGACTGGTTCAGCGCCTCGCGCGTGCCTTCCAAGCTCGCCGAGCCGCAGGCGCTGGGGCGCTATGCGGGGCTGCGCGCTGCGGCGCGCCTGGGCGCGCGCAAGATCGCCACCTGCCAGGCGGCGGTGCTCTACGAGGCGCCGGTGGCGATCCAGCTCCTCGGCCACTTCCTCTCCGCGGTGAACGGCGCGAACCTCTACCGCAAGACGAGCTTCCTCGTCGACAGCCTGGGAAAGCAGGTGTTTTCGCCGCTCGTCGACCTGGAGGAGCGCCCGTTCGAGCCGCAGGGCGCCTCGAGCACGCCGTTCGACGAGGAGGGCGTCGCAACGCGCGAGCGCCACGTCGTGCGCAAGGGCGTGGTCGAGGGCTACTTCCTCGGCAGCTACTCCGCGCGCAAGCTCGGCATGCACACGACCGGGAATGCCGGCGGGCACCACAACCTGGTGCTGCGCTCGGAAGGCCCGGACTTCGAGGGCATGCTGCGCGAGCTCGGCCGCGGCCTGCTCGTCACCGAGCTCCTCGGGCAGGGCGTCAACATGGTGACCGGCGACTACTCGCGCGGCGCCGCCGGATACTGGGTCGAGGGCGGCGAGATCCGCTTCCCGGTCGAGGAGATCACCATTGCCGGCAACCTGCGCGACATGTACAAGGGCATCCGCGCGATCGGCAGCGACGTCCTCACGCGCAGCGGCCGCACGACGGGCTCCATCCTCATTGATCGCATGACGATTGCAGGGAACTAGCCATGGACAAGCTCACGATCGAAGTGGTCTCCGACGTCATCTGCCCGTGGTGCTACATCGGCAAGCGGCGCCTCGAGAAGGCGCTGCCGCTGCTGGGCGAGGTCGAGGTGAAAATCCGCTGGCTGCCGTTCCAGCTGAACCCCGATATGCCCGAAGCCGGCGTGGCGCGCGCGGAGTACCGCAAGGCGAAGTTCGGCTCGCTGGAGAAGGCGAAGAGCCTCGATGCGCGCGTCGCGGCGGAAGGCGCCGGCGAAGGCATCGCCTTCGCCTTCGAGCGCATGGCGCGCACGCCGAACACCGTGCGCGCGCACCAGCTGATCGAGGCAGCGCAAAAGCAGGGCAAGGGCAACGCGGTGGTGGATGCGCTGTTCCGCGCCTACTTCGAGGAAGCGCGCGACGTCGGCGACGCCGGCGTCCTGCAGGACATCGCGGAGCGCTGCGGCGTGCGCGACTGGCCGCAGGCGGCCGATCCGC
>Ga0070741_10010158_pt1 | contig 17921 bp, 15 predicted proteins | sample Coa_R1_4_FD_66440 | JGI IMG/M metagenome (GOLD analysis project Ga0070741, IMG submission 66440) | Surface soil microbial communities from Centralia Pennsylvania, which are recovering from an underground coalmine fire - Coalmine... | ecosystem: Environmental > Terrestrial > Soil > Unclassified ...
AGCCAGGTCGGAGAACTCCTCCCCGACCGGTGGCGCAAAGCTCGCCAGGGAGGCGGAGCCGCGGTTTAATAAGCCCGACGGCCCAGGCTTGCTCGACCCTGTATCTCTGACGACGCTTACCGTCAAACCACGCTTTCGCCAGATCCGGTTCGTGGGATTCCTATCCGTGCCCGGCATTGGCGGACCGTCTTTGATTACACGGGACGGCGACAGCGCGGTCGTAGCTATTTATCTGGCTGGCGTCAGAGAAGGCTGAACGTTTGAGGTCGCTGATCTGGTGCGAAATTTCCGCAAAAGTTTGCGGCCAACCACGGCCAGAATCGTTACGAGCAGTAACAGGGCGACAACAGGAGCCACGATGGCCAGAACGGAAGTAAGCATTGCTCCGCCCAATTCCAAGGTCGACACTAAAGGATTGGCCAGGCCGCCCGTGGTGGCGGTCGAGGCGGCGCGGGCCATTACGGTGGCCCCCTGAACCAAACCGGCGGCGCCCCCGCCGGCAATCACCGCCAAGGTCCATTTCAAGAATGGGCTCATATCGCCCACAGCCGAAGCGGTCACGACTGTTCCGGCGACGATTGAGGCAGGCGTAGCCAGCGTATCCAATAAATGGTCCAGCCAGGGAATGTAATAACCGGCAATTTCCAAGCAGGTTGCGACCGACAAAGAAATGAGGGCGGGGTAGGTGCCAATCCATTCGAAGCCGTGGGCCAGGGTCATGTGGCCGGAGAGCGAGGCAATGCTCATCACCAACAACGGCACAAATACGCGAAAACCACACGCCGCGCTCAACCCAATTCCAACACAGATGCTCAGGACTGTTTCCATCTTATTTTCGCTTATACATGCCCATCAACTGGCTTTGAGCCAGCGTATGCTTTTCCATGGCGCGCTCAACTTCGTTTTTGGTCGCACCCGGTTTTAATTCCAGAACCCGGTCCAACGCATAAAGTTTCAAATAGTAGCGATGTGCTTTTCCGGGAGGAGGGCAGGGCCCACCGTAACCAAGATGCTTGAAATCGTTGAGCCCTTGCTTGGCGCCTCCGGGGATATATTGGCTTTTTGCCAGACCCTCAGGCAATTCGGTCGTGGTGGGCGGCAGGTCATATAATACCCAATGGACCCACGTTCCAGACGGCGCATCCGGATCATCGGCAATGAGGGCCAGGCTTTTTGTGCCTTGCGGCAGGCCATTCCAACTCAGCGGCGGTGAAACATTTTCGCCGTCACAGGTATATTTCGATGGAATTGATTGACCTTCCCCGAACGCGGTGCTCGTCAGTTGCATAGTCCCTTTCCCGGACGCGCCAGCAGCATCCGCAACCCCGACACCGGCCGTTAACACCCAGCACAAGACGACCGTGCTAAAGCGTTTCTCAGATCCCACGCCGGCAATCATAGGGTTATCTTACGCCGGAAGGCCGAATGCCACAACTGGCTAGGGCCGCAACGCGTGAATGAACACATTTATATTGGCCTCCTGACGACGACTCTGCACACTCCGAGAAAAATTATCTCACAAACATGTTTTCGCACGTCGTCATTTTCTGGACTGATCCGCAGATCCCAACCGCAGCCGACGAGTTGATCGCGGGCGCCAATAAATACCTGCGGCCGATTCCAGGCGTGTTGCACTTTCACGTCGGCAAAATGGCCGCCAGTCAACGGCCGGTCGTCGACCAATCGTATCAGGTGGCCCTGAACCTCATTTTCTCCGACAAGAAAACTCAAGACGATTACCAGGTTCATCCACAACACATCGAGTTTGTCGAGAAGGTGTTCAAGCGCGTGTGTAAAAAGGTGGTTGTTTACGATTTTGAATAGGTTTGGTTGAACAGGAGGCAGCAGAGAAAACAGAGGATTCAAAATGAGTCGAAGTACTATTCTCAGTTCTCTCCGTTACCTCCTGTAAGGCTCCGGTTTGGCGGATCGAGCGCTGAAGCTGGGACTCCGGACTGCTCCGAACCTACGCTCGGGGATGAAACTTCCGGTGCACCTCGCGCAGGCGGTTGCCGGCGACGTGCGTGTAAACCTCGGTGGTGCTGATGTTGGCATGGCCGAGTAATTCCTGGATCACCCGCAGATCGGCGCCATTTTCAAGCAAATGTGTGGCGAAACTATGCCGCAACATGTGGGGCGTGACGTTGCGCGCGATCCCGGCCCGCCGCACCTGCTGCTTAATCCGAAGCCACAAGGTGACCGGGGCAAATGGTGTACCACGTTTGGTGAGGAAAACCGTTCCGGGCGATCGAGGGGTGACGAGCTTGGGACGACCCGCGTCCAGATACCGCTGAATTGACTCAATGGCTTTGCGTCCGAGGGGCACTACGCGTTCCTTGTTTCCTTTGCCGATCACATTGATGAATCCGGCTTCCAAATGGAGTTGCTCGAGGCGCACGCCGCGCAATTCGGCCAGGCGCAGCCCGGACGCATAGGCCAGCTCCAGCACTGCCTGATCGCACAGGTTCTGTGGTGTTTCGGGCGACTCGGGCGTGAGCAGTTTCTCAATTTCGTCGTTGCTCAGGGCTTTCGGAAGTCTTTTCCATCGCCGGGGCAGCGACAGGTTCTCCGCGACGTTGGTTGGCAAAAGTTTCTCGGTTTCGGCAAAACGGTAAAACGCCCGCAAGGCGGCAATCTCCAGGTAAACGCTCTCGCCGCTGAGCCGGCGCTTGGAATCCTCCGGTTCACGGGCGAGCTGGCGGTTGCGCTCGTGTTGGAGAAAAGCCATCAAGTGCCGCAGCTCGATCGTTTTCCAATCGTTCAAACCCTGCTCGGCGGCCCAACTAACAAACTTTTTGAGCAAGGCGGCGTAAGTGCGTTGAGTATGCTCCGCCTGCCCGCGTTCATGGCGCAGGTGTTGCAGGAAATCTTCGACCAAAGTTTCCACAGCTACGAAAAACCCGCCTTTGCGGAATGGCAAAGGCGGGTGAGAAGATCCACTCGACAGCTATTTCGCGGCCGCGGTGGCGGGCCGGGCGGGTTCCGCGGCCGCGATGCCCAGCGGAATCACCTGCGATTGCATGCCCATCTTGGCGCAAAGGAAATAGATGATGGCACCAACGATAAAGGCGAGAACCGGTGCAACCGGAACATCCGGGAAGGTCTCAGGTTTCCATGCATGAAGGTTCGGCAAAATGCCAACTATGAACCCAAGAGCCCACGCGATCCATCCGGCGGGATTGAAACCTGCCCGCGGTCCGACCCATCGTTTGCCCGAGAGGAGGTAGTCGACGACCATCGCACCAACTATAGGGCCGAATGAGGCGCCGATTATGCCGAAAACTGCGGGGAGTTTCGCGGCCCATTTCGCTTCGACGGGAGCCCCAAAGGGAATGATCGCGATCAGGATGCTTACAACTGAGCCGATTCCCACTGAGAGGAACGGGTTAACCTTGGGCATCGTGGTTTTAAAACTATTGGCCGCGATGAACGACGAGAAGCAAGCGCCTGGAAAGGAGGCTAGCGTCAGGCCGATCATGATTGCCGCGAATAATCCTGGGCTGAGTTTCCTTTGGAGGGCGGTTGTCATTTTGACAACCGTCGGATCAACCGTTCCTGATGCTTGTGCACCGGCAACAGCAATTACAGAAATTCCGGCTGTGAAGATGATGGCAATGACTATTCCCACAATACCGGCCATCCGGACGTCCCTCTTATCACGATTGCTTGAGCAAATATCAACGCCCGCCGCTCCAGCCGTTGCGAAGAAGCCCACGATGCCCGCGATCATACCCATCATCGCCTTCATTGCCCCACTGCCGCCGCCAGCATCCGCTAGAGGCACTGGTTTAAAATTCGCTGCGGATCCGCCAAAAATAACGAGTCCCATAATTAACACGACCAAAGGAATTATAGGTAGATAGGTGGCTACTTTGGCTACGTACTGAATACCCTTGAGGCCAACGAAGGCAGCCAGCACAGTCCAAACGACGCACAGAGGCACATAAAGCCCGGGGGCGTTGAAACCTTTGGACAAGGCATCAGCTGAACCGCATGCGTTGACGCCCAACCAGCCGAACTGAAGCGCCCCCATCAAAAACCCTGGCATCAATAGACCTCCCGCGGCACCAAATGTTGATGTGCCGATAACGTAAAGGGGCAGTCCAGTGCTCATGCCAAGCGTCCCTGGAACTACGAAAAAGAGAAAATGGCAGATGAGAGCGCCGATAACAATGCCGGCTAGCATCGCCCCGAGCCCACCGGTAGTAAGCCCGTTACCGGCCATGGAGTCCCAGAAAACAAACCAGAGAAAGATACCCGCATAGGTGGGCGCGGAGCTAGAATACCATGGGACACGATTGCCGGGCGGGTTTGGCTTCGCGCTGGTGATATAGTCCGGGAGCTGGCCGGAGGATTGCGAGTTTGGAGTAGTCATGGGTTGGTTTTGGTTAGAGGGTGGGACAAGGGGAGTTCACTCAGGGTCAAACAGGACAACGGGGCCATCGGTCCAGGCCGGTCATCTTGCCGACCGTCGTTTAAGCTGCCTGTTACCAAACAGATGCCAAGCATTGGGCAAGGATTCTCAAATTCGCAGCAGCCCTGTCAACCGCAAACTCGCGCGATGGTTTGGGGGTCCTGGTTTGGAGTCCCTCCTAAAGTCCAAACCATGCAGTTGAAAACCACGGATGAATGCCGATTCGCACGGATAAGACAGCAGCAGAAAATATCTCACGGAAGGCTCTCCGTTCACCTAAGGGTGAAGCAATCTTAGGCAGCGGAGCTGAGGCCAATCCGCTCATTTTATCAGTGTTCATCCGTGTCCATCCGTGATTTAACTGCATCGTTCCGCCTAAAGGCGGGACTCCGAACCTGGCGAAGCCCACTCCAGCGCGCCCGTTGGGCAATGCTCCACACATTCGGCGGCGACTTTTTGCAAGGCATCCTGAATGGTCCGATTCAGAGGCGCGCCAATTCGCACGTCGAAACCACGGCCGATAAAGGTTAACCCCAAAGGTTCGCGGGCAAGCTCGGTGAGTTTAACGCAGATTCCGCACAAAATACATTTACCCGGTTCGAAAATGATTCCGCCCGGCTGAACCTGCTGTTCAAAAGTCCGACGTTCGCTTCGGAACCGACTCGCCTCGGCGCCATAAACCTGCGCGTAATGCTGTAAGAGGCAGTTGCCGGACGAACGGCAGTCGCAGTGCAGACAACGATTGGCTTCGCTCGCTGCTTCTTTCCGGTTGAGGCCCGCGCAGCGATCACAGGGAGTGACACAGCCACCCGCGCTGGCCGTAGCCAGGAATTTGCGCAGTTCCGCAGGGTCGAGCCGGCCCATGATGCTGGAAAATGGCTTTTCGGGACGACGCACTGGCTGGCCTGAAAGGAAACGATGGACACATTCGGCGGCCGCGCGGCCGTCAGCCATAGCTCGCACGAGCTGTTTGACCGGCTTAACGGCGGCGCCGGCGGCAAACACTTTCCGCAACGGACTTTGGCATGTGTTCGGATCGGCTTTAATCCCTGTTCCCGCCATTGGCACCCCGAGCTTTTCGGCTTCGCTGGGACTGGTTTCGCCGATGGAGAGAAGGATGGCATCGAACCCGCGTGAAAGGCCGTCAATCGTCACTTGGTCGCCAAGTTCTACGCCCAGCTTGTATTCGACCCCAAGATCGCTTAGCAAAGCGGCCTCGCGCGCCAAGACTGACGCCGACAGTTGGTCCTCCGATACGGCTTGCAACGAACCACCCGGGCGTTCGTGTCGATCCACAACCGTGACATGGTACCCGGTCCGGACCAGGTAATAGGCGGCCGACAGACCGGTGGGTCCAGCGCCAATTATGACGACGGATTTGCCGCTGAATGGTTTGTGGGACGGCGGGCAGTTGGCAGATTTTTGCGGGTCGACAGAGGCACTTTCCGGACCGGCTTGCTGCGTATCCCAATCGGTGACAAACCGTTCCATGTCGCGGATGGCGGCCGGATCGTCCCAAGTCCCGCGCCGGCATCCTTGCTCGCAGGGATGATGGCAAAGGCGGCCCAGAACACCGGCCAGCGGGAGAGCTCCGCGAACGGTGTCCCTGGCCTGCTCAAGATTGCCTCCCTGGATCTGCCGAATCATGACGGGCACATTTAATCCCAGGGGACAAAGCCGATTACACGGCGACAGGCAGTCGCCCACGTGATCGCTGAACAGCAATTCGAGAGCCGTCCGTCGCGCGGCGTGAACTTCCTCGGTTTCGCTTTCGACGACCATTCCTGGCTCGACCTTGGTGCCACAGGATGGGACGAGTTTACCGTTAATCTTAACCAGGCAAACGAGGCACGAGTTGAGGGGGCCGCATTTCTCGAGGTAGCAGAGGGTGGGGATGTCCAGACCCAACGCGCGCGCGGCGGCCAGGACCGTTTGGCCAGGGGCGACTGAAATGGCGGACCCGTCGATAGTTATTGAAAAAGAACTCATCGCCGCGCGAAACCCGAAGGCCGAAACTCGAAGGCCGAAAGAAATCCGAAACCCGAAAGCCGAAAGCCGAACAAAGACACCGGAGGGGCAGTTGGATGTAGGAAGTAAGGCCGAGGGCACATGGCTTATTTTCTCCAAATGGCGCCGAAGATGAGGTTCAGCTCCTTTGCTTCACGCCACAAGGTGCGAGCTTCGTTTGCAAGTATCGGCTCGGCGGTGGCTATCAGCCGCAAGAAAAACATCGTCTCCTTCGACTCCTTGCGGCAGGTGCCGATCTTTTGCTTGAATTCTTTTCCCGAGACAGAATCGTCCGCTTCGCAATAATTGGCCCCAACACTCGTTGCAGCCCCTACTAGTTGCGAAATGAGGCACTCGTTGACGGGGCTCTGCGGAATTCTTTTTGCGAAGCGAACGATCGCCTCGCCGAATTGAGCAGTTCGTTCATCCAAAGGCGCAACCGGTTCTGCTCCCGACGCATTTTCACGAAGTATTGAAGAATGTCCATTCGATTCGCCCGCCCATGACCCGACCTCCGAGTCCGCAGCCAAAAGTCCCTCACCACGCTCCGACTCGGATTTCGGACCTCGGAATTCGGGTTTCTTTCGGCCTTCGGCCTTCGGGCTTCGGGTTTCCTGCGGGCTTTCGACCTTCGAGTTTTGGATTTTATTTATCATTTCACCTCGATGGCGCGCTCCGGGCAGGCTTGCCGACACGAATCACATCGCGTGCACAACTCCAGGTCGATCTCGTGCTTGCGATAGGGCATCATGGGAATGGCGTCGACCGGGCAGCGCTGGGCACAAATGGTGCAACCGGTGCAGTTGTCCAGAACCCGATACTTGATCAGAGCGGCGCATTTACCGGCCGGACATCGGCCTTCCAGGTGCGCTTCGTATTCTTCGCGAAAGTATTTCAGCGTTGATAACACCGGGTTTGGCGCTGTTTTTCCCAAACCACAAAGACTGCCTGCGCCGACTTGGCGAGCCAGTTGTTCCAGGTGAACGAGATCCTGGCGCTGACCTTTGCCGGCGCAGAGACGGTCCAGGATGTCGAGCATTCGCCGCGTGCCGACGCGGCAGAAGGTGCATTTGCCGCAGGATTGGTCTTGCGTGAACTGAAGGAAATACCGCGCGATATCCACCATGCAAGCGGTGTCGTCGAGAACAACCAGGCCACCGGACCCCATGATCGCGCCGACTTCGCGCAACGATTCATAATCGACCGGCGTGTCCGCCAACCGGGCGGGGACGCAGCCGCCGGATGGGCCCCCGATCTGCACCGCCTTAAAGCGGCGGCCGGGCTGAACACCACCGCCGATTTCGTCGACGATTTCACGGATGGTTGTTCCCATCGGAATCTCAATGAGGCCCCCGCGCTGGATATTGCCAGCCAAGGCAAAAACCTTGGTACCCTTACTTTTCGGCGTACCGTGGGCGGCGAAGGCTTGGGGACCGTGTCGCAAAATCCATGGCAGGAGGGCCAAGGTCTCGACATTGTTGATCACCGTGGGCTTGCCCCATAAGCCCTGCTGGGCCGGGAATGGGGGACGCAGTCGAGGCATGCCCCGTTGGCCTTCCACCGACGCGATGAGTGCTGTTTCCTCGCCGCAAACGAACGCGCCCGCTCCTTCTTTGATGGCCAGTTGTAAGGGGTAGTGGGCCCCCAGCAGACGTTCACCGAGCCAACCGCGTTTTGCGCAGAGTTTGAGTGCTGCGCGAATGCGTTTGACTGCCAGGGGATATTCGTGACGGATGTAGAAAATGCCTTCATGCGCGCCAACAGCGACCGCGGCAATGGCCAAACCTTCGATGATCCGGTATGGGAAAGATTCCAGCAGCATGCGATCCATGAATGCGCCGGGATCGCCTTCGTCACCATTGCAGATGACGTACTTGGTGTCCCCAGGTTGTTCCCGGGCCAGTTTCCACTTGGCACCCGTTGAAAAACCGGCGCCACCACGCCCACGCAGACCTGATTGTTCAACTAAGTCGATCAGCTCTTCGGGAGACGGCTCCCCCCGAAGGTTTTCCACTTCAGGCGGCTGAACCGAACCCGCTCTGCGGGATTCCCCCTCTCCTCCGCGGGAGGAGAGGGCCGGGGAGAGGAGGCCCCCTGCGATCTCGTTTACTGGCCTTGCATGTGGTAATGGCGTTCTGAGGTTGGTTGCTTTCGTTGCCGAAGCCGGCTCCGGAGCCGCCGACGAACTGCCCGGCGAGACGCCGGCGCGCCCAGGCAGTGGAACCCCCAAGCATCGGGCTAAGGCTGAGAAACCTCCCTGGGCGATATATTCATCCAAATCCAACGGATCCATTTCACCGAAACCCTCGGTGGCAATATGAACCTGCCGATCCAGAAACGCTTCCACCGCCGGCGCATTCGGCTTTAGCTCAGCCTGGGCGATGGAGTCGGCCGCCTGGTCCAGGAGCAGGGAGTCTAGCGCGCGAGTCCAGGCATGCGAGAGTTTATGCACCAAACCCCGCGGCCGGAAATGTCGCAGCAGAAGATCCTGCGCCTGAGCCTCGCCCAGACCTGCATAGACAGCATTTATTTCTCCGGGTCTGACCACCTCGACCATCGGCGTGCGATGACACATGCCGACGCAGCCCACGCGCTTGATGGCAACCTTGGCCCCGGTCTGAGCCGCGCTTTTCTGCAGTGCGTGAAACAGCCGGTCGCTGCCCTTGGCCATGCAGCAGGAACCGAGTCCGATGTGAATTCTGGCCGAACCGTCCGACCGAGGCAAAAGTTCTTCGGTCGAACTGGTGAATTTGGCAGACTTTTCGGCCTCCAAAAACTCGGAGATGATTTGTGGTGCGCGTCCGGTAGTCAGATGGCCGGAGGTCGATTCGCCAATCCGAACCACGGGTGCCAGCGTGCAGCAACCCAGGCAGGCGACTGGCTCGATGGTGAACAATCCTTGCGCGTCGGTGTCTTTGCCGGGCTCGATATGAAGGTGACGTCGGAGGGCATCTTCTACTCGTTCGGCGCCGGTTACGTGACAGGCTGTGCCGTGACAAACGCGCACCATATGACGGCCCACCGGTTTATGCCGGAACATATCATAGAAAGACGCAACTCCGGTGATCGCCGCCGGCGAAATCTCCGTCACCTGGCAAACCCGACGCAAAGCTTCCTCGGGCAAGTACCCGTAATGATCCTGCATCGCTTGCAGGATGGGAATGACCGCATCCGGAGCGCGACCGACGCGAGCGGCGGTCTCGTCGATGAATGACAAATCGAGGCTCATGAAGTGAAACCCGAAACCCGAAGGTCGAAGCCCGAAAGAAATCCGAAATCCGAAATCCGAAATCCGAAAGAAGCCCTGAACCCGAGATCCGCAATCACGAGATAACAATTCCGTAACCCAGGCCGCCAAGCGGAGCCGACATTACCAGGTGCTGCTATTCGGGTTTCGGATTTCATTACTTCGGCGCTTTAACCAAACCCCACAAGTTCGTCATTCCCTTCACCACAAGGATGCCAGGCGCAAACGCGGGACTGGCGTGGAACACGTCGGGCATTTCGGTTCGAAAGAGCTCTTTAAATTTCCGCCCGGCTTCAGCGACGACCGCCGTGCCTTTCTGGCCAAAGAGGTACAAACGTCCGGCGGCAATGCTGGGAGAGGAATGACATTCAATTTCAAAATCATGTTCCCAGAGTTTTTTACCGTCTTTGGCATCGAAACAGGTCAGGAGCCCGGGAGTGGTGAGCGTGAACACCAACTCCCCGTTGCTAACCGGGCTTGTTACGTCAGGAACATTCTCTTCAGTGCTCCAGGCGACGTGAGTTTTGGTGACGTCACCGTGGCCATCCGGACGAATCGCGTAGAGTTTCTCAGAGGGGCTGGGGACGAAAACCAATCCATTGGCGAACGCGGGTGAAGGAGTGATTTCGCCATTGAGGCCTTCCACGCGCCAGAGTTCGGCACCATCAGCCAGGTTATAACCAATCGCCCAGGGGATGGCTAAAGCCACCACCTGCGCTTGCCCGGCGGCATCAAAAGTTATGGGCGTGGCCCAGGAGGCCCCCACTTTGCGGGGAGCTTGCCATACCGCGTTCCCGGTGCGGCCATCGAGTGCGTAGAGCTTTGATTTTCCGTCTTCGGCTTCTCCTTGGTCCAGCAGGAGGATCAACCGATCACCCCAGGTCAGCAGTGAGGTCGCATCGCCGTAGGGATTTTTCAAAGGACCGAAGCTTTTGGCCCAGACCAGTTTTCCTTCGAGCGTAAATGCGGCAACGTCGCCGGTGGCAAAAATCACGTAAACGCGCCGTCCATCCGTAGCCATGGTGGAAGCGGCGTACCCGGTGGTGTCCGGAATTTCCGGCGGCTTGGCCGGGCTGCCCGGCACGTTCTTGACCTCCTGCCGCCAGACCAGTTGACCGTTGGCGCAATCGTAGCAAAAAACCTCGCGCCTGGCGGAATCGCCCCCTGAAAAAAAGAAATGATTGCTCCAGATAATCGGCGAGTTGAACCCCGGCGCGGGGACCGCTATTTTCCAGGCGAGTCCCGCGCCGCTCTTCGTATCCCAGTGCACAGGCAGGTTCGTAGCGTCGGAAAGGCCGTTGCCGCCAGGTCCGCGAAAACGAGGCCAGTTACCTTTGAGTTCCTCATCCGAGGCAGCATCGGGGACCGCAGCCGCTCCCAAATGAGAGGCCTCGAGCGGCTGGCCTGCGGCAGCTTGTTCAGGCACGGCAGTTCCGCGCCCAAAGCCGGCCATCAGCAGAACGCAGGCAACACTGGCGCCAATTGCGCTCACGGACCATCGGGCGGCTTTGGCCCCGGCCAGTGGGTCGGGCGAAACCGTGCGCGCTTGGGGCATGGGCGGCTGCTTTCGATAAGCAGCGCAGCGCGTGGCAGCGATAATGAATACGGCCACGCCGCCCAGCAACAGGTAAACACCAGAGGCCGAACGAGAGAGCTGTCGAAAATATTGACCGCGCAATTGCAAATCCAGTTGTCGGATTTGCTGCTTGGTTTGTTCATCGGCCGGATTGAGCCGCAGTTTTTCTTTGAGCACTCTCAGCTCGGGCGACTTGAGCGGGTCAATGGCAGTAGTAGTGAGGTGGCCAAACAGCATCACCACTGAGACGACGAGCGTAAAGACGCCGGCGATCCCCCTCACTTTACGCCAGGCAGCCGCGGCCGAGCCTATCGGCGGGGCCTTGTGACTGGCGAATGAGACTCCGGGTAAAATCGTTTTGAGAGGTCGGTTTTGCATTCGCCAGATTAGCCCGAGGTCTTAAGGCCAGCTAGTGGACACGTTAAAAAACTAAAAAAAACAGACCGGGAGCCGGCCGAGCCACTCGAGCATGCTTGTCTACCCGCTCTCCCTTTGGGACGTGGCCGGTGTGAGGAGAACTTTCGCTCGATGCGCATTACTTCGCGACCTCCAGCTGTGCCAATACTTCTTTCGTTCCCTGAGCCTGCGTGGCCGCAATGGCAGAAATAGTGACACCACGACGCATCAGTTCATTCGGGCAAAACGCAAAACACCGTGCGCAGGCAAAACATGCTCCTGACGCCGGTTCAAAATCGGTTCGCTGCCGGTGCAAACTAAGCGCAATCAGCTTGAGGCCGATTACCAGGCCAATCCACCCTCCAAATATCCAGCTCCCGACTTTGAATTTGCGCTGAATAACTCGGGCCTGGTTCAACAGCTCATCAGGATGCTGGCGCGCGCGTTCGAGGGCCAGGTCGTCGGGTGAGAGCACGCCAATTTTTGCGGGCGAATCTTTCTCCTGCAGATAACGTTCGGCGAGTGCGACCGTTGGATGAACGCGGGCCATGGCCGAGCTGACGACTGGGGCGCTAAAAACTCCCGCAGTGACCAGAAAAGGCAGCAGTAATAATAGCAAGCCGAGCCGACGCCGATCGGTTCGCAATATGCGAGGCTCAGTTTCGACCGCCTGTGGTTGATATAGCGCGCCGAACGGGCAGGAACTTTCACACAACCGGCATTGGGTGCAATGAGTCGGCGTCACCCGCACGCGCCACCGCGAAAAGGTCGCGGCCAGCTTGAGTAACGCGCCGTAGGGGCACAAAAACCGGCAATACGGCCGTCCGACGAAAACGCCGAGCAGCAGCAAGGCGACTCCCGAAAGGACCATGAGTGCCCGTCCGCTCATCCGGAACACCGGCACGAAGGGGTCGTATTGACAGATGATGAAGGCGCTGCCGGTGGCCGCGAAGAGCACTCCAGCTCCCAGATAAATAAAGGGCAGAACGCTCAACCCTTGCTCCAGCCAGTCCGGCACCTTGATCGGCTTGAGCAGAACCAGGTCCTGCAGCGCGCCATGCGGGCACACCGCCGCGCAAAAACTGCGCCCGGCAAAGAGCGCAACCGCGAGCGGCAACACAAAAAAGCCAAGCACGCTCGCCGGTAAGGCGTAATTCGGATCGCCCAGGGCCAGTGCCACGTTTTGCAAAGAGCCGATGGCGCAGATGCAACCCTTCCGCCAAAACCCGAAATAAACCACAGAGAACAGCGAGAGTGCGATCATTGCCTTGCGTGAACGTTTTCGATAAGCCAGCCAGGTGGCCAACCCGAGGGATCCCGCCAGCACGGCAACGTCGACGTATTGCCGCAGAAATCCCCGCGCTGCGGGTTCTGTGGCAGTCGGAAGCTTATGCCCGCTTTCGAATTCGGGTGGAGGAAAACGCTGCTGCGCGCCGGCACTGAACAGGGCCAGCATCAGGACCAACAACCAACCAGCGCATTGGCGATGGACGATCGACGATGGACGCACCGTCGATGGAACGGCGCGTAAATCGTAAATCGTAAATCGTAAATGAGTCATGCCTTCAATGGCTAATCGTCTTGAGCAAATAGGGTCGGCTCGCCGGCACGCGCAGGAATGCATCTCCAGCGCACACCTTGGAAATGGCGCACTCGTTGCAGTTCACACAGCGATCGTGCCGCACCTGGAGGAATAGCGAGCCATTACCGAACCGGTTGCAGCCTTCGACGCACTTGGCGCATCCGATGCAGAGCTGCTCGTCGATGGTGTATTCGTAATAGGGATCCTCGACATACGTCCGTTTGATGGCAGCCGTCGGACAGAGGCAGTTCTCCGCTCCGGTATTGAGATCGTTCGGCTCAGGTTCGAAATAGCCAGTGCATAGTTGGCAATACCCGCAAATGGCGTAACCGTGCACACATTTGACGGCAGACTGTTCCAGGACACAGTGGGTCGCGCAATTCCCGCAGCGAACGCACTTCTGAGGATCAATTTGCCACACCGTTCCCTGGGCGGAACTGCGGCCGGCCACCAGGCCGATCAGGCCGCCAAGCCCGGTTAGGGCGGCCACTCGCGTCCCATCGCGCAAGAATTGCCGGCGTGTGACAGGGCTTTTCGTCGGGTCAGAGTCGTCCTTCATGGCTCAACTCTTGCGCTTCATCACCCGCACGTCACCGGCCACCAGATCGAGGATGTAAATCCGGCCTGAGCTGTCGACTGCTGCGTCCAACCCTCCAAGTGTGCCGTCGCGCCGATTGCTGTTTTGCCCAGGCCGGCCATTATCGGGAAATTGCTCCGGGCCGGCCACGACCGCTTCCAAAGTGTGATCGGCGGAATACACCTTGACCCGCGGCAGACCCTTCTCACAGGTAATGCAACGTCCATCGCCGAGCAGCGCCAATCCAACCGGGTTGCAGCAGCCGCAAAAACTTTCAATCGCAAGGCCCGGTTTGCCCCAGGAAAGCTCCAGGTCGCCGTTAGCTGTAAACACCTCCACACAGTGGCGGCCGGTATTATTTACTCGCAGCAAACCGTCGGGGCCGAGTTTGACGTCCAGGTACGGGCTGGGCACGATCAGTCCCGGCACGTTCCGGTCTGGATTTTTTTCGCCAATCCGACCGACCATTTTACCCGAGCGATCGTAGCGGTAAATGACGCGTCCAGCCGAATCCGCGGCGAAAAGATCGTTGGCCCCGACCGCCAAGCCGGTTAGCCATGCCTTTTCGGTGGGAGCCTCCCAGACGGCGATGGATTTGCCTTTGGCATCAAAAACTTCCACGTGAGTGCGCAGGCCGACATAAATTGTTCCGTCGTCGGCCACAGCCACGCACTGCGCCGGAGCGCTCAGAGGAATCTCTGCGACTTTGCCGGCTTCGCCATCGAGGATATCGACGCCGGCACCGGTTGCCACGTACAGACGATTTTGCGGTGCAATGGCAATACGCCGCGGTTCAGCACCAAGCCCCGATATTTTCCTGATTTGCTCGTAGACCAAAAGCTTGGGATCGATTCGGCTCAATCGATCCACATCATAGGCGAAAGGACTGGTGGCCGAGGTGGCCGCGGCGTGAAGCGCGACCCCCGGCGCGGCGGCGGCCGCGCCACTCAGAACGCACAGGCCGGCGGATCGGAAGCTCTGATTGATGAATTGCCGACGGCTAAGATTTTCGTCGTTCATATTGTGCTCCTGCTTTGGAAACTTTGGCCGAAAGCGCCTGAGGCAAACCACAACGTGCAAAGACGGCGCAGCCGTTGCATAAGCCTTGATTCACACAACGCTGCCCGACGAGGCGACGACGCCCCTCAAGCACGACGGCGACCAGGCCTAGCGCAGCAAGTAATCCGTACCGCCCGGCGGCCCGGAAAAATTCCCGGCGGCTTGAGCTTACAACTGGTGAAAAGCTCATAAAAACGAGGTTGATAGCTAACTTGAAGAGGGTCGACCAGCTATCGAGCGGTAGCTACATCGGGATTGGCAATTCCCGACCCTTTTTTGGCTTGGGGATGACTTGATTTGGCCAGTCATCGTCGATGCCCCTGAACTTCGTTCGGCTCAGAACGCGGGCGCCGGCAGTGCGTCAAATTCTGCGGCGCGTCGTGCCGTCAAGGAAATGAGGCCGGGAAATCGCGCGCTCCGGGCATACGAGGCAGCTGCCTCACAGTCAAAAGCTTAATGGTCCATGCCAACAAAACCGCACGCGCGCCTACAAAGCCAGGGGATCTGCTGCGCGCTTCCGCTGCTGCTGCTCGATCAAATAATCCCGCCAGGCCGCCATCCCTTGTCCGGTCTTGGCAGACGTCTCAAAGAGTTTTGCTTTCGGGGCGGCGCGACGAATGCTCTCGAGGGCCTGCTCGCGGCTGAAGTCACAGGCCTGGGCGAGGTCGATTTTGCTGAGAATGACCACATCGGCAGCCTGAAACATCGGCGGATACTTCAAAGGCTTGTCTTCGCCTTCGGTCACGGAGAATAAGACGATGCGCAAATCTTCACCCAGATCATACGACGCCGGACAGACGAGATTGCCCACATTTTCAATGATCAATAGCCCAAGACCATCCAACGGCAAGCCCTTCACGGCTCGGGCGACCATGTCCGCTTCCAGATGGCACATCGTGCCGGTGGTAATCTGCACGACGGGCGCGCCGGAAGCCCGCAACCGCTGCGCATCATTGTCGGTCGCCAGGTCGCCGACGACGAGACCGGTTTTCAATTTTTCGCCGAGCGCCTTAACTGTCTCGCGAAGAAAAGTGGTTTTGCCCGAACCCGGCGAAGAGAGAACATTCAATACCAGGAGTCCTCGCGCGCGGAAAAAGCCTCGATTGCGCTCAGCAAGCCGATCGTTCTTGGAAAGGATGGACTGGCGTACCTGGACAGTCCGGCGCAGTTCTTCATCAGGTTTCTGCTGATCCCGATGCGGATGGGAATGGGGATGAGTATGCGAGTGACTGTGCTCATGGCCGTGATGCTCGCCCGGCCCGTGCGGGTGCTCATGATCGTGTGTATGATTGTGCGAGTGCTCGTGCGCATGTTCATGGGAGTGCGCATGCTCGTGAGAATGTTGGTGGCTGTGACCACTGACTCCGCCGGGTTCCTCGCCCGGCAATCCGCATCCGCAATCCTTACACATTATTCGATCTCCATTGAGGCCAGTTCCATTTCGCGCCCGGCCCGCAGGTCGCCACTGGGTGAGTGACACTGGGGACATTCGGCAAAGAAATCATCGGACTGAAATTCGAGGCGGCAGGTACCGCACCAAAACCGCGCCGGAACACTCTCGATGTCCAGCGCGGCGCCGTCCGCCAACGTTCCTGGGGCCAGGGTTTCAAAGGCAAATTGCAGCGCCTCAGGCACGACGCCGCTGAGCGTGCCGATGCGCAACCGGATCACATTCACCTTGGTGGCCCCGGATTTTTCCGCCTGCTCGAGTGCCATATTCAGCGCGCTGTCCATGATGGATAATTCGTGCATTGCGCTCCGACAACGAAGAACGTCCGTCGTCATTGATCTAATGCGACCGGCTAAAGTTAGGTTCGGAAGCGCAACCTGACAAACGTTTTGTGGGCGGCCCAACTTCCAACGAGGAAAAGGCCCAAGCCGATTCACCGCGAGGGATTCCGAAGGTTTTGGAGTGCGTCCGCTTTGCGGCGCTTTTGGACGCGAGGCAGGCCAAACGATGAATATCGTTCGCAGGTCAGCCGTCGTTCGGTTCCAAAAGCGGCGCAAATCGCCGCACTCCAAGAGGCTGGCGCCCAGTCGCTGGGGCACGGCCATGCCGAGGTTCATGGCCCAGTGCAGGATTTTACTACCGTTGAGGCTCCCCAAACGCCTCGAGCTTGACGCGGCCACGAGACTGGACCAGCGGTTTCCAGAGGTCGCCCATCTTTCGCAGGCGATTGGGAACGTTATCGAGCCTGAAGTCCTCTATTTCGATCCCCTCTTCAATTTCTTCCCAAGTGACAGGCGTGGATACCGGCGCGCGTGGTTTGGGACGAACGGAATAAACCGAAGCGAGGGTGCGGCCCCAGGCGTTCTGGTTATAATCGACCAGGACATGACCTTTGGGTCGCTTGGCGATGCGATATTCCGCGGTAACCAACTCCGGTTGCAGCCGCTCCAGGTTTTGGGCAAAACTCTTGGCGAAGGTCCATACCTGCTTTTGGTCAGGTCCGCGCACGATCGGAACATAAACGTGGATGCCGCGTGAACCGGTGGTTTTGGCAAAACTCGGCATCTTCAGAGCTGCCAAGTTCTGGCGGACCAGTAAAGCCGTTTCGCGAACTTTATCGAAACCTGCTCCAGGAACCGGGTCGAGATCGAAATGCAGATAATCCGGCCGGTGCACGTCGTCACAACGGGCATACCACGGGTTGAGATCGATACAACCCAAATTGACAATCCAAAGCAGGCTGGCCAGGTCACGAACAATCGGAAAATCGATCACGCCGCTGTTGGTGTGCTCGATGGAGCAGGTCTCAATCCAATCGGGTCGCGGAACCGGCGCCCGTTTTTGAAAAAAGAACGGCCCGGCCGCGCCGTTCGGATATCGCTTCATGACCATGGCTCGATCAACGAGGTGCGGCAGGAGAAATTCTGCTATCTCCGCATAATAGCGCAGCAGGTCGCCTTTACGGATTCCCTCATTCGGCCAGAACAGTTTCGGGAGGTTTGTCAGCTGAATGTCTCGCCCGTCAATTTCGATTTTAGCATCGGTGGCGTCTTCAGGGATCAGCCCCTTGCCAGGTCGAGCACGAGAAGAGTTGAGGCGGCGGGTCCCGGGAC
>Ga0070741_10010159_pt1 | contig 17920 bp, 12 predicted proteins | sample Coa_R1_4_FD_66440 | JGI IMG/M metagenome (GOLD analysis project Ga0070741, IMG submission 66440) | Surface soil microbial communities from Centralia Pennsylvania, which are recovering from an underground coalmine fire - Coalmine... | ecosystem: Environmental > Terrestrial > Soil > Unclassified ...
CGTCTGGTGGTCCTGCTAAAACCGAAGAAAATCCTGGATGGCGTTCAGCGGGGAGTACCGCGGCATGTTTACTGCGGCTGTGCTTGCGCGCCTGGGCTCTGCAGCTTTTTGAACTCTTGCAGTTCACGATCCGCTTGGGCAATTTTTCCCTGTTTGCGATAGAGACCAGCCAGGGCGAAATGCGTTTGGGCAGCTAACGAGCCTTCTCTTTCGATTGCCAGCAACTGTGTCCACGCCTGTTGCGCAGCGGTGGCATCTCCGTCGAGCGCCGCGGCTTTGCCGAGTCCGTATAGCGTTTCCGGCATATTAGGGAGCAGTTGGTTCGCGCGCTGCAATTCGAATCTCGCGGGGCGTGCCTTGCCTTGTTGCAGCAATGCATTGCCCAGCCGGTAAGCCGCTTCGGCATTGCCCGGCTGCAGCCTGGTCTCAGTGCGAAACTCTTCTTCTGCCTTGTCCCACTGAAAAGCCCCAGCGTAGACTTCACCCAGCTCGAGATGGAGATCAGGAGTGTTGGGCCTGAGCTTTAGCGCTTCCTGGTACTCCCGTTCTGCCTGGGGCATTTGACGGAGGACGAAGTAGTTCTCCGCGAGCGCCTGATGCGCGCGGGCCGAGTCCGGGTAAGCCGCCAACAATGTGTCGATCGATTGCTTCGAAAGCAATCCGCTGGCACGGCCCAGGTAGTAGAGAAGATCTGGATCGTTCGGCCGTTTCGCTAATGCCGCTTGTAAATTCCTGACTGCCTCAGACAGTTGACCCGTCTCGATCTGCGCGATACCCAGGGCGCTCTGCTCGCCGGCCTTCTCGAGGTGCGGAACGGCCTGTTTTGCATAGCCCTGCGCCAGCAATGCGTATCCGAGTAATTGATGTGCTGGAGCTAGCTCGCAGTTCAGTTCCAGCGCACGCGTCAGAGGCGTCACCGCATTGCTGTACTCACCTTTCTCCATGTATGCCTGACCGAGGTTCACAAATGCTTCGATCAAAGTGGGATCCATTTCCGTGGCTTTGCGGAACTCGGTGATCGCAGTATCGAACTGCCGATTCTTGTCGGCTTCTTGTCCCGCGCGCAGGTGAGCGCGGGCATCCGCCAGCCCAGTTTGCCAGGCAAAGCAAAAGCATAGGAGAAGGGCAATCATTTCTATTCTGGTTCTCGCACTTCAAGGAACTGATCGACATGGACCTTGCTTAAAATCTGCCTTTTACCGGAAGGCCAAAGCACCTCTACCTGGGCAGTGTCCGCTGATCCCAGGCCGAAGTGCAGCCGCTTATCGCTCGCCGATTCGTAGCTTCCGGACGAGGTCGCGAATCGTGTTTGCCCCTTTACTTCTACGCGGGCCCCAAAACCGTCGCGATTGCTGCGGGTACCACGCAGGGTGATTGTCAGCCAGTGCTGCTTATTTTCATGGCCGAGGTAAATCTGTGGAGCTCCGCCCAGCGTGGTCATGACCACATCTATGAAACCATCGTTATTCAAGTCGCCGAAAGCCGCACCGCGACCCGCGACCGGGGCATCAATTCCCGATTCGCCGCGTTCGAAGTGTCCGGAATGATTGAATGCCAGGAGCGGAACCTGTTTGTAGTGCAGAGAAGGATCAATCTGCTCAACATTATCCAGCACATGGCTCTGGGCGACGAAGAGGTCCTTCCATCCATCGTTATCGAAATCCTCAAGGCCAACGCCCCATCCGGAACTCCCTGAGGTCAAAGCGCCGAGACCGGTCTCGAGGCTGCGGTAGCTGAATGTCCCATTGCCATCGTTGTGGTACACACCGTAAATTTCTCTCGGCAGTTCGGTCACAATGATGTCAGGACGCCCGTCGTTGTCATAATCTTGAAAGACAGCGCCCATTCCGGAGAGCCGGCGCCCATCTTCTGAGAGCGCCGCTCCTGCCTCCATCCCCCGTTCGCTGAACGTGCCGTTTTTGTTGTTATGGAACAGGAACTGCTGCATCCCGTCGTTCGCCACAAAGATATCGGTATAACCGTCGGCATCGTAATCCGCGAAGGCTACTCCCAGGGCGCGTCCCTTCTTCACCGCAATGCCGGCGTTCTGGCTGACGTCTTCAAAGGTGCCGTCGCCGCGGTTGTGGTAGAGAATGCTGGTGGTCGCGGGAAATTCCTCCGGCGGACAGTAGGTGTGCCATTCCTGTCCACAGTTTTTGCTATGCTGCGTGTCCCATTCCATGTAGCGCGTCACGAACAGGTCTAATTTCCCGTCATTGTCGTAGTCGAAGAATCCAGCGGAAACCGACCAACCGCCCGCCGCCACGCCCGCTTTTGCAGTGACGTCCGTAAACGTGCCGTTGCCGTTGTTGTGATAAAGAATATTCGTGCCGTAGCTGGTCACATACAGATCGGGATAGCCATCGTTATCGTAGTCACCGACCGCAACTCCCATCCCATAGTTGCCTTCGCCCGCTTTAGCCAGGCCCGCCGCCTCGGTCGTATCTGAAAAGCTGCCGTCACGGTTCTGCCGGTACAGACGGTTCCAGTATTTCGGATCATGGCGGTCAAAATTTTCTGGCATTTTCATGGGACTGGCGACCGCACCTCCATTCACCAAGAACATGTCGAGGAGGCCGTCGTTGTTGTAGTCCAGGAGAGCGACCCCGCCCGGCATGGTTTCGATCAGATACTTCTGCGGCGTCGGGGAGTTTTGCAAAACAAAATCCAGGCCCGCAGGACGCTTCACGTCGAAAGTCGGCGTTGCTAGCGTTTGCAAAACGATGACTACCAGGATGGCAGCTCGCACTGACCCTCGGTTCCCATGATTTTGCGCCGGCAATACCGGGTGCGGATTATCTCCGGCTCGAACGGCACGGTAGACCCGCCAAGTGTTGCCGGCGGGTGACTCCAATGAACAATTAAAGCTATTACGTCACCCGGTCCAAAATTGTACCAATAAATCTTTACATGAACGCTCATCCTATTTCGAATGAAAGGCTTCAAACTCTCATATAGCTGGTGTATCTTTACCCATGCTTTCTGCTGGTCGATGTGGGGTCACTGGCGATGAAGCGCGTTGCTTAGCGTTGTGCGGTGCCAGCAAATAGATATGAGCTCTCCCCCCCAAGGACGTGCCATTCCGCTGCCCGTGGTGTGGCCGCGTCGCCGTAATGTCCTTCTGCCTGTCCCGGGCAGCGAGGTTCGATCGCCCAGTGACGAAGAGTTGATGGCCCGGTTGCAGGAGCGCGATTCAAGCGCTTTGGATTTGCTATTCAGTCGCTATTCGCGTCTTGTTCTCGGAATATCGCTTCGGATTCTGAATGACTACAGTGAAGCTGAGGAAATCGTTCAGGAAGTCTTTTTTTACGTGTACCAGAAGTCCGCCTTATTCGATCGGACCCGGGGCAGCGCCAAAACGTGGATTGTGCAAATTGCCTTTAATCGCTCTCTCGACAGGAAAGCACATTTAATTCGAAGAGGATTTTACTCTGGTACAGATATCGCCTGTCTTGACGATACTCTATGGGGCAAGAGCGACCTGGAAAAGGAAATCGGGTCGAAGCTGGATTGCGAATACTTACAACGCGCGTTTGAAGAACTACCAGAGATGCAGCACCGAACCTTGGAGCTTTTCTATTTCGAAGGGTTGGAATTGCGCGAGATCAGCGAAAAGCTTAACGAGCCTTTGGGAAATGTCAGGCATCACTTCTATCGTGGCTTGGAACGGCTACGGAAGAGCGCTTTTGTGCAGAGGTTGCGAATAAGGTGATTCATAACTCCGGAGAGCGGTGGTGAGCGAGCACCAAAGATACAGCGAGCTTGGTGCGTTGGCCCTCTCGGGCACGCTGAGCCCGGGAGAATGGGCCGAGCTCCGTTCCCACTTACAGGTCTGCGACTCGTGCCGCGAAATCTGCCGCCAGTACGAATTGATCCGCAATTCGGTGCCGTTGTTAGCCGCCGAGTATACGCCACTCGAAGACCTTGCATGGGATGATGCAGCGGCCCGCCGCCGTTTATTCGATCGAATTCAAGGTGAGCAACCTTCACCAATTGCTAAAATCCTGCGAAGTTTCGGCTTGCGTCGGCCTAAGTGGCTGCAGCCTTCCTGGGCAATACCAGCATGGACGAGAGCGGCGTTGGCCGCGTGCTTGTTTGTTGCAATGACCGCTGGCGCATATCATCTCGGTACCACTCACGGTACGCGCCTCCCGCTGTCGAGCGAGTCGGGCCTCCAGGTTCACTTGCAGGAACTGGCACAGCAAAAGCAAGCGGCTGACGCATTGGTGGCAATGGGGAACCTGAAGATCTCACAGCTAAGTGATCACGGATCAGCGCTGCAAAAGGAGATTCAAGGCCTGCGTTCGCAGGTCCTAGCGCTTCAGGCTCAAGCGACGGAGCTTGCTTCAGGAAAGAAGGATGCGGCTCAACGCGCCCAAAACCTCGCCCAGGAACGAGATGTTTTAATTTCCCAACTGCGTGCGTCTGTTGATGCATATCAGAAGATCCAGGCTGAACTGGTCAGCCTTCGAGCGGAACGAGAAAGCGCAATCCTCCGAGCAACGTCATTAGAGACCAGGGTTAACGAACTCACCGCTTTGAATCGTGAGCAAGAACACAAGCTGAAGAGTGCTGAGGGATATCTTGAGTCCGACCGCGATATCCGCGAGCTGATGGGCGCGCGCAGGCTATACATCGCGGATGTGTTTGATGTTGATAGCGGCAGCCGTACTCAGAAGCCATTTGGCCGCGTGTTTTACACGGAGAATAAGTCTCTTATCTTCTACGCTTTTGACCTGGATCAGCCCGGTATTAAGAGCGCGAGTACGTTTCAGGTGTGGGGAAGGAAAGAAGCGCCACAAGGAGAAGAGGCGCGCGCTCTGAACCTGGGGATTCTCTACATGGATAACACTTCCAATCGGCGATGGGTCATGAGGTCGGACGATCCGAAACAATTAGCCGAAATTGACGCGATATTTGTGACCGTTGAGCCGCACGGCGGCAGTAATAAGCCTAGCAGCAAGCCTTTCCTTTACGCGCTATTGAGGAATGCTGCCAACCATCCATAGAGGTCCCGCGGAGAAAAATCCCACGACCGGGTTCTTCAGAGACACTCCACATTCTCATAGTTATTGAATTTTCCTTCTCCACAATTTTAGCGACGCCTTCGTAATTCTGTATTGCACAAAACCCAACCCCCTCGTGCACGGGAAACCCGTTTCACAATTGCAGACTGTACTATGTGGCTCCTCATGGATTAGGCAATGGTACAGATCAGGGTCGGTGCTCGTACTAGTGGATAACCTCGACGAACGCGCTTAGAAAACCGATTACCTGATTACCGACCGCAGGTCCGGAATGAGTTGTTCGCGCGTGCGAGAGTTGCCGATCTGCATTAGGCATAACCAAACCGGTGGGGGGAATATATGCCGTCTCCTAGAGTGTTGGCTCTATTTGTCGCTGCAACTGTACTTACCTTGACCTGCGGGATGCGAGCGCAGTCTACATATGGTTCGATTTCCGGCTCAGTTGTGGACCCATCCGGTGCAGCGATGGCTGGTGTCCCTGTTACCTTGACGAATCTCGGAACTGCAGTGTCACGCACGCAGACCACCGGTCCGGACGGATTGTATACATTCGTGAATTTGATCCCAGGACAATACCGGGTAGAGGCGCAAAAGGAAGGCTTCAAGAAGTTCGTCCGTGAACCCGTAGTGGTCGAGGTACAACAAAGCGTCCGGATTGACGCAACGATGCAGGTCGGGTCGGTCAGTGAGAGCGTAACTGTAAGCGTCGAGACGCCCCTCCTGCAGCCGGAAACGTCTTCGCTCGGCCAAGTCGTTGAACAACGCAAAGCCAACGAACTGCCCCTTAATGGACGAAACATTTTCAACCTGATTACCGTCTCGCCGGCTGCGGTCGCGCAGGGTGGTTCAGGCGGTACTCCGGTCGGGCAGAACCCATTCAGTTGGGGTAACTACCAGGTCGGTGGCTCTTTCGCCAACGAAAGCGCGGAATATCTGGATGGACAGCCTCTGAACATCGGATATATCAACCTTCCCATCGTGATTCCCACCCAGGACTCGGTCGGTGAGTTCAAGGTCCAGTACAACAATCTAGGTGCGGAGTGGGGTAAGTTCGCCGGTGGCATTATCAATCTGAGCACAAAATCCGGCACCAATAACTTCCATGGTGAGGCTCACGAGTATTTTCGCAACAAGGTTTTGAATTCGAATGATTTCTTCCTGAAAGCTTCGCAAATTGCATCTGGTCTGCCGAACGAGCCACCGCCCTACGTCCAGAACCAGTATGGATTCAGCGTTGGAGGTCCGGTAATCAAGGATAAAACTTTCTTCTTCACCAGCTGGGAGCAATTCCGACTTCGCACCGGAACCGTTACGACCACGACAGTTCCGCTACCTGCTTTCCGGCAGGGAGATTTCTCAGCGCTGCTGGCGCAAGGTATCCAACTGTACGATCCTTATACTGTCGATCAGGCCACTGGGGCGCGCAGCCCTTATCCGAACAATCAAATTCCGGCCTCGGAGTTCAGTAAAGCGGGCACGACCATGTGGGACAAATATTTTGTGCCTCCCACCGCCCCGGGCGCGATTACAAATAACTTCACGAAAGCCAGCAGTTCGGGCGGCAACAACACCGAGTTTGTGCTTCGAATCGATCAAAACATATCGAGCAATACCCGCCTATTTGGCCGCTTTACCTATTTCGGTTTGCTCGATTTGCCCACTGATCCATTCGGAACCGGTCTTTGCCAGGATCGCTGCGCTGAGAACTATCACACAAAGGCCCTGGCCATTGACCTGAATCATACGTTCACGCCCACAACGATTTTCGACATCAACATTGCGGGGAGCCGTTTTGTGTATGCACGGGCACCGTTATTGGCTGGCTATGACCTCACCCAGTTGGGCTGGCCGGCAAGTTACAACAATGTCCCAAACGCCATCCGTACCCCGCCAACTCCGGCTTTCCCATTTCCTAATGACGTAGGCAGGTCGCAGGGCAACAGCGCCATCGGCGATCACAACACCCAGTACAACATTACGCCGGCCGTGACGCTGATTCGCGGTAAACACAGCTTTCAAATCGGCATGCAGTATGAGTTGGGTCTGGACAATTACTACCAAACCAACATCGCGAGCGGCGCCTTCGCATTCAGCGGCAGCTGGACTTCCGCGAATGCCCTCACAGGCGGTACAAACACGGGCTTTGCGTTTGCAGATTTCTTGTTAGGCTTGTCACAAAACCAGGGCAGCTTCGTCAACCAAACCGAAGGCGTGGCGCAAGTTCCCGCTCAAACCGCAGGACGACAGACTTATCGGGCATTCTATGTCAACGATAACTACAAGGTGACAAGTAAGCTCACGCTGAATCTTGGCCTGCGCTATGAGTTACAAGGAACATGGTCAGAACGCTTTGACCGTCTAAGCTACTGGAATCCGACTGCGACTAATGCTACCGTCACCGGGTGCGGCGGCACGCCGGGATCGCCCTGCCCAGGCGACGCTTTCCTGGTTAAAACCGGTCCGAACAGTTCACGCAACAATCTGCCTCTAGACAAGAAACAATTCTCTCCGAGACTGGGTTTTGCTTATAGCTTCAATCCCAAGACGGTAATACGCGGTGGCTACGGCATATTCTGGATTCCGAACTATGTTTCGTTTGGGTTGAATCCCGATAACGACGTGATTGCGTTAGCGACCACACCCTTTACTGCAACGATCAATTCTGGATTAACCCCCCTGAGCACGCTGGACGCCACGGGTTGCTCACTGGCGGGCGTGGGCTTTTCATCATTCACCTGTACGCAGCCGGGACCGTTTGGGGCGGGCGGCATTGCTTTACCGCCCGGCCGGTCGGGCAATACGTCTGCATTCGTTGCCGCGAACGGATCACCGACTTTAGCCCCGTATCTGAACCCGAAGTACGGGTATGTTGAACAATACAACTTTGACATCCAGCGGGAATTGCCGGCAGGCTTCTTTGCTGATATCGCCTATGCAGGATCGCATGGAGTCCACCTGCCACAATATTCGACCAACGTAAATCAGATTCCAGACTCGTTCGTTGCCCAGGCAGCCGCACAAGCTGCGGCCGGTCAGATCCCCACCATAGCAACTCAGATCGCGAATCCGATGGCTGGCACCAGCCCAAATGCCACCATCGGCGCGGCGACCATTGTTGCCGGCCAGCTCGATCGCCCGTATCCCCAATACACCGGCTTATCGCTGGCCGGTTACGGCTGCTGTGGAAGCAGTTACAACTCCCTCCAAGCCACAGTTACTCGGCGTTTTCAGGGGGGCGGCACCATGCTGGTTGCCTATACCAATTCCAAACTCCTAAGCAACACAGATACCCTGACGAGTTGGCTGGAAAGCGGCACCACGGGCGGAGTTGGCCAGGTCCAGGACTGGAACAATCTGAAGGCCGAGCGTTCGCTTTCATCGCAGGACGTTTCCCAGAGGCTCGTGATCAGCTACGTGCTTGATTTGCCGTTCGGGCGGGGCAGGAAATACGCCAATGGCTTGAATGGTGTCGCTAACAAAGTGGTTTCCGGTTGGGGCATTGATGGCGTAACTACATTTCAACGGGGTTTCCCGCTCAAAATCACCTGGGCGGGAGATGCCACGCCACTCGAAAAAGCCAACCTTGGAGTCAGTAACATTCGCCCCAACGTAGTCGCTGGATGCGACAAGGGGGTACAAGGCAATGGGTTATCGGGCAAGCTGAATCAGTGGTTCAATACCGGATGTTTTGCGGCGCCTCCGGCTTGGGGCTTCGGCAATGAATCTCGTGTTGACCCATCTCTGCGCAGTGACGGGATAGAGAACTTCGACTTCGCGGTGTTCAAGCGCACCACCATTACCGAAAGAATGGGCCTGGAATTTCGAACTGAATTCTTCAACCTGTTCAATCACCCGCAATTTGGATTCCCAGGAACAAACTTTGTCGCGGGAAATTCAAACGGATTTGGTCAGGTCACGTCTCAGCTCAATAATCCGCGGCTCATACAGTTCGCCTTGAAATTCGAGTTCTAGCCTTCGGTCGCGGCAGGTGTGGATTCCGTATGCCTGCCGTGACTCGCTGTTCATCTCTACCCCGTCTTGACTCGGTGAGCGACAATAGACAGCCGAGATGAAGTCGTCCGCGAATCCGGGCACCGGGTCGCACCGCGAGTTCAGCGTCGCAGCCATACCTTCCGCTTCACCCATCGTGTTGCTCTGCGCTGCCCTGCTCGCGCTGATTTTGGGGGCGTCAATTCCGCTTCGCTCTCAATCCACGACGGCCGCGCTCACCGGACGGATCACTGACCCAAGCAAAGCCGTCATTGCCAATGCGAAAGTGATCGTCATCAATCGTGCGACTAACGTCCACTATGTTAGCGTGACCAATCAGACCGGCAGTTATTACGTTACCGATCTTCCACCAGGCAGCTATCGAGTAGAAATCGAAAAGCTGGGTTTCAAAACCGTGATCAAGTCCGACATCACTCTCCACGTGCAAGATGTTCTGGACGTTAATTTCGAAATGATGTTGGGTTCGGCCTCCGAAAGTGTCACGATTACGGGAGAAACTCCAGCACTCGACACCGAGTCTTCGACGCTCGGCACCGTGGTTGAGCAACGGAAAGCCAACGAACTTCCCTTAAACGGACGGAATGTCTTTAACCTCATCCAACTCGCACCCTCGGTGGTTCCTCAAGGCAGTTCAACCGGAACACCGGTCGGAGTGAATCCTTTTGGTTGGGGCAATTACCAGGTGAATGGCTCTTTCGGAAATCAGAGTGCCGAATATCTAGACGGACAGCCGCTTAATATCGGCTACATTAATCTGCCAATTCTCATACCAACCCAGGATTCTATTCAGGAGTTCAGGATTCAAACCAGCAATCTTGGGCCGGCATGGGGAAAGTTTTCGGGCGGAATTATCAACTTGAGCACGAAAGCCGGCACGCATTTGATCCATGGCGAAGCGTATGAATATCTGCGCAACCGAATTCTGAACGCGAATGACTATTTCCTTGCCGCCGAAAATAAGCCAAGGCCTCCTTGGATCCAGAATCAGTTTGGCGGACAACTCGGCGGCCCCCTGCGTATCCCTGGTCACCCTGTCAATAGAACGTTTTGGTTTCTCAGTTGGGAGGGATTTCGTCTCAAGACAGGTCAGCTCTTCACAGCCACGGTTCCCGACAGCAAAGAGCGGACAGGAGATTTTTCCGAGCTGTGTAAATCTGGGTTCACAACAGGCATCTGCGATGACCGGGGCACGGACACGAATGGCAAGCCCGTGGTGGTTGATCAAATTTATGACCCTTGTGCAGGAATCGTGAATGCACAAGGCGCATGCCCGGGTAGCAATTCGACGCCGATACCGTTCTCCAATAACGTCATCCCAAAAAATCGGATTAGCAGCACGTCTGCGAAGTTACTTAGCTTGTGGCCGGCGCCAACTAATGCCAATGCGTTAACCAATAACTTTACGACCACCGCTCGTACTGGTGGAAACCATGATCAGACCGTCATTCGCATTGATCAGATTCTTACCAATAAGCAGCGGCTCTTTGGCCGTTTTAGCCACTGGAACGTTCTGGATTTGCCAATCGACCCATTAGGAACTGGCCTGTGTGTTGATCGGTGTGCCGAAACCTATGTTACTAATGCATTTGCAGCTGCTTACAACTACTCGATAAGTCCGACATCCGTGTTGGACGTTAACATAGGTGTGAGCCGGTTCAGCTATCGACGGACACCTACAAATGCGGGTTTCGACGTTACATCCATCGGTTGGCCCGAGGCGTACAACGCAAGTATCCCAGAAGTTATGCGCACCCCGCCCACCCCATGCGTGGCCAATTTCGCCGACAACATTATGTGTACTCAAGGCCAGAGTTACATTGAGGACCATAATACTCAATTCAACCTGGCTCCCAGCTTCACGTTTCTGCGCGGTCATCATCAACTTCAGTTCGGCATTCAGTTGGAGATTGGTCGAGACAACTACACCCAGACCAATGTTGCGAGCGGAGCCTTTGCTTTTTGTGCTCCAGGTCAGCCCTGTTTCACTAGCCTGCCCGGCGTTCCTGGCACCGGGTTTTCGTTCGCCGATTTCCTGCTTGGATACGCCGATAACGCCAGCAACGTTGAGAACCACTTCTTTGCTCAATCCGTGGTTCCAGCCGTCACCGTGGGACAACAGATCTATCGCGGCTTCTACGTCGGTGACACTTGGCATGCAACTGACAGGATGGCGTTAAATTTGGGACTTCGCTATGAACTACAGGGGCCATGGTCAGAACGCTACAACCGTCTGTCGTATTTCGATCGAAATGCCACCAGCTACTTGAGTCAGTTCCTTCCATCAGGTTCCGTGCCGCTCAAGGGCGACGTCTTTCTGGTAAGTCAGCAAAATAGAAGCAGCATTCCCCTTGATACTTTGCAGTTATCGCCCCGGCTTGGCCTTGCCTACAGCATTAACAATCGTACTTCGCTGCGAACCGGCTACGGAATCTTCTGGGTTCCCAACTACGCTTCGTTTGCTCTGAACCCTCTGAACGACATGGTAAACGCAGCCACGACTACTTACAACGGCACCGTCGATGGCACCCATCCGGTCAATTCCATTTCTCTTCCGTTTCCTTTGGGAATTTCTGCTCCGCCCGGCCGTAACTTGACCACGCAGGAAACGCAGCAGTACCTGACACAGGTAGTGCAGTCTATTACCGAGGCAGACCGAGCCAATCATCCTGAGGGATACGTGCAACAATGGAATTTGAACCTGGAAAGGGAACTGCCGGGTCGAGTGTTCCTATCAGCGGCGTATGTTGGCTCAAAGGGGACGCACCTTCCACAATATTCGCAACAGATCAATCAGATATCCGATAGTCTGCTGGCCGAGGCAGCGTCGCAAGTAAATCCGGCGCTTCCCAACCCGCGTCAGGATGTCGCCATGCTACAAACTGTGCCCAATCCCTTCTTCGTGAACGGAGAGGCACTGGCGCTAGCCGGCCCCACTACGACGACCGGGCAGTTACTCCGACCTTATCCGCAATACACAGGAGTGCAGCTTGCAGGCCAGGGATCTTACGACAGCATCTATCACTCGCTTCAACTAACTATACAGAAGCGCTTCGCTAGCGAGGGGACTATTCTTGCCGCTTACACCAATGCGAAGCTTATCAGTGATACCGACACGCTTACGTCGTGGTTAGAGCCGTCGGTCGGAGGCATTCAAGACAATTATCATCTTGGCGCGGAACGTTCATTATCTTCGCAAGATGTCCCACAGCGGTTAGTTGTCAGCTATGTTCTGGATCTGCCGGTTGGACGCGGCCGGCGATTTCTCTCCGGCAACGGTACTGGGGGCAGGCTTGTGTCGGGCTGGGGAATTGATGGCGTTGCGACATTCCAGAGGGGATTCCCGCTGGTATTTACGAATGGCCAGGCCAATGGTACTACGCTTTTTGGAGCAGGCTCTCGGCCAAATCTGCTGCGTGGTTGTGATCCCCTGATCTCTGGAAGCGCTACTTCCAGGCTCGGAGATCCCAATGCTCCAGCCTCGACGAAGTGGTTTAAGGCTGCTTGCTTTGTAGCGCCTCCTGATTTCACTTTCGGAAATGAACCACGCGTGGACTCACGACTTCGCGCTCAGGGCATAGACAATTTCGATGTTGCGCTCTTCAAGGACACTCATTTCGGACCGGATGACCGTCTGAACCTGGAATTCAGGACCGAAATATTTAATCTGTTCAACCGAACTCAATTCGCTCCGCCCAACACCACCTGCTGCAGCTCGAACAACAAGAACTTCGGCGTGATCACCGGGACCGCTTCCGGAACCAATCCTCGGCTGATCCAGTTTGGGTTGAAACTGTCGTTCTGATTAAACACGCACGGTGCGCGTGATGCCCCTTTGGATTGGGCTCTCCGGTCGTGCTTGGAAAGCAGACGCGCCTCAGGTTTTTCGAAGGGCCTGAACGGAGCGACCGCTTGTGTTCGCAAATTCCGCAATTGAAAAAATGAGAATATGGTGGAGGCGGCGGGAGTCGAACCCGCGTCCGAAAATGTCACTGGTCAAGAGACTACATGCTTAGTCGCGTTCATGCCCCAGGCATTACCCTGGGACGTTCGCGGCGGGCGCTCAGAACCGACAAGAAACGCCAACCACTAGCCTGTAGATCTCGTCTCGCTGCCCCAGACGTAGACAGCAACACCAGCCCGCTGTGCGACGCCCTTCCGCAGCCCACGGGCGAAGCCGCGGAGGACGGCTACTTAATTAATTAAGCAGCGTATGCCATTTGAGGTGTGGCATTTCTAGTTTTGCACGCGATTACGGGTGTGTGCACCCCGGCATGCCTCTTGGCCGCAAGCATCTCCGTCGAAGCCGTGACGCCCCCAAGTCGCTGGGATGGGCCTTGTAAAGAACTAAGTCAATTCTGGGGTTCCGGTGGGAAGGATGTCAAACGCATAAACCGGCTCCACACCCTTTTGATGACCGTAGTGCTGGGAAAGACTCCCGAGTCTGGGAGCGCAGTTCTCTTGCCAACAAGCAGCGGCAAGTGCTTCATTTTGAGGGCCCTTAGACACGCGCACCCCGTCGGCCCCCCCAAGCCGTACTGCGCGCCTCGCATTGAGCATAGGAGACAAACCGCCAGGAAGGGTTCTGGCAACTTCCTCCTCGTGCGCCGAATCGAATCGCCACCGTTATGCCTGACAAGATGGATATCAATACCGCGACTACCAAACAATGGACTCAACTGCCGGGGATTTCCAAAACTCTGGCCTATCGCATTGTTATTCATCGCGGGCGGCACGGTTTGTTCACCCACTGGGAAGAACTCACGGTCATTCGTGACTTTCCTGTGGACGCTTTGGATCTCTTAAAGACCCGCGCCGAGTTGCGCCCCAGCCCGGATGCGCAAGAAGGTGGATTCGGTCCGCGGCAAATGAAGACCGCCAGGCTCGCCAAGCTGGCGAAAAAGCCAAAAGGCTACACGAAAGTGACCCGCGCAACGCGACGACCCGAAAAGCTGAAGCGTGCGGCATAGTACTCCAACTTCTGAATGCCCACTGAAGTGCGCGGGCTGACACCCTGGTCGATTCTAAAAAAGACAAGCAAGTATGAAAGTGGCAGAAGTAGAAGTCAGGCGCGAATGGACGGACACCAGTTTCCGTCAGCCCTATGATGTATTTGCCCCGGTATACCAGCACTTCTTCGCTCCGGACGCCGCGCGCGTTACTTGGCAAATCGTGAACCGGTTGGTGCTGCCTGACCTTGCCCCCGGCGCTCATATTCTCGATCTCTGCTGTGGTGCAGGGGAACTCACAGAATGCCTTGTGCGGCATGGTTTTCGGGTGACCGGCATCGACAACTCAGAAAGCATGTTAAGCCTGGCTCGCGGCCGCGCGCCGCAAGCCAACTTCCTCCTGGCTGACGTCCGTGATTTGCCGCCGAAACGCGACTTTGACGCCGTGATCTGCGCCTACAACAGCCTGCCGCACATTACTGGAGATCATGAGCTGGCGGCGGTTTTTCTCGGCATTCGCAAGTGCCTTCGCGACGGCGGCTGTCTTCTGTTTGACGTGTACAGTGAGCGTGCGTACCGTGAGCGCTGGTCGGGATCCTTCGTCAAAGTGGATGACGAGCAAGTGTGCATCGTATCCGCCTCGTATGATCCGCAATGTCGCCTTGGCGAAAACCGCGTCACGCTGTTCCGCAAACAGCAAGCTGGCGAACAGGCCTGGCGGCGTTCAGACCTGAAATTGGTTACGCGAGCTTACCTCGACGATGAACTGCATGCCGTGCTGATCAAGGCGGGCTTTTCTGTCATTTCCAATTACGAAGGCGCACGTGATCTCGGTATTCCAGAGGGCTCTGGCCGGATGTTTTGGCTCTGCAAATAAATCGGCCCGCAGCATATTCCTGCCGGGATGCCGCTTTCCAGCTGCTATAGGTCTCCCTCAGCCCCCGGGACAGGAACTGAGCGTCAGCCCGCTTTTTTGCAACCTGCACTGGCTTGTGACATCTGATTAACCTGCGCGTCTGTAAGATAAGTGATAACTGCTGATCATGATCTCGACTTCCGGTCGTCAAAGGACGTGTCGGTGAACGCCCAGTGTCTGCCGTTCGCGCGCATCCCGCACACCACCCGCCTTTTCACAGATTTCATTTCCGCTTCCCCCCAGCTGCAACAGTTCTATCCCCGGTCGCCCTACTTCCAGCAATGGTTTCAGGAGGAAGCGTCACAAATTGGGTATGAGCCGCATCGGCGCGCCCGGGTCTCGTCGATAGTCGAAAGTCAGAACCGGGAATGGAATGCATCCGCGCGGACGATGGAGAATATTGCGCGTCTTCGTTCCGGCGCATCGGTAATCGTGACGGGCCAGCAGGTTGGATTGTTTGGCGGACCACTGTTTTCAATTTTCAAGGCCCTCAGTGCGGTAAAACTCGCCGCAGAAGCCACCGCCGGCGGGGTCGAAACCGTCCCCGTGTTCTGGCTGGCCACCACGGATCATGATCTGGCGGAGGTCAGCCACGTTTCAGTGCCCGGCCCCGACGGTACGCTGATCAAGCTTTCCACCGCGAGTCACAGTTATCCGGATGCTCCGGTTGGAACAGTTATGCTCGGGGGTGAGATCGAGCCAGTCCTCGCGCAGGCGCTGGAACTGTTGGGGGATTCAGAAGCGTCAGGATTTCTGAAGGAAAGCTATCGTCCGGGGGAAACCCTGGGCAGCTCGTTCGCGCGGCTGTTTGCGCGCGTGTTCGCGGATTGGGGAGTAATTCTGCTCGACGCGTCTGATCCGGAACTTCATGCTATAGCCAAGCCGATGTACGCGGCCGCGATCGAACATGCCGCGGAACTCGATGAGGCTCTGCTCGAACGTGGCAAGCAACTGGACTCTGCTGGTTACCATCAGCAGGTCAAAGTGACTTCGGCAACGACGCTGTTGTTTGCCTTGCAGCAGGGGGCGCGAACTTCGATCCACCGTCGCGGCAATGGCACCGCTAGCAATGGCTTGGATTTCACCATTGCCGAAGAGAAAATCTCTCGTGACGAACTGCTGAGCCGAATTGCAGCCTCTCCGGAACAGTTCAGCGCGAACGTACTGCTGCGACCGGTCGTCCAAGACTACCTTTTGCCCACTCTTGCATACACTGGGGGCGCCGCCGAGGTGGCATACTTCGCCCAGGTTGGCGTGGTCTACGAGAAATTGCTGGGCCGCATCACTCCCATTCTTCCGCGGGTCTCGGCAACTTTGGTCGAGTCCAAGGTGCAGCGCATTCTGGAGAAGTACCGACTAGAGGTTTCCGACGCGTTTCAGAGCCCTGAGAAGTTCGAGCAAATTGTTGCGGCCCGCAAGCTGCCCGGAGAACTGCAGTTGGCCTTCGATCAGGGAAAGGAAGCGCTCGACAAGGCGTTATCGCAGATTAGCGAAAAATTGGCAGCACTCGACCAGACACTCTTAGAGGCAGCGAAACACGCCAGCTCCAAAATACAGCATCAATTTGAGCAGCTTCGTTCGCGTGCGGCGCGGGCCGAGGCTCTGCAGAGCGAAGTCATTCGACGTCACGCGTCATTCTTAACCAACACGCTCTATCCACACAACACGCTGCAGGAGCGCGAAGTCGGCGCAATCTACTTCCTCTCCCGCTATGGGCAAGATTTACTCCGCCAACTTTATGAAGCGATGCACACCGACTGCCATGACCACCAATTGATCCAGTTGTAATTTCTGCGATAACCCCCAATTATCCTCGTCGACTTTTCAGTGCCGAGATTCGCTGGTCGCCAGGAATGCTCCCAAACCCATCATGATCACGCCCGTAGCCGTGCGCTGCCGTCGTCGAAACTTCGCCGATGAGCGGATCTTTTCTCCTAAGGGCCCGGCCAGCATGGTGACGATTACGTCTGCCGAAGTGTTCAAAACGACCGAGATCGTTCCCAGCATAAGGAATTGAAGGAAGACGTAGCCGCCGTTTCGATCCACGAACTGCGGGATGAAAGACAAGAAGAAAAGCGCTGTCTTTGGATTAAGCACCTCGGTCGTGACGCCCTGCCAGAGGGGATTTCTGCGCGGCATGGTTGCAGCCAGGTTTTCGACATTCGAATCACCTTCTCGCCTGGAGTCGATGATCATTCGCACGCCCAAATAGCAAAGGTAAGCGGCGCCCGCGTATTTGACGGTTGCGAATGCCACTGCGGATTTTGCCAGGATGATTGAGACGCCGGCTGCTGCCGCGACCACGTGTACCATCCCCCCAAGGAACGTCCCCATGGCGGAAAGCAACCCCTCCCGCTTGCCACCAGCCAGGCTGCGTGCGAGCACGTAGAGCATCCCGGGCCCCGGCGCAATCGCGAGCAACAGTGCCGCCGTCAGAAAAATAAAGATGTGGGTGTGAGCAGCCATGTTCAAGATTTTATTCGATTCGGCAGGACTGAAGGAAACTCATTGCTCTGGGCTACTTCGAGCAGGAGACAGTGTGATGTCGTGCCTGGCTTCGCACTCCGACTCGGGATTGTACGTGGCGACTCCACTCAGTCCGCCCTTCGACGCCTGAAACTGCAGCGGTGGGCGCCGCACCTTCGAGGGCAGGCCGGTGAATTTCACTTTGCCTTCCGAATTTGTGCCCGCTTCGAGGTCTAGTTTGCGAATACCGGCAAAACCATAGGCGACGTGAACCTTCACGTCCGCCGCTGCCACCGGCTTCCCGTCGGCGCCGATGACACTCAGGGTGACCGAACATGGACCAACTCCGCCGTCCATTACAGGAATCTTCTGGTTCGTTTGAGTGCCGGCGTTTTCCTGTCCATGTGCCTGTGGGACCGATGCAGGGGCCAATCCAAGCAGCCCTGCGCCAGCGAAAAGGCACAAGCAACGGAGCAAATTGTACATTGCATTCATATTGTCGAAAGCATGTTGCTGAACCGCGCCGACATCTTTGCGCCGTCTGCTCCTCGCTT
>Ga0070741_10010160_pt1 | contig 17918 bp, 15 predicted proteins | sample Coa_R1_4_FD_66440 | JGI IMG/M metagenome (GOLD analysis project Ga0070741, IMG submission 66440) | Surface soil microbial communities from Centralia Pennsylvania, which are recovering from an underground coalmine fire - Coalmine... | ecosystem: Environmental > Terrestrial > Soil > Unclassified ...
GTTGAGCCTCCTGAAACTTGGTATTGGTTCTTCTCGGAACCCAATCCAGGCTACCAGAGGCTCAACCTGCTACCCTTCCCGCTGCCGTTCCGGGTTCAAAGCTAATTTGGACAAGAGTGATTCGCCAGCAGCGTATCGGCTAACGCGCCATCGCTCCCGCAGAACTCTTCTTCTTCAAACCTTTTTGATTTTTTCTCGCGTGTTCTTTCCTAAGGCATGTGGCCCATACCGTGCTGCTTGTATAGAACCCGGCGGGCCCAGGCGCCTGCCGGCGGTCATCCAGGTATTTGGAGGAATTATGGCACGCAGATCACAAACCAGCGGCCGGCGAACCAGCGCCAGCAAGTCGAGCAAGTCCAAGTCAACCACGTCGCGCCGCGGCGGTTCGAGTGCGCCGACTCGCCGCAGAGCATCAAAGAGCTCGACGGCCCGGCTTCCTCGCAGCTCCAAAACGGCGGTGCGGGCCGGGGGAAAACGCGGCGCGCGAGAGGAGCCCGGGGGCGGAATGGACCTTGAAGAATGACGCGCGGAGACGTTGGCTCGAAAAACCTGTCCTGCAAGAAATAGCTCCACAATGAGTAACGCGCGCGCTCGAGATGGGACCACGATGGCGGACTGCCAAGTATTACATTCTCCTCTCTCCACCGGCGTTTCGATGGCCATCTTCTCGAACAGGCCAATGTCGAGGTCCCGTTTTCCTTTGCGCGGCCGTTTCTGGCGGCTCGCCGCCGGCGGTACGGAAGGATCCGGTTCGGAAGCAGCCGTGACAGGCGTTGCGTCCGGGGCTGTGCGACTGGTGTAACTTCCGATTCGCAAATCAGGAAAACTTTTCGCGAAGATTTTTCGCGATGCGCCGCCGCAGGAGGCGAGCCGGTAACGGTGGCTCGCGGTGAGGGCGGCTTCGTGCGAGGCTCTCCCGGCCGCCCGCTCCGCGGCAGGGCGGGCCAGGCCCGTCATTTGGCATTATGTTTGTAAAGGACGTAACGAGGAGGGTTTCGATTGAACATCGCCCAGGTGTCGCCCTTGTATGAGAGAGTACCGCCGAGAATGTATGGCGGAACGGAACGGGTTGTTTCTTATTTAACAGAAGAGTTGGTTCAGATGGGCCATGATGTCACATTGTTCGCCAGCGGAGATTCCATTACGAAGGCGCGCCTGATCGCCCCTTGCCCGGAGGCGCTCCGCCTCAATGTCAACTGCATCGACCAAATGGCGCACCATATGGTTATGCTGGAGTGGGTGCTCCAGAGGGCGGCGGAGTTCGATATCATTCACTACCACACGGACTACTTTCATTTCCCGTTTTCCAAGCGCCAGCGGACCCCCTCCGTTACAACTCTGCACGGGCGGCTTGACATACCGGATCTGGTCCCTCTGTATCGCGAGTTTCGCGAACTGCCGCTGGTCTCCATCTCGAATGCCCAGCGGCAGCCCCTGCCTTGGGCGAACTGGGTAGGAACCGTTTATCACGGCTTGCCCAGACATCTTTACACATTGCACGAGGAGCCGGGAGAGTATCTCGCCTTTCTGGGCCGCATTTCGCCGGAAAAAGGGGTGGACCGCGCGATCGAAATCGCCAAACGCGCGGGAATTCCGCTAAAGATTTCGGCGAAGGTTGATAAGGCCGACTACGAGTATTACTGCGAGCACATCAAAAGGCTGCTCGATCATCCGCTGATTGAATTCATCGGGGAGATCGGCGAGGGGGAAAAGAACGACTTTCTCGGCAACGCGTATGCGTTCTTGTTTCCGATCAACTGGCCCGAGCCCTTTGGCATTGCAATGATCGAATCGATGGCCTGCGGAACCCCGGTAGTCGCATTCCGCCGCGGATCGGTTCCGGAGGTCATCGAGGAAGGAGTAACCGGTTTGATCGTCGACAGCATCGAAGAAGCAGTCAGGGCGTTGAACCGGATTCCTGCTCTGGATCGCGCCTGCTGCCGCCGGCGGTTCGAGCAGCGGTTCGACGCCTGCCGCATGGCCAGGGATTATATAAATATCTACGAGCGGCTTGTAGACCGAAGGCAGGCGGCGGCCTGAGAAGGGTTTGCCTTGGAAGTCATTCGGGTAAAAGATCAATATTACATACTGGCAGTATCTTCATTGGCGGACGTCAGGACCCGCGTACTGAAGCACGGCGACACGTTCGCTGTTTTCGACCGCTATGGAGACATCCAGCCCGTTGGCCTCGGCGAACAGGGCATCTATCACGAAGGGACGCGCTTTCTTTCCCAGCTCGTGCTAACCCTCGGCATGGGACGTCCGCTGCTGCTCGGCTCCACGGTGCGGCAGGACAATCTTCTGCTGGCCGTGGATTTGACCAATCCCGACGTCACCGTCAATGGAAAGATTGTTCTGCCTCGCGGAACCCTGCATATCTACCGGACGAAATTTTTGTGGCAGAGCCGCTGTTATGAGCGCTTCCGCATCTGGAACTACGGCTTGGACGCCGTGGATTTTTCCTTTTCCCTGCAACTGGACGCCGATTACGCGGATATCTTCGAGGTGCGCGGTTTGAAGCGGCAGCGTAAAGGGCATTTTTTGGAAAGCAAGACCGACGAAAACGGAATTCTGTTTGGCTACGAGGGGCTTGACCGGGTGCTGCGCTGGACCCGCATCGAGGCCACGCCCAAGCCAAGCGCGGTCAGCGAGTCCACGCTCAGCTTTTCCACGCGGCTGGCCCCCAAGGCGGAGGCGACCTTCTTCATCACACTCACTTGCGAGAGCGATCCTTCCGAGGCGGCCGAACCGCAGTCCGAGTGCCGCTCGTATGCCTGCGGAATCGAAGAAGCCACGGTGGCGCTGAAGAAAGCCAGGAGCGACGATTGCGAGATCCACACGTCCAACGAGCAGTTCAACGACTGGCTGAATCGTTCCGCAGCGGACCTCCACATGATGCTCACCAGCATGCCCACCGGACCGTATCCATATGCCGGGGTGCCGTGGTTCAGCACGCCCTTTGGGCGCGACGGCATCATCACGGCCCTGGAAGTCCTGTGGTTTAAGCCTGAAATTGCCCGCGGCGTGCTGTCGTATCTGGCTGCGACGCAGGCGATCGAGAAGGCGCCGGAGCAGGATGCCGAGCCGGGAAAGATCCTGCATGAAGCGCGCCAGGGCGAGATGGCTCACCTCGGCGAAGTGCCGTTCCGCAGATATTACGGCAGCGTGGACGCCACGCCTTTGTTTGTAATGCTCGCCGGCGCCTATTACCAGCGGACGGGCGACCGGCCGTTTATCGAATCCATCTGGCCCAACATCACACTGGCGCTGAAGTGGATCGACAACTACGGCGACCGCGACCAGGACGGCTTCGTCGAGTATTTCCGGCAATCCTCGAAGGGATTGGTCCAGCAGGGCTGGAAAGATTCGCAGGACTCGATCTTTTACGAGGATGGGCGGCTGGCGGAAGGGCCAATCGCGCTTTGCGAGGTTCAGGGTTATGTTTACGCCGCCAAGCGCTACGCCTCGGATTTGGCAGCCATGCTGGGCTGCCAGGAGCAGGCGGCCGAACTGTCGCGGCAGGCGCTCGAGCTGCGGGAGCGGTTCGAAAAAGCCTTCTGGTGCGAGGACCTCAATACGTACGCGCTGGCGCTGGACGGCCGGAAGAGGCCCTGCCGCGTGCGCACTTCCAATGCGGGCCATTGCCTATTCACCGGGATCGCCGAGCCGGAGCATGCGCGCGCGGTGGCCACAACGCTTCTCGAGCCGATTTCGTTCTCCGGGTGGGGCATCCGGACCGTTGCGTCTTCCGAGGCGCGCTATAACCCGATGTCCTACCATAACGGCTCCGTCTGGCCGCACGACAATGCGCTCATCGCGGCCGGACTGGCCCGATATGGGCTGAACGAGGCCGCGGGCAAGGTTTTGACCGGACTCTTTGATTCTTCCTTATTCCTCGAACTGCACCGGCTGCCTGAGCTGTTTTGCGGCTTCGCGCGCGGGGTAGGAAAGGGGCCGACGCTCTATCCGGTTGCCTGTTCCCCGCAGGCCTGGGCGGCGGCTTCTGTATTCTTAATACTTCAAGCCTGCCTGGGGATGACCTTCGACCAGCCCAAGCGGCGGATCTACTTCCATCACCCGTACCTGCCGCCGTATTTGCAAAAAATGCAAATCCGCAACTTGAGGGTCGGCGATACCATCGTGGACTTATCGCTTGAGCGTTACCTGCACGTAGTGGGCGTCAACGTGCTCCGGCGGGAAGGGCAGATTGACGTTATCAGTATCAAATAAACATCTGGGGCAAGACCGAACTCCGCTTAATTCAGGCCGGCGGCCATGCTCGGCGCAGGCTTGTCTGCGCAGCGTTCCATGGCGGTGGAGAAGGGAAAGCCCGGTCCTCGGCGGGAAGAACAACGGAGGGCCGATGCGCCAGCGCCGGCAGCCACGGATGTGCGGAGAAGATCGGAGTTGTTCCGGCAGTCCTGGTCTTCGCCCCTTCATTCTCCCGCAGAGCCTTCCACGGCACAGGGAACCGGCACAAGCACCGCCGGCACCAGTAATACTCTCCGCCGCCGTAGGCGACATCCCGATGCGTCATCCGGCACCATACTGATTTGAGGCTTGGCATCCTTCCTCCTGCTGACGAAACAAAAGCCGCTGGTTTTCACCCAACGCGGCGAACAACGCATCGGCGGAAAGGCCGCGGACTTCCCGGCCGGGGGTGAGCGCGCTTGTGCAGCCAAAATTAATCTGATGAGAACAGCGCACGTCTCAGAATCACTCAAGCCGCCGCGATTTCCCAATAGCTCTTTCGTACCTGGCATAGCCCACTCGTACCGGTTTTCCGCTATCGCGGCGATACTGGCAGCAGCTTGCTTTGCGGCAACCGCTGTCGAGCATAACAGCGCATCACTAGAGCGAGAACTAGGAATGTTCCCAGTAAATGCTTCTATTTGGCGGAGCGAAGCCGTTTGCCGACTTGCCTTTTCGACGGAGAAGAGAGCCTTCGATTGGCCGTGTGCGCAGGCGCACAAGGCAGTCGCGTTGTGACGCTGGTGGAGAAAGTGAATCCGGTTCCTGGCGGCGGACGCTCCGAAAGTGCAGGCCTCGGAATATCCATTTCAATCTTGCGGCCCGGGCCTGCTTTTCTTAGCCAGCCGCTGCGGGAAATATTCCGGAAAAAGCCGCCGAATTTTCCGCATGAGCTCGCTCCTCAGACGTCCTTTAACGATAAAACCGTTTGCCCCGCTCTTCTTCGCCGCGCGCAGCATTTCGGGCTCTGCGTAGGCGCTCATCAGCAATATCCGCAAATGGGGGAAGCGTTTGCGCAATTCTGCGGCGGCTTCTAATCCGCTCATTTTCGGCATCTGAATATCCAGAATGGCAAGATCAACCGGCAGGCGCCCGGCCTGTTCCAGAGCCTCCTGGCCGTCGGCCGCCTGGGCCATCACGACCAACTGGTCCTGCTTGGTAAGGAAGGAAAACAGCGTCTCACGAATCTCGATCGAATCGTCCGCTGTGAGGACTCTGATCTTGGGTCTGAGCTTTTCTGACACTGAACCTCTTCTCGTCCCGAACGAATTTGCAGCCGGCCTTTTGGGGGACCACGCTCCGACGGAGCAGGGCTTCCGGCCAGGAGAAACCGGATATCAGCTTTATCAACTGCTGGAAAAGGAACCGCCTGACTGCCTTCGGCTACACGCCTCCTCCTATCCACAACTCTGGTTCAGCCGGGAAAGCAAATTCAATAGATCGGGAGTACCGCTTGCGCGCCGTATTCGTACCGTTACTCTTGCCGAGCCAACGATGCGGAAAACGGCGTTTCGCGGGCTCAAAGCAATCCGAGCAGGCGCGCCTTGCGGCGGCTCGCATGGGAAGAACCGGCGGCTTCCATGCTGAGCCGCTCCCGTCAGGTTCGCCCGGGTGCGGCATGTTCGGTCCGCCTGGTGACCCGGCGATGCAGCCGAAGATTTGGCGAGAATTGCGGCGCAATACCGTGTCATTTTGCTCGGGAAATCCCTAGTATTTGGGTGCTAAACGGTGTGTTATTCTGCAATACCTCAGCTAGATTCGTCGCTCTGGGGGATCGCAAGGTCCGAGTTACTGTCGGTTATGCGTGCATGAAAAAGCGTGGCGATACGGTCGTTGGAAGCGGCCGAGTAACCCCCGCTCGGTCGCTCCTGGCCGGCATCGTAGAGTCCTCGACTGATGCTGTTATAGGGATGAGACTGAATGGGGCCATCATCACTTGGAATTCCGCAGCCGAGAGACTGTACGGCTACAGGGCGGAAGAGATCCGGGGAAAGCCGGCTTCGATTCTTTTTCCTTCCGGCCGGGGAAAGGAGCTTTCTCAAGCTTTGAGGCGGCTCAAGCGCGGCCAGCGCGTGCATTATTACGAGACTACCCAACTCCGCAAGGACGGCAGCGAGGCGCAGGTGGGGATTGCGATGTCTCCCATTCGCAATCGCGCCGGCGAAATCGTCGGCGCCTCGGCGATCGCGCGCGATATCAGCGATCGCAAGCGGACGGAGAACGTCCTCCGGCAGCTTTCCGCGCGGCTGTTGAAGGTGCAGGATCAAGAACGGCGCCGCATCGCGCGCGAGCTGCACGATAGCACGGCCCAGCGGCTGGCGCGGCTGGAATTTTGCCTCCGGAGCGTTTTGCAAACCCCGCTGGGCGCCGAGACCCGCCGGACTTTGACCGAATGCCGCAGGCTGGCGGCCGAATGCTCAAACGAAATTCGAACGCTCTCTTATCTCCTGCACCCTCCTTTATTGGACGAGCTCGGGCTGGGCAGCGCCCTTCGGGCCTACGTCGAGGGCTATAACCGGCGCTACGGAATGCGGGTAGCCCTGAAAATGCCGCGCAAGCGGATGCCTCTGCCGGAAGATCTGGAAATGACGCTGTTCCGCATCGCCCAGGAAGCTTTGACAAACATTTACCGGCACTCGGGAACGCGCAAGGCCACGATCCGTCTGGCGATGGAATCCGGCCAGGTTCTATTGGAAGTGGCGGATCAGGGCCGCGGTATGCCGGCCGAAATGGTGGAACGCCTGAACAAGGGCACGGCCATGCTCGGCGTCGGCATCGCCGGCATGCGCGAGAGAGTGCGGCAACTCGGCGGATCCCTGGAAATCCGCTCGGGGACTAGGGGAACCACTGTCCGCGCTGTGTTGCCCCAGCCGAGCGATTTGAAACCTCCGGAGGCGTCCTCGGTGCGCCGCGCGGCTTAGCCCGGGCATAAGTCTCAGTTCGGCACAGCGACGCAGATCCCGGCTCCATCGAAGGAAAACACGGATCCGAAGCTGACTGTGACATTGGACTGCACGAAGTCGGCCCCGGGCGCCACTCGGTTCGGGTCCTGGCAGGCTGGCGTTCCCGCCGGAACAGCGGGCGCCAGGAAGTTGATCTGATACAGCCCCACGTAACCCGGCGTGAGGCCGGAAAAAATCGGGACCGGCGTGAGGCCGGAAATCGGGAAAGGATCGGTTACCGGCGCTGCCCGGGGGCTCGGCAAGGGCGTCGGCTTCGCCGGCAGCGCGTTAGGAAGGAAGTTGAAGCCCATACGCAGAGACGAAGCAGTCCGTGCAGCAGTGGTGGCCGGTTGGCCGGTCGCAGCCGGTGGATCTGTCGCGCCCAGGCCAACGGCATACGCCACGAGCTCCTCGCCCGGCTTTGCCGGATTGGCCGCTGAAACCAGCGCGCCATCCCCGTGGGTGACCATCGGTGGACAAGGCAGCCCCGTGATGCTGGCGCGGCCTGTGGATCCAGGGACGATCGTATCGCAGGTGGTGACGATGTGGATCTGGTCCGCCAAGGGCGTCAGATCGATCAGGCCGCCCGCATTGCCGTTCTCCGTCACGAATAACTGCGCGTTCAGCGGCAGCGGACTCGCGCAGACCGGGCACAGAGGGCGAAGCTCGTAAGGGATTTGGACGGTGATTGCCGTGACCGATCCACAGGAACCCTGGTTTCCGGGCAGCGGATTCAAGCAGGTGAAAATCGGCCGAACCTCAAAAAGGGGAACGGGAATATCGGAGACCTGCCGCAGCGTTACCGAAATGCCCGCCAGCGATTTCGGCAGGGCCGCACCTTGAGCGCGGACAGGCTGCGTCAAGGAGCGCCCAACACCACTCACAAAAAGCGTAAGAATTTGACCTGGGGCCGCAGGAATCGGCGCTGGGTACAAATAGCCGGCCCCTGCAACTGTGTTTGTCTGAGCGAACGCGGAAGTACACCAAAGAATAAGGCCTGCAACGATGTGTGGTCTGCGCATGGGGCTACCTCTTGATGAAAGGAAACGACTCGAGGCTTCTGCCTGGGGCCGAGAGAACGGAGACCCGGGCCGGATCCCCGCCATCGAATGACACGGGCGCCGATGCGGCCCAAAAAGAACCGCGGAAAAGCGGCCCAGAGGTTGAGAGAATGGCGGGGACGACGGGGCTCGAACCCGCGACCTCCGACGTGACAGGCCGGCGTTCTAACCAACTGAACTACGTCCCCGCTCAGGCGGGCAAATTGTCTACTGCCGATCATGCTGCGGGAAGCGCAGCCGTGACTATTAGAGTAGCATACAGCCGGCTTCATAGCCTGGAATCGCTGGGCCGCTTATTTTTTATAACTAACCGAGAAACCTCCGGGACCGATATTCACGAATTCGGTTCTCAACTGCGGGTTCGTCCGGATCGCCTGCAAGAAGTCGGGCATTTCATCGGGATGCGAAGCGACATTGTGGGCCACGATCACCCCGCCCGGAGGAACTAGCGGCAAAACCAGATCCAGGTATTTCTTGTAGTCCGGTTTCCAAGCGTCGATAAACACCAGCTCGAACGGCCCTTGCAAACCGGGCAAAATCTTCAGCGCATCGCCAAGCCGCGATTCGACGATGTCTTCTACGCCGGTAGCTCTGAAATTCTTGAGCGCCAGCGACCGCCTGCCTTGGTCCACGTCCAGCGTAAGCAGCTTTCCCCCGGTCTCCCGCAGGCCCAGCGCGAGCCAGATTCCGGAGTAGCCGTTGGATGTGCCAATCTCGAGAACGTGTTTGGCGTTCAATTTTTTGACCAGGTTGGAAAGGTATTCGCCTTCCCGGGGATCCACGTTCATCATCCCCTTCTCGGTGGCTCGCATCCGGGCAAGATGATCGAGCACCTGCTGCCGCGTCGGCGGCGTTTTCTGCCCCATAGCGGCGATGGAGATGGCGATTCCCAAGACTGCGATCAGGAAAGACCCGAGCCAATTCATGACTCTTCCTTATTGAATCGCCAACGTCACGTTCGGCTGGCTGAGAGCGCCGCCGATATTAAGCATAATCGGCACGCTGGACCCCTGGGGGGCGCCCGATGGTACTGCCACATTCACCTGGAGAAGGCCGACAAAGTTCGGCGCCATGCCCGCAAACCGCACATCCGCCGTCTGGCCGCCGATCGTGGCGGTGACCGTCTGCTGCGCGTTGCTCAGCGGCCCAAGAGCCGGGGCAAGCTGGCCTGTGGTCAGAGGCGGCTGCACCGCTCCCTGCCCCGTGGCATAGACCTGAACGACGCTGCCTCGCGCAGCGGGATTGCTTGGGCTGTTCACCGTGTTGTCCTGGTTCAGAATCACTCCCTGGCTGCTGCCCGGTAATTGGAAAATCCCTGCACTGGCGCTGGTAACAGGCACATTTACGGGCGGCGAGCTCACGGAAGCCTGGTAACGGACGCTTATATTCGCGCCCGCCTGCCCGGCGACCTCAAAAGGAACCTGCACGTTCAGTTGATTCTGACTGGCGTAAAACAGCGGCGCCGGCACGCCGTTAAACGTAACTGTTACGCCTCCCACGGATGCCGCCAGCCCTCCCGTGATGGGGTCGATGCCGCCGGAAACACCCGCAGCCGGCCCGAGCCCGGCGCCGAAAATCGAGACGATTTCGCCCGGCGTTACGCCATATCCCAGGAAACTTGCGCCGTTCACCACCCCTTTGGCGCTGAATGCGGGCGCCGGCGGCAGGATCTTCGCTCCGCCAGAGTACACGGCTGTGCCAGAGGCGCTATGTATTACTAACGTATATAAGCCCGGCTGGGCGTTGGGAGCCACGTTTACCGTGAAAAGCAAAATCGGGGTGTTGGTGCTCTGGGTCCTGCTGCGGGAAAGGCTGCCGCCTTGCATGGAAATGGGGCCGCCCAGAAAGGAAATGGAATTCTCGTTGATGCTGGGGTCGTCAAGACCTTGGCCGGCGATCGCAAAATTGAAGGTCTGTCCCGGGTACAGAGCCGATGCGCCGCCATTTACCGAAGCTATTTGACCGGTTGCGGCGGCTCCCAGGGTGATGTTCATCGCCGGCGTGCCCGAGGGAACCGTCAGATCGGCGCTGGCAGTCTGGCCGGCGCTGACTGTCAGCTTCTGCGGCGAGTCATTTCCACCAAGGAAAGTGGTCGTGAAACTTGTGTTCGGGTTGGCGGCGATTGTAGCGAACTGGTCGGGCATGACCGGGCCGTCCATCGGCTCGGCGTAGACAAAATACTGGCCCGGCGGGATCATCTCGATCGTGTATGCCCCGCTGGCATCGGTGACGCCCCCGACGGCGACGCCGGTCGAGGGGTTCACCGCAGCCACCAAAGCATCTGTGGCCGACTGCCCATTATCGAGCGTGATTTTTCCCGAGATCGAGCCGAACGACGCGGCGGCGTTGGCTTGGGGGTAGACCTTCGTGGCAAAGGCAATCTCATCCGAGGTCAACGCGCTCAGGATGCCGCTCGCGGCCCGGGCTGCAAAAAACATGGTCGCGCCCAGCAGGCCGGAGTGATCCGCGCCCAGAGTGTGCCCCAGCTCATGCGTCGCGATCGTTTGAATGTCGTAGGTGCCGCCCTGAAACGTGGTGGAGTACGTCAGCTTGGGGTTGAAGAGAATATCGGTGTCCACCATTTCGCCGGTTGTGCGGACTCCGACGGGATTGGTCACCGCCAGGGCGTCTCCCAAAATGCTGCGGTTTGCCGGGGTATCTGCAAACGTGATAAGGTTTATGAAATCGCGGCTGGAGTTGGACACAGACGTTTTTTGCAGCGGGGCGAACGTAATAGAGGCAGTGCCGATACTGCTCCAGGCGGCGGTGGCGGCCTGCAAAGCTTGTATTGGGGCGCTGTCTGCTGTAATTGTAGTCCCCCCCGAGCTGTTTGTGAGCCCGGCCGCTGTCTGATCGTTTACGCGAAACTGAATATTGTTGTTATCGGTCCGGAACAAAAACGGGCCGTTCGGATCCGTTCGTTCCCGGACATACGCTTGAGCGTTGGCGCAGGCCAGAGAGACACACAGGAGACTCAAGAGCCAGGGTCGCATAGGAATCAGTTCGTTCCCTTCCGTAAAAGGGCCGCTGCCCGCACCCTGGATTTGAAGTCTTCCAAGCGCATTCCCCGGAGCTGCCGGAGATCGGTTCCCCCTGTGGGCTTTCCACCGATTGGCTCGACGACGAGCGCTCCATTCGGCGACGGGCGCACGGTACGCACGCCGCTCACCGATTCGGTCACCAGGAACTTGCCCTGGCCGAGACCCCGGGCCCGCCACAGGCCGACCGGCGTCTGAAACAGGAACAACACGACTTCTTCGCCGGGTTGATAGCGCGGCATGCCTGAGATGGCCATAGTCACATCATCCACGCTGCCGCCGGGCTCGCTGACGACGACGGCCGATTGCGGCGAGCCCTTCAGCGCATCGATTACCTGCACTTCGCTGTGCGTCCAGATGATTTGCGTGGCGGCATCCCACGCCGTCCAGGTCCGAAGCACTTTTCCGTGCACGATCAAATCCGATCCAGTCGCGAGTTCTTCGAGAGAAAAGCGCGGCACCATAGTGCTGAAAGCGGGCCATGCCGCGCATAAGAGCAAAATGCCGAGTTGCAATAGCGGTCTACATTTCATAAAAGATTCGTCTTCACCAGCCGGCGCACAAGCCGAGACCCTTCCATTCTAAACGTGATCGGCCGGACAAAAGTTTCCGGTTAACGCTTGGGCGCAGACTGTAGATCTCTCACCGGAATCCCAGTTCGGCGCGCGTGCGTGCACGCCACATTCCACAAGGCTTGATCGGCGGGACGAGCAGAAAACAAGCGGGTTAGCAGAGGAAGGAAGGGGACGGTGAAGACAACCTGCACCACCCCTGTGGCCATCAGCAACAGCCATGCAGCCAAGGCCAGAGCTTTCATCCATTGTCCGCTAAACCAGAATCCAGCGGCCGAACCGGCGTAAACCAGTCCTTGCAGCGCGCGGTTGCCGAGCACAAAGCCGGCGTAGTTCAGCCACTGCCGGTAAAAAAGCATGTGGGCGATTTGCACCGCCAAAAACAGCCCGATTGCGGCGAGCACGGCCACGTCCGTGGAAAAGCGCCACAGCAGCAGCGGGAAGGCCCAAATGGCGGCCGTCGAAGGCCAGAGCACCCACAGCGACGCCTCGCCCAGAAGCACCTCGAGAGGCGCCGTTCGCAGAACCGCCGCATACTGGCGGCGCATGGCGCTTTCTTCCGTTTGAAATTTCAGGCCGCCCTGCGCGAACACGCCCTTGCCGGGCACATTCCGGTAAGTCACGGCAAACAGATTTTGGGCGCGGCTGCTCATTGCATGCACAAGCGTCCAGGATTACTATCATAGCCGCTATGACGCGCCTGGGTCCTTGCGCCGCCGCGGCGGCGTTGTCGATTCTCTCCATTGCGTGCGGCGCCGCTCGGCCGGGGCTCGAGCAGCGCGCCGGCGAAGCTCTATCACAGACCGAAGGGCGAATCCAACTCGACGGCTTGGCCAAGCCGGTCGAAGTGCTTCGCGACACCTGGGGCGTGCCGCACATCTTCGCCCAGTCCGCAGCCGACCTGTTTTTTGCTCAAGGATTCGTCGCCGCGCAGGACCGCCTGTTCCAGATGGAAATGTGGCGGCGGGCCGGCGCGGGAGAGCTGTCAGAAATCCTCGGACCCTCCTACGTGGAGCGCGACCGCTTTGCCCGGTTGCTCCGGTTTCGCGGCGATATGGAACAAGAGTGGTCGAGTTACAGTCCCGATGCCAAGGAGCTGGCTACAGCGTTCGTTCGCGGCGTGAACGCTTATATCGAGAAGCAGGGCGATCGCTTGCCCATAGAATTTCAACTGCTGGGCGTCAGGCCGGGCAAGTGGAAACCGGAGGACTGCTTGCTGCGCCTGGCCGGCCTGCTGATGTGCCGCAATGCCGTCTCGGAAATTGCGCGCGCTCGGCTGATTTCCAGGGTTGGGCCGGAACTGGCGGCGGCTCTCGAGCCGCCCGATCCGCCGGTCAAAATAGCCGCTCTGAAAGATCCTTTGATGGAAGGCATCGATGAGAGCGTGACGAAAACGCTCCGCGAGGCGATCGGCCCGGTACGCTTTGACAACGAGCAAGGCAGCAACAACTGGGTTGTCGATGGAACGCTCTCCGCCACTGGCAAGCCGATCCTCGCCAACGATCCGCACCGGCCCGTGATTCTGCCTTCGCTGCGTTACATGGCGCATCTGGTTGCGCCCGGATGGAACGTCATCGGCTCGGGCGAGCCCGCCCTGCCCGGAATCGCCGTGGGCCACAATGAGCGCATCGCCTTCGGCTTCACGATCGTCGGCATCGATCAGCAAGACATCTACGTGGAAAGGACGAACCCGTCCAACGCCAATCTCTATCGATGGCGCGGGAACTGGCGTCCAATGGAGGTGCAGCACGAAAAAATTGCCGTAAAAGGCCGCGCCGAGCCAACCGATGTCATGTTGAAATTCACCGTGCACGGCCCAGTGATTTACGAGGAGCCGGGCAAAGGCCGCGCTTTCGCGCTGCGCTGGGTGGGAAGCGAGCCGGGCACGGCGGGCTACCTGGCATCTCTCGCGGCCGACCGCGCCCAAAACTGGCAAGAGTTCACCCGCGCTATGGAGCGCTGGAAAGTGCCGTCAGAAAATCTGATTTACGCGGATGTCGACGGCAACATTGGCTGGATCGCCGCGGGCCTGGCGCCAATCCGAGAAAAGGGGAGTGGGCTGCTGCCCGCGCCGGGCGAGGCCGGCGACTATGAGTGGAGCGGCTATTTGCCTTTATCCGAGCACCCGCAGCTTTATAACCCGCCGCAGCACTACATAGCTACGGCCAATCACAACATCCTGCCCAAGGGGTATCCGCACCATTTGGGCTACGAGTGGACGCCGCCCTTCCGGTACCGCCGCATCGATCAGGTGCTGAAGTCGGGCCGGAAATTTACCGTCGAGGACTTCGAAAAGCTGCAAACCGACGTGACGTCGGTCGAGGCCCAGGAATTCGTGGCGCTTTTAAAGAAGGCCCCGGCGGGAGGCGGCCCGGCGCGCCAGTTGCTGGAATCGTGGGACGGCGTGCTCGGGAAAGATTCGCCGGCGGCCGCTCTTTTTGAGATTTGGGCGCGCCAGGTGAAAAGCCGGTTCGTGGCCGCTCGCGTGCCGGCGGACGCACGCGCCCTGGCGGAAAGCGCGATGAACGATCGCACGCTGCTTGACCTGCTCGAGCGCGAGCCCGCCGCATCGCGCCATGCCCTCCTGCTCGCCGCTTTACAGGAAGCCGTGGTCGAAGGGCAGAAACTCCTGGGAGAAGAAGACGTGCAAGCGTGGCGCTGGGGCGCTTTGCACAGGATTCGCTTCCATCATCCTCTGGCCCTTGATGCCGAGCGCCGCAAGTTCTTTGACCTCGGCCCGGTGGAGCGCCCCGGCGACGGCTACACGGTCTGCGCAACGGGAGGGCCGGGGTTTGTGCAGGCTTCAGGCGCATCCTATCGCGAGATTTTCGACCTTTCCGACTGGGACCGCTCGGTGGCGATCAACGCTCCGGGGCAATCCGGCCAGCCGGGCAGCCCGCACTATGCCGACCTGTTGCCTCTGTGGGCCGACGGGGAGTATTTTCCGCTGCCGTATTCTCGTGCCGCCGTCGAAAAGAACACGGCCCGCAGACTGGTGCTGGAACCCAAATAGGAACACTGCCGAAAAGAAGCCGGCTGCCGTAGGCGACTCTTCGAGCCGGCTCACCCCTCCGCGTCCACAGCCCGGATCAGCGCTTTGATGTAGCCGAACGTATAGGCAAACGCCTGGTAGCCGTGCGCGTCGCCCTGGATCTGCGGGACGTGATCGGGCATCATCATACCGTCGTAGCCGACCTCCTTGTACACGCGCATGGCTTGCAGCATGTCGACGTCGCCGTCGTCGATAAACGTCTCCTGGAAATTGAGAAATTTTCCGCGGATGTTGCGGAAGTGGACATTGAAAATTTTCTTGCGGCTGCCGAAATAGCGGATCACGTCGTAAATCTCTTTGCCGGGATTTTCGAGCATTTCCGACACCGTGCCCTGGCAAAAATTGAGGCCGTGATACGGGCTGGGGTTGATCTCGATAAAGCGCTTCAGCCCCTCGACGCTCCCGAGCACGCGGTGGACGCCGCGAAAGCCCCTGTCGCGCGGCATTCCGGGATCGTGCGGATGGCAGGCCATGCGGATTTTGTATTCCTCGGCCACCGGGATCACACGCTTCAGGAAATACGTAATGCGCTCCCAGGCTTGCTCATCGCTGACCGGACCGGCTTCCGTGAGCGGCGGCTCCTGTTTGGCCTTGTCGTACACAAACGTGCTATAGCTCGCTCCGCCGCGTCCCGGGGTGCGCTCAGTGCGTACGACGCCGAGAATCGACATGTTGTACTTCAAAGCGGGAATACCTGCCTGCTTCGCATTCCGAATCATCTGGCAGATATTATCGATCTCGCGGTCGCGTTCGGGACTCTTGCCAAGCATGATGTTGGGATTTTCGGACCGGGTGATGTAACTGGAGCTGAGCGGCAGCGGGACCATGTCGAGCTTGATGCCGAAGGATTCGACCCGCTCCCGAAGCCGTGTCAGGCCTTCGGCCGACCACTTTTCATCGAAGCGGGGCGAGGGCAGGGCGCTGCAAATATTATTCACTCCGAGCGCCGCCAGCACGCGAAGGATTTCATCGGAATCCCCGTGCTGCGTGCCAACCTTCATGAGAGCGCGCCGCGGCGATGCGCCTTTTTTCGCGCGGGCGGCCGCGTCGGCCGGGACTGCCGAGGCTGCTCCCGCGGCCCCCATACCCACCAACTGTACGAACTTTCTGCGTTGCATTGCGGTCCTCCAGTCCTGCGGCGGCAGAATTTCTTAGGAGAGATTAGCACGGGTTTCCCGGCGGGCATAGAAAGCGGCCGGACACAGCCTAGCGCCGAAACCGGCGCCGCGAAGCGCGCTTGCGCTCGGCGGCCCGCACCTGGGCCTCGTTCATGCCGAAATAGTGAGCGATTTCATGCCAAAGCGTGTCGTAGATGACCTCCCGAATGTCGTCCGCCCGTTGCGCGGCCCGTTCAATGGGACCTTGAAAAAGAGAAATCTTGTCGGGAAGCACCATGCCGTAGCTCGCGCCGCGGTGGATGAGCGGCACGCCGTGATAGAGGCCGAGCAGAGCGTAACCCGGCGGAAGGCCATTCTGGCGCAGAAGCTCGGGACTTGGCTCATCTTCTACGACGATGGCCAGGTTGTGAACCCGCTGGCGGAACTTGGCGGGAATGGCAAGCCAGGCTTCCCGTACGGCCTGTTCGAATGCTTCGCGCCTCATGCGAAAGGATGTAGTCACGCCAGCCGCTGGCCTCCTCCGGGTTCCCATCCGGACGCTCCCGCCGCGCTTCCAACGCGGCCGCGGCGGGGCGTGATACCGGCGCAATGGCCGCCCCGGGCGGGGTTCGCAGCCGCCCGTTCCTATTGTATTCTGGATCGGGGATGAGTCTGCTTGAGCAGGTCCGGCAGCAGATCGCACGCTACGAGCATCCGCTCTTCGATTTTTCTGCGCGGGAACGCGACGGCCGCATCGAACTGGTAATCGACTGCAAGGTGAAGAATTTGGGCCTGCATACCTATTACCTGGAGCTGCATCCGCGAGACTTGGAAAGCACGCAGTTTCCTTGGACCTTTCAGCGGCTGCTCTACGACGGTATGAACGACTATGTCGTAGAGATGTTCACTCGTACGCCGCAAAGCCGGAACGAGAAGTGACGGAACTGGAACGCGAAATTCGCTCCGAAATCGCCGCTCGGGGGCCGATGTCATTCGAGCGCTTCATGTCGCTCGCTCTGTATCACCCGAAGCACGGCTACTACCGCAGCAAGCATGACCCGTTCGGAGTCGCCGGTGATTACTACACCAGCTCGCAGTTGCAGCCGGTATTTGGCCGTTTGATAGCGGATCAAATCGCCAGATGGCGTGTCCAGGCCGGCGGCGCCGGGTTCACCGCGGTCGAATTGGGCGCAGGGCGCGGCGAAACCGCCCGCGAGATTCGGTCCCGGTTGCCGGGAGTGCCCTGTATCGAGGTGGAACACCAGATGGGCGACCTGCCGGAACATATGACCGGGGTCATTTTTTCCAATGAGTTTTTCGATGCTTTGCCGGTGCACGTGGTGAGATGCGGCGAGCAAGGCATTTTGGAGCGATTTGTCGGGCTGCTGGAAGGGAAATTGACTTGGGTGGAGGCCGAGCCTTCTTCGCCGGCGATTGTGGAGTATGTGCAGCGATTTGCTCCGGCGCTGGCGCGCTGGCAGGTGATCGAGGTGAATCTGGAGGCGCTCAAATGGACCGAGCGCATCGCTTCTTCGCTCGATCGCGGCTGGGTGGTCACAATCGATTACGGCTACACGGCCGACGAAATCGCCGGAGGGAAGCGGTTCCCGGAAGGATCGCTGATGAGCTACTACCGGCACAGCGCCTACGAGGATGTGCTGCGCGATCCCGGAGAGCGGGACATCACCGCTCACGTCAACTTCACGGCCCTTGCCGAATACGGCGCCTCGCTCGGCCTGCGCGCCTTGCCCTTGCAAACGCAGGCGCAGTTCTTACTCTCCATCGGCCAGGCGGATGGATTCGAGTCGGCCGTGGCCGGGCTGACTCAAGCCGAAATCGAGCGCCACCGGCTGCAACTCAAAACCCTGCTCTACGGCATGGGCGAGACGTTCCGGGTGCTGGTGC
>Ga0070741_10010161_pt1 | contig 17918 bp, 16 predicted proteins | sample Coa_R1_4_FD_66440 | JGI IMG/M metagenome (GOLD analysis project Ga0070741, IMG submission 66440) | Surface soil microbial communities from Centralia Pennsylvania, which are recovering from an underground coalmine fire - Coalmine... | ecosystem: Environmental > Terrestrial > Soil > Unclassified ...
GCGCATGACCGTCGAGGAGCTCGCGACCGTCCTCCACCAGGTCTGGGGCTGCCACGGGACGGCGCCGATCGTCGACGACCTGTTCTGCATCAAGCGGACGAGCCCGTCAGGCGGCGGGCTCCACCCGGTCGAGGTCTACCCGCTCGTGTCCGGTGTGAGCGGCGTCGAGCCGGGCCTCTTCCACTACAACGTTCGCGACCACTCGCTCGAGCTGATCGAGCGCCTCCAGGAGGACGACGCGGTCGCGCTTGCGGGCGACTTCGCCTGCGGGCAGAGGTACTTCGGCACGGCGCACGTCAGCTTCGTGATGACCGCCCGCTTCCCGCGGAGCCACTGGAAGTACCGGCGGCAGCAGAAGGCCTATCCGGTGATCCTGATGGATGCTGCACACCTGAGCCAGACGCACTACCTCGTCGCAACCGAGCTCGGGCTCGGGGCCTACGTCACGATGGCGATCAACACGCTCGAGATCGAGGAACGCCTCGGGCTGGACGGAATCGCCGAAGGGGTCGTCGCCATGGCGGGCTGCGGAAGGCAGCGGCCGGAAGGCTCGCCGTTCGAGCCCAGGTTCGCGCCGTACGAGCCCCGAGGGGGAGCCGGAGCTCCCCCTCGGTCTGGCTAACTAGCCCGTGACGTAGAAGGAGCCGGTCGACGTGGCCGTGCCGTAGGGCGTCGTCACCCGCCAGTGCGAGTAGCCCTTGGCCGCGTTCGAGGCGACCGTCGCCGTGATCGTGGTGCTCGAAGAGCTCCAATTCGGCGATTTCCAATACGCGGAGCTGCTGCGGTACAACCCGACCCAGGTCGCGCCGCTCAGGTTGGTGCCGGTGATCGTGACGGTGCTCCCGCGCTTCCCCGACGTCGGGCTGAAGGTGGTGATCTTCGGGGCGCTGCCGCCACCTCCTCCGCCGCCGCTGCCACCGCCGTACGTCTGCAGACAGGCGGTCCCGCTGTTCGAGTACTCCTCCTGCAGGAAGTAGTGGTGGCCGTTGATCGTCTGGTTGTACTCGGAGCCGTTCGAGCCGGAGACGCTGCCGAAGATCCAGGCGCACTTGTCGCCGATCTCGTAGCCGGCGTTGTCCCACCAGGCGCTCAGGTACGGGTCGGTGATCGCCTCGTTGTGCTCGTGGCTCGTGACGTTGATCGTCGGGTCCGCGTCGGTGCCGTTCGGGTACTGGCCCTCGTCGCAACCCGAATGCTTCCCGTAGGGCATGTTGGCGTAGATCGCGTTGCCGTTCGTGTAGCCGTGGTACGCGCAGTAGTCCGTGTAGGCGCAGCCCTGGCTCCCACTCGGGTCGAAGCAGCTGCCGACCTTCTGCGGCGTGAACAGGAAGAACATGTTGGTGCCGTTCTTCTGCCAGCCCTGAGCAGTGGCGACCGCGTCGATCTCGGCGGTGATCTGCGCGTCCGTCAGGCACTCGGTGATGTCGCCCTCGTAGAGCGAACACCCGCTCGCCGGGAAGGCGGTCGTCACCGTGACCGAGCCGCCGAAGCTCGAGCTGTACTGGATACCCGAGTACTGCGTGTCGACCGCGTAGACGTTCGAGCTCTTGCCGCTGTCCGCGCCGACGTCGGTGAAGAACTGGTTGATCGTCGACTGGTACCCGGAGCCGTACGAGTAGCCGTTCGGCTGCCAGTAGATGGCGTACGTCCTGTTGGTCGTCATCACCGGGCCGTTGTGGTAGACGAGGTTTCCGCTACCGAGAGCCTGCTGGTGGTGGCCGATCGTCGGCACGACGCCCGCGACGTGCGACGGGGGAGACGGGGGAGGCGCCGCCTGGACGGCTGTGCTCGAGACGAGCGCGGCGACTGCGCAGAGCGCGCCGAGCAGCGTCGCGAAGGCGAGCATTCGCTTCATACGTGTCCTTTCAGCCCTTACTGGGGGGCGATGCGAAGTTCGAGGTGGCGTGCGTCAGCACTATAGGAGGGCTTTCGGCGCCGCGTCCAGAACGTCCTACCCCCGGTCGGGTGAGACTGATCGGCGCGGCAAGGGTCTGTCGATGTCGTTTCCGGGGAGGTTTTTGCTGCTCCTCTGCCCGAGCACCTCGTCGTCAGCACTTCGGCGTGACGCGCACCGCAGGCGGCCCCAGCGGGACGCCGTACTGCCTCGCGAGCAGCGCCAGCTTCGCGCGGTAGACGTCCATGTCCGCCCGGGTCCAGTCGCCGTGCGTCTGGCAGCGCCAGGCCGCGTACAGCTCCTTGTGGTACGGGCTGGTGAGGCTCTCGTTGTGGCCGATCACGTTGCGGAGCTGGATGTGCTCGGTCTGCATCAGCCAGAGCGTCAGCGCGAGCGAGGCGGCGAGCTGCCGCGGGTTGCGCAGGATCTCGGCGTCGCTCGTGCCCACGTGCTCGATCCCGATCGCCGTGTAGTTGAGCCCGACCGTGTGCCTGCACATGATGGTCAGCGGAACGAGCTGGTAGATCGTCCCGTCCCGGTCGATCACGAAGTGGGAGCAGTCCCCGGGCAGCTCGTGGAGCTCGACGTCGGGCGTGTCGCCGTAGAAGTAGTTGAACGTCGAGGAGAACGACTCCGAGGCGGTGTAGTGCTCGACGATCACCTTGGGGTGGAGGCGCCACGTGTCGATGCCGTAGTGGCGCTTCGCGTAGGCGGCCATCTCCGCTTTCCGCCTGGGCCCGAACGGGATCGGCTTCCAGACGACGTGCGGCCGCGGCACGAGCCGGGCGCCGGTCGCGGTGGTGGCGGCGACGCCGCCGGCGACCAGGATCGCGCACGCGAGGAGGGCGACAGCTCGGCGCGACCCCACGAGGACAGCTTAGGGACCGAGGGGACCGGAGCTACCCGGTCCCCTCGTGAGGAGAGAACTAGCGGTGGTACGCGCAGCCGTTGCCGGTTGCGTTGAATGCCTCGTTGCTCCACTCGGGCTGCATGGCGAAGTAGTGGCTTCCGAACTTGACGTTCTGCAGGTCAGTCCAGGCGCACTTGTCGCCGTTCTCGGACGTCTGGTCGTCGTTCCAGCCGTCCTGCACCGAGAAGAAGTTGTCCGGGTCCGTCACGGCCTCGGAGTACTCGTGGCCGATGACGATGCTCCAGCTGTCGAAGACGCCGTTGCCGAAGCTGTTGCTCGTGGCGTTGACGGCGTGCAGGCCGCATTCCTGGCCCACCACCGGCACGGCGGTGTTCTGCCACGGGATGAAGGCATACTGGACGCGCTCCTGGTTGCCGTTGCCGGCGACGGAGGTCGTCTGGGAGTGGTAGCCGCAGTAGACGGCCTGCTCCCCGACGCCGGACGTCCCGGGCGGGGTCATGATGATGTAGACGCCGTTCGGGTCGTAGCCGAAGTGCCCGGTGGCCTTGACGGCCTCCTGGGCCAGCGGATCGTCCACGAGGTTCTCGGCGAGGCCGAGCGTGACGATGTTGTCCGGAACCGGCGACGGGTCGATCCACGAGCCGCCGTACTGGTTCTTCGGGTTGGTCACGAAGCCGGTGCCGCCCACGCAGCTGGTGGAGCCGGCCGCGACGCCGTTGCAGTACTGCGTCTGGACGCCGGCGTACGCGCTACCGCCGAAGCCCTGCGCCATCGAGTTGATGTAGTTGACGAGCTGCCTGCTCGAGTACAGCTTCCCGTTCGAGTCGGCGGTCTGGAAGCCCTGCGCCCACTGCGTGCCCCAGTAGATCAGGTACATCTTGGGCTTCTGGATGACGCCGATCGCGCCCGGGCCGGCGTTGCCGCCGTGGTAGATCAGGTTGTTCGTGATGTCGTCCTGCGTGGACGCCGCCTGGGGAGTCCCCTGCGCCCAGAAGAAGTGCTTCGCGTTGATCGGACCGCTGTCGGCGCTTCCCGCGCCGGTTCCCAGCGTTGCGGCGAGGGCCGCCGCAGCGATTGCGACCGCTCCGAGAACGAGGATGCGCTTCATTTGCTCATGCTCCTTTCGTCAGGAGGCCCGGGGGATGGGCCTGCTCTCTGACGACTAAGACCACGGAGCCGCGAAAAACTTGCACCCGGCTTCTACCGTCGCTGAACCGGCGCTGCCGACCATCCGGCCGTGGCGGATCGGACGATCTTCCGGACACGCCGGCGGTTCCCATGGAGGCTGCTTGCCTTCCTCTTCGTCGCCGCCGTCGCCCTGGTGACCGCGTCCGCGCTGATCGGGTCGGTCACGCCGCGCGACCGGCGTGCCTCCCCGCCCGCTGCCCCACGCCAGAAGCCGCACCGGCCCCCCCATATCCTCCGACGCCCGGGCCGGGCGCCGGTGCGGCCGCCGCAGTTTCTGGTCGTGTCCTTCGACGGCTCGGGCGGAACTCAGCTCTGGCCTTACTGGCGTGACGTCGCCCGCCGCGCGCACGCGCACTTCACGTTCTTCGTCAGCGGCGTCTACCTGCTCGCCGAGGACCGCCGCAACCTCTACCACCCGCCGGAACACTCGGCTGGCTTCTCGGCGATCGGGTTCGCGCAGCCGTTCGACGGGTTGACGGCCGAGGCGCGCGTCGGCGAGACGCTCCGCCAGATCGGCCTCGCCTACCGCGAGGGGGACGAGATCGGCACGCACTTCAACGGCCACTTCTGCGCGCCGGTGCCGGAGAGCGTCGGCGACTGGTCGTCGGCCGACTGGGGCCGCGAGCTCGACCAGTTCGGGAAGCTCATGTTCGACGCGAGCGCGAACAACGCCCTCGACCCGCCGGTTGCACTGCCGTTCGGGCCGCGTGAAGTGGTCGGCGAGCGGACGCCGTGCCTGGAGGGGAAGCTGTCGGCACTGGCTCCCGTGCTGGCGAAACGCGGATTCCGCTACGACGCGAGCGCCGTCGCGCCGCTCGGCACCTGGCCGTACCGCACACGGGACGGGCTCTGGGAGTTCCCGCTGCAGCTGATCCCGTTCGTCGGCCACACGTACCAGGTCGTCTCGATGGACTACAACATGTTCTTCAACCAGGCCGCCGCGGGGCTCTCGCCCGCCCTCAGCGAGCAGCAGGCGTACGCGAGCCTCTGGAACGCCTTTCTCACGACGTACCACGGCAAACGCGCGCCGCTCTCGTTCGCGAACCACTTCGAGACGTGGAACGGCTGGGCGTACGACACGGCGCTCGCGAAGGTCGTCGAAAGGGCGTGCCGGCTCCCCGAGGTGCGCTGCGTGAGCTTCCGCGAGCTCGCCGACTGGCTCGAGGCCCAGCCGCCCGCGCGGCTGCGGCGCTACGAGTCGGGCCGCTTCCCGATCTATCGCTGAGTCGCTCGACGCGCTACAACAATGCTCGTGAGCGACCGCCTGATCGGGACCGAGCTCGGCGGCTACCGGATCGAGGAGCCGCTCGGCCGTGGCGGGACGTCGGTCGTCTACCGCGCCGAGCACGTCCGGCTCGGCCGGCGCGCCGCGCTGAAGCTCCTGACGCCGGCGTTCGGCGAGGCGGACTTCTCCGACCGGTTCCTGCGCGAGTCGCGGCTCGCCGCCTCGCTCGACCACCCGAGCATCGTCCCCGTCTACGACGCGGGCGAACAGGACGGCCTTCTCTACATCGCCATGGCGCACATCGAGGGCCGCGACCTTCGTTCGCTGCTCGCCGACGAGGGACCGTTGCCGTTCCGGCGCGCGCTGCGGATCGTCGGCCAGATCGCCTCCGCGCTCGACGCCGCGCACGCGCGCGGGCTCGTCCACCGGGACGTCAAGCCGGCCAACATCCTCGTCGGCGAGGGCGACCGCGCCTACCTCTCGGACTTCGGCGTCGTCAAGGACATGTCCTTGAACGGCACGACCCGGACAGGAACGTTCGTCGGCACGAGCGAGTACTGCGCGCCGGAGCAGATCGAGGGACGCGAGGTCACTGCGCGCACCGACGTCTACGCCCTCGCCTGCGTCCTCTACGAGTGCCTCGCGGGCAAGCCGCCCTTCCATCGCGATTCCGAGGTCGCCGTGCTGAACGCGCACCTCCACGCGCCGCCGCCCAGGCTCGAGCCCGCCGCGGTCGGGGCCGTGATCGCGAAGGCGCTGTCGAAGTCTCCGCTCGACCGCTACGCGAGCTGCGGCGAGCTCGTCGCCGCTGCGCGGGCGGCAGCCGCGGAACGACGTGTCCACGGAGGACGGCTGACGATGTCACTGGCAGTGCTGCTCGCGGCGGCGCTCGTCGGAGCCGGAGCCGCTCTCGGCATCCGCTCGCTCGTCTCCGGCGGCAGCCGGCACGCTGCTCCGCCGCCTCCTCCCGTGAAGCCGAACCTCGGCCCGGTGCTGCTCAGGAGCACCGACGCGCCCACGCTCGGGAACATCGCCTACGCCCTGATCAGGCAGCGCCACTACGCGGATGCGATTCCCTTCGCGCAGAAGGCGGTTCGCGTGGCGACGCCCGGCACCTCGACGCTGACGTACTCGACGTACAACCTGGGCGTGGCGCTGTACCACGTCGGTCGCTGCAGGGAGGCGCTCGTGCAGCTGCGGAAGGCGCTACCGATGGAGGTCCCGCAGCAGCGGCCGATCGTCAGGCACGAGATCAATCTCGCGCAGAAGTGCGCGACGAAGTGAGCATCCGCGCGAGCGCGGTCGCTGTCGTCGGCCGCGCGCCAGGATCCTTGTCGAGCGCCGAGAGGAGCGCCTCCGCGAAGCCCGCAGGGAGATCGGGACGACGCTCCCGTGCGTCGGGTGCCGGCTCCGCGAGGTGCGCGAACCCGAGCTCGGTCAGCCGCCGCGCAGCGAAGGGCGGCTCGCCCGCGACGCACTCGTGCAGCACGCAGCCGAGCGCGTAGACGTCGCTCGCCGCGGTCGCCTCGGCGCCCTCGATCAGCTCCGGCGCGAGATAGTGCGGCGTTCCGAGCAGCTGGCCCTCGCGGGTCAGCCGGGTGGAGTCGAACGCCCGGGCGAGGCCGAAGTCCGACAGCGCCGCGCGCCCGTCGGCGTCGAAGAGGACGTTCGACGGCTTCACGTCGCGGTGCACGATCCCCCGGCCGTGCAGCTCGTCGAGCCCGCGGCCGAGCTGCGCGGCGAGCGCGATCGTCTCGTCCACCGGGAGCGGGCCGACGTCGCGGAGACGCGCGGCGAGCGACCCGCCCGGGTACAGCGGCAGCACGAGATAGGTCTCGCCGACGGCGAGGATCGGGACGACGTGCAGGGACGCGATGCCGTGCGCCAGCCGAGTCTCGCGACGGAACCGCGCCTGGAGGACCGCGTCGGCCGCCAGCTCGGGCCGCAGCACCTTCACGGCCACCGCGGCCCCGGCTGCGGTGCGGGCCTCGTAGACGACGCCGGTCGCGCCTTCGCCCAGCCGGCGCCCGAGGTCGAAGCTGCCCAGCTCCACGCTGCGATTATCTCGACGTGACCGAGTTCAGCCTGCTCGGGCCGTTGCAGGCGGCCGAGGACGGCCGCCCGCTTCAGCTCCCGCCGGGAAAGCCGAGCGCCCTGCTCGCGCGCCTGCTGCTGGACGCGAACCGCGTCGTCTCGGCGGAGACGCTGGTGGAGGGGCTCTGGGGCGAATCGCCGCCGCCCAGCGCCGGCAAGGTGCTGCAGGCCCATGTCTCCCACCTCCGCAAGCTGCTCGGCCGTGAACGGATCGAGACGCGGCCGCCGGGCTACGCGCTCCGCGCCGAGCCGGAGGAGATCGACCTGCGCCGCTTCGAGCGTCTCGTCGAGTCTGCGGGCGGCACCGGGTCGCCCGAGCGTCGGGCCGAGCTCTTGCGGGACGCGCTCGCGCTCTGGCGCGGCCCCGCGCTCGCGGAGTTCCGGCAGGAACCGTTCGCGGCCGCCGCGGCCCGGCGGCTTGCAGAGCTGCGGCTGAGCGCCCTCGAACGCCGCTTCGAGGCAGAGCTCGAGCTCGGCGGGCATGCCCGCCTCGTAGCCGAGCTCGAGGACGCGGTGTCGCAGGAGCCGCTGCGCGAGCCGCTACGGGCGGCACTGATGCTCGCGCTCTACCGCAGCGGCCGGCAGGCGGAGGCGCTCGCGCGCTACCGCGACGGCAGGCGGTTGCTCGTCGAGCAGCTCGGCATCGAGCCCGGCCCGGCGCTGCAGGACCTCGAGCGGGCGATCCTTCGCCAGGACTCGAGCCTGCTCCAGGCGCCGGCTGCGCAGCCGGCGCGGGGCCCGGTGATCGGCTCCGGCGCGCGGCTCGCCGGGCTCCTCGCGCCGCTCTGCGCGGACGGCCGCGAGCTGCTGCTCGTCGAGCTGGCGGCGAGCCCGGACGAGCTGCGAGAGCGTTCGGCCGGGCTGGACGCGGCCCGGGGCGACAGCGCCTCGGTCCGGACGGCGTGCTTCACGTCCGGCGCGCCGGCCGAAGACTTTGCGCGCCTGGCGGACGAGCAGGGCTCCGAGCTCCTCGTCGTCACACGCCTGGACGAGCTCCCGCCCGACGCGCCGTGCGACGCCGCGTTCGTCCCGCGGCCCGAGTTTCGCATCGAGGACGGGCCGGTGGTCGTCCCGTTCGGCGGGGCGCGCTTCGAGTGGGCTGCGCTCGAGTTGGGCGCCTGGCTCGCCCGCGCCTACGGCCTGCCGCTGCGCCTTCTCGGCACGGAAGCCAGGGGCGACCAGCGCGACGCGAGCCGCATGCTGGCCGGCGCGTCACTCGTGCTGCAGCGCTTCGCCGGCGTCGCGGCCGAGCCGACGCTGGTCGAGCCGGGGGCGGAAGGGATCCTCGCGCAGGCCGCTTCGGCGATCGTCGCCTCGCTCCCCCCGGACGGCCTCGACCGCACACGGCAAGAGCTCGTCGATCGAGCCGAGATACCGCTCTTTCTCGTCCGCTCAGGACTGCGGCCGGGTGGCCTCGCGCCCGACCGCACGCTCACCCGCTTCAGCTGGTCGCTGCGCGACGAGGGCTGAGGGCTGCCACTTCGGGTGGTGTGCGCGGGCCCAGTCCTCGCGGACGGTGCCGAGCGTCATCCCGCGGAGCGCGTGCCGCGTCACCGGGTGCACGAGCGCGAGGTACAGGTGGCCGGCGACGATCGCGAGGGAGAGGTACATGAGCGTGTCGTGCAGGTAGACGGTGCCGCCGAGCCGAAAGCTCGTGTCCTGCTCGCCGTACCAGAGCAGGAGCCCCGAGACGAAGAACAGCACCGCGAACGCGGCGGTGAGGATCGCGTTGACCTTCTGGCCCGCGTTGAAGCGGCCCTGCGGCGCCGACGTGCGACCGGAGAGGAAGCGCGCGTCGTCCCGGTCGAACAGGTCGATCTCGCGGATCGTCGCGGCGAGCGCGCGGCGGTTTCCGAGCACGGAGACGAGCAGGATCGCGCCCGCCCAGGAGATGCCGGTCCAGAAGTGGATGTCCTTGATCAGCGGCCGCCGCCCGACAGCAGCGGAAAGGCGGGGCAGGTAGAGGACGAGCCCCGAGCCGAGCAGGACGAAGAACGCCGACGCGTGGATCCAGTGCAGCAGCCGCTCGGTGAGCGTGAATCGCGGGACGTAGCGAACGCTAGTAGCCATTCGACTTCCCGACCCAGGCGTCGACGTCGTAGCCGCGCTGCTCCCAGTAGCCCGAGCCCGGCCGGGCGACGGCCGTGATCCGCTCGACCCACTTCACGTTCTTGTAGCCGTACATCTCCGGGATCACGACCCGGACGGGGGCGCCGTGCTCCTGCGGCAACGGCTTCCCGTCCATCTCGTATGCGAGCATCACGTCGCGGAGCGAGACCTGGCGCAGCGAGAGGAAGTCGTCGTACGGCTTCTCGGCCGAGACGAAGTGCAGGGCCGTCGCGCCGGGGCGCACGCCGGCGTCCGCGAGCAGGTGATGGAAGCGGACGCCGCCCCACCGCACGTTGTCGACGATCCAGCCGGTGACGCAGTGGAAGGTCGAGACCTGCTCGGTCTTCGGAAGGGCCAGCAGCCGGTCGTAGGTGAGCTCTACCGGGCGGCGGACGAGCCCGTCGATCCGCAGCCGCCACGTGGCCGGGTCGAAGCTCGGCATCGAGTCGGCAACGGTGTAGATCCGCCAGCCGCTCGACGGGATGAGCTGCGTCAGGCCGGTCGCGTCCGAGACCGGGTTCGTCACGTTGCTCGTCAGCCGCGAGATCGCGCCGCCGTAGAAGAGGGTCGCGACGCCGGCCCCGACGACTCCGAGGAATCCGGCCCGTCCGAGCCGACGCGCGCCCAGGTTTTCCTTCGGCTGCTCCACTACATGTGGGCCATGCCGGCGAACAGCTTCCCGCGCAGGTCGCCGGGGTGGGCCTTGGTGTCCACCCAGACCCAGTACTTGCCGGGCGACGTCTCGAGGTGGTCGAGCACCATCGGGTCGGCCTTGACGCAGCCCTTCTTCGCATACGACTTGCCGAGCTTCAGGAGCACGACGCCCTTCGAGCCGGCGTGGATCGACGCGCCGGTGACGCCCTTCGTGGCCAGGTCGAACGTCCAGCAGAGCTGCTTCGACGACGACTTCACCTGGATGTTGACGACGCCGTGCTCCCCCATGCCGGAGAGCTTCGCACCGAGTACGGGGTGCATCATTGCGCCGACCGCGGCCGGGACCAGACAGAGTGCGGCGGCGGCAGTCACGGTTGTGAGTACGAGTGATCTCATGCCTCGAACGTAGCCCGGCCTCGCCTGACGGCACCATTACAAATTGCTGAATCCGCGCTGCCTGTAAGAAACGTTTAACCATGCGCCCTCGCCGCGCTCCGGACAATGCCGAGATGAGCACCGTGCTCGTCGTCGACGACGAGCCGATCGTCCGCGACGTCGTCGTCCGCTACCTCGAGCAGGAGGGCTACCGGACGCTGCAGGCGGGCGACGGCGAAGAGGCGCGCAGCGTGCTCGAGCGGGAGCGGCCGAGCCTCGTCGTCCTCGACCTGATGCTTCCCGGCACCGACGGGCTCAGTCTCTGCCGCTGGATCCGCGAGCGCTCAGACCTGCCGGTGATCATGGTCACCGCGCTCGGCGAGGAGTCCGACCGGCTGACCGGGCTCGAGCTCGGGGCCGACGACTACCTGACGAAGCCGTTCTCCCCGCGCGAGCTCGTCGCGCGCGTGAAGGCCGTGCTGCGGCGCGCTTCTCGGCCCGGGGCGGAGGGCGAGCGGGTCGAGGCCGGCGATCTCACGGTCGACGCGCGCCGTCGCGAGGCCCGCCGGAACGGCTCGCCGCTCCGTCTGACCGCGCTCGAGTTCGACCTGCTCTGGTTCCTGGCGACGAACCCGAACCGCGTCTTCTCGCGCCGCGAGCTGATGGACGAGGTCTGGGGGTACACGTCCGCGCTCGACACGGGCACCGTCACCGTCCACGTCCGCCGGCTGCGCGAGAAGATCGAGGACGAGCCGTCCAACCCTCGCCACCTCGAGACGGTGTGGGGCAGCGGCTACAGGTTCACGCCGTGACCGAGGTCGCCGTCTTCCTCGTCCTCGGGACGATCGGCGCCGGCCTCGCGGCGGCGCTGCTCCTACGGCTGCTGCCGACGGTGCGGCTCCAGCTGGCCGGTCTGGCGCTGCTCGCGGTCGCGCTCCCGCTCGGCGGCGTCCTCGCCTCGGGCTGGGTGATGTTCCACATGCAGGACGACACGAAGATCCTGGCCGTCTCGTCGGCCGCGGCATTCTCGGCGGTGGTCGCGGCGCTCCTGCTCGCGCGCTGGATCATCGCGCCGCTCGACCGGCTGCGTGCGGCCTCCGCGGATCTCGCCGCCGGACGGCTGTCCGCCCGGGCCCCCGAGCGGGGCCCGGCCGAGCTCGCCGAGATGGGCGGCGCGTTCAACTCGATGGCCGGCTCGATCGAGCGGCTGTTCGAGGCGCGGCGCGAGCTCGTCGCCTGGGCGAGCCACGACCTGCGCACGCCGCTCGCGTCGATGCGCGCGATGCTCGAGGCCGTGGAGGACGGGCTCGCCGAGCCGGACGAGTACCTCCCGCTGCTCAACGACCGGGTGCAGACGCTCTCGAGCCTCGTCGACGACCTGTTCGAGCTGGCGCGGATCGACGCGGGCGTTCTCACCGTGCACGTCCAGGAGGCCGACCTCGGGCCGGTCGTCGGCTCGTGCGTGCGGAGCTTCGAGGCGGAGGCGCGGGCCAAGGGCGTGAGCCTCGGCACCAGGCTCGACGGTTCGGTGCCTCCTGTGCTCTGCGCGCCGGACAAGGTCGAGCGCGTCCTGCACAACCTGCTGACCAACGCACTTCGGCACACGCCGTCGGACGGGTCGATCGCGGTCGTCGTCATCCCGCGCGGCGGCGAGGTGACGGTGGCCGTCGAGGACACGGGCGAGGGCGTGACGGAGGAGACCGGCGAGCGGATGTTCGAGCGCTTCTGGCGCGGCGAGTCCTCGCGGACGTCCGCCGGCTCGGGCCTCGGGCTGGCCATCGCCCGCGGCCTGGTCGAGGCGCAGGGCGGCCGGATCTGGGCGGAGAACCGAGCGGGGGGCGGCGCCCGGGTCGCCTTCACGCTCCCGGCGGTCTAGCTCTTCGGGACCATCCCGTACAGCCGGCCGAGCCCGGTCAGATAGATCCGGTGCTCGTCCGCGACGAGGGGCGAGTACTTCCCGTCGGGGAAGCTCCACAGCAGCTTTCCGGTCGCGGCGCGGAGGGCGTAGGTCCGCTCGTTGAAGGTCGAGAAGTAGACGATGTCGTCGAGGACGGTGGCCGAGCCCGAGATCGGGCCGTTCGAGTGGAAGCGCCAGACGACGGCGCCCGTCGCGGCGTCCCACGCGTAGAACATGTGGTCGTACGACCCGGCGAGAACGAGCTTGTGCCAGATCGCCGGCGACGCGTAGACGTAGCCGCCGGTGCTCGACGACCAGCGGAGCTTCCCGCTCGCGGCGCCGAACGAGTACATCTTCCCGTCCGTCGACCCGATGTAGACGCGGCCGTACGCGACCGCCGGGGTGGAGTAAAAGGTGCCGGTGGAGCCGAGGCGCGGCTGCGCCGACGCGCGCCAGGCGAGCTTGCCGGTCAGGGCGTTCAGCGCGTACACGTGGCCGTCGTAGGAGCCGATGAAGATCTGCCCGCCTGCAGTCGCGGCCGAGCCCTTCACCTCGGCGCCTGTCCGGTACGTCCAGCGGGTCTTGCCCGTCTTCGCGTCGAGCGCCCAGACGACGCCGTTCCAGTCGCCGACGTAGACGATCCCGTGCGCGACGAGCGGGCAGGACTCGACCGGGCCGATCCTCCGGCTCCAGCGGATGTGCCCGGTGCGGGCGTTGAAGGCCACGACGGTTCCGTCCGTCCCGGGCCGCCTCGCGTTGCAGGCGTGGCCGATGAACGTCTGGTAGACGAGGCCGTTCGCGACGGCCGGCGAGGCCCAGCCGCAGCGGTGCGAGAAGTAGTGCCAGAGCGGCTTCCCGGTCCTAGACTGCAGCGCGTAGAAGCGGCCGTCGAACGTCGTCAGGTAGAGGCGGCCGTAGGCGACGACGGGCGGGAACTCGAGCAGCGCCCGGCCGTGAAAGGTCCACAGGAGCCGGTAGGGCGGCTTGAGCGAGAAGCTCGGCGCCACGCGGACGCGCTGGGAGCTGTACCCGTAGGTCGGCCAGACGATCCCTTCCGGCTTCGGCGCGGGCGGAGGAGGCGGCGGGACGACGGGAACCGTGAACTCCACCGACGACGACCCGCGCACGTCCTCGCCTTCGTGCTTGACATAGAGCACGTACGCGCCGATTCCGGCGGCTGCCAGCACGGCGAGCGCGGCGGCGGCGATCAGCAGGCGCTTCAGCGTCGTGGCTCGACCGCCCAGATGCTCGACCAGCCGTACAGGAGCAGGCGCGACCCGTTCCCGGAGACGGCGACGTACTCGCCGTGCGGGAAGGTGAAGAGCACGCGGCCGGTTCGGACGTCCGCGCCGACGATCTCGTGTCCGAAGCTGCCCGCGTAGACCACGCCGTCGATCACAGTCGGCGAGCCGGAGACGCGGCCGCCGGCGTAGACGGTCCAGAGGACGCGGCCGCCGGCGGCGGAGACGCAGTAGAGGTCGCCGTTGTAGGAGCCGAAGAAGACGCGTCCGCCGTAGACCGCCGGCGCCGAGTAGACGAGGTTGCCGGTCGACACGCTCCAGAGGCGCTGCCCGCCGGTCGTGAACGCGACGAGCGCGCCCGAGTCGCGGGACGGCGTGAACACGCGCCCGGCGGCGACGGCTGACGTGCCGTAGACCGGGCTGCCGGCGGAGGCAGACCAGCGGAGCTGTCCGTTCGACGCGCGGAGAGCGATCACCCGCCCGCAATAGTCGCCGAGGTACAGGCTGCCGCCCGAGATCGCCGCGCTGGCCGTGATCTTGCAGCCGTCGTGGTAGACCCAGCGAAGCTTCCGCGTGCGCAGGTCGAGGGCGTAGACGTTGCCGGCCCAGTCGCCGAGGTAGTCGACGCCGTCGATCACGACCGGCGACGACTCGATCTCACCCGCCGTGCCCCAGCTCCAGAGCTCCTTTCCGGTGCGCCGGTCGAGCACGAACACCCGGCCGCGCTTGGCGTGCGCGACCAGCAGGTTGCCGGCGACGGCCGGCGACGAGTCTTCCTCGAACGTGTGCATGTCGAACGACCACAGCGTCTTTCCGGTCGCCATCGACAGCGCGTAGAGCCAGCCGTGGAGGTGCGACACGTACGCGACGCCGTCGGCCACGACCGCCGGGAACTCGACGAGCGCGTCGAGCTGCCGGGACCAGACGACCCTGAACGGCGGCCGCAGCTTGATCGCCGGGTGTGCCTGGGTGCGGGCCGGGTCGGCGCCGTACATCGTCCACTGCGTCGCCGTGCGGTACAGGCTGACCGTGATGTGCCTGGCCTCGTCGAAGCGGAAGGTGACCTCGCGGGCGGTGTAGCCGGGGGCCCAGGCCGAGCCGGGAAGGATCCCGCGGCGGGCGAGCGTGAACGTGCGCTTCCCGACGCGCCTGCCGTGGCGGACGGAGACGACCGCGTTCGAGATCGGCTTGCCGGTGTCGCCGTCCCGAACGGTCACCGCGACGAGCTTCGGCTTCGGCCGCGAATGGGGCCTGACGGGCGGCGGCGCCGGAGGCGGAGGCGCCGTGTGGGTCGTGGTCGTCGAGGGAGCGGCGGTGTGGCTCGAGCTTCCGCACGCGGCCAGAAGCCCGACAAGGGCGATGCCTGCGCCGGCCGCCGCGACCCCCCGAAGGCGCATCGCGCCAGGGTAGCGAGGGGTCTCTATGGCCGGCGCAGTCGATCCCAGAGGTTCTCGAGCATCTTCGCGACGACCGGCCGCCGCGCCGCGCCGCCGAAGTTGATCGTCCCCGCGTCGAAGACCTTCGCCCCGCGCGCAGTCTCGTAGTAGGTCATCTCGGCGGTCTTTCCCGGCCCGAACTCGTCCGGGATCGTCGCCAGAACCTTCGTCCCCGGCGGCGAGTGGCTGTCCCTGGCGTCGATCTCGATCCCGAACGTGCCCGAGATCTCGGATCCGTTCTGCAAGCCCGTTCCGTCGAAGAGCCAGGGCGCCTTCTCGACGCCGGTGACGGTGTACGGCTTGTTCTTGTAGACCTGGTGGTTCCAGTCGACGTACTGCGCGCCGATCAGCTTCGCCTCCGGCCGCCCGAGGTCGCGCCAGCGCCAGCGCCCCGTGATGCGGTTTCCGGAGTGGACCACCTTGTAGAAGAAGTTGTTCGCCGAGAGGAAGGCGAGGTTGCCGCCGAGGTCGCGGTAGCGCTGGATCACGTCGTACATGTGCGCGGTCACGTACTCCTCGTGCCCAGGGAAGACGATCAGGTCGTAGTCCCGCGCAAGCACGTCGCCGTTCGCGACGGCGTCGAGATCGTCGTCGGAGATCACGTCCGGGTGCTTGTCGTGCTTCGCGAGCCAGACCTGGAAGCCGAGGTCGTAACCGGCGTAGTGCGGGGGCACGCCGGGGGAGAGGAACGGCCGCCTCAGGTCGACCACGTGCACCGAGGCGTCGAAGTACCAGCTGTCGCCGCCGCGGAAGTTGTACGCCTCCCAGGTGTTGGTCGGCAGCACGACGAGGACGCGCTTCTCGCCGAGATGCGCCGGCCGGACGATGAACGGGATCTCGCCCGACCGGCGACCGTGAGCCGAGACGATCGCGAAGTAGAGGCCGCTGCCCGGCTCCTGCACGCGGAACCGGACTCGCGTGCCGCGGACGGCGATCTTGGGCCCGTAGGCGGTCCAGCCTCCGACGAGCATCGAAGCCGGAAGGACGATGAGCGATCCCTGGGCGGGATGCGTCAGCACGAGAGTGGCCGTCTCCCCGGGCGCGTAGCTGCGTTTCGTGAACGCGCCTGCGATCGCTCCCGGCGGATCGGTCGGCGCGCTGCCGCCTGCGAGCGCTCCCGATGCGAGGACGCCCGCCAGCGAGATCGCGATCAGCAGGTTCCGCACGCCGGGCAAGCGTACTTGCCATCATTGAGCCGATGGCCGACCAGGCGACCCATCACCGGCGCGGCTTCTTCTCGGACACCAAGGTCAAGATCGCGCTGCTGATCGCGGGGTTCGAAGGCCTGCTGCTCCTGTTCGGGCGCCTCTCCCGCTGGGTCGTGATCGCGGTCGCGATCCCGCTGATCCTGCTCTACCTGATCAGCGGCCGGGAGATGAAGCCTGGCCTCGGCAAGACGATCCTCTGGGTCGTCGCGGTCTCGCAGGTGCTGGTGATCTGCGCCGCCATCCTCGCGTTCTTCATCGGCCTGCTCGTGCTGATCCTGCTCGCGGTCTTCGCTGCGGTCGCCTTCATCCTGATCTACATGGACCAGCCAGGCCGCAAGCCGCCCGCGTAGCTCCGCAGGAACTTCTCGCCACCGCTGCAAGTTTTCGCCCGCGCGCGGGTCTTTAGCGGGAAATCCCCCCGCACAAGGAGGACGGTGGTGAAACATCCCCGCAAGATTCTGCTTCTGGCGGCACTCGCGGCCGCGGCGCTCGGAACGCTCGCCGTGGTTTCGCTCGCCGGGGAGCACGCCTCGCAGGCGACGGCCTCGAGCTCGGCGGCCAAGGCGCCGACCCTCACCGGCGCCGGAACCTTCAATCCGAGCCTGTCTCTCAAGGGCTCGGCCAGCGCGGCGGAACCGAGCATCCGGACCGACCAGTACGGCAACTCGTACGTGATCGGCCCGATCGGCGTTCCCGCCGGCTGCAAGGCCTTCAAGGTCTCGCACGACGGCTCGACGTCGAGGTACCTCGGCTTCCCCGACCACACGGCGGGCGGCGGCGACTGCGACTTCGCAATCGGCCCGAAGGAGACGGCGCCGTCCGTCTCGGCCACGGGCAACGACCTCGCGTACTCGAGCCTCACGCTCGCGAACGTGACGGTCGGCAAGTCAGACGACGGCGGCGCGACGTTCGGGCCGCCCAATGCCGCGGCGGCGCAGATCGCGATCGACGACCGGATGTGGATGGACGCCGACCCGAAGCCGAACGCGCTCGGGTTCGACGACATCTTCCTCGACTACCACGACATCAACACCGACAACATCGAGCTCAGCATCTCGACGGACGGCGGGCAGACCTACGTCCAGAACGGACCGATCGTCAATCCGCAGGACGTTCCGCCCGGCCAGTACCTGGCGACGTGTCCTGCGGCGAGCTGCATCGAGGCGCCGAGTTCGGCCGGCGCGGGGAACGAACTCGGCAACCTGGTTGCGTTTCGGCCCAAGGGCGCCGGACTGAAGCTTTTCTCGATCTTCACCACGCCCGACAGCGAGACGGACAACTTCGTCGGCACCGGCGGGCAGAGCCGTGTCTACGAGGCGATCGGCACCGTGACCGACAACCCGGCCGGTGGGCCTCCCGCCATCAGCTGGCGGAACTACGAGATCTGGCACGGCCCTGTGGGGTCGCGCTACGACCAGATCTTCCCCGTGACGTCAGTCGACAAAGCCGGTCACGTGTACGCCGCCTGGTCGGACGGGGCGAACACGTACGTGAAGACGTCCGCGGACGGCACGAGCTGGGGCTGCCCGGCGAACAGCACGACTCCGGACGGCTCGGCGCCGTGCACCCAGCCGACCACGATCACGCCACCGGGCGTGAACGCCCAGGTGTTCCCGTGGCTCGCCGCGGGCTCGGACGGGATCGCGGACCTGGTCTTCTACGGCACGAACGCGCCGACGCCGGGCGATTTCGGCAACGCGGCGGACGTCTGGAACGTCTACATGGC
>Ga0070741_10010162_pt1 | contig 17917 bp, 18 predicted proteins | sample Coa_R1_4_FD_66440 | JGI IMG/M metagenome (GOLD analysis project Ga0070741, IMG submission 66440) | Surface soil microbial communities from Centralia Pennsylvania, which are recovering from an underground coalmine fire - Coalmine... | ecosystem: Environmental > Terrestrial > Soil > Unclassified ...
GAAGACCAGTCGCGGCTTCGGGCTGCGGTCATCGGGGTCGAGTATCCGCAGGTCAACCAGCGTTCCGTTTCGGTTCCGGTACGCCGGCCATTTCGTGTTGTTGATGGTTGCTACAGCGTCGTACATGTGGATGACCTCCAATTTGTGGGTTCGCGCACGAGCCAAGCGCCGCAGAGCTTGCGCACTGAGCCGGTGCAGGATTCGGCATTCGGTTTGTGGTTTCGCGTGGTAGCTCAGCAGGCGAGGGTCGTGTTCCAACTCCTTCTCCACCGAGTCGCGGTCTGAGTCAGCGACTAGGCAGAATGCCGAGCCATTGCAGGTGGTGATGAGGTATTTCCAGAATCTCGGCATCATGGCTTCTGCCTCCATGCGCCGAACGGGTTGTGTTGTGATTTGCGGAGTTCCGCGATCAACTCCCGGACGCGGCTGCGGCGGTAATCAATGCGCTCAAGCAAGTGAAAGAGCGCATCCGGCTCCGCCCATTCCTGTGGCACCTCAGCGGCAATCGCTTGCAATGCGCTGATCGGAAACGACTCGATTCGGCTCAGCCAGGGCTCAAACGATTGCCATCCGCAGATGCCGTCATAGACGAGCCTGCGGGCGTAGAGTCCGCGGCGCGTGCTGTCCGGGAAACCCCATTCTTCGGCGTTGAAGCAATAGCCGAAGTCGATGAAGTGAGCGCGGAAGCGTCCTCTGGACTTGCGGCAGAACACGACCTGCCGCCCGTCACAGTTGCACAGCCACTTGTCGAGGGCGAGAACGCCGGCAAACTCTCGCAGGTTGTCAACCTTGGCGAGAGCTGAGTCGGGCAGGTAGTCCACGACCTCGGCTCCTGAAATGACGCGTGAGCCAAAAGCCCGGCCAGGCAAGCACTTCAGGGTCGAGCCCGCGAGCCGTATCACCAGTGACGGGTCACGTTCGACGAATTCTTCCGGCACCGAGAGAATCACGGGCTCCGGAATGGTTAGGCCGAGCGCGCGGCCAATCGAGCAGGCCAGCCACTCGTTGACGAGCACGCGCGGCGACTGCGGATTGTTCGCAAACTTGACCACGTAGGCGTTACCGTCACTAGCGATGAGCATGTGCGATTGCGCTCCTCCCCTCATGGGGCGCACGTAATCAGTCGCGACCAACAGCGATCGTGAAAGCGTTTGTGGGTTCATCGGGTACTCCGAACGGCAGAGTTCGCCCCGCGTGCTTTGGGCGCGTTAGCGAATTGCCGTTTGTGGATTTGTGTGGGGGTGGGAGTGAGGAAGAAGGAAAGAATCCGAGTCAGGGAGTTTGTGACTCTCTGACTCGGAACAGGTGGGTGCGGCAGCCGGTCAGGCGGCAGCTTCGGGCAAGAACTCTTCGATGATCTTGTACCCGTTGTTGCCCTGACCGAGCTTCACCAGGCAGGGAAGATGCAGTTCCATCCCGGCTTCGATCTCGCTCGCCGGAATGTCGTAACCGCTCGCTTCCAGACGCTCCGCCAGTTCTTCGGGACGGCCGAACACGCGCACCGTCTCGCCGCCCACGTCCACCTTCAAGAACAGCGACTCGCCCTGGCGGGTCTTCATGCGGTCGATCTTGGTGATGACCGCAGGAACAGGGCTGGTCTTGGTGGCAGCCGCAAGGCGACGAGACCGGATCGGCATGGTTTGTGCCGCGCTCGCTGGTTCGAACTGGCGAGCGGTGCTTGCTGAGGGTGCGCTGCCGGTGGCGACGTGCGAGGCCAGGCGTTCGAGCAACTCGTAGGCGTAGGACGCGGTTTCCCGGTCCTTTTCCTCGTCGTTGGTCACGCGCGCCTGAACCTCAACCTGCACGCCGGCCTTGCCGTCGGTCTGGACGTTGCGCCGGATGCGAAAGACAAGAACGGAACCTTCCGCGGTCGCGCCCCCGTTCGCCCGGATGGACCCGTTTCCGTTTGCGGGCGATGGGACGCCGACCTGCGGCGCCAACGCGGTGATCGCTGCCGCGGCAATGTGCTTGCAGATCCGCCCTTCCTGCGCAATGCGCACTTGGAAATCGGGACAGGTGCATGAGCCACTGCCGTGCATCTCGAGTCTCACCTTGTAGGCGACTCCGCTCTTGTTGGTCACGATGAACTCCGGGAAGTCGCCCGCGACGTGCAGGCGCTTCGTTTTCATCTCTTCCACTGCCCGGGCCCAGCGATTGCCCGCCTTCGACTGAAGGAGGGTGAGCGCCAGGGACGCCGACTGTGGATTCACGACTTGTGTTGCTACTGACATTTGTGGGATCTCCTTTTTGTGGATTGGGTGGCCGGAATCGCCGGTTCCGCTCGTGGCGGAATCGGCTCTCCCGCAACTCCAGCCGTGTGGATCAGCGCGGGAGCTGCGCCGAACTTCTTGTGGGTGGGTGTTTTGTGGGTGAAGGGGTTTGTGGATAACGCTTGTTGCGGCCGGCGTCAGTCGCGCATCGGCATCAGCAGGTGCTGATAGCGAAATGCGTCAAATACGACGACCTCGGAGATCGCCAGCGGGAAGAGCTTCATCGAGACGGTGTCGGTTTCAAGACTCTTCACGTACTGAGTCAGGTACTGGTGATTGAAGCCGATGTCTCGCGCCTTCCCCGAAACGCGAGTGTGCTCCAAGGCGACACGGTTAGCCGTGCCGTCATTTTCTGTCTTGATTGAAACAGGTGATTTCGAAAGCTCCAGCTTCACTGCCGGGTTCGTGCCCTTGCGGGCCGTGGGCGACAGTTTCGTCAGCCCTTCCAGCAGTTCTTCCCGCTGGAACACGACTCGCGCTTCAAGCGGAGTCTTGGGCAGGACGTTCTCGTAGTTCGGGAACTGGCCTTGTCCGCGACGGGCGATGAGCCCGGCTCCATCCGGCAAGACGAACAGAACGAATTCCTGTTCAGAACCGCAGGTGGAAAACTGGACCCATCGAGGCTCGTCCGCCAGACCCAACCGGCTCAGAACGGCCCCGGTTGAGCGAAGCAGCAGCGTAGTGAAATTGCCTCCTGCCTTTGCCGCTCCTTCCGCGAGCGAGAGCCGGTGGCCGTCTGTCCCTACGATCCGGAAGACCAGGCCGCGCATTTCAAGTCTGAGCACATCAGTGCTGTACCGGCTCGACTCGGCCGAGACGCAGAACAGCGCCCGATGCAATGCTGAATCCAATGCCGAAGCTAGGATGTGACCTTGCAGCTTCAGCTCCCCGTCGGGAATCTGCGGGAAGTTTTTCGGCTCGCTGCAAGGCAGGACCAGGCTCCGGTTATTGGCGTGCAGCTCAAACTTGCCGCCGCGAATTCGCACTTCCAGCTTCGGGACAGTTTCGGTTTTGACGATCTGGTAAAGCTCCTTCGCCGGAACCAGCACATCGATATTGTTCTCAATGACTGGACCGGCAAAGGGCATGGACATGTACAGGCTGTTGTCCAGGTCGGTGGCGGTCAACTCCAGATGGCGATTCACGACGCGCCATCGGAGATTGTCCAGCACCGGCAAGGTTCCTCGCTTCGGCACCACGAGGCACAGCCTTTCAAGGGCCGATTTGAGTTGATTGGTGTCGAGTACGCTCATAGCAAGTGCTCCTTTGTGGATTGGGACACCCACGCGATCCAACGCGTGGATGCAGTTGTGGCTTGATTCAGGGTTTGTGGGATCGGAAAGGGTTTGTGGGATTGAAACTTGGGAACGTGAATTACGCGATTTGGGCCGCTGTCACTGACTCGGGCGGCTGACTGGTTCGAATTGCGACGTTCACCGGTTCGAAAGCCCGGTACAGCGCGTACTGCGCCAGGATTTCCAGCTCATAGAGCTGCAACGTCGAGAGCACAATCTTCTCCGTCGTGCCCTGGTGCTCAAATTCGGCGATGACTTGGCCATCACTGCGCTTTCGCAGCCGCAACTGATTCGCCGTCTCGCCATACACGATGGGGGCGGTACGCTCCTGATTGACAGCGCGGCGGGTGAAGACGGCCAGTGTCGCCAAGTCGTTCGCTTTGGTGATGGCGAATTGCGACCGCCATATCGGAGTCTGCACATCGAACCGAACACCATGACCGGAGACGTTCACTGAGACGCTGAGCGACAGTTCGTCACGAAGCAGCAGATCGACCAGCTCGGCGCCGAATAAGGCCCGCTTTGCCAAAGCATGGAAGGCTTGCGCCTCGCCAGGATGAAGATCGAACCGGGCAACGCGCTTGGCGTCATCACGGACGGCGAAGAAGACTCTCAGCCGGCCCTGCTCCACCTGCTCGTAAACCAGGAATTGGGCGAAGCGCCCATAAATCTTGTTCTTCGACGCAGAGCCGTTGGAGCTGAAGAGGTCGCCTTCGCTGCAGATCGTGTCATCGAAGGGGCCCTCCTGTTCCCCAGCTTCGGGCTTCTTGGCATCGCGCAACTGGAACTGCTCTATGCGCCGTTCGACCGCTCTCATAATCGCGAGCAGGTGCAGCAATTGTTCGACCGAATCGACGCGCGTTTGAAGCTCGACCGATTCCCGCCGGGGAGTCTGAGCAGCTACCGCTAATGACAGGCCAGTGCCACCCACCTCCCCCTGAACTCGGCCGTATTGATTTGCGATCAGAGTGTTCATATCAGTTCTCCGTCAGCCTCACTCTTGCCCTTCCACCACGGGCTCTGGTCGAGGCTCAGTGTCAATTTCGAAGTGGGTGGTTTTGGGGAGTGTGGACAGCATAGATTTGGGTATGACCGTATCGGTCGAGAATATGAGTGCCCTGAGTCGAACCGTGTGCCCGTTAACGGTCGCCTTGATCTTGTGGGCGCATCTACCTTCCGCATCCGCATCAACCAAGTTTGCGTTTCGAAGAATGTTGAACAAGTGAACGTTCTCCGGCAGGGTGACCTTGTAAGTCGTCCTAAGACGCTCGCGCACAAGATTGATGACCACGGGCACGACGACAGCGGCTTTTTCGCCCGAAACGAAGACCTGGGCGCCGCGAATGTTCACGTGAATCTCGCCGTTGACGATCATCTCTTGGAGCGTACGCAGGAACCATCCGGCCTTGCTGTCGGGCCGGGCGGCAATCGCAGCTTCGGCACCCGCCACACTTGCCTGGTCTGCCTTGGAAACCGCTCGATTGATCGGGCTATCATCCTCTCGGCTGGGGTGACTACCCACCAGACTATCGATCAGCTTCAGCACACGAGGCGTGCCGAGGTAATCAATGTCATCGGCAGTGAGCAAGTGCTTCAGCAGCAGACAAGAGAGTCGCGCATGGTTCCCGTGCTGCCGCTCTGCCTTCCAATTCAAAGTCGGCGACTTCCGGCTGCGCCGGACGAACTCCAGATAGGGCTCCGCAAACGGCCGCCAGCGGGTGTCGCCAACCCGTAGATCCATGTCGAAGAGCTTGCCGATGTCATGACAGAGTGCCGCGAGAAAGGTGGCGTACTGCCACCGCGGCCGGTTGCGCGCGCTTTGGAAGCTGTCAAGGCTGCCGTCTGGGCGGCGCTCCTGAATCGGTGTGCCGGCAAACTGCTCCAGCGCTTGCAAAGCGACCTCCAACGAGTGCTGGTAGAGCCCTCCTGGGCCGCTGTGGTGATGGCTTTCGCTGGCCGGGAGATCGCCGACGAGGTTGCGAAAGCGAGCCAACAGCGCTTCGGCCAACTCATGCGAGGCGAAGTCGAGCGAGAGCCGGTAGAGAATCTGTTCGTCACTCGTTCTGGTCTGCCGCATTGCCATGACGCCTGTCATCGCGGGTGGCACAGCCACCCGCGAGAGCCACCCGCAAGACCCACCCGCGCGGGTGGGTCGTTAAGGGAATAGTCAAAGGCGTCGCGGCGCGACGCCTTTGACCGGCAAATCTCCGCTGAGATTTACCGCCGACCGCGACCGCGTTGCGGTCGGCAAACGAACCGGCGCTACGCGCCGACCAGCGCTTCCTGCTGCACCGGCTGTCCCCGAAACGTCGGGATCGAGGTGTTCCGGCTGACAACGCCGGTGATGGTCAGCGTGGCATCCTCACCGACCGGCAGCTTGTTCGGCTTTTCGTCCCAGATTTCGACGGCGTAGTTGGCGCCCGCGCTGTTGTCCGAGTCCAGCACCAGCAGGTTGGTCACATATGTTTCCTTGGACCCGCTGGCATTGACCCTCCGGGACGAACACCGCAATACCGTGCCCGTTAACTTCATTGCTTTGTCTCCTCATGCGAGATGTTGACTTGTGGGATCGGTGTTCTCACCTGGTATGGCTTCAGCGTGTCTTGGGTAAAACGGCCTGCGATGGGTTGGGCAGCCCATTTCCGATAGAGCCGGGCACGGCCCTCGGAACCGACCACCACAATCAGGCGGAACGCGGACGGGATGTGCTCCAGAACGCCGCTATAGCGCTCGGTGAGTGTGCGGGTCTGGTACTTCGGCGTGTTGTCCGGCCGGTCCACGGCGGCGACGCACAGCGTGCCATCAACTCGCCGGAGGAGAAATTCCTGCCAGAGATAAGGCCGCCCGCCGACGTGCGGAAGCGCGTCGGTCGGGCACCCGGCGGCATTCAATAACGCGATCTTTTTCGAATGAGGGAACGTGAACTCGGCTGGCCAGGCCTTCGCCTCCAGATAGAAATTGACCCCCAACAGCTTGCAACGGATCGTCGGTGGCGTGTGACGCCGCCGGGCCATCAGGTCAGTACCGACTAGCCGCGTGGCGGACATCGTGACCTGATGAATGACCGGATAATGCGCGATCTGTCGCAGAAAGCCGATCTGTTCGAGCGCCTTCAGTTGGGCGACTACGCGCGTATGAGAATCGGCGAGTCCAAGCCTTTGCGCTTGTTCGACCGTACAGTACCCGCCGAGATACACCAGCGTCCTCAAGAAGGTGTCTCTGCGTTCATCCAGCAGCAAGAGCCGTTGCGAAAAACGAATGCTCACGAATATCCACACTCCAGCAACGTAGTCGTGGTGGATAGCGGTCCGAGAGAACCGGTGTGGGACGCGAGTTATGGGACGGCTAGAACTGTGTTGGCGCATGGACGATGAAGTTCCGTGTACTAAAGATTGCGAACACGCTAACAACCAGAACCGGCACGATCGTCGGTATTGCCATCGGTGCAGTTACCCACAGCAACGCCAAGACTGGAATCAGCCCGAGGCCGGTCAGTGCCAGGCTGAACCGCATTGGCGAGTGAATCTTGATGAGGCTTTTCTGATTTGCACGTGCCCACCAGCCCTCAAGGAGTCCGATCAGAAGAGGTAGCAGTACGGTGGGCGCAAGGTGCGTCAGAACGAGTGCCCGCAGCGTAATCAGCTCTACAGCGCTCCAGCCTTTGTGCCCCAGCTTGTCGCGGAATGGCTGCGGGACCGAATTGATTATCAAGGCCGTGTAGAGCGGCGTTGCTTGTTGCAACTCGTCCAGCTTCGCCTCGGGAATGATGCTCGATACCTCTAGCCAACTCTGCTGCGCGAGTGCGCCACTGTGGCCGCCACTGATGAGCGATGCGAGCGAAGCAACTGCCAAAACGAACGCGCCAATCCAGAGCAGCCTCATCAATCCTCCAACGGGAACTGGTGTACTGGCTCAGGGAGCAACGGAAATCGCGTCTTGTACGTGTGGCCGCTCGCGTAGAGAAATGCCTGGCCGCGCTGTAGCTTCATCAGCCAGTCCTCGCGCACCAGGTTGTCGATCACCTCGGTTGATTGTTGAGCAAAGGTCGCGTCGTATGCCAATCGGCTGCGAACAGGCTTGCCTTGGAGAACCGGACGATAAGCGGCGGATTCGCGTCTTGTGAGCAGCGGGCCTTGACCAGCAATGTCAGCGAATGTCTTGGCCGTCGCGTGATCCGTCGCCCGGAACCAAAGCTTCGTGTTCGTGTTGTCGAGAATCTGCTGCGCGCCCGAGGTCCCGAGCACACTTACCAGATCGGCCACGCTTTGGAATGCGAGAACCGCCATTAGGCCCTGACCACCGGCTTGTGAAAGCAGATCGACAAAGCCGGGAAAAACGAGCCTGCCGACTTCATCGACGATCAAGCGAACGGGCGTCTTCCGGCGTTCATACGCGTAAGCGCGGCCAATGAAGTTCAGCAGGTCCTGGAGCGCCAACATTCCAATCGCGTAGGCAGTCTCCTTGACGATCATCGAGCCCATGAACATGTAAACGATCTGCTTGTTGCGAATGGCCGTGTCCCAAGTCAGTTGCGGGTCTCTCACCGACATGAGATTGCGGAAGTCAGGCCCGTCGAGCTTCGACAGCATTGGCTTCAGGGACGACACCATCTTGTCGTAATGGTCTGGCGGATGCTTAATGAGTCCCAGCAGGTATTCGTGTTCCGGCGTGTGCTCCGGCACTCTCGGCAAGAGTTCTTCAAGCGTGCTGTTGACCTTCGCGTAGCGGGCGATCCTGGAGAGGAGAGGCTGTTCGCCCGCAAGCAGCATCGCCTGGGCGATTACGTTGATGACCTCCCAAGCGAACGCCTTGAACGGCTCCGACTGGCCTCCTCCGGGCAGCAAGCCGGCGAGCCGGTCAGGAATCTCCATGCCGAGCATGTAGTTGGAAAGCGGGTTGTACGTGCAGGAGATGCGCGGGAACGCAAGGGAAAAGAATATGAAGTCCTTTTCGCGCCCGGCCCGAATGGCAGCATCGTAAGCACGGTGCAGGACCGTCAGGTCTCCCTTGGGATCAATGAAGATGACTGTCTCCTGCCCGCGCTCAATTGCCTGCACCAGATCGAGCTGCAGGTAATGCGTCTTGCCGGTGCGAGTGGCGCCGGACACGAGCATGTGGCCTTCGAGGTCGCTGAGAGGAATGAAAACTGGCTCTTCGTCCTTAAGGCCTACCGCATGAAGAACCCCAACTCCACCAAGATCTCCTGGCGTTCTCCTCTTGCCGTTCGTGGATGCGCTGTCGCGCTCAGCAGCGAGCAATTCATTTGCGCGCTCGGGATTCCAAGCGAAACCATGCCCGACGTACTGCATGTTGGCTTCTCGCGGGATGCGCGACACGGTTAGTGATCCAAGGTCCAGCGGCAGCGCCTGGCCGATCTGCCGTGCTCCACGCACGAGCGCTACTCCCAAGAACGCAAACGCAAGCCAGAATCCTTGCCTCGCAGGGAGAAAGAGGCGATCAGGAGCCATGAAGGCTACAGCGGCCAGCAGGCCCCACCCGATCACCAGGTAAGGAAATCGCCGAAACCGCGATGTGAAAGACGAAAACAACGTCAGCTCCTAACAAGCGCGCTGCAATAACAGCGCAACGTTCCCGGCGGCACGGTCGATGTCCTCGCGGGTCTTCAGCAGCACCGGCAGAGTTTCTGAAACGACGTCGGCCGTGAGTTCTTCGGCCCCCAAGAGCCGCAGCGCGTCGATCCAGTCGAGCGATTCCCGAATAGCCGGCGGCTTGGTCATGCCCAAACGCCGAACCGCCGCCGTGAAACGTGCCACCTGCAAGCTAAGGCGCGGTTCTGATTCACGAGACCGCGTGATGATCTCAACTTCCAGGTCAGGCGTGGGATAGTCCATCCACAGCAGGAAGCAACGCCCCCTCAGCGCATCCGTCAGCTTCCTTTGAGCGTTGGAAGTCAGCACCACAACCGGTCGATGCGCTGCCGTAACGGTACCAAGCTGAGGGATAGAGACCTGAAAATCAGAGAGGATCTCCAGCAGGAACGCCTCGAATGCGGGGCCGGTCTTATCAACTTCGTCGATAAGCAACACCGCCTTGGTGTCGGATTGCAGCGCCTTTAGAATTGGGCCCGGAATCAGGAAATCGGGGCTATAAAGGTTTCGTCTTAAGTCTGCCCATGACGCGTGCTGTCCATTTGTGGCGGCCTGGCGGATGAATTCAAGCGCCATGCGCTGCAGTGGTTCGTTCCACTGGTAAAGCGCTTTGGCCTCGTCAATCCCCTCGTAACACTGCAGCCGGATCAACGGCAGCTCAAGCGCCTCGGACAGTACCTTTGCGATCTGCGTTTTTCCCGCGCCGGGAGGCCCTTCGAGCAGCAACGGCTTCCCCAAGCGAAGTGCCAGGAAGAGCACCTTCGCCACGTCAGCTTTTGCAACGTAGCCGCGCGTCGCCAAGAGCGCCTGCAACTCTTCGGCGGAGGAGACCATTTGAATTGTGCTAGCGACGGCCATTCGCCTTCCTTCCGTCGAGCGCGGCGCGCATTTCGGCCAACTGCGCTTCGAGAGCCTGAATGTAGGCCGTCTGTGCTGCTGCCAATGCCTGTTCGGGCGGCAGGTTCTGCTCGATCGCACCAGCCATCGCGGATTCCGCTTGCTGCGGAGGCTTGGAATCGCGCACGGTTCCGCCGGAGACGGTCAGCGAATTGAGCAGGAATATGCGAATCGACTGGTTTGTCTTCACCGTGACAATTGGCACGCTAACGGGCTGTCGGAGCCGATTCGAATATCGGCTGCCCTCCGACGCGACCTCTGCGGCTAATTGATTCCGGAGATAGTCAGCCTGGGAAAACGGCTGATTGTTCTGTCCCGCAAACTGGATGGCAAGCGCAGAAGCTCCAGTGGCAATGCGAGCAGCACCGGCGAGCACCGGATGGCCACTCCCCTGAACTTTTCCGACCAGACCGGCGCTGCCATCCTTCATCAGTGCCAGGCCGGAGATCGAAACCTCACGATTGTTCGCGAGGAGCAGGGATGTGAATCGCACATTGATGCGGTCCTTAACGGCTCCCGCCGTGTAGCCGATCACGCGTGCGCCCTGCGGGATGAGAACGGCATCGCCGAGTTGCACGCTTCGATCCACAACGGCAATCACGGGAGATTCCAGCCCGCTGCTAATTGCATTGGTAGTGTGGGCCACGATTTCCGTGCCGGCCGGAAGCTGCGTCTCGCCGGAGCGCGATCGTTGCGCGATTGGAGTCGGAGTGGTGGCCGGATTCGGGCTAGGACTTGCCACGAAAACCGTTGCGGGAGTCTGTAACTCGTTCGTGATCGTCTGGTTGGCCGTAGTGGGTGACGCACCGGCGCCCTCATCCGCAAACGAGAAGCGAGCGGCCACGGCGGCTTCGCGGCCTCCCGTTGAAGCCGCGCCAGGCTTTACCTGCTCAGCAGGTTTCGTGTCGCCACCCACGAGCTGATTTTCATTAACACCGGGGTCTGTATTGGGCGCAGGGGTATGCTTGCGATCATCCACGCCACTGAGTCCAGTTGGCTGGCGAAAGCGGGTATGGACGGCGCTTTCGGGCTTGGAAAGCAGAAAGAGCAACCCGGTGGCGAGGAGCAGCAGCAGGCCGACCGACATCATGATCGGAGCTGCTTTCAGATGCGACGATTCCCGTTTGCCATCAGACTTGCCAGACGTCTGGAACAAGTTCTGCATTTTGGTCGCGAAGCGCCCAAAGCCGCTCAGCCGTTCTGCACCACGAATGCTGTCCAGCGCCTGCGCCGTAAGCGCCTCGTCTGGGGCTTCATCGAGTGCCGCTACCGTGCCTGGCTGCTTGGGATCAATGTACGTAGGCTTGGACCCGTTGTTGTTCATGACGTGCTCCGTGCCGTTACTCAATCCGAAACGTCGCCGGCTGGTCTGCCATCGCTCGGTTCGCAACTGACAACACGATCTGCTGGTCGCTGTCGTGCACAGGCGGCTTGAATGCAACCAGGCAAACGGCTCGTGCGCCGGGCGCGAGCTGCTTCGATGAGATCGCAGCCTGGACCAGCTCAATCGGCTCGATCTTGGCGGGGACGTTCTTCTTGCGGTCTTTGCTCTTCTCAGCCGCTGTCACGAGATTGACTTGGGGGCCTTCGAGGTCAACCACAGCCTTGGTTGAGTTCTCGATGTCGAAAGAGACGAGCGCCAGCTCATCGAGTCGCTCTGTGCGGTAGAAGCGAAGCGTAAGCCCGCCTGCGGTGATGCCCGGCTCCTTCTTCGTCGCCTTCTTCACATCCGCGAGCATCCTGTCTGCGAGTTCGAGGGTTGCGCGTTCTCGAAGTGACTTGTCTGGCGGGACAGCCGGGGAATGATTGGCCGGCTGCAGATTCGGGACCGGATAATCGACCGAGTACGCCGTCTCGGCCAGTTTTCCTGCCTTCAGCATGATGTTTACGACTCGCCCGGACGCCATGTACACCAGCATGTTCGTTTGAATCGGCTGTTTCGCCCGCTCACCAGCCGCGCGAATCTGCTTCACGATGGCGTAGTGGGGATCGTCCTTGTCGGCCTCGACCAAGAAATAGTTGCTGTTGCCAACGGCGATTCGCCGTATCGAATCGGCCCGCGGAAACTGTACCAGGACCGCAAAATGGGGTGCTGTTGAGATTGTGTACGGCGGAATGAGCGGCGCAAGGCCGGTGTCAGTTGAAGAAGCGACAGAGTTCGCTAGCGGATCATCAGGCCCCGGCTGGGGCTGTGCGAAGCCAACAAGCGGGAAACAGGCGAGCAGGGCGATCAAGACGATATTCTTCATTGCTGCAATACCTCTTCCATGTAGTCGGCGACCTGCAGCCCGCTCCATCCGTTCGCGGCGGCACGCGGTACAGGTGCAAGGCGAATGACGTACTTCACCAGCAGTTCCTTCTTGTTCTCATGCCCGCTTACGAGGGTCGTGAGGCGCTTCTGGCCGAAGACAACGGCGGTGTAGGGATCACCAGGGACTAGCTCTGCCGACTTGACCGCCAATGTCGCCGTGACTATGTTGTCCCGCACCGTATCAACGAAGTGTTGTTCGTTGAGCTGCGCGAGGACCTGCTGCCGCAGCGTGGTCGTCATCTGGTTCAGCGCCATAGTCGTGTTGCGCTTCACAGTGACGGGATCGATATTGACGAAGCGATCCAGAAAGCCGCCAACGAATGCCAACTTCTCGGCCTCGTCCGGTTGCTGCTGCGCGGCCGTCTCCGCGACCTCCACGCCAGACCCAGCCAGCGGCGACACTTTCCCGTCCTGCACGCGAAGCAGGATCGGCGGTCGCAGTTGCGCAAGAATCGCCGAAACAATGGCGATCAAGGCAACGGCACACGCAACCAGCGCGACCCTTGATGCGCGGCGCGCCTGCAAGGCCAGGTGGCTGTAGAACTCCGGGTAGTCGCCCAGTTCGAATTTCGTCTGCTGAAGGTCGTGCGAGATGGTTTCCGTGCTCATGTCCGTACCTTTCATGCGGCTGATGGAGGTGGCAGCGGGGCAAATCTCGTTTGGGGTGGGACGGAGGTCGTCTCGACGCTACGGCTCCTGGCGATATAACCTACTGCCTGCGGGACGGTCACTGCCGCACCGCCAGTCGCGTATGCGAGCGCCGCCGAGGCGCCTGTCTCAACCACGCGATAAGTGACATAGGCCATCCCAGCCGTGACCAACGCCGAAATAGCGGCGCCTGTGACATTGAGAGCGCCGGTGGTCAGGTAGCTGGTGAGGCGTGGAATTTGCGTGAGCAAGATCGCCATTAAGACGAGCAGCATGGAGGGGACGAGATTGATACCTGGGCCTGAAACGAAGACTTGCACCAGCGCGCCGGTGAACAGAGCAAACATGATGCTCCAGACGGCCGGCCACAAGAGCACCTGAAGAAGCGCTCGGACGTATCCATACGTCACCGCACTGAGCTGCCTGCTTGGCAGGAGCGCGATCAGAAGTGGGCCAAAGACGTACAGGAGAACAACCGCGATTGCTTGGGCGGCGACCAGCCCGACGTACGCGATGACGAGAATCACGGCAGATAGGAGGATTAGCATCGCTACGATGCTCGAAAACCAACTCGTTGCGAACGCGAGCACTCCATCCAGGCTGCTGAACTGCGACTGGACCTGCTGGAAGAACTTCTCGAAACTGTTCGGATCGGCAAACCGGCGCGCGAGATCCGAACTCATGACATTGAACTTCGCGAAGAGGTCTCGATAATCCCCCAGAATTGCCAGCGTGATTCCGAATCGGGCCATGATGCGGAAGTAATCCTCCTCAACGTTGTCCTGCAGGAACGCCTGCAACATGCTGAACGTGAAAACCAGCGCCGCCAGCGGCAGCGCGATCCCCATAATCAGGGGCAGGTACTGCTCTGAGCGCTCCCAAAGACCGCCGAGCGCAGCCAGAAAACGAGCGATGGCACCAAGATCAAGCATTAACGTCCAATCCTGTCACCAATGCCATAGGACAACTGCATACTTCCAACCATGTTCGCGACGGCGTTCACCTGGTCCTGGCGAATCTGTTCCTGCTCTTTCTCGATGGAGTTTTCGCGGGCAATCGAAAGGGCGTTCAGCCTCAACAAACGGGCGAGCAGGCGCTGGTTGTAAGCCTGGGAGCGCAGCATCGCGCCGTTTGCAGCAGCGGACAGCTTCGCGGCGCCGCCCGGACCGGCGACGGCTGCCCGCTCCTCGATTTCATTCGCATCCAGCTCTTCCTGCTCTGAGACAAGCTCCATCCGCGCCGCGTCGAACAGCCCGAGTGTCGCTGTCGCGTCAGCGGCATCGATGCGCTTCTTGCGCCCGACTGGAAAGTTGCCTGACGTGACACCGTAGGCGTTCTCGATGTCGCGGCGAATCGTCGCGGAATCAACTAAGACATTCCGGAAGTTGCGCTGTAGTTCCTGAAATTCGGGGAACTCACTGCCGACAACCTGATTCAGGACTCCACGGAGTTGCCGGCCCCGCGCGAGCGCCACACCCTCCTGAACGCCCGCATTGATCCGGTTGTACTGCTGGACGTAGAGCCCCAACGCGTTCAGCGTGTCGCGAGACAGACCGATCTGTTCGCCGAGGCGTGCCACTGCGGTCCAGTCGATCACCGGCATGGTGCCAAAGATCGCGTGCGCGGCTAGGGGCACGAGAAACAGACTCGCCAGAAGCACGCTGGCATAGGCCAACTTCTTATGAAGCTGTCGCATAAGACTCCTTTCGATTTCGCGCCGAGGATGACGCCAACCCTTGCGGGTGAGAGACTCCGAGCCGGTAGATGGCCTCAAGGGCGGACAGCTCGGTATGATCTCTTGCGAACTGGTCGCGGAATTGCGTTTCGAGTGGGTGGCTAGTCGTAGCCCAGTAGTCGAACGGCGTGGCTGTGAGTTGGATCACTGTGCTCGACTCGGGCTGGTTGGCGACGAGCAGGTAGCTTTCAGCGAAGTGCCCCGGCACGTTGCGCAGCTCCTTAACAGCCTCAACAGCCGGTTCGGAGAGGTGCAGGACATCACGAAGCCGCGAAAGCTCGCCCAACTGGGCACAAATGAATTTGGCCTCGGTGTTCTGCAGGATCGCGAGACCTACGGTGTGCGGTGACTCGGCGGTGCCGACAAAGTCTTCAATTCCCTGGCTGGCGGCAATGATTGAGCCGTACCGTTTCCGGGCAGTGCGGAACGCATTGAGGATCTGTGTACCGAGCACGGGGTCGGCCAGCATCGCCCATACTTCGTCGAAAACGGCTATCGTTGGCCGCAGATTCCCATTTGCGTCCTTGCGCCCGATCTGTTGATCGGTAGCCCGCGCGATGGTGAAGGCGACCGCGGTCTGCAATTCCGGCGACTCCTTAAGCCCATCAATGTCGTAGCAGATGATGTCCTCGGTTCTTGCAAGCTCCGGGCTGGTGTCGCGGTCGAAGAGTTGTGCATAGACACCCTCGCCGGTCCAGCGGTTCAACTTGAGAGCCAGCAGATGCCCCAGCTCCTCAATGACAGCGTTCTCAAACGGGTAATGCTCCAGAGTCCACTTGAGGTCAGAGAAACGCGGCGTCTTGCCGATGGCGAGGAGCCGTTCGTAAGTCATCCGAACGGCCTTTTCCAGGAAGTTGAGCGTTACCGCATCATCGGAGCCGGTCTTGCCGGCCATGTGAAAGGCCAGCGATGCGACCCCGGCGATCTGAGCCGAGTCGGGTTCTCTGGCATCGTCCCGGAGATCCCAGGGGTTCTTTACGAAATTCGCGTGCAGGCTGATCTCGCGATATTGACCGCCGAGCAGTTCAACAAGGGCACGGTAATCGGCACCTTTGGTAACAATGGCAATTCGCGGATTCAGAACCTGCCACTGCAGCAAGAGCTGTTTGATCAGAAACGATTTGCCTGAGCCCGTCTTGCCAGTTACGAGGAGGTTGGCGTTCGTGAGTTCAGTGCTGAATGGGTTGAAACGGAGCAACGTTCCTTCGCGGGTGCGCGTAAGGAAGGCGGGTGTATCGTCATGCGTACCGATCCACGGCACCTCGATGGGAACGAAATCCGCTGCCTGGCCGGAGAGTAACGTGAATTCGCGATTCGTCTTGCGCACACCATGGACGCCCGGCAGGAATGCGGTGAAGGTCGGAAGGAGCGCCGTGTCCTCGCGATACCCTCGGGCGCCGTTCATCTGCCCAAACGCCTGCAGCACAGACTCGACTCGCTGTGAAAGCTCCAGTTCAGCTTTCTCGCGCTCGGCCGCCGTGCGGGTAACCTTGGATGCCGAGATGATGACCGCCAGCTCTACCTCGACGAGTCGCTGCGACGACGTGATCGCCGAAGTCAGCGTGTCAACCGTGTCCTTCTCCAGGGCGGCTGCTTGGAAGTCCCGGCGTCGGCTGCCATCTTTTCGTAGCTGAAATGCCAGGCTCTTCTTCAGCAGTCGACGCAATTTGCGAACTTTCGCAGCTTGGTTCGGTACGTGGACGTTGACAACAATTTCGGAGGAGAAGTCCAGCACCATCAGAGGCCGCATTAGTGATGCAAACGTCGCCTCTGGCAGTTCAGAAAGCGTGACGACCGCCTTCAGCACGCCACCAAGATCCAGAAAGCGAATGCCTTCTGACCAGTCGGTATTCAGCAGTTACGTGCTCTCCCCGTTCTCCCGCGGGACTTGGCGATCAGCGGGGTTAAGGGCCTGGTAGAGCAGTCTAAGCAACTCGGTCTCGCTCTGGCGACGCACTGGCGTGATCGCCTCCAGGCCGATCCTGTAGGTTTCGAGGATCTGATTGAACTCGGCAACCAGGCGGCTATGTTCGGCACGATTGCGCTGCACGAGGGCCTTCGTTCCGGCCTCGGCGAGGGCCGTTTTCATGATGCTCGGAAGCTTGCCGAGGCCCTGCTGCGCCAGACCCTGCCAAAAGGCGGCTGCGAACCGAGACCCTGGAGAGCGCGTCTCCCACGTCCGCGCCGGCTTCCACGACAGGAATACAAGCAGTCTCATCGAGCGCACCTGGCCGGAATCCATGGCAGAACGCCAGAACGCGGCTCGGTTCTCCTCCAGCCACCCGGCAGCCGAATTGACACAGTTCCCCGCGGCCTTTCTCTCGTCAAGCACCCGCGCCGTCTCGCAGTCGATCACGTACCGGAACTGAAGCTCGATCTCCGGATGGCGAATGCTTTTGATAAACGCGTCGAGTGTGCTACTGAGGGCCTCCAGTCGCTCCGCATTCGCGAATTGTGTGGCAACTCCGTTGCACTCCCACCCTGCACAGAACGACCCGTCGCGCCGCACGATTAGATCGTCTCGAACCTCGGAGATCGGAATCCGGGCAGCCAACGACGAGAGCGACTTTTCGTCGCCAGCGCCAGCCACAGGCCGAGAGCGGGCAGCAGTGTGTGGCAGGAAAACGGCCAGGGCGAGCACCACAACAGCCAAAGCGCCGATGAATGCGGCAACGAGATGAAGTGCCGAGGGCTCGATCATTGTTCGTCCTCGATGAGGTATGGCAATTCGGGAGCACCGCACCGCGCGCTATGCGCTTTGGGGCGGAACTGATGCTGTATCCAGGCAACCACATATCCACGCGGCTTGCCGTGCTTCGCCCAGCGGATCAGCAGGACCAGGACGAACGCGGAGCCGTAGGTCATCACCGTTGAGACCGGCAAGAAGCCGAGGAAGACGCGATGGATGTGGTCACCGATCAGCCGCATCAGAATGGCCCAAGCGATCACCAGTCCCCAGTCCTCCAGTTCAAGGCCGAAGAACTCAGCTCGCACGGAGAGCGAACGCGCTACCGGTTTGAGTCGAAGTGGCACGATCAACCTGCGAACGTGCGAAGGAGTTGCAGAACCGACGACAGCAGCAGCGAGCCGCCCGCGCCTGCCCACTGCTTTCCGCTGGGCCGCTCACGAGAGACGTTCGCCACAGCCCAGAT
>Ga0070741_10010163_pt1 | contig 17915 bp, 14 predicted proteins | sample Coa_R1_4_FD_66440 | JGI IMG/M metagenome (GOLD analysis project Ga0070741, IMG submission 66440) | Surface soil microbial communities from Centralia Pennsylvania, which are recovering from an underground coalmine fire - Coalmine... | ecosystem: Environmental > Terrestrial > Soil > Unclassified ...
GCCGGCCAGCGACGTTTCGTAGAGCGACCGATTCGCTTCCCCGGCGAGCCCCACACAGGTAACGCCGAACGCTTCCTGCAAGCGCCGAATGGTCTCGGCAAGGTTCCCATATTTCACGATCGCGATATGATTCGCCGCGCCGGCACTCGCTTTATAGACCGCCGGCGTAAGAACGGCCCCGCGTTTGGGAAGCAAGACCGCGGTCGCGCCGGCGGCTTCGGCCGACCGAACGATCGCGCCGATATTATGCGGGTCTTCGATGCCATCGAGCGCGATGAGTAATGGCGGCCATCGCCCGGCCTTCGCTTCGTTCCCCGGAGATAACACGTCTTCCAGTTCCTGGTACGAGCGTTGCGTGACAAGGACGATCACGCCCTGAGAATCGGTCCCGGAAGCGGCGCGGCGCTCGAGTTCCCGGAACTTGGTCCGGTCGAGTTCCCCCAGGGCGACCTTGTGTTTGCGGGCGACCGCTAACAGTTCCCCGATCTGCGGACCATGCACGCCGTGCGCCACATAGATTTTTTCGATACGCGCACGCGAGGCTTCGTCCCGAAGCAGTTCCAGCGCCGCGCGGCGGCCGACGATATATTCGGTTCCGTTCATTTCAGGATTTCGAGTTCGGGAAAGGCCTGCTGTGGACCGAAATGCCGAACGAGCGCTTCGATAGCGTGTTCCGGCGTGCGGCCGTAGTGAACGAGATCGCTCACCAGGCGCGGCTCGTCACGAACGTATGTTAAAAAATGGCTCCAGGTCTCGCCGAGCAACAGGAGCGGTTTCCGGGGTAAAAATCCTTTGGTCATATAATCCCAGGCCATAGCAACTTCGGCGAGCGTTCCCGTCGAATTTCCGATCGCGCACCAGGCATCGGCAAGATCGAGTAGTTCCATGAGCCGGTCGGTCGCGCTTTTAACACGGACTTCCCGCGTGAGATAGGGATTCGGTTCACGGCCTTTCGAGAAATAGACTTCGGCGGTAATTCCAATCGCCGGTCCGCCACCTTCGCGTGCCCCCTTGCTTGCGGCTTCCATGACGCCTTCGTAGCCGCCGGTAACCACGGCAAAGCCCGAGATAGCGAGGAGCCTTCCGAGTTCTTCGGCCTCCGCATACAGCGCATCGCCGGAGCGGCAATCGCCGGGTCCAAAAACGGCAACAAGCTTTTTCATTTAGTCGATAAATGCCCAGACGACATCCAACCGCCAGTGAAAGCCATCGCGTGGATAGATCGCAACATTATAATGCGGCGCGCCGAGAATATTCAGGAATTCCATACTCACCTGTGCGCGACGGTCGACCTCTGCCGATAATAAAAAATCGAACAGGACCTGCGGCTTCGTAAGGCTGGCAATGGGAACTCGGTTTAACGCCGAGTCGAGGAACAGGGAGTAGGCGTATCCGCGATAGACGTAATAGTCGCTCGCCGGATCGTAGGTAAGCTGTGGATCGACCGGATTGATAAGGCGCACGCGCGGTCCCACGGTCAATCGAAGGTTCCCTTCCGTCCCTTCGTTTTCAAAATAGAGTCCGGTAAACCCAAATACCCGATTGGGAAGAGCACCTTCGAGCGCGGCGGTCTGCGTATAGGGACTGATCGGGACCGTGTTTGGGAAGTAGGTCGCCGACGTGCTCCAATGGAACTTCCATAAGTACGCATCGAGCGCGACAGTGTACGACTGCGAGTGAAGGTCGTTCGAGGAGAATCTCGGTGCCGTTCGGACCGTATCGTTCGGCACATCGTAGACGATCCCTTCCGGCTCGTGCCGGTCCAGATAGCCGGCATGGAGGGCAAGGCTGTCATTTCGTGACAGGGAGAAATGGGCATCGAACCAGCCGCCGATATTCTGCAGGGTGTAGGTCGCTTCGGGCGTGGGGCTCAGCGTGGCGCGGTCCTTCGAATACTGATAGCTCGCGTGGAACGAAATGGCGTCGGTGATCCCCAGGGAACCGGAAAATCCAACCGACGGCAGTACCTTCGGCGAGAACGGGCCGCCCGCCATCGAGAGGTTCGATTCTACGGTACGTGCAAATCCGAAGAGCGAAATGCGGAGCGCCGTCCGCAGCGCCAGGGAATCGCTGGCCGTCGCGGAAAGACGCGTTTCGGTAAGCGGATGAGTAAAGTTAAACGTGGAGTCTTTTTGAATGCGCTCGGCATCGCCCCGCAGCAGGGCACTCGTTTCGAAATCGCCGATGGAAAGCACCAGGGGTTGTTCGAGCGTGGCCCCTGCCCGCGTTCCTGTCGCGACGTCGGGAATGAACGCCGGGAACGTCGAATCGGGCGATAAAATACGCCGCGATTCGTAGGAGAAGTAACCGGCAAGTTTCGTCCGGGCCTCCGCAAGGAGCGGAAGTTCGAGCTCAGCAAGCACGTCCGCGCGTATGCGGTGGTCGAAGGTATTGTTATCGCGGACCGGAGCGCTGACCTGATCGAAAATATCGCTCGAGTCCAGTGCCTGAACGCCACCATTCAAGCCGGTAAACGCCGTCATGTAATCTCCCCACAAAAGGAAATCGAGCGTTTTCGCTTTGGCTTCCGGTGTCGTAAGGATGGAGTCGATCTTATGCTCGGTCATCGTACTGTCCGTGGGCAGCACTCCCAAATACCGGGTGATCGTCATCTGGCCTCGAGCGTTCCAGAGATCGGTCCGAGGATTGAAGTTCAGGCTTAAGGTCGAAGGCGGGCTGCCGGAAGCATGCCGATGAAGCGCCAGGGCGATATTCGTTGCGCGGGAGGCATTGATACTGAAGAGTCCGTCGAAATTCTCATTTCCACGCGCGAGGTCCTGGGTAAAATGAATGCGCGAATACGGTACCGGCGCTCGAAATCGTTCCAACGTGAGGTCGCTGACATCGCTCGACGCAAAATCCGAACCGGCGATCGCCGCGCCCTCGGCCATGCTGTTGATCCGAATGCCCGAAAAGGCTTCGGGTGGGAAATAATTCCCGAGCGTCGTTCCATTCAGGATACTATTCATCGGCAGCACACCCTCCATCCGCATGGAAGCGAGATCTTCCGACGTTCGCGAGGTCATGACGTACGATTCGCGACCGTACCCTTCATCGCTTTGCACGAGCGGGAACCCGCCGCCGGACTCCTCGAGCAGTTCCGGCACGGTGTTCGGGGAACCGTAGTATCGCAGCGCTTCGCCGCTATAATACAGGTCGCCCCCGTCGCGCGCGACCTGAGGGCGTCGCCAGAGCTCGTTCAACGCCTTCGGGGCGTTCGAAAGCGTACTGTCATTTCGCGTACTCCGTTCGGCTTTGCGGAGGGCCGCCTGCGAAGTGTCCGATCCGGCTGCCGTTTGCGCGTGCCCCTCGCAGTGGGCGAGCACGATCGTGAGAATAAGAAAAAAGGTCGCGCGCAAATCTGGAATGAAAGGTCTTCGGTGCAAACGACGTAGGCGGACGTAAGTGTTCACCAATTTTTAGTGGGCATTCATCCGCTCGAAGATCGCCCGGGCCGCCTCGGCGGAAGCATTCACAAGATTGGCCGCCATGCCGACCGGAATTTCGAATCGGTCTTCCCCTAATCCCTTCATCGTCTCTTCGGCAACGGTAGCGGCCGAAATGCCTCGCTCCGTTTGGCCGCGAACGGCCCGGGCCCCGCGATCGAGTTCCGTATCGACCGTAGGAGGGATCACCTCGAAGACCGTGACGCCGGAATTTCGAAGCTGATGCCGAAGCGATATCGTGAAAGAATGGGTCGCCGCTTTCGTCGCACAATAGATCGGCACGATGGCGATGGGAATAAAACCAAGCGCGGAAGAAACATTGACAATTGCTGGATTTTTTTGCTGCATCAACCATGGCACCAGGGCGGCGGTGAGGTAAACAGTCCCTTCGAAATTGATCCGAATTTCGTTATCTCCCGCCTCGAGTTGCTCCAGGCCCTTGCGAAGGTCGATCTCGCGTTGCATACCGGCATTATTGATCAAGATATTTACGCCGTTCCCGGTCGCCCATTCGACCAGTCTCTTGCGGCTTTCGGAGTCGGATATATCCGCCACGAAATACTCTACTCCGGGACATTGGGCCTGCGCCTCCAACAATTTCTCTTTTCGCCGACCGCAAATAAGTACACGGTTCCCACGGTTTACGAAGTTCCTGGCAAATTCGAGCCCGATGCCGGTCGCACCGCCGGTGATAAGGATGGTATTATGGGAGAGGTCCATATCCATTAAAACGAATACCGCGTAAGAAAGTGTTCAATACGTGACTCCTCAAACCGTAATGCCGTACGCTCCGCTTCGCATCGCACTTTTTGGCTCCACTGGCTCCATTGGAACGAACACCCTCGATGTGGTTCGCCGAAATCCCGACCGTTTCGAAATATCGGTGCTCGCCGCGAACCGCAACGCTGCGTCGGTACTGGACCAGATCGCGGAGTTCCGTCCCACTCTTGTCGCACTCGCCGATGAGGAGGCTGCACAGACCGTCCGGCAAGCCGGTAGCGCATGCGAAGTCGTAGCCGGCGAAGACGGGCTCTCGGAAGCGGCCCGGAGTGGCGATTACGACGTCTTTATCGGGGCGCTCGTGGGGTTTGCGGGACTCCGGCCGACGGTCGAAGCCGTGAAGCTCGGAAAGCGGATCGCACTCGCGAATAAAGAAACGCTCGTCGTGGCCGGTGAGCTGCTTTTCGAACTCGCACGCACGTCGGGGAGCAAGATCGTTCCCATCGATTCCGAGCATTCGGCGATCTATCAATGCCTGGTCGGCGAGGACCCGGAGAGCATCCGGAGGATCATTCTGACCGCGAGCGGCGGTCCGTTCCGCACGATGCCGAAAGAATCATTCCCGTCGATCGCGCCCGAGCAGGCGCTCCGGCACCCGAAGTGGACCATGGGCCGGAAGATCACGATCGATTCGGCAACGCTGATGAACAAGGGCCTGGAGATCATCGAAGCAAAGTGGCTCTTCGATGTGCCGATCGCGAGGATCGACGTCATGGTCCACCCGCAGTCCATCGTTCATTCGCTGGTCGAATTTTCGGACGGCAGCGTAAAGGCACAATTAGGAATGCCGGACATGCGGCTCGCCATCCAGTACGCGCTGACGGCGCCGGAGCGGCTTACGACGTCGTACTCGATGCTCGATTTGGCACAGATGGGACCGCTCGAATTTTTTCCGCCGGAGTATGATAAGTTCCCCTGCCTTTCGCTCGCCCGCGATGCCGGAGAGCGGGGCGGCCTTTATCCCTGTATCCTGAACGCCGCGAATGAAGTTGCCGTCGAAGCCTTCCTTTCGGGAAGGATCGGATTTACAGAGATTCCGGAACTCATCGAATGCGCGCTCTCGGATGCCGCGACGGCCGCTCTCCCGCCGCTCTCGGATCTGGAAGGGATCTATGCGTGCGATCGCGAAACGCGTTCCAGGACACTGGAACGTATGGGAAAGCACGCCGACGCCGCGTAATATTTCAGGCTTCCCACAGTGCGCGCAGGGCCTCGCCCTCGATGCCGGCGGCCGTCGCCAGCATGAGTTTGATGCGCGCTTTCGGTCCGGAAAGATACGGAGCGAAGATGCAGCCTAACTTTTCGAGTTCCCTGCCGGCGCCTTCATACGCATAATAGGGCCGGACGGGCCCCGCCAGGCAGCGCGTCGTGATCACGACCGGAACGTTCATTTCTCTCGCCCGCGAGATCCCATTGACCACGCCGGGCGGAACATTTCCCTGCCCCATGGCCTCGATCACGATCCCGGACGCGCCGGCTTTGAGCGCGGCTACGAAGAGCATATCGTCCATGCCGGAGTAGGTCTTTATGAGTTCCACATACGGAAGATCGGCGTCCTCTCCGATCGAAAGGTTCATCCGGCGGTGCGGTTCCCGAATTCGTTTCGGCGCATCGAGTTTGAGCGTGTTCACCGTTCCGAGCGGGCCGAAGTCCGGGGAACGGAACGTATCGTCCTTCATCGTATGCGATTTTGTCACTTCGCTGGCGGCATGGACCTGTCCGGCCATGACGACGAGCGTTCCCATCTTCTGGAACGCGCCGCTCGCTGCGACCGCGCACGCATCGACGAGGTTTTGCCCACCATCCCATGCCGCGTCCGTCGCGGGGTGCATCGAACCGGTAAAGACAACGGGAATGCGGTCGCCGATCACCAGGTCTAGAAAATAGGCGCATTCCTCCATGGAATCGGTGCCGTGTGTGATGACGATGCCGTCCGAGTGTTCCAAAAGCGCGCGGACAAAACTTGCCAGCGTCAGCATCATTTCGGGCGAAATGTGCGGCCCGGGCAATGTGGCAAAATCGTGGACCTGCAATTTCAGGCCGGGGAGGTACTGTGCGATCTCGGGTACGCGCTCTAAAATCTCCCGCCCCGAAAGAACGGGGACGTTCTTAGCAACTTTATTCGCGCTTACCGCGATCGTGCCGCCTGTAAAAACAGTAGCCACACGCGCCGAACCGGCGTTTTCTGAGGGCATGGATGAGGGGCGATTTAAAATTTCTGTTTCTTCTGTAACAAACGCCATCGAGGATAATTATTAATGTCGGCGGTCATGATGCGCCAAATGGACCTCTCTTTAAAACTTATACCCTCGAAATGAGATTCCAAATTATTGCGAGTCCTTTAAACCAAACATCCCCTTCTGCGTACACACACAAGGACCGGTTTCCAACGTTAACGATTCGATACCATGGCAATTCTGCTCACGATCCTTTTACTCGTCATTTCTAACACGTTCATGACGTTTGCATGGTATGGCCATTTGAAGTTTACGTCGAAACCGCTCTGGCTGGTCGTACTCGCAAGCTGGGGCCTGGCGTTCTTCGAATATTGCTTTCAGGTTCCCGCCAACCGATGGGGCTTCGAACATGCGATTGGTCCGGCCAAGCTTAAGATCCTCGCCGAAGCGATCGCGCTCACGGTCTTTATCGTATTTGCCCGGTATTATTTCGGCGAGACGCTGAAATGGAACTACGTCGTGAGTTTCGGGCTGATGTTCGCGGCAGTCTTTTTTGCTTTTGCATTTCAATGATCCTCACCCTCCATCCCATGCGACGCTCCCTCCTCCTGTTTGCGATCGTGCTCCCGCTCGTCGCCTTCGGTCAACTCGTGGTCTTCGGTCAACTCGTGGCCTTTGGCCAGACGAAAAAAGGGAAGCACAAGCCCGCGAAAGCACACGTCGAGGCACCGGCCGCTCCCGAACAACCGCTTGAAATTTTAGGAATTCGCCCCGGAATTACGCTCGACAGTATAAAGCATATCATGATGGACGCCGGAGCAGGCATGCGTGAAGTCCGTGAAGATACGTTGTCCCACTCGTTTACCGATAACCCGGTCCACGTCTTTGTCGTCGATTCGATTATCTGCCGGCTCACGTATATGCGCATGGCGTTTGTGTTCGACGGTTCGGACCGGCTTCGGCGGCTGACCATTACGCCAAGGGAAAGTTCCATCAGTGTCGGCGCGACCGACGATATCGAAAACGTCCTCCTGCTCTATTTCGGCCAAAAATGGGGTAAACCTGAACTCGATCTCGAACCTCCGCTCCCCGTTTTTAAGTGGAAGACGGGAAATATCGAGATGCGCGGCTTTATCCGGCGTGGCTATCCGATGTGGGTATTGGAAGGCTGAGCGCACCTCGATTTCGCTGCAGTACGATCGCGCGATCCCCGGCTTTCTGTCTCCGTCCTTTCGTGAGGGAATGACAACCTACAAAGAATCGGTTTAATAACGCTTGCATTTCTATTCATCAGGTCTGATGCCGCGCAACGAATCCATAACTACCGATCGCACATCTTTCGAGGCCGAGTTCGAACGGTCGCTGCGGCCTCGCGAATTCGTCGAGTTCACCGGCCAGGCAAGCATAATCGAGAACCTGCGTATTTTCATTGCCGCCGCTCGCACGCGTGGTGAGGCGCTCGATCACGTCCTCTTTACCGGCCCGCCCGGTCTCGGTAAGACGACGCTCGCCCATATCATCGCGAACGAAATGTCCGCGCAAATCCGGACGACTTCCGGACCCGTGCTCGAGCGCGCCGGGGACTTAGCCGGCATTCTGACCTCGCTCGAAGAAGGCGATGTCCTTTTTATCGATGAGGTCCACCGGCTGTCGGCCGTCGTGGAAGAATATCTCTATTCGGCGATGGAAGATTACAAGCTCGATATCATGATCGATTCGGGCCCGAGCGCGCGGTCGATCCAGATCGAGTTGAAACCGTTTACGCTCATCGGCGCCACGACGCGGGCGGGGCTTCTTTCTGCGCCGCTGCGATCGCGATTCGGAATCTCCAATCGGCTCGATTATTACCCGGCGGCCGCGCTAAAAAAAATTGTCGAGCGGAGCGCGCGCCTCATCCAGATTGCCATCGACGACGACGGCGCGCTCGAGATCGCCCGCCGCTCCCGAGGGACGCCGCGGATCGCCAACCGCCTTTTGCATCGCACGCGCGATTTTGCGCAGGTGAAGGGCAATGGAACGATTACCCGCGAAATTGCGCTCATCGCGCTCCGTGCCCTGGAAGTCGATGAGCATGGCCTGGACGAAATGGACAAACGCATCCTTCTTACGATCATCGAAAAATTCGGTGGCGGGCCCGTCGGACTCAACACGATCGCGGTCGCCGTCGGCGAAGAAGGCGGGACGATCGAAGAGGTCTACGAGCCATTCCTGATCCAGGAAGGATTTTTAACGCGCACGCCGCGAGGCCGCGAGGCCACGAAGCTCGCGTACGAACATTTCCGGATCGCTTCGAGCACCGCGAATGAATCGTTATTTGCAGCATCGCCAATTTCTTAATTCTCAAACCTTATTGCACCATCCATGAAGGGAACGCCGCTCACCGAAGAAATCTACGAATATATCGTCCAGCACTTTGCCATGAAGGAGCGGGAACTCCTGGAGCGCATGAGCACGCGCGCCAAAGCCGCCAATATGCCGATGATCATGATCGGCGAAGAACAGGCAAAGTTCATCGGATTTTTTTTAAAGGCGATCGGCGCGAAGCGCGCGCTCGATGTGGGGACCCTGTTCGGTTATAGCGCGGCCGTGATGTCCCGCGCGATGGGACCGGGGAGCGAAGTCATCAGTCTCGAATTCAAGGAAGAACACGCCAAAATCGCGCGCGAAAACCTGGAAGAACTCTTTTTGCGTAATGTCCGCATCCAGACCGGCCCCGCGCTCGAAGCGATGAAGCTGATGCGGAGGAATTCCTTCGATTTCATCCTGATCGATGCCGATAAACCGAACTATGTGAACTATTTGAACGAGGCGCTGCGGCTGATCAAACCCGGAGGCGTGATCGCTGGCGATAATGCCCTGGCCTGGGGACGGGTCGCCCAAACCGTCGCCCCAAAAAGCGACGATTCCGAGAACGTGATCGGCATCCAGAAGTTCAACGATGCCATGGCGGCCGAAAAATCGCTCTTCAGTGTGATCGTTCCCATCGGCGACGGGATGGCGATGGGCGTCGTCCAAAAATAATCCGTAAAAATCGGCGGCACGGGGTGTAACTTTCGCGGGTTCCGAGTGTTATTTCGCCTGTTTGTAACCTTTTATTTTTTTTCCATGACACCACGAGGCCGCCTTCTTCTTGCACTCTGTTTTATCGTCGGTATTCCACTATCCGTGAGCGCGCAGCTTTCCAAAAGCGTCGGCCTGCTCAAAGGCGAAGTCGTTTCGCCTTCCGGCACACCGATCCCGAACGTCACGATCGCCATTTTCAAGGGAACCGATAAGGTCACGACGACCAAATCGAATTCCGAGGGAAAGGTCACGTCCGTCCTTCAACCGAATGCGACCTACCGCATCGTTTCCGCGTCCAGCGAATATTTTTATCACGAGGATACGGTGACGGTTCCCGCGCTGAGTTCCTACCAGGAGTTTCCGGTCCATATCGTCCTGACCCCGCTCACGAACGGGCAACCGTTCGATCTTACGCAGCCCGTCTTCCTGCCGCACGAGCGGGACATCGACCGCGCGGCCCTTGCGGAACTCGACCGGATCGCCGAAGAGATGAAGCACAATCCGAAGCTTTCGGTGAGCATCACGGTCTATCCCGACGCGCCGGTCCGGACGAAAAAGGACGCCGCCCAAAAAGCGCTCGCTTCGTCTCGGGAAACGGCGATCCGTTCCTATTTCATGGGCAAAGGCATTCCTTCTTCGCGGTTCGATGTCACGAGCGTCACGACGAGCATCCCACCGGGCCGCTTCCCGAATCCCGCCGCGGCGGCCGCGCCAAAAAAGAAAGGCAAAAAATCGAAGACCCCGCCCGAGCCGGCCCTCTTTCCGCAATACGTCGAGATCGTCGCGCACGTCGCGCCGTGATCCGGGAACTTTAGGAGCGCGCCCGGCGTAGAAGGCACCTTGCGCCTCCCTTCGACTCGCGATATCATAGCGGATAAGAGCTGGCTCCGCTCGTCCCAAGACGGCCGGTACCTCCTTATGCGTGGCGTCTGCTTCGGCCCTTCGGCGAAACTGCCGCCGCACCTTCCCTTTCGCACCGCCGAGGACTGGGCCCGCTACGAGACCTACGTCGATCTCCTCTTTGCCTGTGGGTTCCGGGTGCTGCGGCTGCCATTCTTCTGGTCCGCGTTCGAGCCGCGCTGCAATCCCGACCGACCCGAATACAACGAGCAATACCTTCGCGATTTTTTCGATTACGTCCGGCGGTTTTCCGACAAAGGGTTTTTGCTCCTCATCGATATTCATCAGGACCTCCTCGGCAAGGCCTTTGGCGGTAACGGCATGCCGGAGTGGGTCCACGCCGAGGGGACGCGTTCGCACAGTTTTTTAAAGAACACGCCGCTCTGGGGCGCCAACTACGAGTTCAATCGCGATCTTCGAAAAACATTCACCGATTTCTGGAATAACGACCTCACCAACCGTACCACGACGCCCCCGCTCGAGCATTTTAAAGTACGCGACCGCTTCCTCGACATGGTCGGGCGCGTGGCCGAAGAAGCCGCGCTTCACGAGCGCGTCCTCGGTATCGAGATTTTCAACGAACCGCATCCGGCCCGTATCAACGACCGCCGTTTCGAGGAAGAGATCCTTCCCGGGTTTTATTCCGAAGCGATTGCCCGCATTCGCAGGCATTCGAGCGCCCTCTTCGCCTTCGTCTCTCCGCAGAGCGACTGGAACGTAAATTTGCGCGAGAATAAGAACTACGAATCGTACCTGGCGCTCGACCCCGCGACGGGACCCACCGATGCGGGCCGAGTCGCGTTCGCCTATCATTACTACGATTCGCTGCTCACGGCCATGGGCGGGCTCCTCTTTCACGACGCCAAGCGCGAAGAGTATCTCGCGGCCCAGACCCTGGGAACGAAACGCGCGCGCGAAAAAGGGATGGTCCCCTTCCTCACCGAATTTGGCACGCGCCAAAGCTGGCCGCGCACCATCGTCCGGCGTCACATGGACTGGCAGTTCGAAGCCGTCGAATACGCGCTCGTCCACTCGACCTACTGGAACGTCAATCTCTACAACACGCAGGAACTTCGCGACGGCTTTATGCGCGAGGACTTTTCGCTCATTGGGTTCGATCACCGGCTCCGCAATCTCGATATCGCCGTCCGACCGTACGTCCTCGCGGCGAGCGCGAAACCGGTCCATATGCATTTTAACGCGCGCACGAAAGAGTTCGAGTTAGTGCTGCGCGGGAACCCCGTTCCCAGCCCGACGACACTCTACCTTCCGCACCTCCGCGAGCACTCGATGCAGCCCGTGCATTACGAGCGGGGCTTCGAGATCGACTACAACGGCTCGCTCGATTATCGCGCGGAAGGAAATGACGTCGAACTCACGCTCGATCCGAGCGTGGACGTCCATGAAATACGGATCACTCCCCGTTCCTGAGCTTTGCGGCATTCGATTCCGAGAGCGTCACGACGGAACGAACGTTCAGCAGGTCGGTAAAGGGCGTCGCGGTCGAGACCGTTACTTTTGCCGGGATCTTCATGGCGAGCGTCCGTTTGACGACGCGCCCCGAAAACAGATCGAGGAACGTCGTGTCCGTGCCGGAGATCGGTCCCGAGGTCGAGGTCGTAACATTCGTGACGGAGTTCGTTTGCGTTCCCTGGAACGATCCCGTATCGGTTGCGACGATAACGGCAAGGTAGGTCGTATCGATCAGGCGCGCAAGGCTATAGGTGCGGGAGACATCGTAAATATATTCGCCCGTCGTCGTGCCGATATTGACGGTATCGTGCACAAAAACCGTATCGACGCTGTGCTCGGACCAGGTGTTCCCATAGGTCACCGGCTGAACGGGCAGCGGGATCAGCATGCGCGGCGGTTCGAAAAAATAGGCGTTCGTCTGCGCTTCCGCATTCAGGAGTTTCAGCGAATCGACGATCTCTTTATGCAGTTCGTCGCCTTTCATATTGTACGTCAGCCGCGTAATACGGTTGACGGCGAGGTTCTCTTCCAGCCAGAGCGAATCGCCGGCAAGCGTATGGCCGCCGACATCGAACTTGGTGAACGATTCTTCGAAGGTCCAGAGCCCTTTTTTATAATCGATCGAAAGATTGTGGAATGCGAGCTCGGCTTCGCTCGCAAGATCGCCCGAAAGTTCGTCGCGGTCCGTGCGGACCGATTGGTCGATGCGCGTATGCACATCGTAAACAAGCGTTCCCGCCTGCGGTTTGTAGCGGAGCGTAAGGATGTCCGGCTTGATCTCGGGCGTGTGCGGCGCCGGAGGTTCCTCTTTTACCGGCGCGGGTTTATGGCGGCGCTGCGCCGCACACGGCTTCACGCCGATTCCGTTCACGGCCACGAAAGCGACCGTGACGAAGATCACCGTTCGGCACACGTTCTGAAAGAGCATGTTATCGGGAAACGAGCGCAACCCGGGCTTCACCGAGCGTCCGGCCCGATGCGCTCCGAAGTTCCGCAATATACGCGCCGGGTTCCAGAGCACCGCGATCGATCGTGTACTGCCCGGCTCCGCTCTCGCGGACGGGCAGGGTAAATTCCTTCCCACTCGAAACTTCGATCATGCGGCATGCGGAAGCCGGTTCCGTGCCGGCGGTCTCGATGCGGAAGGAAGTTCCGGCGACCGGATTGGGGTAGATGAAAAGCGGCGGAACGGTGGATGCCGAGGCCCTCGTGACCGAGGACGGCACCGCCTGGAGCCCGCCGATGTCCACCGCATAGAGCGAGCGCCCGTGCGTCGAGGCAATGAGCATGTTCTTGTAGATCTTGAGATCGCTCACGATCACGTGCGGCATTCCGGTGCCGAGCGCGAACCACTGCGCCCCGCCGTTCGTCGTCGCATAGACGCCCACATCGGTCCCGACAATGAGCGCCTGGTCCTTGAGGGCCGAGTCGCCATGTTCGGCGAGCGTATCGATCGCGAGCGCGCTCGCCGCGGCCGCAGGTAAGTTCCCGGAAATATTCACCCACTTCTTCCCGCCGTTGGTCGTCTTCAGCACGTGCGCCGCGCCGGACGTGCTCATGGTCGCGCAGAACGCCGTCATCGAATCGCTCCGGTCTGGAACGACCTGCGAGATCGTCGCCACCGGAAGCCCTGCTCCGTGCGCGCCGATCCAGTGCGGCGGCGTGGTATCGCTCGTCGTGGGGTCCACCGTCGTCCGCCAGAGCACGCCGCTCGTCCCATAGCCTCCGGCCCAGAGCATCGGACGCCCGTTCGCATCGCGGGGACCCAGCGCCACGGTCTCGATATCGCCGTAATACCACTGGGAATCTTTCGTTACGTTCCCCTCGATGGGCGGCGACCACGTCCGCCAGGTGATGTTCTCCAGATCGTTCCAATCGAGCGTTGCGCGATAGACGTGGCAGCGGCCGGTATAAAGTTCCGCGGGGTCTTGCTCGTCCAGCGCGATGGGCGCGTTCCAGGCCACGGCTTCCTCGGTATCCGTAAGCGCGTGCGGGCCATAGAGCAGGCGGTAGGTGAGCGTGTGCCAGCGCGGCCGCGAGTCGTGCGTCGAGTCCTTCATTGCGAGCGGAAGCGGAAGGAGCGAGTCCAGCGTGTTCCGTGCGAAGATCACCCCATACTGCAGCGAGGTAATGAGCTTGTTCGTGTCCGTAGGATGCGAGACGGCCGCTTCGCCATCGCCATGGTTGATCCACGCGAAGGACGTGTCGAGAAGATTCCCGACCGTGCCGTTGTCCTGCGTGCCGCCAAAGACTTTGAGGTCGCTCGCCGAGATCGTGGCCGGCGTATGCGCCATGCCGGCACGCCACGGTTCCACCGAATAGAACATCGTGATCGGCAGGCCGGTCATTTGCTTCCAGGTCGCCCCAAAATCGTAGGTCGAAAAGAGGCCGCCATCGGAAACGACGAGCAGGTCGCTGCCGGCGAAGGCCAGCCCGTGCTGGTCCGAATGCTGCTCGCGATTCCCCTTCACATAATACTCGCTGTACGAATCGGTGATGTCCTTCCACGTGGCCCCCAGGTCGGTGGAACGAAATACATCGATGCCCCCGAGATAAATATCGGGATCGATCGCCGGTCCGACCGGCGCGGCCGTAAGATAAAAATTATATCCGCCCTGCGCGTTCGTGATGTTGGCGCTGTCTTTTCCCTGCACGCCGCCCATCGGAATTTTTATCGTCGAGTCGAGGATTTTTGTCCAGGTCACACCCTGATCGGCGGAGCGATAGAGGCCTTCAAAATTTTCGTCGAGCAGGTCGTGGGTTACCACATTGGTATCGGTACGAATATATCCTGCGAAAAGGTAATCGCGGGCCGGAGGCAGCCCTCCCGTCATCGTCCAGAGCAGCGCGCCGCGGCCAAGAACGTTTTCTTTTTCGCCATTGGGCAAGCCGCTCGAAGCCATGGTATCGATCCGCTGCCAGGTATGGCCGGTATCGGTGCTACGATAAATTCCCGTATGCGGTCCCGAGGGCCCGCCGGGATTGAAATTCGGGCCGATGGTAATCGAGTGGTCCACCGCGAAGGCGACGATCTGCGCCGCGTTCAGTGGATTCATCGCCAGGTCGATAAAGCCGACACAATCGCTTGCGCTCGGTTTAACAAAAAGAGATCGGGTCCATGTCGCGCCGCCGTCCGTCGAGCGGAAGATGCCTTTGTTCGTATCGGTAAGGGAGTTCGGCCCGGGAACGGCGATGAAAAGCTGTTTATCGTTTCGTGGATCGATCGCGACCTTCGCGATATATTGCGCCGCGGCAAAGCCAATATAGTTCCAGGTGCCGCCGCCGTCGGTCGATTTCCAGAGTCCGTCTCCGGGATAGGAGTCGGAGCTGCCGTTGCACTCGCCGAGACCGATATAGATCGTCTGTGGCTGGGCGGGATCGATCGTGATACAGCCGATCGAAAGCGAGCCGAACGTATCGGTCGTGCAGTGCCAGCTCGCGCCGTGGTCCGTCGTTTTCCAGAGTCCTCCGGCCGCCGCCCCGATATAAAACGTGTTTGTATCGGTGGGATCGGTCGCGATGGCGCTTACGCGGCCGTCGATGGAATAGGGACCGATCGGCTCCCACACAAAACTCGATAGCGTGCCTTCTTTCCCGATCCGTTCTGAAAGCACGGGCATCCGTGCGGCCTGGGCGAGCGCGTTCGGGTAATAGGCGGGGTCGATCGTCTCCCCCGGCCAGGCCCGCCGGCGCGAGAACCAATCGCTCCGCTCCTCGCCGTCATGCCCGGGCGGCGGAGCATGCTCCCTGATGCTCGTTTGGATACGGGCCGGCTTCGATTCCAGCGTCCGCGTTTTGGAGTGGTTTCGCGGCCGTGCGCGATGATGGCTCCTGCGATGATGAACGCGGGAATGAGCCGTTTTTTGTGAATGCGCCCTTTCTTGTGAATGCGCCCTTTCTTGTGAATGCGCCCTTTCTTGTGAATGCGCCCTTTCTTGTGAATGCGCCCTTTCTTGTGAATGTGCCGTTTTTTGCAAATGCGCCTTTTTTGGAGCGGCCGCTTCGGTCTGCGAAAATGCGGGGGCGACCGCAAAAGTAAGCCCGAAAGCCATGACGAGCATGCACAAGAGCCAGCGAAAGGAGACGGTCCGGAAGCGTGTTATCATATGCAGAGCATAAAAAGAACTGGAAAATAAGGGACAAAGTTTGCAGGCATCTTTGCCCCGCGGCTACCGAACGCCCGCACCGCTTCCGCCGTTAATGAGTCTATGCGCCTCGTTCTTCTCGTTTTCGCCGCGCTTGTTTGTGGAGCGATGTCCGGGTTCGCCCAGAGCGGCTTTTTGGAACTACCGCTCACGATCAATATTCCGGACCAGAGCGAGATCCTTCCCGTCATCTCCGCCGACAACAAAACGCTCTATTTCGGACGCACGCGGATGGGGATCGACTCCGGGCTCGTCTTCGATATCTGGCGGACCCATATCGCCGGGGACTCGAGCTATTCGGCGCCGGAATTCGTCGGCGGGAACCTATCGAGTTCCTACGGCATCCTCGTCACCTCTGTTTCGCCGGACAACAACACGCTCTATCTTGCCGGCAAGCTGCACCGCGATTCCCCGCCCGACGAACGGCTCTACGTCGCCCATAAGCTGGCTTCGGGATGGTCGATCCCGGAACCGATAAAAATTCCCGACCTCCAGCCGCGGGCGCTCTATACCGATTACAGCTTCGGCCCCGACCAGCGGACGCTCGTCATGGCCGTCGATCGCGATTCGACCCTCGGCGACCGCGATCTCTACGTCAGTTTTTTCGATAGCCGCTCCGGGAACTGGACGCCGCCCCTCTGGCTCGGACCCGACATCAATAGCAATGCGGCGGAGATGACGCCCTTCCTCGCGAGCGATAACAAGACGCTCTATTTTTCCAGCGAGCGCCCGGGCGGTATCGGTTCGCTCGACGTCTATCGTTCCGTTCGGCAGGACGACACCTGGAAACACTGGTCGAAACCGGAGGACCTCGGACCCGGCGTCAACCGGCCGGGCCGCACCTCCTATTACACCGAAGACGCGAGCGGGAACTATGCATATTTCTCCTGGCGGCCTTCCGAGCATGAGGCGAGCGCGATCTACCGTATTAAAGTCAAACATACGCACGCCATCGCGCTGGTCCACGGCACGGTGACCGACGCCAACGGCAAACCGCTCTCCGCGAAGATCGAATATGGGTCGCTGAACGATACCGCTTCCTCCGGCAGTGCGCGTTCCGATCCGACGACCGGCGAATACCAGTTGACGCTGCCGGCCGGGGTCGCCTATGCGATCCGTGCCGAGCGCGATGGCTATTTCCCGGCGAGCGATCATCTCGACCTTACGGCCCTGAAGAATTTCGAACCGTTCGAGCTCGACCTTCGCCTGAACCGCATCGAGACCGGCGCGCGGGTGGAACTAAAAAATGTCTTTTTCGAGACCGACCGGGCAGAACTCCTGCCCGCCTCCTTCCCCGAACTCGACCGGGTGGTCGGGCTCCTCGCCGAACATCCCGAATTCAAACTCGAGATCGCGGGACATACCGATAGCACCGGAAGCGAAGCGCACAATCTCGCCCTTTCAAAGGCCCGCGCCGAAGCCGTGGCACAATACCTCATACAAAAAGGTACCGCGAGCGCGCGCCTGACCGCCGTGGGCTACGGTTCCACCAAACCCGTCGCAACGAACGCGACCGAAGCCGGCCGCGCCCAAAACCGAAGAGTCGAGTTTATCGTCGTCGCCAAGTGAGGCTCATTGCCTGACGTCGGAATGACGCCTGAAACGTGTGAACTTTAGTCCGCCGCCCTGGCAGATCGCTTCCATCCACACGAAAACCACTTTTGTCATCCCCGCGGAGGCGGGGATCCAGTGGTCCAATGATAGGTACGGAAAGATTTCAGATACCGCCTGGATTCCCGTTCCCGGTCGGGTCGAGGACAGGCTACTCGCGACATATTATGCTGAGGGTGCATTCTAAACACAACCTTTCCTGTCATCCCCGCGGAGGCGGGGATCCAGTGGTCCAATGATGGGTACGGAGAAATTTCAGATCTCGCCTGGATTCCCGTTCCCAATCGGGTCGAGGACAGGCTACTCGCGACATATTATGC
>Ga0070741_10010164_pt1 | contig 17915 bp, 18 predicted proteins | sample Coa_R1_4_FD_66440 | JGI IMG/M metagenome (GOLD analysis project Ga0070741, IMG submission 66440) | Surface soil microbial communities from Centralia Pennsylvania, which are recovering from an underground coalmine fire - Coalmine... | ecosystem: Environmental > Terrestrial > Soil > Unclassified ...
CGCAACCAGCTTGAAAGCGAGCGCAATTCCATAGTTTCATTCATTGAGCAAATCGTGAAGGAGAAAGAGCAAGTCTTCATGGAGGCGTTCCAGAAGGTGGATGCAGACATCCGCCACACATTTGAAAAGATGACAGGTGGCGCCGCGTGGCTCGAGATAGAGAACCCTACTGACCTCTTCTCTAGCGGCGTGATGCTACTGGTAAAGTTCCCAAACAAGAATGTGCCACGCGAGTCAACCGCCCTGTCTGGCGGAGAAAAGACCATCGCCGCGACGGTGTTCCTACTTGCCCTCCAGTCGCTCAAGCCGTCTCCATTCTACTTGATGGATGAAGTCGATGCCCACCTTGATGCGCAAAACACCGAGCGGCTATCAAAGGTGCTGCTGGAGCGCTCAAACGACAACCAGATAATCATGGTCACTCTGAAGGACTCGACGGTGGCTAAGGCCGCGCTCATTTATGGAGTCTATCCAAAGGAAGGGGCTTCGCAAGTGGTAAAGTACAAGAACCCTGCGCAGGTCCCGCTTGCCCAGATAGGCACAAGCGAAAACAAGGCGTAAATACGGTAGGCGGCTATCATCCACGTTGGCAACCAGCCGCGGCCTTAAGCAGCCAAAAAGGCTGCTGACCCTGTCCCTTGCAATCACTGCCGCAATAGCAGCCATCGAAGTTGTTGGTGGCATATTAAGCGGCAGCATCTCGCTTGTAAGCGACGCCGTCCACGTCTTTACGGACGTTATGGCGATAGGACTGAGCCTCTTTGCAATAATATTGGCAGGGAGGAGCCATTCGGGCGTCATGACTTTTGGCTACCATAGGGCAGAGGTGCTTGCAGCTCTTGCAAATGGTGTGACCCTTGTCGCAATCTCGGCATGGGTACTGTACGAAGCATTTCTGAGAGTCATGTCGCCCCGGACGATTGACGCGCCCTTGATGCTGGCCGTGGCCGGCGCCGGCCTGGCTGGCAACCTGGCAGTGATGTTCCTGCTCAAGAGCCACGCACATGGAAGCATTAACATCCAGAGCGCCTTTGTGCATGTAATCTATGACACAGTGTCGTCCGTGGCTGTCATAATCACGGGGCTTATTGCCTATTACACCAGCATAACCATAGTGGACCCTCTAGTGGCGTTTTTGATAGCGGGCCTGATAGCAAGGAGCGCCTACACTATAGTGAGAAGCAGCACCCACATCCTGCTTGAAGGGGCCCCGAGGGAGCTTGACATCCCTGAGATCACGGGCGCGCTAAAGCAGCTGGATGGGATAGTCGACGTCCACGACCTGCACGTCTGGACGATATCGACAGGCATGAACGCACTGAGCGGCCACGTGGTTGTGCGCGACCAGATGCTGAGCCAGTCAAGCAGGATTTTGCAGGACATAAACGGGATGCTGGCAGAGCGCTTTAACATAACTCATACCACGATACAACTAGAGAACGAGCGCGAAATATCATTCAAGCGCACTATAAAATGATCTTCGATAAAGATGATCATCCAGCAGGATGATTGTCGACGATTATAGCTCGTCTATGTGGAATTTTGACATACAGCCGGTGCATTCATAGATCTCGTCGCCTACTGGGCCGGATACATTGAACTTGACGATGGTGGTACACTTGGGACAACGACCATCCACCCTGCGGGTGCTCCTTGCCGGCCTTGCCAGCGTTTTTCTTCTTCTGCTACCCATTACGCAGCAATTGATCCGTTACCGTTTTATAAATCAAAGTCAGCAGTTTTGTTAGTTTTATATTGCATTGCCTCCTAGGGCAGATCGTGCTTTTGCCAGAGCATTGCTCAATCAAAGTAGAAGGAAGAGAGTGCCAGCTTGCGCCTTCCTTTGTCGTTTCAGTGTCATCGCACGAAGGTGAGTACATGCTGGCTGTGGTATGCGATGACCACCGTAGCGCGCTTGAAGAGCGATTAGTAGCGATGCAAAAGGCAAACAGGATACCGCAGGGCAGGATAAACTTCCAGCCAGTCAAGATGGTGACTACCGACTGCGTCACCGGCATGAACGACGACTATGTCGACCTAGAGCTAAAGCGCGGGATCGATTCCGACAGGAAACTCGCCTAGGACTTGTCATCGCCATTTTCCACTGCCCACGGGAACCACCTTCCGATCACCTTGGCCCAGTCTATTTTGAGCGAAAGGTAAACCAAGACGACTAGGACCGCGATGCTCGCTACTGCTGCTATTATGAGCGACATGCTGCTTGTCGACTCGCTCAGCAGCCTCTCGACAAACGGCCTCCCAAGGTACACTGAGCCCCACACTATCACTTCGTTCATCAGGAACTTGCCGGCGAATGTTGCAGCGGCAAACTTCCAGGGGTTGTATTTTGCAAGCCCAAGCGGGATGTAGACAAGGTCGTCAGGTATCGGCGTGAGCGCGGCGGCAAACGCGCCAGGCCACCCGTACCTGCTCACCAGCTTTTGCAGCGGCAGCATCCTTTTTTTCGTCTTGTCGCTCAGGATCTTGCGGCCGTAGTAGCTTACAAGGAAGATTATCGTCTTTGCTGCCACCGTCCCCACCGCGCTTACAAGTGCTATCATGTGCGGGTCGAATTTTGGGTTGAACGACGCAGTCACAAGAATAGGAAAGTACGGGATCGGGACAAACACGATGATGCTCCCGACAAAGCTGATTATCAGGATGCCCAGGTACCCGAGCTCCGGGTCAAATGGAAACAGGTCACCGATGTCTACCAATTACTAGCTCAATAAGCCCTGGCAAACATCGCTGCCTTCTTTGATTGCTGTCCGCAGTAGATGCATTTGTCAGGCATCTCTTTTTGCTCAAAAGGTATCACCCTGATATCCGCCCCTGTCTCTTCTTTTATCTTGACCTCGCACTCTTGGCGCCCGCACCACCCGGCAAGCGCAAACCCGCCCTTGCCCTCAATTGTAGACTTGAACTCTGAATAATCTGCTGGCTTTGAAATATTCTCCTGCAACAGCTGCGTTGCCTTTGCAAGCAGGCTGCTCTGGATTTGCTCAAGGAGAATATTCGCGGTTTCAACCAATTTGTTCCTGCCACTTTTTGATTTTTCCTTGGTGTCGCGCCGGACAAACTCTAGCTGCCCTTCCGCGATGTCCCGCGGCCCGATGTTTATGCGGAGCGGCACACCCTTCATCTCCCACTCGTTGAACTTCCAGCCTGACGTGTATTCGTCACGGCCGTCCATGTAGGCGCGGATGCCGGCCCGCTTCAGCTCGGCTTCGATTCCGCTTGCGTGGTCCTTGACCTCTTGTGCGTCCTTGTCCTTGAATATCGGAACTATCACCACCTGGATTGGCGCGACTTTTGGCGGCAGGACCAGCCCCTTGTCGTCGCCATGAACCATGATCAGCGCGCCTATCAGACGCCACGAAACTCCCCATGATGTCTGCCAGGCAAAGTGCTCTTTCGTGTCCTTGCCAAGGTACTTTATTTCAAACGGCTTTGAAAAATTCTGTCCTAAATGATGTGATGTCCCCATCTGGAGCGCCTTGCCTTCCACTGGCATCATGCCTTCAAGAGTCGTGGTGTATTTCGCGCCGACAAATTTCTCCCTGTCGCTCTTGAAGCCTGTCACCGCTGGCACCGCGATCTGGTTTTCAATCAGGTCTTTGTAGATACCAAGTATGGTCATGACTTCCTGCTCTGCCTCCTGCTCGGTGGCGTGCACGGTGTGGCCTTCCTGCCAGAGGAATTCAGAAGTCCTTATGAAAGGCTTGGTAGCCTTTATCTCTGCGCGTAAAGCAGTATTCCAAAAGTTGATCTTGAGCGGCAGGTCGCGATAGCTAGTTATCCATTTTGCAAACATCGAGTATGCAAGTGTTTCCGAGGTCGGCCTAAGTGCAAGCTTTTCGCCAATATCATTGGTGCCTGCCTTTGTCACCCAGAACACTTCTGGGGTAAAGCCGGCGAAATGATCTTCCTCCTTTGAAAGAAGGCTTTCCGGTATCAGCACGGGCAGAAAGCCGTTCTGATGACCTGTCTCCTTGAATTGTCTGTCAAGGATGTCGCGTATCGACTCCCATATCGCGTAGCCGTAGGGACGCAGGACGATAAAGCCCTTGACTGGCGCATAGTCTGCAAGGCCTGCCTTGAGGACTGCCTGCGTGTACCATTCGCTAAAGTCCTCACTCTTTTTGACAGTTATTCCAGCTGCTTCCCTTGGTTGTGAACTCACGCTTGACAATGGCAAAACGAGTAGGATTTATGAAGCTTGTTGTACCATCAGCACCGTGTGGTCTTTTCCAAAGATCGCCCTTTTTTGCCCGTCTGACAGCTTCTCAAAATCCTTCTTGTGATAGGTGCTGAATCCAGTCACCTTCATGCTGTCTGACAATGGCTGGTTGCGCCTTGCAATTTCAGCTATCTGATCGATCAGGTAAAATGCGCCCATGTCTGCCATTATGGAAATCCCGCTCTTTTTGGAGACAAGGGCATGCATCACCAGCCTGCTAAACAGCAGCGTGTTGTCCTGCTGGAAGCCAAGATACGTCGCGTACGAATCCATTATTGCAAGGTGGCCGCGAGTTTCCTGCATGCGGACATCAATCCTGCTCTGATCCAGTACTAGCCGGACCCTGTCAATCGTTTCATAGTATGGAAGCAGGACAACCAACTCGTTATTTTCGATCCTTTTCTTTGCAAAATGCGAATAGATTTTACGGAACGTGCCGAGATCGCCGTAGACTATAACGTAGCGCTCCTCTATGGAATTAAGCATCTGGAGAATTTCTGCAACAGTCCTTCCCCCACCGCGGGCAGCCAAAAGTAGCATGAGACGTGAATTCGTTCTATATAATGCCCATGACTTCATGTTTAAGAAGAATCTTCTGAAGCGTACATGCTAGAATTTTGTCACGCCAGCTTATAGCGGGTCGCCCTTGCAGTAGACCTTGCCCATGATCCTGCTGTGATAATTTGGGCAGACATAGCATTGTACAAACGCAGTTTCTGCATTCAGCACGGGGCAGTCAACAGCCTCCAGTTTCATGCGCTTGAGCATTTTAGGGCTCACTCCTTTCAGCTTTAGCTTACCCTTTTCGTCCATCATGCCGACACTCTGCAGCTCGGCTTTGGCCTTGTCTGTGAGCTTGATCGACTTTTCTACCTGCTTTATCTGAACCAGATGCTTGATGCCTTCTGGGAGAGCGTCACTCATCTAGCAACACAATACAGCGCAGATATATCACCTTTTGGGAATTATGCAAAGTCGGTGATCCGTGTTTGGCTCTTGAAGCCTTGCCAAAGTTTGCTCTTGCGTACAATCTCGTGCCTTGATACCGATAGGTTGGCGCAGGCAAATGACATCGCGCTGTCAAGCGTCTCAAATTTTTGCACAGGCTTTTTCAATGCTTCTCTGACGCCTTCCCTTATTTGCCACACCCCAAGTGGCATGACGTATTCGGGATGAATCTCACGCAGCACCAGCGCGGCGGCTTTTCGCCGCCTGTTTGCAAGGTGCTCGGCCACCGCCAGACGGGCAGCAAAATACGCGCCGGCAATGGTCGGGTAGTGGTCAAGCCCGCGCGCATCCTCGTAATCAGAGCCGGTGGCTATCTGGCCACTGTTGGTGAACCACGACTCGATCATCTCAAAATTCCATACGTCGTCAGGCACCAGGATGACAGAGTAATAGTTGGCAAGGTGCGAATACTGCGCCACTTCAAAGATGTCGATTGCCGGGTTTGTTTTATTTTCTTCTACAAGCCTGTTCGAAATAGTGTCGTCTGTCGCAGAGATGCTCCACCGGGTAGGCACGAGCTTGCGACTCTTTTTCTGCCCCAGCATTCCAACGCTGAGCACCTTGTGTATGCTACTCACGTCCACGCCTTTTTGGTATAGCTCCACCATCGCGTCAGAGGCGCGGAGGTCTCCGTCATAGTAAGCTGACTCGATCCTCTGGTCTGCAGTTAGTGACGATGTCTTGAAGGTCTTGAGCGGAGCCGCCGGCCCAAATGGCGCGGCTTCCGTGTTGAGCGTGATCTCCCTATCAAGCTCGATATCTGCAAGCGGTTTTTTTTCAAACGTGGCTTCACTTTCTGCAGGTCGTTCCGACATCGCCAGCTCTTGCAGGTTCTCGATGTATCTGCCTAAAGTGTCATTTACTTTCATGGCAAACGTGCCCCGCACAAGCGAGAGCCGGTAGTTCGCGATTTCTTCAAGGCTCCTGCCTGCCCAGAGCTCCGGCCTGTCTAGTATTGCAGTGTCGCCATGCGAAGGCGGTATCATCGGCCCTATCCTCACTTTTGGATAGCCGTACCTGCCAACAAAAACCGCCGGCGGGCTGGAGCCGTCGATGCTGTCAAGCGCTAGCTTTGTAGAGTTTGCCTTGAGGAACTGTATCCAGTTCTGCTCCAGCCTCTTTTTTATGTCGCTTGGAGACGACATTCCAACTAAATTGAAGAGATCTAGAATTTAAGTCAAAGCTACTGATCGGCAACATTGACGCGCGTCAACATCGCTAGATTGTTCATAATTCTACAAACGCTGCACAGGGCAATAGTTTATAGCATTATCAGATCACCCATGATTTCGTTATTGAGGCATAGGGGAGATTGCTAAATGGATCCAGTTGACAAGGCCATCCTTGCTTCGCTGTACGCAAGCACGCTCGATCCTTCGGTTTCTGCCTATGACAGGATAAAGTCCCGGCTTCCAATAAGCCCGGAATTTTACAATACAAGGATATCCCAGCTTGCCAAGATGGGCCTTATCGAAAAGGGCGACCCATCAAAACTGACATTTATCGGGCGCGACGCGCTCAAGGTGGTGCTTGTAGGAGGGGTGTTTGACCTTATACACCCCGGCCACATCCACACACTCAAGGCCGCGAAAGAGCAGGGAGACGTACTGGTAGTAGTTGTAGCAAGGACGACCACCGCCCAAAAGATAAAGAAGGACAGAAAGATCTACCACGACGAAAGCCTGCGCAAAGAGCTTGTGTACTCACTCAGCTTCGTCGACCTTGTCCTTATCGGGCGCGAGGGTACACTCTACGATACCGTGGAATACGTCAAGCCAAACGTCATAGCCCTCGGCTACGATCAGGCGCACAGCGAAAAGGACGTTGCTGAAAACTGCAAAAAGCGCAACCTAAACGTGCACGTTATAAGGCTGTCTACTCCGATACCTGGCTCAAAGAGTTCCAAGATAAAAGAGGAGTTAGGCGACTCGATCTATGGCATCTGAAGCTGGACCTGTACCTTTACCCTGTCGCCGTTTTTGATGCCCGCTGCCTGCTTGATTGGCACCGGGGCGATCACTTCCAGCATGCTGTCGTCGTAGTGCGTGCGCTCAAGAACAAGTACTGCTGCATTATCGACTGCACCCCCGTTAATGATCGCGCGATAGCACTTTACCCAGCCGTAGGTGCGTGTGCCGTCGCTAAAGCCGTCAATGAATATCGACGGGTGCTTGCCAAGCTCGCGCCGGGCGTTCATGAATATTTGGTCGGTGAGCCGGATGTTGAGCGTGCCGGGGTACGGCTCGTAGCCCAGCTTGTCCTTGAATTGTTTGCGATAGCCGTCAAGCGACATGTAGTAGGCGCCCTCGCCCATGCCCGATACTACGCTTCCCTCAAAATCAATCGCAGCTGGGGCAGATTCCAGAGCGGTCCGGAGCGACGAAAAGAGGTTCTGGATCTCTGAATAGCCTTTGTCAGTTACTCTGACTGCAAATTTCTGCCCCCTCTTTACGCGTTCGATGTAACCGGAATTTTCAAGGTCGAGCAAGTGTTTTGAAGCGGCCTGCTGCGACCTGCTGATCCCTTTGCCAAGCTCTGTCGTGGTGACTTCGACAAAGTTATGGCGCGCCCCCTTTGAGAGCAGCTCCACTATGGTCAGGATGTGTTGGAGCTTGATGTTGTCAGCGGGCGGCATTATCCGTCTAGTTGTTTATCCCGATGTCGCCAAATGTCCTTACGCGGACATCTGCCGGCTTTTTCAGGTCTGTCGTCCTGTGCCCGATCACGTATTCGATGCCTGCCTTGTCAGCCGCGTCAACCAGTCTCTGGGTGACGATGCCGTCAAGCACGAGCAGTTTTCCGCCCTCTGCGCTATCAAGCCTCTTGATGACTTCAGATACAGGGACCTTCAGAAGCTGGTTCATAGCGCCGTCAAGCACTACTGCCTCAAGCGTCTCGTTTATCTGCGGGTAGACGTCCTTTATCGCTGTAAGTATCTCGGGGCTGTCTTCTGCCAGCACTTCCTTGGATGGCTGCGAAGGCTGTGGAGATTGCGGCTCTGGCGGCGGAGCTCGGTATTCTTCCCGTGGCTCCCTTTCCCTCCTCTGGTGCCTGCGATCGTGCTGCTGGTGCGGCGCATGCTGCTGTTGCTGTTGCGCAATGGGCGCGCCTTCTGCTATCGGGAGCGCTTCCTTTAGAATTTCAGATATCTCTAGCGGAGTGCACTCCTCAACTTCTTTCCCGGTCGGAGCCCTCAGAACCTTGTCTATTTTCACCACACCGTGCAATTCTTTGAGTATTAGGTCGCCGGCTCTGTCGCCGTCAAGAAAAGCCACAACGCGCTTGCCGTCTGTGAGCTTTGTCACCGTTTCGTCAATCCTTGCGCCCTCTATCGCAATTGCGTTGTCAAAGCCCGCGCGGAGCAGGTTGATTACGTCTGCACGCCCTTCAACAAGTATTATCCAATCAGAGTCGAAGACGCCGGTCCCGCAGGCGAGCTGCGCCTTGCCAAAGCTGGTCAGCTTGCCGGGCTTGCTTGCGTCATAGACGTCCTTGAGCATCTCTTCGCCTTCGCTTATCGTGCGGGTGGCCCAGTCCTGCACTATCTTTTTGGCGCGGTCGACGATGACCTTCTTCTTTATGGCGCGGATGTCATCGATCCCCATCAGGTTGAACTTTGCCTGGAAGGGGCCCACCTTGTCGATGCTCTCTATCGCGGCAGCAATGAGCGCTGCGGTAGAGATATCTGTGCTCATCGGTATCAGGGCGTCTCCCTTTGCCATGCTGCCCTTTGTGTCCACGTTTACCTCGATTCTTCCAACCTTTGATACTTTTTGCAGTTCGTTTAGATTCATTTCTGGCCCGAGAAGCCCTTCGGTCTGTCCAAAAATAGCACCGATAATGTCGGCCTTCTCGACCAAACCATCAACTTCAAATTTTAACTTAACATGATATTTTACGATACCTGTGCTAGGCAATTTTTTTCATAACCTCGTAGTTTGGTTGCTATATAACAGAATTTTCTTTGCTTGAATATAAGTGCTTTGTGAACTGTGAGAGAAAAAGGATCACGTGTAGAAATAGAGATCCTTGCGGCTTCCGGTTATCCCAGACAGGTGAGGGGCATAGATGACCAAGTCCTCAACATGCCTCACCTTGCCGTTTGTTATCTTGGCCAGCGCCTTTTTGTAGACCAGGTTGACTTTGTGCCTGCGCGACTGGAGCTGGGAGACAAGCCTGCTTGTGAGGTGCTTGCCGGTCCTGTCCATGTCAAGGAGCAGGATTATCTTTTTGCCCGCATCGTCATGGCAGTCGAGAAAGTCTGCTATCCCCTTGAAGTGATGGAAGACTGCGGGGTTGCCGGTGAACCCTATGCGCGAAAGTGCCTCTGCGTCGCGCCTGCCTTCAACGACAATCACAGAACCTTTTTCCGACTCTTCGTTAAGCATGCCGACAAAACTTCGCAGCCGCTCTATGGTCTGGTCGTCGATGCTGGATTGGTATCCCATCGGCCCAGCTGTTATCTAGCATTTGTGAGATTTAACACTTTTGCCTCATGAAATAAATACACTACCTGATCAACAGTGCCTATTGCCGCGCAAGATATTGGCAGTGCAAAACATCGAATTTGAAACTCTGGGTGCGCTTGAGCCGATGTTCAGATCAGACGGCTTTGAGATAGAGAACATCAATGCACAGAGCGATTCCGTACCTGCTAGTTCTAGAGGCTATGACGCAATAGTGATCCTTGGCGGCCCGATGGCAGTCTATGACGACCTGCCCTACCTGCAGCGTGAGCAGGACTTGATAAAAGACGCGATAAAGAACGACACGCCAGTTCTAGGCATATGCCTCGGCTCGCAATTGATAGCGCAGGCCGCCGGCGGGCGAGTGTACAAGGGCAAAAAGAAAGAGATTGGATTTGGCGGCGTGACCATTACGCCGGCCAGCAGTAACGACATTTTCAGGGGAGTTACTGACAAGACGATCAGGGTGTTCCAGTGGCACGGCGATACGTATGACCTGCCGTCCAACGCAAAGATGCTTGCCTACACCGACCTGTACCCGCAGGCATTCCGCATAGGCTCTGCTGTAGGTATCCAGTTTCACCTTGAAGTCGACAGGGGGATGATAGAGAGATGGGTTCAGGAATATAGTAAAGAAGTAAACGCGGAACAGATAAACCCCGCAAGTATACTGCCAAGCACAGGCGACATTGAAGAATTGTCAAAGAGGTGTAGGCAGTTCTACAACAACTTTACGCGAGTGCTGACATAGTTCTTTTATACCAGACGGCCAATGCGAGTAATTATCCAACTTGAGGTAACTATATAGGAAGCTGAAAGGGCTTTTTGTTAGATGAGCATGGCCAATGAGAAGGTCCAGAAAATCTTTAATGATGTTTTTACAAGCAAGGAAAAAGTAATCACAGAAGAGCTCGCTAAACAGGTTTTGACAGAGTATGGGGTGAAAGTGCCAAAGTACGCGCTTGCCAAGAGCGCCGACGAGGCAGGCAAGCAGGCACAGGAAATGGGCTACCCACTCGTAGCCAAGATCGTGTCGCCGCAGATTCTGCATAAGACTGACGTAAAGGGAGTCAAGGTCGGCATACAGAACGAGGCTGCTGCAAGAGAAGCGTTCAACGACATGCACGGCAGGCTGAGCAAGCAGCACAACGTGAAAGGCGTGCTCTTGGAAAAGATGGCGGCGCCGGGTGGAATAGAGCTTATCGTCGGCCTCCAGAACGACCCGCAATTCGGTCCAGTAATCATGGCAGGCATCGGCGGTATCTACACCGAGATATTCAAGGACGTCTCTTTCAGGGTCCTGCCGATAACAAAGGAAGACGCGATCAGCATGATCGAGGACCTGAAGGGCAACAAGATACTGAAGGGCTTTAGGGGCATGGCACCAGTTAATCTGGACATGCTTGCAACCGCGCTTGTCAACATCGGCAAGTTCGGGACAGAAATGGCCCCGTACTATGAAAGCATTGACTTTAACCCCGTAATATTCTACGAAAATGATTATGTCGCGGTGGACGCGAAAATCCTCCTGCGCGACAAGCCGGACTTGGAGATCGTTTCAAGGGCACAGCCAGATTCAGAGTACATGGACCTGTTCTTCAATGCCCAGTCCATCGCGCTCATTGGCGCCTCGCCAGAGGCCGGCAAGGTGGGCAATTCTGTCCTTGAGAGCATGGTAAAGCATGACTACAAGGGGAAGGTCTACCCAGTGAACGCAAAGGGCTACCCAGAGATCATGGGCATCAAGGCGTACAAGAGCCTAGACGAAATCCCGGATAAGGTCGACCTTGTTGTCGTGACAGTTGACCTGAAATTTGTCCCTGACCTGCTCAAGTCAGCTTCAAAGAAAGGCATCCACAACTTTGTCGTGATTTCCGGCGGAGGCAAAGAGCTTGGTGGCGAGCGCGCTGACATTGAAGCGCAGGTGAAAGAGCTGTCAAAGCAGCTCAGGATAAGGATAATCGGCCCAAACTGCATCGGCATGTTCAACGGCGAGAACCGCCTTGACTGCGCGTTCCAGGGCCATGCAAGGATGCTGCGCCCCAAGAAAGGCAACGTCGCGTTCCTTTCTCAGAGCGGGACAGTCGGAATCGCGTTCATGGAGAGCTCTGACACGTTTGGCATGAGCAAAATGATCTCGTACGGCAACAGGTCAGATGTTGACGAAGCTGACATGATATGGTACCTGTCAGAAGACCAGCAGACAAAGGTGGTGGGTCTGTACGTCGAAGGAATGGGCGACGGCAGGAAGTTCATGAACACTGCCAAGAGGGTCATCAAGGAGCGCAGCAAGCCAATAGTAGTTTTCAAGAACGGCAGGACTGCGAGAGGAGCCAAGCAGGCGGCTTCGCATACTGGATCGCTTGGCGGCTCGTACGGAGTGGTCAAGGGCGCGCTAGATCAGGCAGGCATCATTTCAGTAGACAGCTATGAAGAATTGACGGCATCGCTCAAGGCACTCACGTGGCAGCCAGTGCCAAGCGGCGGCAGAGTTGCAATGGTCACAAATGGTGCGGGTCCGATCATTGCAGCAATCGACCAGTTTGAGAGGCTCGGCCTTTCAGTGGCGGAGCTGAGCGACCAGACAAAGAAATCACTCAAGGAGCACTATCCGGCAACCTATGTAATCGGCAACCCCTGCGACATCACTGGCTCTGCAAACGCTGATGATTACAGGTTTGCAATACAGGCGTTCATGGACGACCCAAATGTCGACATCATCATGCCGTGGTTCGTCTTCCAAGATGATCCGCTTGAAGAAACCATAGTGGATGTCCTTGCGTCATTTCAGAAGCAAAAGAAAAAACCAATCCTCGTTGGCGCGATGGGCGGCCCGTTCACAAAGAACATCTCGCAGAGAATAGAGGACGCAAACGTCCCGGTGTATTTCTCTGTGATCGAGTGGGCAACTGCGGCCGGGGCGATGGCAAAGTGGGCAAGGGTAAGCGGCAAGACAAAGCAGTAAGCCTCCTCTCTCTTTTTTATTGATTTAAATTAGCTTTTACTGCTCATAGTGGTGTTGCAAAACCCCGCAGTGGAATCGCGCCGGGCTTTTGGATTTCTATTTATATCAGTGTCGATAGCGGTTGGCGCAGGCTCGGTCATAAGTGAGCTTGCATACATCAACCACCTTCCGCTTTACTATTACGCCATCATATGGATTGGCAGTTTTGGCGCAGTCTTTGGTGCCGGAGCAGCAAAGTTCCGCAAGGCCGCGCCAGCAATACGCGGCAGGATGAAGAGTAGCATAAAGTGGTCGACTGGCGACAAGGCAGTCAACGGCATATGCTGGGCCGGGCCGTTTGCAGCAATCGGGGCGTTCCCGGCGTTCTACCAGTACTTTATCCTGCTTGGCATCGGCCTTGGCAACCTCTCGACCTACCTTTTTCTCAGAAAATACAGTGGCGCTGACAACCGCGAACAGCTGGTCGTTGCCGCTATTTCGCTTATCGCAATCCCTGTCGCTGCAGTCATAGACAGCTCGCTCTTTGTAACCCATCAGGACATCGCAGTAATGGTATCCAGAATATTGATCGCAATCGCATACGCGGCAGGCGGCGCGTACGCATTTTCAAGAAAAGGAGCGGGCCCGGTGGGCTTCGATCCCACGACTTCCGGCTCTCTTCAATAGTGTTTAGAAGGCAGGCGCTCTATCCATGCTGAGCTACGAGCCCGCTGTCAGAAACTGCCAAGTAGACAGTTTGCATGGACAGCATGAAGGCGAGCCAGTCCTTTATAAAATGTTACCGGACAACCCGCTATCTTGACAGAACCTCACAAAATGTTTTAGTGCTGATTGAAAATTGTAGATAATTGGAAAAGCTACCAACATCGGCGCGCCGCTCTGGAAACCAGTCATGGCAGGCCAAAATGTCATCTATTTTGAATTATTGGGTTTCGTCTCAAATGCTCCGGTTTTAACAGCCAATCATCGACCGCGGTTAACCTTAATATGAAATTGCAGATGTAAAGGATGTCAAATATGCAATTTTGGTTGTAAAATTTACATGATTATTGCTAATTTAGTGCAAATCCTGTACCGAGAAACTATAATAGCCAGCCGGGGGATTTACACAGGTGTCATTAAAAAGTGAAGTTTGATGGCTGAAAACGATAAAGATTTGCAATTTGGGTTTTCCCAAGAACAGATGAACAAGATGTTCAACTTTTGGACCGATGTAATGAAGCTGCCGACCATCGGCCCCATGTACGCCTTTTCAAAGGACATTGGCGCGTACGCCAACGATTTCATTAACCTAGGCAAGATAATGGCAGAGCTAAAGGCAGACATGGACAGCTATTGGTCTCTTGTCAATGCAGCTTATATAAAGGCTGCAAAAGAAACTGCAGAGCGCGCCCCAAAGCAGCTCTTGTCAAAGGATGATTTTGAAAATTACAGGCGCGCCGCGATAGAGGCTTTTGAAGACTCGTTTACCGCACTGTTTGCGTCACCAGAATTTTCAACAGTGTACGGCAAATTGTTCAGCACGCAGCTGGACATGTCAAAGGCGATGCAGGGTATCGCTGAAAAGAACTTCAAGACGCTCAACCTCCCTACAAGGAGCGAGGTCGACGAGATCCTGAAGGACGTGGCCGAGCTGAAAAGAAGCGTCAGGGAACTGAGAAAGAACGCAGAGATGGCAAAGGATGACACAAGAAGCGCTACGACCTGACCAGCAAAAGCCTGCCAACGAGCAGGACAAGCCCTCTGCCCAGGCAGCAAAGCCTAATGCGGCAGATGAAATCCAGGATGCTTTTCGCAAGCTGGAAAAAACCAGATCGATTTTGCATTCCGCCGGCGACATCGAAGTGGGCCAAACGCCACACGAAGTGCTCGCAGAGACTAGAACATACAAACTATTGCATTACCAGCAGATGGTCAACAAGACCGCCAAGACTCCGATACTTGTTGTTTATGCTCTCATCAACAGATCCTATGTGCTTGACCTCCAGCAGGACAAGAGCTGGGTCAAGAGCCTCCTGAGCCAGGGCTTTGATGTCTACCTTATAGACTGGAAGACTCCAACAGTGGCGGACAAGTACGTTTCGTTTGACGATTATGTCAACTGCTATATCGACGACTGCGTCGACATTGTTCTGAAAAAGAACAAGGTCGACAAGTTGACGCTGCACGGCTACTGCATGGGGGCCTCGATGTCTGCAATGTATACAACCCTGCATCAAGAAAAAGTGAGGAACCTGGCGGTGATTGCTCCGGTGGTCGACACTGAAAAGGACACGACTGTCATCGGCAACTTGGCAAAGAATATGGACGTCAACAAGATGGTAGATGTTATCGGCAACCTGCCATGCGAGCAGCTGTACGCCTGCTATTCGGCGCTCAAGCCGTTCAAGCAGGGCGTGAATAAATATTTCAACTTGGTGCAAAACATCGACAACGAGCAGTTTGTAGGTAACTTTTTGCGAATAGAAAAGTGGCTGTATGACACGCCTCCCATAGCCGGCGAGACCTTCCGGCAATGGATCTCTGACATTTACCAAAAGAACATGCTAGTGAAAAACGAGCTGAAACTGGGCAACGACGTAATCGACCTCTCAAAAATCAAGGTCCCGCTGCTCAATATCGTAGCCGACGAGGACCACCTAGTATCACCCCAGTGCAGCGCGCCGCTTAACGACATGGTTTCGAGCACCGACAAGCGGCTGATGCGATTCCACACAGGGCATGTCGGGCTGATCGCAAGCCTATACTCGCAGAACAACGTCCTGCCAAAGGTCGGCCAGTGGCTCAAGGCGCGCTCGCAGTAGATAAGGATACTCTGGATTTTATTTATAATTCCAACCGTCTACAAGAAGTATGAGTAGCGAACTATGGTTTGCTTGCCCGAACTGCTTTCTTGCGTTTTATAGCGAAGGCGAATACAGGCACCACCACGAAATAGAGCATCCGACACGAAAATTCAAAAGCGCTGACCTGATCAAGCCGGCGAGCAGGTTCTGATGAATCTTCTATTCGTTGCTACCCTTTTTCATATAAGCGTAAAGCGGGCAATTAATGCAATCATATGAGCGGCAAGGAAGAGATAATTTCCGCGATGGAGCAGTTTGAAAAGCTCCAAGAAAAGTATCTACCCAAAGTAGACCGCAAGCTGGTAATCGACCTGTTTTTGCGCCTGCGCGAGGAGCCAGACGTTAAGCCGATGTACACCGTTGAAACTTTTGTAGATGAGGGAGGAGACCCTGAGGAGATCAGGAAGGAAGTGATGCGGATGACCGGGATGACCCCGCAGATGCACGACAGGGCAACCCACATCGTGGCGCAGCACAAGCTGGACTATGAATTGCTGAAGCAAATCCAGGACCATCCAAAGGTCAAAGAAGTGACAGGCACGTACATGGGGAGCATGGCATCGATAGGCGCGTCGCACGAGTCAACAACTCAAGCCAGCAGAAAGGAAAGCCAGAGCAGGAACTACTGATGCTGTGGCGCTAGCTGCCCTTATCTGGAGACATGGCATTTGGAAAAATGACCTTCAAGTGCAAGATTTGCGATACTGAACTGCCAGACAAGGAACACTTGGCACAAGCAAGTTCATCGCCACCATAAATCCAAGCCTGTGCCGTACGGCGATCCTTATTTTCCACAGCCGATATTTTCAGCAAATGTTGAAGGATTCTCTCCGCTCTATGATATTTTCGGAAATCAGATGATAGCAAAAAGAAAAAAAGCAAAAAATGATGCGCGGATTGGAAAGGCTGATTCTCCAGTACTGAAAGGGTACCAACTTTACCACAACTACTTTAGGGAACACGAAGGGCTAGGTGGAATGACACCGGCTGAAGCGGGGGAATAAAGATCGAAGGTCAAAACAAATGGGTGACTGTTATTCAAAACGCTGTCCAAGGACAGAGATAGGTTGAAAAGCAATAATTACTAAGAGACAATATGAGTGCAGGCTCGACATTAGGAGGTCTGTTACTGATATTCGGAATAATCATACTCTTCATGGGAGCGTGGATGGATACTCTGCTTTTCCTTCAAACCTTTTTTGGCATATCTTTAGACGGTACATCTGACACTCAAATGACCCTCGGATGGCAAGCATATACGTTTTGGGGCGGTATTACCTTATTGGGTTGGGCACTAGCGATGATTGGCAAAACTCTAAGGTCGATCTATGATAAGATTGACACGAATAATGTCCAAGAGCCTGTCAACAGTTTTCACTGATTAATGCATGACCCGACATTTGACACCTATTGCCATGACCCGTTAATTAGACAGAGCCCAAGAACATGGTTTAAATTGGCTGTTCTACTCCAATTAGGTCTGCCTAACGGTTTTGGCAAATGCAGAGAAGAATCAGGGTCGGAATAGACGTAGGCGGGACGTTCACAAAAGCTGTCGCCATTGACATGGTGCAGGGCAAGATAATCGGCAAGGTGACAGTCCCTACAACCCATTCTTCAAGCGAGGGCGTGTCAACCGGCATCGTCCAGGCATTAAAGTCGCTCATGCAAAAATATGACATCCAGAATTCTGAAATTGAGCTGATTTCACATAGTACTACACAGGCAGTCAATGCACTGCTCGAAGGCGACACTGCCAAGGTCGGGATAATTGGCATGGGAGTCGGGCTTGAAAAATCAAACGTGATGAAGCGCACAAATGTCAAGGACGTCGAGCTTGCGCCAAACAAGTTCCTGCACACCTGCTACAGATTTCTGGACACTTCAAAGTACCTTGACGACAGGCAAGTCGAAGAAGCAATAGCCGAGCTCAAGGCGGAAGGTGCCGAAGTCATCGTGATAAGCGAGGCGTATGGGGTGGATGACCCAAGTAACGAGCAGTTTGTGATGAGCAAATCAGACATTCCCTCCACTGCGGGACATGAGCTGACGGGCATATACGGTCTGGAGATAAGGACGCTCACTGCCGCGATAAACGCGGGAATCCTACCAAAGGCTACAGGCACTGCAAGGTTTGTAGAATCTGCCGTCAGAAACGAAAACATCGCAGCTCCGGTGCTGATAATGAAAGGCGATGGCGGAGTCACCGACATGAGCACTTTCAAGAGCAAGCCGATAATCACTGTACTGTCAGGGCCGGCGGCAAGCGTTGCAGGAGCCCTTTTGCATCTGCGCGTAATAGACGGGGTGTTTATCGAAGTGGGCGGCACTTCAACCAACGTCTGCGTGATAAAGGATGGCAGGCCAGAGGTGCGCTATGTCACGATAAT
>Ga0070741_10010165_pt1 | contig 17914 bp, 17 predicted proteins | sample Coa_R1_4_FD_66440 | JGI IMG/M metagenome (GOLD analysis project Ga0070741, IMG submission 66440) | Surface soil microbial communities from Centralia Pennsylvania, which are recovering from an underground coalmine fire - Coalmine... | ecosystem: Environmental > Terrestrial > Soil > Unclassified ...
GCATCGTCGAGCAGATCGCGCGCGGCCTGCAGGCCTTTCACCGGATGGAGATGCTGCACCAGGACCTGAGGCCGCAGAACATCCTGATCGACCAGACCGGGACGGTGAAGATCATCGACTTCGGCTCCGCGCGGGTCGCGGGCGTGAGCGAGCTCGCCGCGCCGCTCGAGCGCTCGGCCATCCTCGGCACGCTGCAATACACGGCGCCGGAATATTTCGCCGGCGCGGCGGGAAGCGAGCGCTCCGATCTCTACTCGCTGGGCGTCATCGCCTACCAGATGCTGACGGGGCGCCTGCCCTACGGCGCGGAAGCCGCGAAGGTGCGCTCGGCCGCCGGGCTGCGCAGGCTGCGCTACAGGACCTCGCTCGACGAGGAGCGCGACATTCCTGCTTGGGTGGACGCCGCGCTCGCCAAGGCCGTGCACCCGGACGCGCGGCAGCGCTACGAGTCGCTCTCGGAGTTCGTCTACGACCTGCGCCATCCGAACGCGGCGCTGCTGCGCAGCCCGCCGCTCATCGAGCGCAACCCGGCGCGCTTCTGGAAGGGCGTTTCAGCCGCCCTCGGCCTGGCGCTTTTCCTGCTCCTGCTGGCGCAGCTCGGCCTGAAAGGCTAGCGCGAGCGCCGCTTGTCGGGCAGCAGGCCGGAAACCTTCCTGCGCATCGCCGTCCAGCGCTCCGGCTCCTTCAGCACCCAGAGGGCCGCGGCCGCGAGCGTGGTGCCGAGCATGATCACGGCGGCGGTCTTCGGGTTCTCCCGCGCCTTGTCGTAGACGCTCGTCGCGCCGCTCTTCGCCGCGCCGCTGGCGCCGGACCAGCCCGCCAGAGCGCGGTCGTAGATCGCTCTCATATCCAGCATGGTCGTCTCCTCGCAAATTTCCTGAGGCAGCAAGTGCCGTGCCGAACCGGCACGGCCTTCCCGGCGGGCTGGAGACGCTGCGCTGAAGCGCTAGGCGCTCTTCGTCAGCATGGCGCCAAGCTGGGGCTCGTAGCGGCGCTTGGGCCGCGCCGGCGCCTGCGGGCGGCCTTGCGGCGCCGCATGCGCTGCCCCTTGCGAGCGCTGCTGGGGCCTGCCGTGCGAACGCTGCTGCGGCTTGCCCTGGCTGCGCTGCTGCGGCTTGCCGTGCGAGCGCTGTTGCGGCCTTCTTTCGAACTTCTCCTCGGCGTCGCGCGGCGCGCCCTGGCCGGGCTCGAAGCCGCTGATCGGCCGCTGCTCGATCTTGCGGTTCATGAGCCGCTCGATCGCGGCCAGCAGCGGACGCTCTTCGGCGCTCACCAGCGAGATCGCCTCGCCCTCGGTGCCGGCGCGGCCGGTGCGGCCGATGCGGTGCACGTAGTCCTCGGCGACGTGCGGCAGGTCGAAGTTGACGACGTGCGGCAGCGCCTCGATGTCCAGGCCGCGCGCGGCGATGTCGGTCGCCACGAGCACGCGCAGCTCGTTGTCCTTGAAGCGCTTCAGCGTCCGCGTGCGGGCGTTCTGCGCCTTGTTGCCGTGGATGGCGTCGGCCTCGATGCCGAAGCGATTGAGCTGCTGCGCGAGGCGGTTCGCGCCGTGCTTGGTGCGCACGAAGACGAGCACCTGGCGCCAGTCGTTGCGCTTGACGAGGTGCGCGAGCGCCTCGCGCTTGAGCGCCGCGGCAACCGGGTGCGCGACCTGCGACACGAGCTCGGCGGGCGTGTTGCGCCGCGCGACCTCGACGCTCGCCGGGTTCTTCATGAACGAGCCCGCGAGCTTGCGGATCTCGTCGGCGAAAGTGGCGGAGAAGAGCAGGTTCTGCCGGCTCGCCGGCAGCAGCGCGAGGATGCGGCGGATGTCGTGGATGAACCCCATGTCGAGCATGCGGTCCGCCTCGTCGAGCACGAGGATCTCGACCTGCCGCAGGTCGACCGTCTTCTGCTGCACGTGGTCGAGCAGCCGGCCCGGCGTGGCGATGAGGATGTCCACGCCGCGGCGCAGCTCGGCGATCTGCGGGTTGATGTTGACGCCGCCGAAGACGGTCGTGGCGCGGATCGGCAGGTGCTTGCCGTAGTTGCGCACGTCCTCATGCACCTGCGCCGCGAGCTCGCGCGTGGGCGTGATGATGAGCGCGCGCACGGGGTGGCGCGCCGGGGAATGGCTGGCATTGCCTTTCGTGGACAGCCTTTGCAGCAGCGGCAGCGCGAAGCCGGCGGTCTTGCCGGTTCCCGTCTGCGCCGCGCCGAGCAGGTCGCGCCCGGAAAGAACGACCGGGATGGCCTGCGCCTGGATGGGGGTGGGGGTGGTATAGCCTTGTTCCGCGACAGCGCGGAGCAGCTCGGCCGAAAGGCCGAGCGAAGCGAACGACGTACTGATGTGAATCTCCTAAGTGCTCTGCCCGGGAAGGAGTGCTCCTTCGACCGGTTCAGGCAGATGCTTTTTTGGCTTTGTTATTCGAGGCCCAGGATGGGCCGAGGTAACGACTGAGACGCTAACCGGAAATAGGCGTAACAGAAAGCTCGGAGCGCATTATACCTTAAAGTCGCGCTTCATGTGGGGGACAGCGTGAGGCGGCAGAACTACTCCGCAAAAGCCTATGCCGGTCCGTAGGCGTCTTTTGCTGCTCGCGCTGTCGCTCCTGGCGCTGCCCGCCTGGGCGCAGCAGTGCAAGGTGGCGGGCGACAAGGCGCGCTGGATCGCAGATTTTTGCAAGGCGGAGCTCGAGACGGACGACGCGGCGCAGGCGGCGCCGTGCATCGCCAAGGAGTCGCGCAAGCACTTCGCCAACGAGTGCGCCGCCAGGATCTACTACAAGCGGCAGCTCTGCCGGCTCGCGGTCGAGCGCAAGGCGCGCGCCGGCAGCCTGCAGAGCTGCGAGGCCGATGCGCGCTTCACCGGCGCGGTCGTGAGGAAAGGCGCCGCGGGCCGCTGACATGCCCGCCTATCCCTGGATCTGCCATGTGTGCGGCGGCGCTGCCGCGGGCGGGACCGAGGCCTGCGCGAAGTGCGGGGCGCCCGCGGTGCTGTCGCCGAACGAAGTCGAGGAGCGCAAGCGCCGCCGGGAAGGGCGCGCACCGGTCGACCGGCGCTGGAATCCGCGCCGCACGGGCCTCGTTTTCCTCGGCGCCTACCTCGGCGTGATCGCGCTTTGCCTCGTGTTCATCGCGCTGTCGAGCGGCGACATGGCGGGCCTGGTGCTGATCCTTCCTTCGCTGCCCTGGCCGATCGTCGGCGCGCTGCTCTACAAGGGGGACGGAGCAGGCATCGGAATGGCGGCGGGCCTGGTGCTGAACGGCTTCATCGCGTACTTTGCCGGGCGGCTTGCCGCGCGCTTGAGAAACCGCTGATCTCGTTCAGGGCGAGCGCGCCGAGCACGATCGCGCCGCCGAAGAGCGTTCCGCGGGCGGGCGTCTCGCCCGCGCCGAGCCAGGCCCAGACCGGGCCGAGCAGGACTTCGAGCAGCCCGAGGAGCGCGATTTCCGGCGCGAGCAGCACGCGGCTTGCGACGACCAGCATCACGCAAGGCAGTCCGAGCTGGAACACGCCGAGGAAGGCGAGCAGGGCGATGTCGCGCGGCGTCGCCTGCAGGGGCAGCGCGAGCGGCAGGGCGACGAGGCACGACAGCGCGCCGCCCAGCATCACTGCCGGGCGCAGGTCGACGCTCGCGGCCGCCGCGCGCAGCGTGACCAGGTTGATCGCCGAGGCGACGGGCACGAGCGCCGCGAGCGCCATCCCGGAATAGTCGCGCGCGCTGTGCGCGCCGAAGTCCGCCGCGAACATCCAGCCGATGCCGAGCGCGGCGGCGCCGACCGCGATCCAGGTGCGGGCCGGCAGCGGATCGCTCAGGAACGCGCGCGCGAGCAGCGCGGTGAGCAGCGGCGCGATGCTCATGACGACGAGCGTGTTCGCGGTGCTCGTCAGCGTGAGCGCGAGCATGAAAGCGGTGAACATGACGCCCCACATCGCGCCGGAGACGAGCAGCGGGCGGCTGGGCTTCACGGGAAGGCGCTGCGCGAGCAGCACCGCGGCGACGAACGCGAAGGCGCAGAGGCTGCGCCAGAACACGATCTCGAAGCCCGCCGCGCGCTCCACCTGGCGCGTCACGACGCCGGCGACGCTCCAGAGCACCGGCGCGGCGGCCATCAACGCAAGTGCGGTGGGACGCGTCAGCGCTCTGGGACGAGAGACCGTTCGAGGAGGAATTGCGAGAGCGCCTTGCACGTGTGGCTGCCGCCGCCTGCGTGGCCCGCCTTTTCCGGCGCGCCCTGGAACACGACGCGGCCCCCGGCGCCGCCGCCCTCGGGGCCGAGGTCGAGGATCCAGTCGGCTTCGGCGATGACGTCCAGGTTGTGCTCGATGACGACGACGCTGTTGCCGGCGTCGACCAGCCGGTGCAGCACCCGGATCAGCTTCTCGACGTCCGCCATGTGCAGGCCGACGGTCGGCTCGTCCAGCACGTACAGGGTCTTCACCGCGGAGCTCTTCGAGAGCTCGTAGACGAGCTTGATGCGCTGCGCTTCGCCGCCGGAGAGCGTCGGGCTCTGCTGCCCGAGGGTGAGATAGCCGAGCCCGACGTCCTGCAGCAGCCGCAGGCAGCGGTGGATGGAGGGGTGCGCGGCGAAGAACTCCACAGCCTCGTCCACGCTCATCGCGAGCACCTCGCCGGCCGTCTTGCCGCGCAGGCGCACGGTCAGCGTGTCGGGGTTGAAGCGCGCGCCGGCGCAGGCTTCGCAGGTGACCTTCACGTCCGGCAGGAACGACATCTCGATCTTCTTCACGCCCTGGCCCTCGCAGGCCTCGCAGCGCCCGCCCGAGGTGTTGAAGGAGAAGCGGCTTGCGCTCCAGCCGCGCACGCGCGCCTCGGCGGTGTCGGCGAAGAGCTTGCGGATGTTGTCCCAGAAGCCGACGTAGGTGGCGGGGCAGGAGCGCGGCGTCTTGCCGATCGGCGTCTGGTCCACTTCCAGCACGCGCTCGACCTGCTTCGCGCCCTTCACCGCCTTGCAGCCGACGCTGCGCTTCTCCGACAGCGAAGCGAAGAGCACGTCGCGCGCCAGGGTCGATTTCCCGGAGCCGGAGACGCCGGTGACGGCGACGAGGCGCTGCAGCGGAACGCGCACGTCGATGTTCTTCAGGTTGTGGAGCCGGGCACCCGCGATCTCGATGGAAGAATTCTTCGGGGAAACGGCTCTCCTGGGCTGCAGCGGATGCCTCAAGGGCTCCCGCAGGAAGCGGCCGGTCAGGGACTGCGGCTGCGCGAGCAGGTCGTCGGCGCTGCCCTGCGCGATGACCTCGCCGCCGAGCTTGCCCGCGCCCGGGCCGAGGTCGATCACGTGCTGCGCGCGGCGGATGGTGTCCTCGTCGTGCTCGACCACGACGAGCGAGTTGCCCTTCGCCTCGAGCTTCTCCAGCACGCCGAGCAGCACCTGGTTGTCGCGGTGGTGCAGACCGATGGTCGGCTCGTCGAGGATGTAGCAGACGCCGCGCAGGTTGCTTCCCAGCTGGGCGGCCAGGCGGATGCGCTGCGCTTCGCCGCCCGAGAGCGTGGGCGCGGAGCGATCCAGAGTGAGATAGCCGAGGCCGACCTCGCCGAGGAAGCCCAGGCGCGACTGCAGCTCGGGCACGAGGTCGCGCGAGATATCGGCCTCGCGGCCCTTCAGGGCCAGCCCTTCGAAGGTCCTCTTCAGGGCGTCGATGGGCAAGGCCGCGTAGTCGGCGATCGACTTGCCGTTCCACAGCACCGCCAGCGCCTCGCGGTTGAGGCGCTTTCCTTCGCATTGCGGGCAGGCGCGGTCCACCTCGAGCCATTCGATCCACGAGTCGAGAACGTTGTCCTCGGCGCCGGTGCGCGCGCGCTCGTCGCTCCACTCGACTTCCTCGATGTCGAGCCCGGTGCCGTAGCACGCCGGGCACCAGCCGTGCTTCGAGTTGTAGGAGAACAGGCGCGGGTCGAGCTCCGGGAAGCTGCGGCCGCACGAGCGGCAGGCGCGCTTGGTGGAGAACACCTGGAGCCTGTCCTTGCACAGGACGTGGACCACGCCTTTGCCGAGCTCGAGCGTCTTCAGCAGCAGCTCCCTCAGTTCTTCCTCATTCCTCGGAGAAACCCTCACTTCGCCGACCGGCAGCTCGATCGTGTGCTCCTTGAAGCGGTCCAGGCGCGGGAAAGGGCGCACCGGGACGAGCTTGCCGTCGACGCGCAGCCGCCAGTAGCCCTTCGCCGCCGCCCATTTCGCGAGGTCGGTGTACACGCCCTTGCGGTTCGTGACGAGCGGCGCGAGGAGCGTCACCGGCTGGTTGCGGAAGCCCTTCAACAGCCGCGAGAAGATCACTTCCGCGGTCTGCGGCTCGATCGGCACCTCGCAGTCCGGGCAGTACTGCGTGCCCAGCTTGACGAAGAGCAGGCGCAGGAAATGGTGCACCTCGGTCAGCGTGCCGACGGTGGACTTGCGCCCGCCGCGGCTGGTGCGCTGCTCGATCGCGACGGTCGGCGGGATGCCGAAGATCGCGTCCACGTCCGGGCGCGAGGCCGCCTGCACGAACTGGCGCGCGTAGGCGTTGAGCGATTCCAGGTAGCGCCGCTGCCCCTCGGCGAACAGGATGTCGAAGGCGAGCGTGGACTTGCCCGAGCCGGAGACGCCGGTGACGACCGTGAAGCGCCCGCGCGGGATCTCGACGTCGATGTTCTTCAGGTTGTGCTCGCGCGCCTTGTGGATGCGGATCGCGTTGCCCAGGTAGCGCCCGGCCGGCTCCCTCGCCTTGATCGGCTTCTTGAAGGCTTCCTCGTAGTCCCTCAGGGCTTTCCCGGTGAACGATTTTTCGCAGCCCATCACCTCCCTGGGCGTGCCCTGGCAGACCAGGTCCCCGCCCGCGTCGCCGCCCTCGGGGCCGAGGTCGAGGATCCAGTCGGCGGAGCGGATGACGTCGAGGTTGTGCTCGATGACGAGCAGCGAGTGGCCGGCGTCGAGGAGCTGGCGGAACGCACGCAGCAGCTTCGCGACGTCGTCGAAATGCAGGCCGGTGGTCGGCTCGTCGAAAAGAAACAGCTTCCCGGTCTCGTCGCGCGCCACGTCCGCCAGGTGCCCGGCGAGCTTCAGGCGCTGCGCCTCGCCGCCGGAGAGCGTCGGCACCGGCTGGCCGAGCCGCAGGTACTCGAGGCCGACGTCGACGAGGGGCTGCAGCCGGTCGAGCACCGCCTCGTCGTGGCGGAAGAAGCGGCTCGCCTCGAACACCGTCAGGTCGAGCACGTCGGCGATCGACTTGTCGCGCAGCTTCACCTCGAGCACCTCGGCGCGGTAGCGCCGGCCGTCGCAGTCCGGGCAGCGCAGGTACACGTCGGAGAGGAACTGCATCTCGACGTGCTCGAAGCCGTTGCCGCCGCAGGACGGGCAGCGCCCGTTGCCGGAGTTGAAGCTGAACGTGCCGGCGGTGTAGCCGCGCTCCTTCGCGCCGGCGGTCCTCGCGAAGAGGGTCCTGATCTCGTCGAAGGCGCCGACGTAGCTCGCCGGGTTCGAGCGCGTCGTCTTGCCGATCGGCGACTGGTCGACCATCACGACCTCGCTCACCTGCTCGCTGCCGCGCAGCTCGCGGTGCGCGCCGGGCGTCTCCGTCGGCTTGCCCTTGCGCTTGAGGAGCGCGGGATAGAGCACGTTTCTCACCAGCGTCGACTTCCCCGAGCCGGACACGCCGGTCACGCAGACCAGGCGCCCGAGCGGAATCCGCACGTCGAGGTTCTTCAGGTTGTGCTCGGAGGCGCCGCGCACCTCGATGAACTGCAGCGGCGGGCGCGGCTCGTGGGGCTCGGCGGCGACGCGCCGGCCCGAGAGGTAGTCGCCGGTGATCGTCTTCTCCTTGCGCAGTGCATCCGGGGCGCCGAAGAAGACGATGTCGCCGCCGCGCTCGCCCGGCCCGGGACCCATGTCGAGGATGCGGTCGGCGGCGAACATGATCTGCGGGTCGTGCTCCACCACGACGAGGCTGTTGCCCGCATCGCGCAGCCGCTGCATGACGTCGATCACGCGGCCCATGTCGCGCGGATGCAGGCCGATGGAAGGCTCGTCCAGCACGAACAGGGTATTCACGAGCGACGTGCCGAGCGCGGTCGTGAGGTTGATGCGCTGCACTTCGCCGCCCGAGAGCGTGCGCGACTGGCGGTCGAGCGTCAGGTAGCCGAGCCCGACCTCGCAGAGGAAGCGCAAGCGCGTGTTGATCTCCTCCAGGAGCAATGCCGCAGCCTCGTCCCGGTCCTCCATGTTCTGGAAGAACGCGCGGACGCCGGAGATGGGAAGGAGCATGAGGTCGTGGATCGACCTGCCGTCGATCTTCCAGAGCGTCGCGTCGGGCTTGAGGCGCGTGCCGCCGCACGCGGTGCACTCGGTGTAGGCGCGGTATTTCGAGAGCAGCACGCGGATGTGCATCTTGTAAGCCTTGCTCTCGAGCCACTTGAAGAAGCGGCGCACGCCGTACCAGACGCCGGGCCAGGACTTGCGCCAGCTGACCCATTCCTTTTCGCCCTCGAGGACCCAGGCTTTCTGCTCTTCGCTGAGCTCCTTCCAGGGCACGTCCAGGGGCATCTTGCGCTTCTTCGCGTACTTCTCCAGGTCGTCCTGGCATTCCTTGAAGCTCGCGGTCTGCCAGGGACGCACGCAGCCCTCCTTCAAGGAGAGCGCGTCGTTGGGGACCACCAGGCCGAAGTCGACGCCGATGACGCGTCCGAAGCCGCGGCAGGCCTCGCAGGCGCCGAGCGGCGAGTTGAACGAGAAGGCCGCGGGCGTCGGCTCCGAGTAATGGATGTCGCAGTCCGCGCAGTGCAGGTCGGAGGAGTAGCGCCACACCGCGCCTTGCTCCTCGACGTACACGTTGACGCGCCCCTGGCCCACGCGAAGCGCGGCCTCGAGCGCCTCGACGACGCGCTGGCGCTCCGCCGAGGACATGCGCAGCCGGTCCTGGATGACTTCGACGCACTCCTTCGTGCGCGAGTGGAAGCGCGTGTAGCCCTGGCGCTGCAGCAGCTCCTCGACCTCCTTTTCCGAGAAATTCTTCGGGATCGGGACCGGGAATGTAACGAGCAACCTTGGATCCGAGCCTTTGGCCCGTTCCGAAAGAGAACTGAAAATCGAAGCGGCCGTGTCCCGCACAACCGGCTTGCCGCAGCCGCGACAGTAAAGCTTCGCCGCGCGCGCGAAGAGCAGCTTCAGGTGGTCGTTCAGCTCGGTCATCGTGCCGACGGTGGAGCGCGAGGTGCGCACCGGGTTGGTCTGGTCGATGGCGATGGCCGGCGGGATGCCTTCGACCGCGTCCACCTGCGGCTTGTCCATGCGGTCGAGGAACTGGCGCGCGTACGGGCTGAAGGTCTCGACGTAGCGCCGCTGGCCCTCGGCGTAGAGCGTGTCGAACACGAGCGAGGACTTGCCGGAGCCGGAGACGCCCGTCACGACGACGAGCTCGCCGGTCGGGAGGGTCAGGCTGAGGTTCTTGAGGTTGTTCTGGCGGGCGCCGCGAATGACTATGGCGTCGCCGGGGACTTGTTCCCGCTTCACCCGTGAATTTTACCGGGGAACATCTGCGCTTCGGGCATCATCGAATGCACGATGCGCAACGCTACAGCCCCACGGGATCTGCGGGAATTCGAGGCGCTCATGCGCCGCTACAACCGCACGCTTTTCCGCACGGCGCGCGCGATCCTGCGGGACGACGCCGAGGCGGAGGACGCGCTCCAGGACGCGTACGTGCGGATCTACGGCGCGCTGGACCGCTTCCGCGGCGAGTCGAAGCTCTCCACCTGGCTCGTGCGCATCGTCGCGAACGAGGCCCTGATGCGGCTGCGCAAGCGCACCCGGCGCTCGAACGTGGTGCCGCTGCACGACGACCCGGAGCGCGTCATGGCAACCCTGGAAAGCAGCGAAGAAGGGCCCGAGCGCGCAGCCGGCCGCGCCGAGGTGCGGCGGCTGCTCGAGTCGAAGATCGATGCCCTGCCGGACGCCTTCCGCGCGGTCTTCATGCTGCGCGGCCTGGAGGAGCTCTCCGTGGAGGAGACGGCCGAGGCGCTTGGCATTCCCGAGGCGACGGTGCGCACGCGCTTCTTCCGCGCCCGGGCGCTGCTTCGCGAGGCGCTCTCGCGGGAGATCGACCTCGCCTACGACGGGGCGTTCGGCTTCGCCGGGGAGCGCTGCGACCGGATCGTCAGGAACGTTCTCGCGCGCCTGGCGAGGGCTTGACCACGATGTTGCGGATGAGGGCGCCGCAGCTCCCGCAGTGCACGGTTCCGGTGGCGTAGAGCTTGAACTGGTCGGTGTCGCAGCGCTGGCAGTAGTAGTGCGGCACGCCGTCGGGGGCGTGGAACCGCGCCTGGCGCAGCTCGCGGCGGCGCCGGTAATCGGCCAGGCTGACGACTTTTTCCATCAGCGAATTAGAACCTTGCGCATGCGAAGGCGTTCGGGCGCCGGCATGGGCCGTTAGGGTAGATTTCCGCGCCGGGCGAGCGCTATAGTGCAGGCAAGCGGTCAACAACCACGAGGGGCGGGAGGCCAAGAGGAGAAGGGGAAACGCTTTTGTCCCAAGGAGGTAGGAATGAACCAGCAGCCGCAGACCGAGTTCCTTGACCTGTACCGCGCCGGCCTGAAGAACGCCGCCGACCTCATGAAGGCCTCCCTCGAGAGCGCGGAGCGCCTGCAGAACCAGCAGCTCTCCGCCATCCGCAGCGCCCTCGAGCAGCAATCGCGCGCGATGAGCGAGCTCTCCCAGGCCAAGAGCTTCGACCAGCTCGTCTCGGTGCAGCAGCAGATGGTGGGCGCGAACCTCGAGCGCGCGATGGGCTACTGGAGCAATCTCTGCCAGGTGGCCGGCCAGAACCAGATGGCGGCGATCAGCCAGGCGCAGGCGCAGATGCTCCAGGCGCGCGAGTGGCTGAACGAGACCTGCGCGCTCACTGCGCGCGCGACCGAGGAAGCCGCGCGCCTCGCCGCCGCGACGACAGCGACCGCGTCGGCGTCGGTTCGCCAGGGCGCCAAGCAGCCCGAGCGGCGCACCGCCTGAGCTAGTCGAGCTCGTCGATGTTGCGCGGCCAGCTCTTCTTGAGCAGCCGCGAGAGCGCGCGGTCGGCGAGGATGCGGCCGCGCGTCTGGCAGCGCGCGCAGTAGTTCGTCTCGTTTTCCGCGTACACGATGCGCTGCACGGGCGCGCCGCACACGGGGCAGGGCTTGCCGTAGCGGCCGTGCACCGCCATGCCTTCGCGGAAGGCGGTGACCTTCTCCGGGAAATCGCCGCCGGCCGCGGCGCGCAGCGTCGCCGTCCACTCCCGCAGAACCTCCCGCGCGGCCTCGTAAAGACGCAGCAGCTCTTCGGGTTCCAGCGAAGAAGTCAAGGCAACCGGGGAGAGCCGCGCGCGGTGCAGGATCTCGTCGGAATAGGCGTTGCCGATGCCCGAGAAGAGGCGCGGATCCGTGAGCGCGCGCTTGAGCGTATGGTTTTCGCTTTTCAGGCGGCTGGCGAACTGCGCGGAAGAGAGCGACGCCACGTCGGCGCCGCCGGGATCCATGGAGGCGAGCGCTTCTTTCCCCTCGACGACATGCAGCGAAGCGCGCCGCTTGGTTCCTGCCTCGGTGATCGCCAGCGAGCCGCCCTCGAAATCGAGCAGCGCGAGCGTGATGCGCCCGGGCGGCCTCGCCCCGGGCTCGAGCCAGCGCAGGCGTCCGGCGATCATGAGATGCAGCACGAGGTACAGGTTCCCCTCGAGGCCGAGCACGACGCGCTTGCCCAGGCGCTGGAGCGAGACGACCTTGCGGCCCTCGGCGGAGGCGATCGCCGGCACGGCGGTGCGCAGGAAAAAGGGATTGAGCAGCCGCACGCGCAGGAGCGTCCTGCCAAGCGCGCGCTTCTCGAGCGCGTCGAGATAGACCGTGATGTCAGGAAGCTCGGGCAAGCGAAACGCCGCTTCGGCGCGGGGCGGGTGGGAAGAATCCCGATGATAAGATGAACTTTCCAATGGTCGAAGAGCGCCGGGCGGCAAGCGAACTCCATTCGAGGCTGCGCGGCGGCGAATTCGTCGTCACGGCGGAGATCACGCCGCCGGTCTCCACCGATCCCGCCGAGTTCCTGCAGCGCGCGCTGCCGCTGCGCGGCCTCGCGACGGCCGTGAACGTCACCGACGGCGCGGGAGCCAAGGTGCACCTCTCGAGCCTCGCCGCGGCGCACTTCCTCGCGCAGAGCGGCATCGAGCCGATCTTCCAGATGACCTGCCGCGACCGCAACCGCCTCGCGCTGCAGGGCGACCTGCTCGGGGCGGTGGCGCTCGGCATCCGCAACATCCTCGTCCTCCACGGCGACGACCCGAAGGTCGGCGACCAGCCCGACGCGAAGCCGGTGTTCGACCTCGACAGCCGCAAACTGCTCGCGCTGGCGAACGCGATGCGGCGCGAAGGCAAGCTGCCGTCCGGCACCGAGATCCACGGCAAGGTGCCGCTCGTGATCGGCGCGGCGGACATGCCGATCGACCCGCAGCCCGGCTGGGAGCCGAAGGGCCTCGCGGCGAAGCTCGAGGCGGGCGCGGACTTCGCGCAGACCCAGTTCTGCATGGATATGGGCGTGGTGCGGCGCTACGCCGCGCGCCTCGTGGAAGCGGGCATCGCGCAGCGCCTGCCGATCCTGATCGGCGTCTCGCCGATTCCCTCGGCGCGCTCGGCCCGCTGGATGCGGGAGAAGCTCTACGGCACCATCATCCCGGACGAGATCGTGCGTCGCCTCGAGGGCGCCGAGGATGCGAAGCGCGAAGGCGCGCGGATCTGCGTCGAGGTGCTGCAGCAGCTCGCGGAGATCCCGGGCGTCGCGGGCGCGCACATCATGGCCCCGCAGAACTTCGCCGCGATCCCTCAGGTCATCTCGGAATCCGGCGTCATCGGCAGGAAGCGCAGGCTGTGAAGTTCGAGGAAAGCTTCGTCGAGCTCGACGGCTGCAGGACCCGCCTGCGGCGCGCAGGACGCGGCAAGCCGCTGCTCTTCCTGCATGGCGCGAGCGGGGCGCCGGTCATCCTGCCGTTCATGGAGAAGCTCGCGGAGCGCTTCGACGTCCTCGTCCCGGAGCATCCGGGCTACGGCCGGTCCGACGAGCCGCAATGGCTCGAGAACATCCATGACATGGCCTACTTCTACCTCGACTTCATCGAGGCGCTCGCCTTGCGCGAGCTGACGCTCGTGGGCAATTCCATGGGCGGCTGGATCGCGCTGGAGGTCGCGGTGCGCGACTGCTCGCGCCTGAGCGCGCTCGTGCTCGTGAGCCCCGCGGGCATCGCGGCGCCCGGCGTGCGGCCCGCCGACATTTTTCTCCTTTCGCCCGAAGACACGGTGCGCGCGCTGTTCCATGACCCGAAGCTCGCCGAGGCGAGGCTCGCGGAGCCGCTCACGCCGGAGGCGCTCGATCTCGCGCTCAAGAACCGGCACACCACCGCGCGCCTCGCCTGGGAGCCGCGGCTGCATGATCCGTTCCTGCCGAAGTGGCTGCACCGCATCGGCGTGCCGGTGAAGATCATCTGGGGCGAGGAGGACCGCATCCTGCCCGTCGGCATCGGGCATCACCTGAAGAAGCTGATGCCCAAGGCGCAATTGCACGTGATGAAGGACGCCGGCCATCTGCCGCATGCGGAAAGGCCGGCCGAGTTCTGCGACCTCGTATGCAGGTAGTCCTTTTCCACCTGATGCCGTACGCCGACCTCGACCTCGAGGCGGGGCGCAAGGCCGGCTCGGTGTGGGTCAGGCTGCCGAACACGAACTTCGACCCGCAGAAAGGGCACCGGCTCTACAACCGGTATCTCGACGAGCTCGAGTACGGCGAAGCGCTCGGCTTCGACGCCGTCGGCGTGAACGAGCATCACCAGACGGCGTACGGGCTCATGCCGTCGCCGATCGTCACGGCGTCCGCCCTGGCGAGAAGAACCACGCGCGTGAAAATCGCGATTCTCGGCTCCGCCCTGCCGCTGCGCTCGCATCCGCTCACCGTCGCGGAGGAGCACGCCATGATCGACGTCATCACCGGCGGGCGGCTCATCAGCGGCTTCGTGCGCGGCATCGGCGCCGAGTACCACACGTTCGGCGTGAATCCGACTTTCTCGCACGAGCGCTTCCACGAGGCGCACGACCTCATCGTGCGCGCCTGGACCGAGCCCGGGCCGTTTGCCTTCGAGGGGCGGCACTACAGCGTGCAGTACGTGAACCTGTGGCCGCGGCCCTACCAGAAGCCGCATCCGCCGGTGTGGATCCCCTCGCAGGGCAGCAAGGAGACCATCGACTGGGCGTCGCACCCCGGGCGCCGCTATACCTACCTGCAGACTTTCAGCCCGGCGAAGGTCGTGCAGCGCTACCTGAAGATGTACCGCGACACCTGCGCGGGCTACGGCTACGAGGCGAAGGACTCGCAGCTCGGCTGGGCGGTGCCGGTCTACGTGGCTGCATCCGATGAAAAGGCGCGGGAAGAGGCGAAGCCGCACTTCGAGGCCTTCCGCAACGTCTTCGTGCGCATGCCGCTCGAAATGCTGCTGCCGCCGGGCTACACCTCGCGCGAGTCGCTCAAGAACGTGATGAAGGCGAAGGCGCAGATGTTCGGCGACGTCACCATCGACCAGGCGATCGAGCTCGGCCTCTTCGTCTGCGGCAGTGCGCGGACCGTGCGCGCCGCGTTCCAGGGCTACTGGGGCGAGATGCGCTTCGGCAACCTGCTCGTGATGTGCCAGTTCGGCACGCTGCCGGGCGAGCTCGCGCGCCGCAACATGGAGCTCTTCGCGCGCGAGGTGATGCCGGAATTGAAGCGGCTAGGCTGAGCGCCGCTTGAGCCGCTGCTGCTTCTCGTACGCGGTCTCGTCGGGCCGGCTGACCGAGACCGGATCGCTCGCCGGGAAGGTTTCCTTCACTCCCGCGTCCAGCACTTCGTCGGTGGTGGCGTTCGGCGGAAGGTGAATGTCGTCCATGGCATCGCTCGCGTTGGTGGTCGAGCCGCTCGGCCGGTCGCGGTAGCGCCGCCAGAGCGAGCTGCCGCCGACGATGGCCGCGAGGCCGAGGATGAGAGTGAGTGGGCGCATGGTTGTCTCCTGAGGAGCCCTTTGAGCAGTTTTCGTGCCTAGACAGATGCAAGGAGGAATGCGATGGACGTCGGATTCGTCGGGCTGGGACAGATGGGCCGGCCGATGGCGGCGCGGCTGCTTCAGGCGGGACACACGCTCACCGTGTACAACCGCACGCGCTCGGCGGCGCAGCCGCTCGAAAAGCTGGGAGCCAAGGTCGCCGCGACCGCCGCGGAGCTCGGGCGCTGCGAGACGGTCGTCACCATGCTCGCCGATGACGCCGCCGTGGACGGCGTCTGGCTCGCCTCCGGCCTGGCCGGCCGGCTGCGCGCCGGCGCAATCCACGTGAACATGGCGACGGTAAGCCTCGACATGAGCCGCAGGCTCGCCGCCGCGCACCGGGAGTCCTCTTACGTCGCCGCGCCGGTGTTCGGGCGCCCTGCGGCCGCGGAGCAGGGCCAGCTCGACGTGATCGCCGCCGGCCCGGCCGACGCGCTCGAGCGCTGCCAGCCGCTCTTCAAGGCGATGGCGAAGCAGGTCTTCTGCGTCGGCGCGCAGCCGGAGAAGGCGAACGCGGTGAAGATCGCGCGCAATTTCCTGCTCTCGACCATCATCGAGAGCCTCGGCGAGGCGATGGCTCTCGCGCGCAAGTGCGGCGTCGAGGAGCAGGCGTTCCTCGACATCCTCGTGAACACCTCGATCGGGGCGCGCTACAAGGGCTACGGCGATCTCATGGTGAAGCAGGCCTGGAGCCCCGCGCAGTTCTCGATGAGACTCGGGCTGAAGGACATCGAGCTCGCGCTCGCCACCGCGGCGCAAGCCGGCTGCCCGCTGCCGAGCGCCGAGATGATCCGGCGCCACATCAAGGAAGCCATCGCCGCCGGGCGAGGGGATGAAGACGCGGTCGCGCTTGCCGGCTTCCTCGCCGGCAAGGCGGGGCTATAGGCGCCTGCCGAGCGCGGCGAGGGCGTCGCGGATCGCCGCTTCGGCGCAGGCGATGGTGTCTTCGAGGCTGAAGTTGAAATAGAAGCGGTAGTAGTGCCAGGTGCTCGCCGCGAGGTAGTAGCGGATGTTCGCCGCCGCGATGCGCCGCTCGCGCTCCGGCCGATCGGGCGCCGCGTCGTCGACGATCTTGCGCACCGCCAGCCAGCGCGCCTTCGCCTGGGTCTCGCGCATGCGGTGGAAGAGCTCGGAATGCAGCGCAGCCTGCGTGAGGCTGGCGACCGCATCGAAGCGGGTATAGAGCGCGCGCGGCGCGGCCAGCAGTTCCTCCAGCGTCGCCGGCGGCGGCGGCAGGTCGAACCTCGCGCGCACGGCCTCTGCGACCGCATCGAGGAATTCCTCGCGCGCGGGGAAATAGCGGAACACCGTGCGCTCCGAGACCTTGGCGCGGCGCGCGACGCCGCGCACCGTCAGCTCGCCCACGGAGGAGCGCTCGAGCGCCTCGAGCGCCGCGTCGAGGATGAGCTTCCTCGTGAGGTCGTTTCGCAGGGTTGACAGTACAGATGCCACGGTGGCAGACTGTATGACATCGCTGCGCTTTTGGCAAGGAGATCCAGCATGAGCAAGGAAGCAGTCGTGGTACGGCAGGGCGAAGGCGAGCAGCTGACGGTGACCGGCGCGCAGCTGCGGTTTCTGTGCAACGCCGAGCGGACCGACCGGGCGTGGTCGCTCATGGAAGTGAAGCTGCCCCAGCACGCCGGGCCGCCGCCGCACCATCATCCCTGGGACGAGGCCTATTACGTGGTCGAGGGCGAAGTGCGCTTCTCGATCGGCGGCCGCGACGAGCTCGTGAAGGCGGGCGAGTTCGTCTACGCGCCGGGCGGAACCCCGCACGGCTTCCAGGGCGCCTCGAGCAAGCCCGCCCGCATGGTGATCTTCGACGCTCCCGCGCACGCGGAGGCCTTCTTCAAGGAAGTCGACCGCGAGGTGAAGGACTACCCGCGCGACATGGCGAAGATGCCCGCCATCGGCGAGCGCCACCACATCCGCTTCGTCAAGCCGTAGAGCTACCCGGCGCGGCTGTGCCAGCCCGCAGCCGCGCCTCGTTCAGCCGGTAGATGGCGAAGCACACGACCGCGCCCGCGGCGAAGGGCAGCGCCGACCACATGTACAGCTGCTGCACCGGCAGGCTGACGAAGAGCGCGCCGAGCAGCGGTCCGATGATCGCGCCGATGCGGCCGACGCCAAGCTCCCATCCCGAGCCGTTCGCGCGCAGGGACGTCGGGTAGACGAGCGAGCCCGCAACGTTGATGCCGGACTGGATGCCGAGCACGCAGAAGCCGGCGACGAAGCAGGCGGTGAGCAGCACCGCCTTGCTCGAGGCGACCCCGATGAAGCCGAGCGATCCCACGACCGGCACAGAGACGAGGAACAGGATGGAAATGGCCGCGAACTGGTAGCGGTCGAGCCAGCGGATGAGCGCGAGCGAGCCGACGGTGCCGCCGAGCTGGAGCAGGGCAATGCTGAGCGCGGCGGTCTGCGGCGGCAGCTTCGCGGCGGTAAGGAGCGTCGGCGTCCAGCTCAGCAGGAAGAAGAAGCCCATCAGATTCAGGGCGAAGAGCAGCCAGAGCAGCGGCGTGATGAGCGCGAGGCCGTCGCGGAAGAGGTACTTCGGGTTGGAGCTCGGGAACTGCTTCTCGTCCTCGACGACGAAGCGCGCGCCCTGCGGCGCGGAATAGCCCGGGGAGAGGCGCTGCAGCAGCTTCAGCAGGTTCGGGCGCTCGCTCTCGTGGAGCGTCATGTACTTGATGGACTCCGGCATGAGGAAGAAGGCGAGGATCGCGATCACGACCGGCGCGATGCCGCCGATGAGGAACAGGATCGGCCAGCCATGCTGCGGCACCCACAGCGCGGACACGAATCCGGGGATCGCGCCGCCGATCGGCACGAGGCCGGTGGCGATGAGGCCGAGCGTGCCG
>Ga0070741_10010166_pt1 | contig 17914 bp, 13 predicted proteins | sample Coa_R1_4_FD_66440 | JGI IMG/M metagenome (GOLD analysis project Ga0070741, IMG submission 66440) | Surface soil microbial communities from Centralia Pennsylvania, which are recovering from an underground coalmine fire - Coalmine... | ecosystem: Environmental > Terrestrial > Soil > Unclassified ...
GCACGGTCACTGCCTGGCCAAGGGCCTCGATCCGCGGGGGATGTTCGCGGAGCTCATGGGGAAGGACGCGGGCACCAACCGGGGGCGCGGCGGCTCGATGCACATCGCGGACCCGAGCCTCGGGATCTTCGGTGCGAACGGCATCGTCGCCGCGGGCCTCCCGATCGCGGTCGGCGCTGCGACCGCCTCGCAGCTCCGGGCGGACGGCGGCGTCGCGGTCGCGTTCTTCGGCGACGGCGCGGTCGCGCAGGGCGCGTTCCACGAGTCCGTGAACCTCGCCGCCGTCTGGCGCCTCCCCGTGGTCTTCTTCTGCGAGAACAACGGCTACGCCGAGTTCTCGTCGGCGGCGAGCCAGCACGCGGCACCACTTCGCGAGCGCGCCGTCGGGTACGGGGTCGGCTACGTCGCAGTCGACGGCAACGACGTGGTGGCAGTGGCCACGGCGATGCAGCAGGTGGTCGACGACGTGCGAGGCGGCGGTCGACCGGTCGTCGTGGAGGCGAGCACCTACCGGTGGCACGGGCACTACGAAGGCGACCCGGAGCGGTACCGCACGTCGGACGAGCTCGACACGTGGAAGGCGCGCGACCCGATCCTGCTGCACGCGCGACGGCTCGAAGCCGCCGGTGTCGACCGCGACGAGACGGCCGCCGTCGCATCCGAGGTCGCGCGCGAGCTCGACGGGGCGGTCGAGGCGGCCCGACGGCTCCCTGCACCCGATCCGGCGACGCTTGCGCGCTTCGTCGTCCGGCCGCGCCCGGCGCGAGCGTGTCCGGCGCCTCCTGCCCCCGACGCCGCACCGTTCCGGACGATGGACGCCATCCGCTCGGCCCTCGAGGTGGAGCTCGCCGAGGACGAGCGGGTGTTCGTCGCCGGCGTGGACGTGGGGGAGGGCGGCAACGTGTTCGGTCTGACGCGTGGGCTCCACGAGCGGTTCGGACGCCGGGTCCGCGACACGCCGATCTCGGAGGCGGCCGTCGTCGGTCTCGGCGTCGGCGCCGCCATGGCCGGGATGCGTCCGGTGGTGGAGCTGATGTACCTCGACTTCCTCGGTGTGTGCTTCGACCAGCTGCTCAACCAGGCGGCCAAGTTGCCGTTCATGACCGGCGGCGCCGCCGAGATGGCGCTGACGGTCCGCACCCAGTTCGGCGCGGGCCGGTCGTCCGGCAGCCAGCACTCCCAGAGCCTCGAGGCGTTGCTCGCGCACGTCCCCGGGTTGACGGTCGTGATGCCGTCCACTCCTGCCGACACCTACGGCCTGCTGCGGGCGGCGATCCAGGATCCGAACCCCGTCGTCTTCGTCGAGAACCGCCTGCTGTACGGCACGAAGGGCCCGCAGCCCCCGACCGACCACGTCGTGCCGATCGGGACGTCGGCCGTCGTGCGGGAGGGCCGGGACGTCACCGTCGTCTCGTGGTCGCGCATGGTCCACGAGGCGCTCGCAGCGGCCGAGACCCTCGCGGGCGAGGGGGTCTCGGTGGAGGTGATCGACCTGCGGACGATCGCTCCGCTCGACATGGCGCCCGTGCTCGCGTCCGTCCACAAGACGAGTCGCATCCTCGTCGCCCACGAGGCGGTGACGCCGTTCGGCGTCGGTGCCGAGATCGCCGCCGTGGTCGCGCGCGAGGCGTTCTGGGACCTCGACGCGCCGATCGAACGCATCGGGGCGGCGCCGACCCCGCCGCCCTACGCGCCGAGCCTCGAAGCGGCGTGGCTGCCCGATCGCGACGACATCGCCGAGCGGGTCCGCCGTCTCGTCGCCGTCTGAGCGCGGCGCGACCGCTCAGCCGAGCTCGCGCAGCTCCCGCTTGAGGACCTTGCCCGACGGGTTCCGTGGCAGCGCGTCGACGAAGGTCACGGCCTTGGGGACCTTGAACTTCGCGAGCTGGCCGCGACAGTGCTCGATCAGCTCGTCGGCAGTCGTGGCACCCGCCCGGGCCACGACGTAGGCCACCGGGACCTCACCCCACCGCTCGTCGGGACGGCCGACGGCCGCGGCCTCCACGACGGCGGGGTGCTCGTAGAGGACGCGCTCGATCTCGGAGCTGGCGATGTTCTCCCCGCCGGAGACGATCATGTCCTTCAGGCGGTCGACGATGTACACGTACCCGTCTTCGTCCCGGATGCCGACGTCGCCGGTGTGGAACCAGCCGCCCGCGAACGCGCGGGCCGTCGCCTCGGGATCGCGCCAGTAGCCCGTGAACACCTTCGGCCCGCGCAGCACGACCTCGCCCGGTTCCCCGTCCGGGACGGGTCTCCAATTCTCGTCCCAGATCTCCAGATCGAGGTACAGGCACGGACGGCCGACGCTGCCCAACTTCGAGACCGTGCTCCCGCGGTCGAGGAAGGTGTCGCCGGACACGGTCTCGGTCAGTCCGTACGCGTCGGCGAACCACGCGGAGGGGAACACCCGCTGCAGCCGCTCGACGAAGGGGATCGGCATCTTCTCGCCACCCGCGATGAGCACGCGAACCGACGACAGGTCCCGGTGCTCGATGCCGGGAAGGTCGAGCACGCCGCGGACCATCGACGGTGCCATCCAGACGGTCGTCACCTTCGAGTGCTCGATCTCGTCGACGACGCGCTCGGGATCGAACGTCCGGTGGACGATCGTCGTCGCGCCGGCAGCGATCAGCGTCGTCGTCGTCAGGTCGAGCGCGCCGACGTGGTAGAGCGGCCCGCACGCCAGACCGACGTCGTCGGGGGTGAGGCCGAACTCGACGATGTGCGCGTAGTTCTTCCAGGCGAGGTTGGCGTGCGTGATCATCACGCCCTTCGGTCGCCCGGTCGTCCCGGACGTGTACATCAGGCGGTGCACGTCGTCACCGCCCGCGGCGGCGGGCGCGACCGGCGTCGCGCCCCGCACGTCGGCGAGGCGCTCCCATCCGTCGCGCGGGGTGTCGGAGATGCACAACCGGAGCACGCGGGCTTCGGAGCCGGCGAGCGCGTCGCCGGCGAGGTCGGCGAGCTCCTCGTCGCAGACGAGCGCCCGGGCCTGCGAGTGCTCGAGGATGAACCGGACCTCCGGGGCCGCGAGCCGCCAGTTGAGCGGCATGGCGATCGCCCCGAGGTAGTTGGCCGCGAAGATCGTCGTCAGGAAGTCGACGTTGTTGTACGACAGCAGACCGACGACGTCGCCGCGCCGGATGCCGCGCTCGTGGAGCCCCGCCGCGAGCGACGCGACCCGAGCGACCGTGCCGGCGTACGTGGCGACCTCGCCCTCGAAGACCGCGAAGGGCTTTTCGGGCGTCCGCCGGGCGTGGTGGGCGAGGACGCCGAACCAGTTGAGGTCCGGGTGCAACATGCGATCACCTCCGCTGCTCGCGCTCATGGCGCCGAGTAGCCGCCGTCGATCACGATCGCGGCGCCCGTCGTCCAGCGGGACGCGTCGCTCGCGAGGTACGAGTACGCGCCCACGAGGTCGTCGGGGCTGCCGAGGCCGAGCGGGTGGCGGGCGGCGATCGCGTCGATCGCCTCCCGTGGGAGGCCCTCGTGGATGCCCGAGAGAAACGTTCCGGGGCAGACGCAGTTGACGCGGATGCCGTCTCGCGCGTACTCGATCGCGGCGACCTTCGCGAGCTGGATCACCGCCGCCTTCGTCGCGCAGTACGGCGCCGAGTGCGACCACGCCGTGAGGCCCGCGACCGACGCGGTCAGGATGATGGAGCCGGCGTGCTGTCGGCGCATGGGCTCCACGCCGGCCCGGACGGCGTTCACCGCGCCCATGACGTTCACGCGGAACGACCGCTCCCAGTCCTCGGACGAGAGGTTGTGGATGCGCCCGTTGGGCGAGAGGATCCCCGCGTTGCTGACGAGGACGTCGAGCCGTCCGAACCGGTCGACGGTGCGCGCCACGACGGCGCGCACCTGCTCGACGTCGCCGACGTCGGCGAGGAGCTGCTCGACCGTCGCGCCGGCGTCGGGAAGGCCGTCGAGGGTGGCTTGCAGCGACGCGCCGCTCACGTCGCTCACCACGAGGTCGGTGTCCGGTTCGCCGGCGAACTGCCGGCAGATCGCGGACCCGAGCGTGCCGCCCGCGCCGAGCACCGCCACGACCCGACGGATCCCATCGCTCATGTCCCCCCTCTTCCGTCGGGCGCCCGTCAACAGCCGAGGGCGCGCGCGATCACGATGTGCTGGATCTCGTTGGTTCCCTCGCCGATCTCGAGCACCTTGGCGTCGCAGTAGAAGCGGGCCACTGGTGACTCGAGCATGTAGCCGATGCCGCCGTGGATCTGCACGGCTTCGGACGCCGCCCAGGTGGCCACGCGGCTCGCCTTGAGCTTCGCCATCGAGGCCTCCTTGAGGAACGGCTGCCCGCTGTCGCGCAGGAAGGCGGCACGGTAGGTGAGCCAGCGGGCGGCCTCGAGCTCCGTGGCGATGTCGGCGAGCTTGAACTGGACGGCCTGGAACTTGGCGATGGGGCTCCCGAACTGCTCGCGGTGCCGCGCGTACTCGAGGCCCATGTCGAGCACCGCCTGCGTGAGGCTGAGCGAGAGGGCCGCGATCGAGATCCGCCCGACCTCGAGGGTCTGCAGGAACTGGCCGAGGCCCAGGTTCGGGTCGCCGACGAGGTTGTCGTCGGGGACCCACACGTCGTCGAAGAACAGCTCCCGGGTGTCGAGCCCGCGCCAGCCGATGCCGCGCAGCTTCGGCCCCATGGTGAACCCCGGGGTGTCCTTCTCGACGACAAGCGTCGCGAAGCCGGCCGGGTCGCCACTGTCGTCGACCGTCCGGGCGAGGAGCGTGACGCCGAACGACATGTCGGTTCCCGCGTTCGAGATGAACGCCTTGCGTCCGTTGACGAGCCAGCCGCCATCGCGTCGCTCGGCGCGCGTCTTGATCCCACGCGTGTCGGAGCCGGCGTCCGGCTCTGTGAGGCCGAAGGCGCCGAGCGCGCGGCCCTCGGCCAGCGGTCGCAGCCACCGCTCCCGTTGCGCGTCGTCACCGAACAGGAGCAGTGGCAGGGAGCCGATCGTCACGTGCGCCTGCCACGCGGCCGCGACGGACTGGTCCGCCAGGCCGAGCTGCTCCATGGCCGCGACGAAGCCGACGGTCGACATCCCGATGCCGCCCCATTGCTCCGGGACGAGGACACCGAGCAGTCCGAGCGCGCCCATCTCGCGGAGCAGGTCGGTCGGGCAGACGGCCCGCTCCCACGCATCGGGCGCGCGGCGCGCGACCTCCTTCGTCGCGAACTCGCGGCAGAGCTCGGCGAGGTCGCGTTCCCGTTCGGTGAGGGCGAGGTCCATCGCCTCAGGATAGGGCGACGCGGACCTTGAGTCGTACTGACTGGTTGGTCTACTCTGGCGCCATGTATCCCAGGGACGGCAAGGGGGAAACGCATGCGCGAATTCGTCGTTTCCGGTGACACGCACATCATCGAGCCGACAGACCTGTTCAAGACGCGCCTGCCGAAGCACCTCAGAGACCGCGCCCTCTGGGAGGAGGAGTTCACGCTCGACGAGCCGCTCGTCCCGGGCGGGCACACCGAGTTCAAGACGCTCCACACGGTGGGCTTCGACGGGTGGACGGTGTCGAAGTACCGCCAGTTTCCCGGACCGACGCCCGACGGGGAGCCCGAGCACATCATCCGCGACATGGACATCGACGGCGTCGACGCGTCCGTGATGTTCCCGAACCTGTCGCTGTTCGTGTTGTTCACCGACGACCACGAGCTCTCGATGGCGCACGCCCGCGTCTACAACGACTTTCTCGTCGAGCGGTACCTGCCGCATCGCGACCGGATGCGCCCGACCGCGGCGATCCCGATCACCGACGTCGCGGACGCGGTCGCCGAGATCGAGCGTGTCGCCGGCATGGGGCTCGGCGCCATCCTGCTGCCCGAGATCCCTCCGATCCCGTACTACTCGCCGCAGCTCGACCCGGTGTGGGCGGCCGCGCAGGCGAACGGTACGCCGGTCTTCGTCCACGTCGCGACCGGCGGCGTCGACACGAAGGCGGGCCAGTCCGTGACCGCGCGCAACGTGAAGGCGGTCATGGAGGCCGTCAACATGGGCAAGAACGCGTTCGACGACACCATGGCCTCGAACCGCTCGATGGGGGCCGGGAACGCCACCGGCGGCCAGAAGATCATCGGCGACCTGGTCAGCGGGGGCGTGTGTGAGCGGTTCCCGGAGCTCCAGTTCAACCTCGTCGAGTTCAACGCGAGCTGGCTCGTGTCGTTCATGGCCGGCTTCGACAAGGCGTGGAGGCTCGGCATCGGGCAGGACACCGACTGGTGGCTCGGCTTCTGGGATCCCGACAAGCCACCCTCGGAGCAGACGGGCATGGGCCGCCTGTTCCAGATCAACCAGAAATGGCCGTACCCCCTCAAGCCGAGCGAGTACATCCGGCGCCAGATCCACGTGCAGTTCGCCGACGACCCGGTCGCGGTGCAGGCGCGCCACATCACCGGCCTGACGACGGTCATGTGGGGCAACGACTACCCGCACGCCGAGGGTACGTTCCGGCACAGCAGGGAGTGCATCGAGACGAACTTCGAGGGTGTGCCGGACGAGGACCGGGCCGCGATCCTCGGCGGCACGCTCGCCGACATCGTCGGCTTCGACAAGACCAGGAAGTTCGCGCCGGTCGCCGCCTGAAGCGGGAAGCCGTCTACGCGCCGACCGGGTCACGGCTCCGGGAGAGCTCGAACGCGGCGTAGCCGGTGGCGCGGACCTTCGCGATCTCCTCGAAGAGCTTCGGCCGGCCCCCCGAGTTCAGGAGGAACTTCCGCGGCTTGCCCGGAATGTTCGTGCCGAAGAAGTAGCTGACCTCGCCGAGCGGCGACGACTTCGCGAGCGTGTCGACCATCTCCGTCCACTCCTCCTCTGCTGCGGGGCGCACTTCGATGGTGTCGTAGCCGTGGTCGCGCACGTAGACGAGCGTTTCCGTGACGAAGTCGACCTGGTCGCCGTTGTACCGGGGGTTGTTGCTCGCGGCGGCGTGGGGTCCGCCCGGGAAGAAGAGGTTCGGGAAGCTGCTGGTCTGGAGCCCGAGGAACGTACGCGGGCCCTCGGTCCAGCAATCTTCGAGCTTCCGGCCGCCGCGGCCGCGTATCCCCATGCGGAACAGCGCCCCGGTCCCGAAGTCGAAACCGGTCGCCCAGACGATCACGTCGAATTCGCGGAGCCCGTCTTCGGTCTCGATGCCCGACTCCGTCACGCGGACGATCGGCGTCACCTCGAGGTCCACCAGCGACACGTTCGGATTGTTGAACGTCTCGTAGTAGCGGCTCGCGAAGGGCGGGCGCTTCTCGCCGTACCGGTGGCTCTTCGGGATGAGCTTCCCGGCCGTCTCGGGATCGTCGACGATGGAACGGATCTTCTGGGCGATGAACTCGCACCACTCCGCGTTCGCGGCTTCGTTGAACAGGAGGTCCGTGTAGTTGCTCGTCATCTTCGAGAAGCCCGGGCTGTTCCACATCTTCTCGAAGAACGCCCAGCGCTCCTCCCGGGTGTCGTCGAACGTCTCGCGGTCGTGGGCGGTATGGAGGAACCCGCTCGGAGAGGTGTTGAGGACATGGCGGATCCGTTCGAAGTCCGCCCGGAGCTGTGCCTGCTCCTCCGCGGTGATGGGCCGGTTGTTCAGGGGTGTGCACCAGTTGGCCGTCCGTTGGTAGACGGTCATCGACGCCACTTCGCCGGCGATCGTCTCGATCAGTTGCACGCCACTCGAGCCGGTACCGACGACGGCGACGCGCTTGCCGGTGAAGTCGACCGGCGTCGCCGGCCACAGTCCGGTGTGGTACGACTCGCCACGGAAGTCGTCGCGTCCGGGCACGTCGGGAACGTACGGCACCGAGAGCACGCCGGTCGCGGCCACCAGGAATCGGGCCCGAACGTCGAACCCGTCGCTCGCCGTCACGTGCCAGGTTGCCGAGGCCTCGTCGTAGACCGCGGACGTGACCCGGGTGCCGACGCGGATGTGGCGCCGGAGGTCGAAGCGGTCGATCACGTGGTTCAGATACCGCTCGGTCTCGGGCTGCGCGGCGAAGTGCTCCTGCCACTCCCACTCGTCGAAGAGATCGCGCGAGAACAGGTACGCGTAGGTGTAGCTCTCGGAGTCGAAGCGCGCGCCGGGGTAGCGGTTCCAGTACCAGGTGCCGCCCACGCCGTCGCCGGCCTCGAGCAACCGGGCCGAGAAGCCTTCTTCGAGCGCGCGGTACAGCTGGTAGATCCCGGTGATGCCGGCGCCGACGACGAGCACCTCGACGTCGAGTGCGGGCCCGGAACGGTCGGCGTCCACCGCAGCTTCGTTTGGGTCCATCGTCGTCCTGCCGTTCTCCCGCGCTCCGCGGTGAACCACGGCTCGCGGTCCGTTGGTGTACCGACCGGTTGGTCATCTATGCTACATCGCGCGCAGCCCTTCGGCCATGGCCGAGCGGACATGGCCGAACGGGCGTGGCTCGGAAGGGGGAACGCAGTGACGAAGCGCTGGAAGCAACGCCCGCCCGGCTCGACGTGGGGCGACTGGGGCGACGACGACGAGCTCGGCCGCGTCAACCTGATCGACCGCGAGAAGGTCCTGCAGGGCGTGCGCGAGGTGCAGGACGGCACGAGCTTCTGCCTCAGCCTCCCCCTCGACCTGCCGGTGCGGCAGTTCGACCGCCGGTACGCACCCGTCGTGAGGCCGACCGAGGACCTCGAGAAGAACCCGGACGTCTTCTACAACGTACGGATGAGCGAGATGCACGGTGGTGAGGTCGGCTTCAAGGACGTGTGGGCCGACGATCTCGTCACCATCTGGTCGCAGTACTCCACACAATGGGACGCGTTCTGCCACGTCGGTTACGAGTTCGACGCCGACGCCGACGGCGTCGAAGAGGCCGTCTACTACAACGGCTACCGCGCCGGGGAGGACCTGGTGGGGCCGGCCCCCGACGCCCGGGGCGACGGTAGCGGCAGCCTCTCGTGCGCGAGGCACCTCGGTCTGGAGCACCTGGCCGTCCACGGGATGCAGGGCCGCGGCGTGCTGGTCGACCTCGAACGTCACTTCGGCCGCGAGTTCCGCCCGGTCGACCTCGCGACGTTGCAGGACGTGATGGCCGAGGACAACGTCGTGGTCGAGCCGGGCGACATGTTGCTGGTGCACACCGGCTACGCGACGCAGGTCCTCGAGTGGGGCTTCGAGCCGGAGCGCGAACGGATGTTCTCGACGTGCACCTACCTCGACGGACAGGACGAGGCGCTGCTCGACTGGATCGCGGAGTCGCAGATCAGCGCGCTGGTGGCCGACAACCACACCGTCGAGGGCATCATGACCAACGACCCGGTGCGAATCACGCACACGCTGCTCCCCATCCACCACCTTTGCCTGTTCCTGCTCGGTGTGCCGCTCGGCGAGCTGTGGTTCCTCGACGAGCTGGCGACGTGGCTGCGCGAGCACGACCGGAGCCGCTTCCTTCTCACCGCGCCGCCGTGGCGCGTCCCGGGGACCTGTGGCTCCCCGGTCACACCGATCGCGACGGTGTGAGTCCGTGACGACCCGGAGCCTGTAGGCCGGCGCATGCCTGATCAGATCGACATTCCGGACTCGTTCCCCGACGCTTCGGACGTCCGAGGCAAACGGATCGTGGTGACCGGGGCCGGCCGCGGGCTCGGCGAGGTGATCGCGCACGCGTTCTCGCGCGCCGGTGCCTCGGTCGCACTGGTGGGGCGCACCGAACGGGACCTGAAGACGGTGGCCGACGCGCTCGGCGGGCCGACGCTCTGCCTGTGTGGCGACGTCCGGGACGCCGAGTTCAACGAGATGGTCGCCGACGCGACGGTGTCGGAGTGGGGCGGCATCGACGTGTGGATCGGGAACGCCGGGATCTCGCCCATCGTCGCCGGTCCCCGCGAGACCGAGCCCGACGTTTGGCGCGAAGTGATCGACGTCAACCTGACCGGGACGTTCCTCGGCGCGCGTGCCGCGGCGCGGGTGATGCGCGAGGGTGGGAGGATCATCTTCACGGGCTCCGTGCTCGGTGATCGCCCGCGTAGAGGTCTCGCTGCCTACAGCGCGTCGAAGGCCGGCCTGGTGGCGATGGCGAAGGCGTTGGCGCAGGACCTCGCGGACTCCGCGATCACGGTCAACGTCGTCGCTCCGGGTTGGTTCGACTCGCCCCTGGCGGAGGGGTGGATGGGCAACGGCGACCTCGCGCAGGCGATCCTCGGGCACACGGCGCTCGGCCGATGGGGTGCGTCGACCGACCTTCCCGGCGCGTTCCTCTTCCTCGCGTCGGACGCCGCCTCGTTCGTGACGGGCACGGTTCTCCACGTCGACGGGGGGTACCTGCTGGCGTGACCACGCGCCGGCGGGGTCAGAAGCCCAGATCCGCGACCGGCCGGTCGAAGGGGTACACGTTGACCGCGTGGAGCGCCGGGAGCAGCCGCTCGTAGGGGAGGCCGGCGAGGAAGCCATCGACGGTGCGTTGCAGGTTCGAGATGTGAGCCTCGAGGCCGCTCGACAGGCGCATGTACTCGAAGCCCTTCGCGTGCAGGCCCTTCTGCTGGCGTGGCAGGTTCGAGAAGTCCTGTTGCGGGATCGGCGGCCACCGCGGATCGTCGCACTCCCACACCTCGGGCGGCGTGGGTCGCACGGGCTCCTCGCCCTCGGGGAAGCGCGCGAGCGACCAGATCTCCATCAGCGTCTCCTCGGGGCCGAGCGGCCGGAACCGGTAGGAGGAGGCACTGCTGTACATGGGCAGCACGAAGTAGTGGGGGAAGCACTCGAAGAAGGTCAGGTTGAGTCCACGCGCGTCGAGCTCGTCGAGGTCCGGCATGTCGGCGCCGCGGTCGCGGTACCAGCGCACCACAGCGTCGTTGAGCGTGTGGTTCCACAGGGCCGTGGCGGCCGCCCGGTCGGCGGGAAGCGCCACGTCGCGCAGGCCCTCGGCGATGCGCACGTCGTTCGCGTGGACCATGCCGTCCATGCCTTCGCTCATCGCCCGCAGGTACTGGATGTCGGCGTCGACGTAGGCGGCCGGGTCGAAGGGCGCCTGCTCGCGCGAACCGAACCTCGTGGGGATGACGAGCTGCGGATGGGTCTCGACCACGTGGTACATCTCGACGAACGCCTCGACCGCGAGCTTCCAGTTCACCGGGAGCCGGCACGCGTACCACTTCTCGGTACGGAGCGACTCCACCTTCCACTCGTCGAGCATCGTCGCCGCCGGTTCGAGGCAGTCCCGCACGGGCGGTGCGCCCTCGTCGAGGTTGATCCAGGCGCAGCCGCCCCAGATCTCACAGCGGACGGGCACGAGGTCCAGGTCGCCATGCTGCAGGTTGTGCTCCGCGAACACGCGCCGCTGCGGCACGCGGGTGTTGGTGCCGTCGGGCGCGTAGCACCAGCCGTGGAACGGGCAGACGAAGCCACGCGCACACGTGCCGCGGCCCTTGGCGAACTGCACGCCACGGTGGCGGCACGCGTTCTGGAACGCACGAACGCCCAGGTCGTCAGTGCGCACGACGACGACCGACTGGTCGAGGAACTCGTACTCGGCGAAGTCGTACGCCTCGGGGATCTCCTCGAGCCGGCAGGCCATCTGCCAGACCCGGGGCCAGAGGAGCTCGGCCTCGAGGGCGTAGAAGTCGGGGTCGAAGTAGCGCTCCTTGGGCACCCGGTCGGGGAGCTCCATCGCGTACGGGATGGGCCGGCGGACGTCGTTCATCGGCGACCCGACGCGGTGAACTCGAGGTGCAGGCGACGCAGCCCGCGCAGGATGTAGGTCGGCACGTACTCGTAGCGGCGGGCGCCGGGCGGGCCGTGTTCGGCATCCGCGACGCGGATGTCGTCCATACGGTCGAGGAAGCGCTCGACGGTGATCCGGCCCTCGGCCCGCGCCAGCGGCGCACCCGGACATGTGTGCGGGCCGTGCCCGAACGCGAGGTGCTGCCGGGCGTTCCGTCGGTCCGGTCTGAACTCGGCCGGGTCGTCGAAGCGGCGCGGGTCGCGGTTGGCGGCACCGTTGAGGACCATGACGGTGGCGCCGGCCGGGATGTCGACCCCGCCGACCGTGGCCGGCACACGCGACAGGCGGAAGTCACCCTTCACCGGGCTCTCGAACCGGAGGCACTCCTCGACGAAGTTGGGGATCAGGTCGCGCTCCTCGCGTAGCCGAGCCTGGAGGTCGTGGTCGCCCGCGATGCGCTGCAGCGCGGTGCCGAAGAGGCGGACGCTCGTCTCCTGGCCGGCCGCGAAGAGGTTCGCGGCGATGCGTGCGACGTCGAGGACCTCCGGGATCGATCCGTCGGGGAAGGTCGCGGTGGCGAGGCCGGTGAGCACGTCGTCGCGTGGGTTCACACGCCGGTCGGCGACGTACGCGGTGAACTGCTCGTAGAGGAACTCGAGCGGGTTCTGCGCGAGGACGTCGTCGTGGCCGGTGCCGCCCAGGCTCCCGCTCCGGCGATGCTGGTCGGGGCCGAGTCGCTCGCGGAAGAGCTCGTGGTCCGACTCGGGTACCCCGAGGAGGTCGGCGATGACGAGCAGGGCGAAGGGCTGCCCGTACTCGCCGATGAACTCGCACCGGCCTCGCCCGACGATCTCGTCGATCTGGCGGTCGGCCAGCCGCCACATGAAGTCCTCGTTCTCCTTCAGGCGCTTCGGCGTGATGAGACGCATCAGCAGCCCGCGGTGCGCGGTGTGCACCGGCGGGTCGAACGTGAGGATCTGGTCGCTGAACGGCAGCTCGCCGCGGTGCCGCTCGACGAGCTCGCGGACGTCGTCGCCCTCGAGCGGTACGGGGAAGCCCGGGAACGGGCCGGTGGGGGAGTTGCACGACGAGAAGGTCGCGCTGTCGTTGTAGACGGCGATCGCCTCCTCGTAGCCCGTCACCATGAACACGCCGTGGTGCGGCTCCCGCCGGACGGGGCAGTGCGATCGCGACCACTCGAAGTATGGGTAGGGGTCGGCGACGAGCTCGTCGCTCCGGAAGAAGTCGACGGCCCCGAAGTCGGTCACGGTCCCTGATTGTACCGATCGGTCAGACCAACGTCATCACGAGCCGTGGAACCGGATGCCGGGCACGACATTTCTCCGACGAATGCGGACGACGGCTCTGAAAGTGGCCAGAGGATGACCGGTCTGGTCCCTAGGGTCGTGATCGACCACCCGACGGAGACGGAGAGGATCCCCCATGCCCGAGCGCGACGGTTACATCCCCGGAGTTCCCTGCTGGGTCGACTCCAACCAGCCCGACCCCGAACGGGCGACCGCCTTCTACGGCGGCCTGTTCGGCTGGGAGTTCGAGGACGTGATGCCCGAGGGATCGGGCGGCTCCTATCTCATCGGCCGCATCCGAGGCGGCGACGTGGCGGCGATCGGGTCGAGCCCCGAGGGCGCGCCGCCGGCTGCCACCTGGAACACCTACATCTGGGTCGACAGCGCGGACGATGCGGCCGCGAAGGCCCGGGCCGCGGGCGGCGCGGTGGTGGCGGAACCGTTCGACGTCATGGACGCCGGGCGGACGGCGGTCCTCAGCGATCCCGAGGGTGCGGTGTTCTCGGTCTGGCAGGCGAAGAACCACAAGGGCGCGCGCGTGGTGAACGAGCACGGCTCGCTCAACTTCAACGGTCTCGCGACGCGTGATCCCGAAGCCGCGAAGGCGTTCTACGGGGCCGTGTTCGGCTGGCGGACGCTGGTCCTCCCGAGCGGGATCGCGTGGACGCTCCCCGGCTACGGAGACCACCTCGAGGAGAGCACCCCCGGCCTGCGTGAGCAGATGGCGCAGATGGGCGCGCCGGACGGGTTCATCGACGTCGTCGCGTCGCTCGATCCGATCGCCGCCGACGACCGCGACACGCCGGCGCACTGGAGCGTCACCTTCGGCGTCGACAGCGCCGACGCGACCGCGGCGCGCGCCGCCGAGCTCGGTGGCGAGGTCGTCGCCGGGCCGGTGGATGCCCCGTGGACGCGGATCGCGGTCATCACGGATCCGCAGGGCGCAACCTTCGTCGCCAGCCAGTTCGTGCCGGAGAACCGCGACCTGGCGCCGTGACCGCGCGCGTCACTCGGTCGGTGTGAACTCGATGTGCAGCTCGCGGAGACCGCGCAGCATGTAGGTGGGGTCGTACTCGTAGCGCCGCGCGGTCGGGGGTCCGTGGTGCGGTTCGGAGATCCGGATCTCGGACATGCGGTCGAGGAAGCGCACCAGCGTCGCGTGGGCCTCGGCGCGCGCGAGCGGCGCGCCCGCGCACGTGTGGATGCCGTGGCCGAAGGCGAGGTGTTGGCGGCCGTTCGGCCGGTCGAGCCGGAACTCGCCCGGGCACTCGAACTGCCTCGGGTCGCGGCTCGCCGCGTCGGTCATGACGAACACGGTCGTTCCGGGAGGGAGCTCGACACCGCCGACCGTGGTGCGGGTCTTCGCGAGCTTGAACGAGCCCTTGAGCGGCGCCTCCGTCCGCAGCATCTCCTCGATGAAGGGGCCGATCAGGCTCCGGTCGTCGCGCAGCCGCTGCTGGAACTCGGGATGGTCGCCGAGGGTCCGCACGCACATCCCGATCAGCCGAGCGGTCGTCTCGCTCCCCGCGGAGAACAGGTTGGCCGCGATCCTCATGACGTCGTCGACCGGGGGGAGGGTACCGTCGGGGAAGGTCGCTTGGGCGAGCTCCGTCATGACGTCGCCGCGGGGGTTGGCGCGGCGATCCTCGATGTAGCGCGTGAACTGGTCGTAGAGGTACTCGAGCGGCTTGTGCTCCATCCGGGCGGCGCGCACCCTCGTGGTGAGGTGCTCGAGGAACGCATCGCGGTCCTCGTCGGGAACGCCGAGGAGGTCCGCGATCACCATGAGCGTGTAGGGGATCGCGTAGTCGTGCAGGACCTCGCACTCGCCGCGGTCGACGAAACCGTCGATCGTCTCGTCGGCGAACGACCACAGGAACGCTTCGTTCTCCTTCAGCCGCTTCGGTGTGATCAGCCGCATCAGCAGCCCGCGGTGCGCGGTGTGCTTGGGAGGGTCGAACGAGGGGAGCTGATCGCTGAACGGCAGCTCGTGACGGTGCTCTTCGATGATCTGGGAGATGTCGTCTCCCTCGAGGGGCACCGACATCTTGAAGAACGGACCGCTCACGGTGTTGCAGTTCGACCACGACTTCTGGTCGTGGTACACGGCGATCACCTCGTCGTACCCGGTGACGAGCCACACGTCCCACAGCGGGTAGTACCAGATCGGACCGTGCTCGCGGACCCAGTCGTAGAAGGGATACGGGTTCTGGGGCAGCTCCTGATCGCGGAACAGGTCGACCGTCGAGAAGTCCGCGGCGTCGCTCATCGACCCTCCGGCGGACGAGGCGGCGAGCTCGCGGCGGGTGGCTCGTCCAGGATGACCGTCTTCGTCTCGAGGAAGTGCACCAGCCCTTCGCGGCCACCCTCTCGGCCGATGCCCGACTGCTTGAAACCGCCGAACGCGATCCCGAAGTCGGTGCGGAAGGAGTTCATGCCGACGGTCCCCGCCCGGAGCTGGCGTGCGACCGCGAGCGCGCGGTCGGGGTCGGTGGTGAAGACCGAGGAGTTCAGGCCGTAGATCGTGTCGTTCGCGATCCGCACGGCGTCCTGCTCGTCGGCGGCGGGGATGACGCTCAGCACCGGACCGAAGATCTCCTCCTGCGCGATGGTCGACGAGTTGTCGACGTTCCCGAACACCGTCGGCTCGACGAACCAGCCGCGGTCGAGGTCCTTGGGGCGGCCGCCCCCCGCGGCGAGCGTCGCGCCCTCGGCGATCCCCTTGGCGATGTATCCCTCGACCCGGTCGCGTTGACGCTCCACCGCGAGCGGCCCCATCTGCGTCTGCTCGTCGAACGGGTCGCCGACCCGCACCTTCCGGAAGTTCTCGGCGAGGGCGTCGACCATCTCGTCGTGCCGGGCGCGGCTGACGACGATGCGGGTCAGCGACGAGCAGACCTGACCCGTCATGACGCACTCCGCCCGGGCGAGCGTGGCGGCGGCGGCCGCGATGTCGGCGTCGTCGAGGATCACCGCGGCCGACTTCCCGCCCAGCTCGAGGGTCACGCGCGCGATCCGCTCGCCGCAGATCGCGCCGATGCGGCGGCCGGCGGCGGTCGACCCGGTGAAGGTGATCTTGTCGATCCGGGGGTCGCGCACCAGCAGCTCGGAGACCTCCCGGTCGGCGGTGACCACGTTGAGCACGCCCGGAGGGAGTCCGATCTCCTGCGCGGCCTCCGCGACGAGGTAGCCCGCGCCCGGCGCTTCGGGCGACATCTTGAGCACGACCGTGCACCCGGCGAGCAGTGCCGGGCCGATCTTGTGCGGGATCAGCCCGTGCGGGCTGTTCCACGGGACGATGGCGCCGACCGTCCCGACGGGTTCGCGCACGAGCATCCCGTAGCCGCCGAGTGACGGCGTCGCCGGCTCCACGAACGGGTACGTGTCGGCGAGCGCTGCGTACGCGTCGAAGTCCTTCTTCATCCCGGCGGCGGCGAAGCGCGCGATCGAGTGAACGGTTCCCGACTCGCGTGGCCAGATCTCCGCGAGCGCGTCGGCGCGCTTCTGCATGGCGGGGCCGAGCGCTCGGAGGTAGTCGGCGCGCTCGGCATGGGAGAGGCTCGGCCACGGGCCGTCGTCGAACGCGGAACGGGCGGCGGCGACCGCGCGGGACATGTCCTCGGCGCCGGCCTCGGCGACCCGGAAGTAGAGCTCCTCGGTCGCCGAGTCGATGACGTCGATCGTCGCGTCCGACGCCGGGGCCGCCCACTCGCCCCCGATGAAGAACCGGTCGGGGTGCTCGACGGGCGCCGCCGTCCCGATCGCTGCCATCTGCTCCTCCCGGATCCGTCTCCTCGTCCGTTCATTCGGGGAATGCGGCCACGGGTGGCCGGAATCCCCGAACGGATCGCGGACGCCGCACCCGAGCATAGTGACGCAACCGTTAGTTTTGCAGGTGGAGCCCACCGGCCCGGATCCGGGGCCGTTGTTCACCCGATCTGGACGCGGCGGAGGCAGCGGCGCTCGGTGGGTGGGAACTCGGTCCGCCCGTGTTGGAGGGAGACGTTGTCCCACACGACCAGGTCGTGGAGCTGCCAGGTGTGCTCGTAGCGGACATCCGGCCCCTCGAAGTACGTCATGAGCTCGTCGAGGAGCCGTTCGCTCGCGTCCTCGTCGAGCCCGACGATCGAGTCGGTCATCAGCCGGTTCACGTAGAGAATCGGCCGCCCGGTCTCGGGGTGCTCGACGACGACCGGGTGGGTGGCGCGCAGGGCCTCGGGGGACGCGGTCGCGACGCGGAAACGTTGGTTGCCGTAGTCGTCGGCGTAGTCGTAGACGTGGAGTGCCTCGAGCGACGACAGACGATCCCGGATCTCCTGGGGCAGCCTGTCGTAGGCGCGGCGGGCGTCGGCGAAGATCGTCGCACCGCCCGTGCGGGCGACTTCCTCGCCGTAGAGGCAGATCGCGGGGAGGAACGTGTCGAGGAAGCAGTGGTCCTGGTGGAGCAGCAGCGAACCCTCGCGGGCGACGCCCTTCTCGTGGCTGTTCGAGATGTACATCTCGACGTCGGCCCCGAAGGAGTAGCCGCGCGTGTTGACGGGGCCGAACCACTCCGCGAACCGGAGCTGCTCGTCGAGGCTCACGTCCTGGCCGCGGACCAGCACCAGTCCGTGTTCGAGCAGCGCCTCGCGCGCCGCGGCGCGGACCTCCTCGGGCTGGTCGACGTGCAGGTCGACGCCGAGCAGCTCCACCCCCAACGCCGGTGAGAGGGCACGAGTCTCGATCGGCATGGCGGGCCTCCCGCGAGGGGCGAGACGGTTCGGTGGGTATGGTCGCATAGATGGCATGCCGCGGAAGGCGACGATCTAGGTGTACTCGGCCGGGACGTTGGTGACGGTCCGCTGATGTGAATCGAAGACCTCCGAAGCTGTGGGGATTGCTGTCACCACACTCCGGAGGTCTTCGTGGGTCACCGTAACGCTCGTTTGAC
>Ga0070741_10010167_pt1 | contig 17911 bp, 12 predicted proteins | sample Coa_R1_4_FD_66440 | JGI IMG/M metagenome (GOLD analysis project Ga0070741, IMG submission 66440) | Surface soil microbial communities from Centralia Pennsylvania, which are recovering from an underground coalmine fire - Coalmine... | ecosystem: Environmental > Terrestrial > Soil > Unclassified ...
CGCGCTTTGCCGAACGGGATCATGAAGTTGGATCCCGGCGCGCGCCCCTTGTTGTACGTCTGACGATACAAGTGCTTGTGCTCGAGGAAGATCACGGGATCGTCGCACCGAATGGCGGTGCGCAGCAACCCGTTGGCATCCAGAGCCGTCGAGGGGCAGACCACGCGCAGGCCGGGGCAGTGCGTAAAAAGGGTTGCACCGGTCTGCGAGTGGTAGATCGCTCCGCGGATATAGCCGCCGTACGTCGTGCGCACGACGACCGGCGCGCTGAACGCGTTATTCGACCGCCACCGCATCGTCGCGAGCTCGTCGCGCAGCTGCATGTACGCGGTCCAGATATAGTCGAAGAACTGAATCTCGACGACCGGCTTGAACCCGCGCTGCGCCAACCCGATCGCGCGGCCGATGATGTTCGCCTCGGCCAACGGCGAGTTGTACACGCGGTTCGGACCGAACTCGCGCTGGAGGCCGTGGGTGACCTTGAACACGCCACCCTTACCCTTCACCTCGTCCAGCACTTCCTCGCGCGAGGCATCGGCGACGTCTTCGCCGAACATGATGATCTTGGAATCGCGCCGCATCTCATCGCGCATGCAGAGGTTGAGCAGATCGACCATCGTCGTCGGCTCACCACTGAACTGCGGATCGTCCTCGGTGTCGAACTGCTCACCCGTCGGATCGACATCGGGCGAGTACACGGCATACGTCGCGGTCGAGCCCTCAGGCTGCGGCTGCGAGAGCGCGTCGTCGGTCGCCGCCTGAACCTCGGCGTCCGCCGACTCGCGGATCGCGGCCAACTCCTCCTCGGTCGCCAGTCCCTCGGCGACCAACCACGCCGGGAATGTGCGCAACGGATCGCGCTGGGCCTCTGCGTCCCGCTCGGAGGGCGGGCGATACAACTTTTCGTCGTCCGACAGGGAGTGCGAGTAGGGACGAATGACGGTCGCACGGACGAGCGCGGGGCCCTTCCGATCCCGCGCATACTGCACGGCGCGGGTCATCGCGCCGTAGCTCGCGATGACGTCGCAACCGTCAACATCCTCGACATATAGGCCGGGGAAGCTTCGTACCAGCTTGGAGATGGAGCCGCCCGGGGTGTTGACCTCGACAGGGACTGAAATCGCGTACCCGTTGTCTTCTACGAGATACACAACCGGCAATTTGAGATTGCACGCAGTGCTGAGCGATTCCCAGAACTCGCCTTCGCTGGTCGCTCCGTCCCCGGTTGAGACATAGACGACTTCATCCGTGCTATCGAGCTCATTACCGCGCAGATACGCCTCAGCGCAGCCGACGGCTTGCAGGAACTGCGTACCCGTCGGGGATGAAGACGACGTGATGTTGTATGCCTTGGCGCCCCAGTGACTTGGCATCTGGCGTCCGCCGGATGCCGGGTCGACTGCCGCGCCGACTGCCTCGTATAGCATCTCGGCCGGTGTCACGCCGAGCATCAAACAGAGGGCGCGATCGCGATAGTATGTGTAGAACCAATCGTGAGCCGGCCGAAGAACCATGCCAGCCGCGACCAGTATGCCTTCATGTCCAGCGCCTGAGATCTGAAAGAAGATCTTGTTCTGGCCCTTGAGCTGGATCTCTTTATCGTCAATTCGCCGCGCCAAATACATGGTGCGGTATGCGGCAATCAGTTGATCGCGGCGGAGGCCACCGGCGACGGCGCCTTCGAGGTCAGTATGTGCAGCCATCGCGATAAAATAGCCGACACCGCCATTTCTTGACAGCGCTTCTCTCTTGAGGAACATTGGGGACTTAGGACCGATGACCAAGCCCAATCCGCACTGCATCTTCTGCGACCTCATCCGGGGTGCGGCCGAAGTGTCCATATGTTACGAGGACGCCGCGGCACTCGCGTTCATGGACATCCAGCCCGTGAATCCCGGCCACGTGCTCGTCGTGCCCAAGGCGCACTACGAAACATTGGTTGATGTGCCGCAGGATATCGCTATGCATCTGTTCGAAGTCTCAATGCGGCTCGCGCCGGTCATCCGGCGCATGGCGGGTGCGCGCGACATGAATATCGTCGTCAACAGCGGCGCGGCCGCGGGACAGAACATCTTCCACTATCACGTGCATCTCATCCCACGCACGAACACGGACGGGTTCGACATTCCATTGCCGTTCGATCGTTCGCTCATGCCGGACCGTACGCTGCTCGATGCGATGGCGGCCCGCATCACGACGGCACTCCGTGATCCCGTGCGGGCCTAAGTGACGACCAAATCTCCCTCGGACAGCGCCATCACGTTGTGGGCCGCGCTCGGCGACGCCTACGCGGCGATGAGCGCGCACGCGACCGCGGATGCGGCGCGGCATGGGTTCAGCTTGGCCGAGCTGGCCGTGCTCGATGTGTTGCAGCAGCGCGGGCCGATGCTGCTCGGCGAGCTCCAACGTCACGTCGCCGTCTCGAGCGGCGGCGCGACGTTTCTGGTCGATCGCCTCGAAGGGAAAGGGCTCGTCAAGCGAAAGAGCTGCGCCGACGACCGGCGCGCGACCTTTGCGGCCCTCACGAAGAAGGGCGAGAAAGTGCTCACGCGCATTCGGCCCAAACATGTACGCGCGATCCGGAAAGCCGTCGGGGGGCTGAGTAGTAAGCGTCAGCGCGCCGCGACGCTGTTGTTACGGGAGTTGGCCGAAGCGGCTAATAATCAGTCGGACGGAGATAACTCTCGCCGATCGCGGACTGACTGAGCATCGCGACGGTTGGAAGCCGCCGCTTCCAATGGGTGCTGGATAGGCGCTTATACACCAACTCGATCTCCTCGGCCACGAAACCGCGCGCCGTGAGCTCGGCCGGTGCGTATCCGGCCAGCAACCAGTTCAATATCGCGTCAGCCTTGCCATAACTGATCCCAAAATCACCCTCGTCCGTCTGGCCACGAATCAGATCGGCGGACGCGGGCTTATGTACGATCACATCGGGCACACCGAGATGTCTGGCGAACGCCCACACCTGGGTCTTGAACAAATCGCCCAGTGGATTGACCGGCGGCGAGTCGTCCGCGTGCCAGGTGAAGTATCCGAATAACCGCTCGGTTTTGTTGCCAGTGCCCAACGGGAGCGCATCATATCGCGCCGACAGATCGAACAAAACGATCATGCGTTGGCGCGCCATCACGTTTCCTTTGCGCGCGTCATCAGCGTCGGGCTCGGACTGCAAATAGCCATCGACGGCCGGTGAAATATCGATAGTTCGCGATTGGATGCCCAGCGCGTCGATGACCAGTTGCGCGTGTTCCAGGCTTTCTGGATTCGATGTGCGGTACGGCATGCGCACGCCGATGACATTCTCTGGTCCGAGCGCCTTGGCCGCCAAGAACGCGGTGACCGCTGAGTCGACGCCACCCGAGATGCCAACGACCGCTTTCCGAAATCCTCGTCGCGCCAACTCTTCACGCACAAATGTGGTGAGCCAACGTTCGACAAGGGGCGCATCCATGGTGAGTGGCGGAGGGCCGCCGGTTGGCCTGCACACATCACCTGTGACTTCTTTTCCGGCGGCATCATATGCGACCGCGTCTTTTGGCGCATCGACGCGAGCCAGCGCGTCACGCAAATAGGGCAGTGCGGTCCGCAAATCCGCGAGCAATGGCGTATCGGCCCGCGCGCGGCCGATGTCCGCCAGGTCGATCGTCTGGGTGATCAGCGCCGGCTGAAACAACGGCGCGCGCGTCCGAACGTCGCCGGCCGGGCCAACAATCAGCGAGTCGCCGATGAACGCCTTGCCGGCTTCCATGCCGACGAGGTTCGTGTAGAGGACGTAGATGCCGTGCTCCTCGGCGGTGCCCCGCACGAGCCGCTCCCATCGCGACACGGTCGCGGGCCCCGGCACGCCATCGTCCCGCGGCCAGATGCCACGGGCCGGCGCGGCCGAGGGCACGAACAGGATCTGGGCGCCGTCCAGCGCCTCGATCGTCGCCGGCAACCCGTGCCACAGATCCTCGCACACGAGGATCCCAGCGCGCCCCCACGGCGTATCGAACGCGCGCACGTCATGCCCGCGTTCGACGAACCGCTCCTCGTCGAAGAGCCCATACGTCGGCAGGAAGGTCTTCCGGTGCACATGCCGGATCACCGGATCGGATCCCCCCAGCGTGACGTACATGGCGCTGTTGTACAGAATCCCCTGCCACCGCTCGTAGAACCCGATGACCACGTCCAACGGCTGCCGCGAGGTGTAGATCCGTTGGAGGTCGGCGGCCAACGCGCCGGCGGTCAGCGCGACCTCTTCGGTGCCGCCTTCGAGGAAGTATCCGGTAAGGGCCGTCTCCGGCAGATGCAGCACTTGCGGACGCGGCGTCAGCCGGTCGACGCGCTCGAACAACGCCGCGAGTTGCTGGAGATTCCCGGCGTAATCAGCTTTGCGAGGCGAGATTTGTCCGATGGCAACGTTTAAGTACGGCGGCATACTCTAAATATATGCACTTAGTGTGGGCGCTCTGGCTGGTGGTTCAGCCGCCCGTGTCAGCGCCCTGGCAGATTATCGACGCACCGCAGTCGTCGATCGTCATTGCCCGGGATGGCACCTGGATCGGCGAGTTCGGACGCCAAATTCGTACGAGCGTCTCGCTGGGGTCCCTGCCGGCGTATGTGCCCCAGGCGTTCATCGCCGTGGAGGACCGGCGGTTCTACCGTCATGATGGGGTCGACGTCGAAGGCATCTTTGGCGTTCTCAAGGACGCGCTCAAGGGGCATGCCCGCGGGGGCAGTACGATCACGATGCAGCTCGTCGGGAACATGCATCCCGACGTAGTCAGTCGACGCGACAAGAGCGTCGACCGGAAGCTGCGCGAGCAGGCGGCCGCTCGGGAGATGGAGCGGCACTACTCCAAGAAGCAGATTCTCGAGGCGTATCTAAACCAGATCGAGCTCGGCCACGGTTGGTACGGGATCGACGCCGCGGCTCGGCATTACTTCGGCGTGGACGCCGCGCATCTGTCGCTGTCCCAAGCGGCGACTTTGGCGGCTCTCCCTCGAAGTCCGCCCTACTACGACCCAATTCGCCATCCTGACCGGGCCACCGCACGGCGGAACCTGGTCCTGCGGCTCATGGCGGATCAGGATTTGATCACACGGGACGCGGCCGACAAAGCGAGGGCCGAGGCGCTCGTGGTGAATCCGGACGTGCACGGGCTCGCGCCTTATTTCGTTGATGCTGTCCGCACCGAGGCTCAGCACGCGGGTATTCCGGTAGACAGCGGTGGCTATCGGCTGTACACGACGCTCGACCCGAGTTTGCAGCGCGCGGCCATCACGGCCGTCCGTGATGGAGCGAAGGCCGTAGAAGATCGCCCGGGCTACTCGAACCCCAAGTACGGCACATCGAAAGACTATCTACAAGGCCTCTTGATCTCGCTCGACCCGACGACCGGAGAAGTCCGTGCGTTAGTGGGAGGCCGGGACTATGCGGACTCGCCCTACGACCGCGCACTCTCCGCGCTGCGGCAGCCGGGCTCGGCGTTCAAGCCGATCGTCTACGCCGCCGCGATCGCCGACAGCATCACGGCGAACACGATCGTCTACGACACGGCGCTGGCGATCCCGCTGGACGATGGCACGACCTACAAGCCCGAGAACTCGGACCACCAGTTCCTGGGCCCGCTCACGATGCGGGAGGCGCTCACCAAATCACGAAACACCGTGGCCATTCAACTTGGCCTCGCCGTCGGCATCGACACGGTGATCGCGCTCGCCCAACGCCTCGGTATCACGACACCGATCGCGCCATTTCCCGCCTCGGCGATCGGCGCATCCGACGTGCGGCCGATCGAGCTCGTCTCGGCCTACGCGCCGCTGGCGAACGGCGGCATCGCGATCCAGCCCCGGTCGATCCTGCACGTCGACGATCGCGCCGGTCGGCTCGTCTGGGCTGGCGAGGGTGGCCCAACGTCGCCCGCGCTGGACTCCAACGTCGCCTACATCGTGCGCGACATGATGCGCGACGTCATCGATCGCGGCACCGCCGCTGGCGTCCGCAAGATCATCGGCACCTCGCTTCCCGCGGCGGGCAAGACGGGGACGACCAATGACGAGAGCGACGTCTGGTTTATCGGCATGACGCCCGACCTGGTCACCGGCGTCTGGCTCGGCTTCGATCACCCGCGCCCAATCGCCGCCGGCGCCGCGGGCGGCTCCCTGGCCGCGCCGGTCTGGGGCCACCTCATGGCTCAGTACTATGCTGGCCATCAACCAGGTGAGTGGACTCCGCCAGCAACGTTGATCACGGCGGAGTTGGACCGGCAAACAGGAACGCTGGCCGACGGGTCGACCCCGCCGGACCAGCGCTATACCGAGTACTTCTTGCCTGGAACCGAGCCGCTCGCGTTGCGCTTCGACATCACGAGCATCTTCAGCGGCGGCCCCATCCAATAACGCCGTCAGCCAGCGATGGCGGCCTCCTCTTCGGCCTCTTCCATCTCGGTCTTCCGCGTCGCGACCGGCTTCGTCGCCGGCAGCAACGCGACCGCGAAGACCTCATCGAGCGTCTCGACCGGATAGAACTTGAGCACATTCCGGACTTCCTCCGGAATGTCCTCCATATCCGCCTCGTTCGCCTTCGGCAGAACGATGACTCCTATCCCGGCACGGTGAGCCCCGAGCACCTTTTCCTTGAGCCCACCGATCGGTAACACACGCCCACGCAGCGTGATCTCTCCGGTCATGGCGACGTCGCGTCGAACGGGTCGTCCCGACATCGCGCTCACCAGGGCGGTCGCCATGGTCACACCGGCGGACGGTCCATCCTTTGGAATGGCGCCGGCCGGTACGTGCACGTGGACTTCCATGGAGCCGAGCCGCTCTTCGGGGATCTGCAACCGCGAGGCATGCGTTGCCGCATACGTGAGCGCCGCGCGCGCGGATTCCTTCATCACGTCGCCGAGCTGTCCGGTCAGGATCAGCGAGACGTTGCCGCCACCGCTCACCTGGACCTTTTCGTCGTCGGTGCGAGGCGCCGATCCGAGTCGCCGGATCGCGGCTTCGACGAACATGATGTCGCCACCCATCGGCGTGTAGAACATACCCGTCGCGACGCCAACTTCGTTCTGTTCGTTGGCCCGCTCTGGGTGCACCCTCGGCCGCCCGAGCAGCTCCCGCACGTCGTCCGCGGTGATCTTGAGATCGTCCGTGCCGCCGCTCGCCAGCCGCCGCGCGATCTTCCGCGCGACCGCGCCGATCTGACGCTCGAGCTGACGCACACCGGCCTCGCGAGTGTACTCGGAGACGATGCGCATCACGGCCTCGTCGTCGAACGTGACTTTGCGGCCACCGGCATTGAGGCCTGACTCCTCGAGCTGTCTCGGAATCAGATACGTCTTGGCGATCTCCGCCTTTTCACGCTCGGTGTATCCGGCAAACTCCACAACCTCCATTCTATCGAGCAGAGGTCCCGGGATATTCTGGATGAAGTTCGCCGTCGCGATAAAAAGAACTTCGCTCAGGTCGAACGGGATGCCGAGGTAGTGATCCGTGAATGTGTCGTTCTGGGCCGGATCGAGCACCTCGAGCAGTGCCGACGCCGGGTCGCCCTGGTAACTCGTGCCGAGCTTGTCGACTTCGTCGAGCAGGAAGACCGGGTTTTTCGTGCCCGCCTGCTTCATACCCTGGATGATGCGGCCGGGCATGGCGCCGACATACGTGCGGCGGTGTCCACGAATGTCCGCCTCATCCCGCGTGCCGCCGAGGGACACTCGGACGTATTCACGTCCTAGCGACCGGGCTATCGACTTCGCGATCGAGGTTTTGCCGACGCCTGGCGGACCGACGAAGAGAAGGATCGGGCCACGCGCCATCGCGCGCGCCTTGGCTTCCTTTGTGTCCGAGATGCGACGGTCATCGTCGTCGGTCGACTTGAGGCTCGGGGTTGCGTCTTCTTTGCGCGCCTTGAGCTTTGCCGCCGGGACTTCGCCCGTGGTCTCGACCTCGTTGGCCAGTTGCTGGGCGCGGAGCTGTCTTACGGCCAGGAATTCCAGCACACGGTCTTTCACATCCTTCAAGCCGTAGTGATCCTCGTCCAGAACCGACTCTGCGCGACCTAGTTCTAGTTTATCATCTGACCGCGCGTTCCACGGCAGCTCGGCGATCCACTCCAAGTACGTGCGGATCACCTGCGCTTCCATCGACTCGCGTCCGGCCCGTTCGAGTCTTCCCAATTCCCGCTCTACTTCCGTACGGGCTTCTTTGGGCAACTCGAGTTTGTTGAGCTTATCCCGCAATTCATTGACTTCTCGCGCGGAGTCATCGTCGCCCAGCTCTTTTTGAATCGCCTTCATCTGCTCGCGCAGGTACATCTCGCGCTGTCGTTCACCGAGTTCTTCTTGAACTTGGGATTTGATTTCTTCCTGGGCTTCCAAAAGGCCGATCTGGCGCTGCACGTGGACGAGCACGCGGCGCAGGCGTTCCTCGACGGAGAGTGTTTCGAGAAGCCCCTGCTTCTCGGCGACACTCAACTCGATGTACCCCGCGACCAGGTCGGCGAACTTGCCCGGCTCGGTGACCGAGTCGAGCACCTGATGCACGACCTCCTCGGGCAACCCACGGCGCTCGCCCAGCTCGGCGGCCCGCTCGCGGATCTCCTTGTGGAGGGCTTCGAAAGCCGCATCCTGTTCATTGAGCGGCGTCATCTCCTCGACCGGCATGACGACGGCGGCGAGGTAGTTGTCGGTGGTCGTGAATTGAAGGGCGGTGGCGCGTTGCTCGCCCTGCAGGAGCAGCTGCACTCCACCCAGGCCGCGCTGGATCTGCCCGATGCGCGCGATGACGCCCATCGTATACAGAATGTCCGGCGCTGGCTCGTCGGTGTTGTCCTTTTGGGCCACGGCGAAGACGAGCCGGTCGCCCTTGAGCGCCGCCTCGATCGCGCGCAGCGTGCCCGGGCGTCCCGCCGCTATCGGCTGGGTCAGCCCCGGAAAGATCACCGTTCCGCGCAAAGGCAGAACGGGGAGTGTCTGACGTGTTGCCATTAGAACTCCAGCTCTGGTTGGTGCCGTTTTTTTCCCCGTGCGGGGATCGGCCCATTATCAGCAAGATCGGAGCTATCCGAGTTACGCCAAGCCGGCCGAAACCGCAACGTGCCCCCGCCTTCGTGACACTTACCCCCTGCCGCGCTGACCGGTTCGCGGCCCTTACCTTGCTACGGCTGAGCGCGTCTCCTTTCGGGCGTCTTGCATTGGTGCTACACTAACAAGGCTGTGCCGCCAAACACTTCCGAATCGGCCGACCAGGAGTTGCAAGCCCGTGTCGCCAACGTCCTTGCCCCGGCGTACGTCGTCGAGCGCGAGGTGGGGCGCGGTGGGATGGGCATTGTCTACCGCGCCAAAGATGTTCGTTTGAAGCGCGTGGTGGCGGTCAAGCTCCTGCCACCCGAGTTGGCGTATCGCACTGAGATTCGGACCCGCTTCCTCCAGGAGGCGGAAACGGCTGCTCAACTATCGCACCCGAACATCGTCCCGATCTATACGGTCGACGAACGCGACGGCTTGGTCTACTTCGTCATGGCGTTCGTGGATGGCGACAACCTCGGCGCCAGATTGCGGGCATCCGGGCCGATGGCGGCCGAGCCCACTAAACGGGTGCTCAAGGAAGTCGCCCAGGCCCTCGCGTTCGCCCATAGCCGCGGCGTCATCCATCGCGACATCAAGCCAGACAATATCCTCCTGGCCGGCGATGACGGGCGGGCGCTCGTGACCGACTTCGGTATCGCTCGGGCCGTCGACGAGACGACCGGTACGCGGCTCACCGCGACCGGTGTCGCGATCGGGACCCCGGCGTACATGTCGCCGGAGCAGTGCGCCGGCGACCGGAGCATCGACGGCCGGAGCGATTTGTACTCGCTCGGCGTTGTCGGCTACCAAATGCTGTCCGGCGCGCCGCCGTTCACGGGATCGAGCACACCCGCGCTGCTGGTCAAGCAGATCTCCGAGGCCCCGGTTCCGCTCCGCGATCGTCGGCCGGACGTTCCGGAACCGCTGGCTCGGATCATCATGAAGCTGCTGGCGAAGGCGCCGAACGATCGATTCGACGACGCTGCCGCCATGGTCGCCGCGCTCGATGGCGCGCCAGTCGTTGAACCCGCGCCGTTCCGTCCGAGCGCTCCAAGCGCCGCTCAGCCCTCGGCGCCGTACCCAGCGTTCCCGGCACCCACGCCGGCACCTCCAGTGGCGATGCCGTCCCCGTCGCCCGCGTACGTCAGCGCGTTCACGCAGGAGGAGCTGGTCCGCTGGTCAGCACCTCTGGTCACCAAGTACCGGCGCCGGCTCAAGTCCTTCACGATCGTCAACGCCGTCATCATCGTGCTGGCGCTCGTGAGCGACACGGACCTGTTCTTTTTTACCGCGGTGTGGTCGGTGCTCATGGCGTATTGGTATGCCAAGCTGTGGGCCGACGGCTTCGACTGGCACGACGTGTTCAAGCAGCCGCGCGATCGCTTGTTCTTCGACGTCGCGGCCGAGGCGATCGACGATGCCAAGGCCATATTCGATAAGGACAAGCGCGCCGAGCTGCGGGAGAAGGCGCGGCAGGTCCGGCTGTCGACGCCGGAGCCGGTGCCATACTCGCTCGTTCCTCCCGCACCCCGCACCGGCCGCGCACCACTCCCGCGGCCGGCGCCGCAACCGGTCGATCCCGAGGTCGACGCATCGCGCCGTGCTGCTCGCGAAGAGCGGCAGAATGAACGGCGCGACCGCGGGCGTGGCCGTTCGCGCCCCGTCATGTCGGCGCCGCCATCGCCGCTCCCGGGTCAGACCGGCGCGGTCCCGGTGGACGTGGTCTCAAAGGAGGCCGCGGAGTTGGTGCCGCATGACGTGCTCTTCGGGACGCACGGTCCGCTCGTACTGCGCGCGGTCAAGGATCGCATCGCCGTCAAGGAAATCGTCGAAAAGCTCGGTCCGGCCGACCGCGCGCTGTTGCCCGACGTCGTTCAGACGGTGGGTCATCTCGTCGAACGCATCGCCTCGCTCGCCACGGCGCTGCAGCGCTTGGACGGCGATGTGCAGCCCGACGCGTTGCCGGCGCTCGACAAGCGGATCGCGGATTGCGAGGCCGAGCCTGAGTCACCCGAGCGTGAGCGCAAGCTGACGCTGCTCAAGCGCCAGCGCGCGACGCTCAGTGATCTCGGCGATCGGCGAGGCGCGCTGTACGCGCAGTTCGAGAACGCCGGGCTCGTGCTGCAGAACATTCGCTTCGATCTCCTCAAGCTTCGGTCGGCCGGCGTTCAGTCCGCGATTGATGACGTGACTAGCGCGACGCAGGAAGCTCGTGCGCTCTCTCGCGAAATTGGCAACGTGCTCAACGTTGCGCAGGAGCTGAAGGCGATCTAGCCGGTGCTGCACTTTTTGTTGGTCCTGCAGCTACTCACGCCGAAGGCGCCGTTAGTCTCCACGCCCCCAGTCGTGCGTGGTCTCTATGTGAATCGCTGGGCGGCGCTCGGCAAGAAAATGTGGGAGCTCATTGGTGTCGCCGAGCACACGGATGTCAACGCGCTGGTCATCGACGTAAAGGATGATCGCGGCTTCGTCCTGTATCGCTCGCGTGTCCCGTTAGCCGAACAGATCGGCGCGGATACCATGCGCCCCATGTCCGCCGAACGCGTGCGAGCGGTACTCGACACGATGCGCCTCCATGGCATCTATCCAATCGCGCGCATAGTCGTAGCGAAGGATCCGTTGCTCGCCGAAAAGCGCCCAGCATGGGCCATTCGGCTCAAAGCCGACACCAGCAAACCATGGCGCGACAAACAAGGTCGCGCGTGGCTCGATGCGCACCAGTGGGCAGTCTGGCAATACGCCGCGGATCTGGCGAAAGAGGCGGTGGATCTGGGGTTCAGCGAGATCCAGTTCGACTATGTCCGCTTCCCAGATGACAAGCACCTGATGGCCGAAGCCACCTTCCCACTCGCGAACGGTCGTATTCGCGCTCAGGTGATCCGCGAGCAACTGGGCCGCGTCCACGCGCTGCTCGCGCCACTCCAAGTTCCGATCACGGCCGATGTCTTTGGGCTAACGGCCACGGATACCACGGACATGGGCATCGGCCAACGGTGGGAGATGTTCGCCGATCAGGTCGACGTGGTGCTTCCCATGAGCTATCCGTCGCACTATGCCCCGGGCACCTATGGGCTATCGGTGCCCAACGCCCATCCCTATGCGGTCATCGATCACACGCTGAAAGATGCCAAGCGGCGATCGGCGGGTTTCTCGCACCCGATCATCGTGCGCCCATGGTACCAGGCTTTTACGTTGGGGCCGCCGCACTATGGCGTGACCGAAGTGCGGCAACAGATCAAGGCCGGCTACGACAACGGCATCGAGTCCTGGATTCTCTGGAATCCCGGCAGCCGATACGACACCGCGGCACTCGGCGCCTACAGCGACTCGAGGCGCTCCTCGAGCTCGCCCGCCATGCCGGCGTGTCCGAACCGCTGCGCGGATTCGATCCCCTTACGCAACGCCGCGCGCGCCTCATCGGTGCGGCCGAGCGACTCCAGCGCCGCGGCCAGTCGGCCGTAGCCGTTGCCCTCGTCGTCGTACCCGGCGAGGTACGTCTCGAGGTGGACTCGCGCTTCCTCCCACAGTCCTTCTTTGAGAGCCTCGTTCGCGAGGCCATAGTGGGCGAGCAGGTTCGCGGGATCCTTCGCGACCATCTTTCGAAACACGTCGATACGCGAGCTCATCGTTCCAAGAGCTGAGTGATCACTTGCGCCACGCGCTCGGGGGATTCCTCGGGAGCGTAGTGCGCATCCGGTAAGATTTCCAACGTCGCGCCGGGTATGGCCCCCTGCAACGCCTTGGCTTCATCGACCGACACGAACGGGTCGTTGACGCCCGCGATAATCGCGCTCGGCACGTTGATGGGCGCTTCCACGACGCTCTTGTCGCCGGCGATCGCCGCCAGTTGCTCGGCTATCACGGCATGGCCGCCCGGTACAACAAAGGGGCGCATGTAATGATCCAGCGACCGACTCGCTCTCTCGGCGTCGCAATATCCGCTGGTGATGCGCGACCGCACGAGGCGGAGCAACAACGGCGCGGGCAGATGTCGCGCGCTTCGTAGCGGCATCGGCAGCCGTCGGCCCGGCGACACTGTGTTGAGCAGCGCCAGGCGCGACACGCGTGAGGCGTCGACCAGGCGCGCGATCGTCGCACCGAGTCCGTGCCCTACGAGGCATGCCTGTTCGATGCCGAGCGCGTCGAGGAGTGCGACCAGGCGATCCGCATGGGCTCGCACGGTCAGCGAGCGGCCGTCAGGTGGGTCGCTTCGGCCATGGCCTAGGAGATCCACGATTACGGTGCGGTGACCTTCCGGCAGGCACTGGATGATCCAGGACCAGAGGTGCGAGGACGTGAGGCAGCCGTGGATCAACACGAGCGGGTCGCCGGCGCCGCGGGTGCCGGCGGCGTAGTAGTACAGGCGGGCGCCGCCTACGTCGACGAACTCACCTCTCATGCGAAATTCGCCGCAACGATTCGGCCGGCAACGGCGGACGCGGCCACCGTGTAGGGTGAGGCCAGATACAATTGCCCAGGTCCCGATCGGCCCGGAAAGTTGCGATTGATGGCCGAGATGGTCACCTCGTCTTTGTGACGCGAAACACCGGGGCCGGCGTTGATGCACGCGCCGCATGATGGCGCGATCAGCGTCGCACCCGCGTCGGTAAATACGCGATCATAGCCTTGCTCGACGCAGTACGCGTACACGCTCTGCGAGCCGCATTGGATGTAGCATCGCACACCGTCCGCCACATGCTTTCCGGTCAGCACGCGTGCGTACATGTCCATGTCAGCGCGCTTGCCGGCGGTGCAGGATCCAGCGTACGCAATGTCTATGGCCACATCGCCAATCTCGTCAACGCGTCGTCCATTTCCTGGATCGCCTGGCAACGCGACCATAGGCCGCAACGCATCCGCGCGTATCTCGATGGTATTCGCATAGGCAGCGCCAGGGTCGGACCTCAGATCATCGAACGCTGGAACGGGCGCCGAGCGACGAGTCGCCAGGAAATCCCTGGTGATCTCATCGGGCGCGACGATAGCCGAGAACGCGCCGACCTCGGCGGCCATATTGGTCAGTGTCGCGCGCTCATCGATCGACCATGCGGCGACCGCGTCGCCGGCATATTCGATGATGGTGCCGATCGCGCCGCCGGATCGGACCCATGGATGGCGCAGGAGCTCCAGCATGGCGTCTTTCGCGGTGATGTTTTCCGGTGGCTGGCCTGAGATGACGACACGGCAAAGTTGCGGCGTGGTGATGCGCACGTCGCCGGTGTACCAGGCGTTGGCGACCGCGGTCGTGCCAATGCCGAATGCCAGGCATCCGAGTGCACCGGCGTGCGGCGTGTGAGAGTCGGAGCCGACGATGATCTGGCCGGGCAGGGCGTGGTCCTCGAGGATCTTGCTGTGGCAGATCGCTTCGGAGCCTCCGCGCGCGACTTCGCCATACAGGCGGATTCCTTGCTCGGCCGCGAACTCTCGCTGCGTCGCTTCGAGCGACATGGCGACTTGCAGGAGCTCAGAGTCGATCGCCGTCTCACCGAGAAATGTGAGATGATCGCGGAAGCAGAGTACGGTGTCCGGATCTTTGATTTTGGCATCTCGTCCGAACTGCTCATAGAAAATGTGCGATGCCATCGGCGTGACGTACTCATGGCTGAACCGCAGATCAGCTCGAACGAATCCCTCTCTGGTCCAATGTCGCTCAATGATCTTTTCGGCGAGCGTCCTGGGCTTCAGGTTGTAATACCCAAGCCCGCCATGCTCGATGATCTCGCGGCTGATGGCATCCGCATGCCGTGTGAACTCAGCGAGTGGAACGCTATCACCGCGCCGCAATCGGGCGAGCAGGTCGAAGTCCGTCGAGGTGAGAATCCCGAGATTCTCACAGTTCTCGCGATATATCCGCTCAAAGCTTTGAGCGAACACGACGCGAATCCCGGCTGCCCATTCGGCGTAGGGCGCGGCCTCGCGCGATGAGCCTTTGCCGCGCCGGCGGCCGGAAACCGAGGCGGCAAAGCCGCCGCGGGCGACCGATCCGCGGGTGACGGGGAACTGTCCGCCGGCTCGAAGCCCGAGGTAGGCGAAGTCGCCAAGGGTCCGATCGTGGTAGTAGCAGATGGACGCCGGCGTGATCTCGTCGGTCGAGATGTCATCACGTAGCGGCCATGCGGGGTCGAGAGGCAGCCGCCCCGATTCGAGCTGGACGCCGCCCAATTGCCGCGCCATGAGCGCGGCATCGTCGACCAGAAACAGAACTTTGCCTTCGAGCCGGAAATCCTCGCGGCGTCTAGCGATTTGCTTCAAAGATGCCTAACGTTACGCGTGACCGTGCCGCTCCAGCCCGCTCCGACTCCGCCAACCGCGGGCGGGGCCCCGGCCCCGCCTGTCAAATTTCCGCTCGGCTGGCTGCTCGACCATGGCGCACCCCCCATTCAGTATCGCGCCATAGCGGACGTTGCGCGACTCCCCGGCGCGGCAAGCGACCCCATCTCCGCTCTCCCGTATGGCTTTTTGCCAGCGGTCCGGCTCGCTTTGAGCCAGAGCCCCGAGGGCGAATGGGGCGCCACGATGCTGAGTATAGGTCGCGGGGACAAGTTCGAGGGTATCGGTACTATCAACGCCGTCCGGCGTCTGCTCGAGTACGGTTGGAGCCCCGAGTCGCCTCCGCTTGCCAAGGTGCGGCGACTCCTGTTCAGGCTGCTAGCTGAAGATGAGGATCCGGCCTTCCTCTTTGAGTTTGGGGGCAAGCCCGAGGAAGAGGAGATGGCTCGGCGCGGGCGGGCGATGCTGCGCGAAGCGGCGGCCGCCACACTTGCCCAGGCCGGATACGAGGCCGACCCGAGATTGCGTGGCGCCGCCAGGCGGATCATCGAGCGGATCAATACGTACCTGAAGTCGCTGCCGGTGAACGGCATGCGGCCGGCATGGGTACGCGTGGGCAACCGTCAAGTGCTGCCGGCTGAAGCGACACCGCCCTCCATGTACGCGATCATGATGCTCGCGTTCATGCCGCAATTTCGGAGCGAGTACCACGAGCACGTGGAGCGACTCTACCAATTCCTGTCGCAGCCTTTGCCGCGCCAGGAGTCCGTGCAGCTCGTCGGCACCACGCCTGTCATGCAGCCGCACCTCGTCCTCGGCGACTTGTTGCCGCATCGCAATGCCGTGGACGCCGACGTGCCGTTCGCGTTGGTCTGGATGGAGTTGCTCGCGCGGCTCGGGTTCTTGCGGCGCAATGAGAACTGGTCGCGCTTGTTCGAGCGATTCCTCGACGATCGCGACCGGCTCGGCATCTGGCATCCTCACAAGGGGCTCGACAGCCCTCGATCCGAGCACCCGCTTGCATGGGCGTGTTATCCGCTCGTCGACGAGCGGGTCGAGGGCGAGGCACGCTGGGCTGACGTCACCTTTCGCCTGGGACTGATCGCCCGGATCTCCGGGCGTACGATCGAGTTGATCTGAGCAGTCTTCGCCTGCCGGGCTACTCCACGCGATTCGTCCGCGTCGCCCGGTCATGTGACAGTCGAGTGCCATCCCGACGCGCACGCTCGTCATACTCGCAGGCAACGATCGCCTCGGCACGTCGCGCCCAAAGCCAGGGATGGCGCGAACACCACGTCGTATAGCGTGATCCCCGGCGCCGGGCACAACGTCCAGGAACAAGCCCCGGACGAGGTAAACAGTCTGGTGTTCGGCTTCCTAACCCCTTAACTTACGTTAACTCTAAGTAACTCAAGGCGATTACAGATTTTGACAAAAAGTGAAGTGACTTTCGATACCCTCGGCCTCAAGGCCGAGGTGCTGGCCGCTGTACATGATGCTGGGTACACGCATCCCACCCCGATCCAAAGCGAAGCAATACCGCTCGCCCTCCGCGGGCGCGATTTGATCGGTCTGGCTCAGACCGGCACTGGCAAAACCGCCGCATTCACGCTCCCCATTATCGACCGCCTGTTGGAAGGCCCGCGCCGGACGCGCGTGCTGATTCTGACGCCAACGCGTGAGTTGGCCGCGCAGGTCGAGGAAAGCTTTACCAAGTACAGCAAGGGCAGCGGCCTTTCGGTTGTCGCCGTCTACGGCGGCGTCGGACTCGAGCCACAGGAAAAGGCCCTCCGCCGCGGCGTCGACGTGGTCGTCGCCACGCCAGGCCGGCTCCTCGATCACCTCGAGCGCCAGAACGTCTCGTTCGACAACCTCGAGATCCTGGTGCTGGACGAGGCGGACCGGATGCTCGACATGGGCTTCGCTCCGCAGATCAACCGCGTCGTGGCTCAGATTCCGCCCTATCGGCAGACGCTCTTGTTCAGCGCGACGATGCCGCCAGAGGTCGAGGCGCTCGCGCGCAAGTATCTGCGCAAGCCGCTCGTCGTTCAGGTCGGCCGACGGTCGATGGCCGCCAGCACGGTGACGCATGCCGTCTACCCCGTGCCGCAGGACAAGAAATCGGCTCTTCTCATCGAGCTGCTGAACAAGCCCGAGATGGACTCGGTGCTCGTCTTCACGCGCACGAAGCACGGCGCCGACCGCGTCGTCCGCAATCTGGAGCGCGCCGGCGTCAACGCCGTCGCCATGCACGCCGACAAGACTCAGGGTCAGCGCACGAAGGCGCTCGAAGACTTCAAGGCCGGCCGCGTGCGGGTGCTCGTCGCAACCGACATCGCTCAGCGCGGGCTCGACATCTCCGGCATCTCTCACGTCATCAACTACGACGTGCCGCAGCAGCCGGAGGACTATGTGCACCGCATCGGCCGCACCGGTCGTGCGGCGTCAACCGGCGACGCCTACACCTTTATGTCGGCGGACGAGATCGCGATGGTGCGGACCATCGAGCGCATCATCGCGCAGCAGATCCCGCGGATCTCCGTCCCCGGGTACGACTTCGGGACTGTCGCCGCGGACTAGCTGGC
>Ga0070741_10010168_pt1 | contig 17910 bp, 16 predicted proteins | sample Coa_R1_4_FD_66440 | JGI IMG/M metagenome (GOLD analysis project Ga0070741, IMG submission 66440) | Surface soil microbial communities from Centralia Pennsylvania, which are recovering from an underground coalmine fire - Coalmine... | ecosystem: Environmental > Terrestrial > Soil > Unclassified ...
GTCGCCCCGCCAGCGCCGGCCGCCGACGTAGGCGAGCACGTGCTCGCGCGCGCGCGCGCGAAACCCGAGCAGCTGCCGGTCCGAGAGCCGCCGGCCCCAGATCGCGAAGAAGTCGCCGACGGTGAGCCGCGCACCCTTCGCGACCTCGATCACCCCCGTAGGCTCGCGCGTTCGCGCGGCGTACGAGCAGCCCGAGCCGTGGGCGACGCCGATGCCGGCGGGAACGATGACGACGAGGCGGTTGGCGAACAGCTCGAGGTGAGCGCCGAAGCGCTCGACGTCGCCGCGCAGGCAGCGAAGCCCGGGCACGGCGTTCGTTCCGGCGGTCGGCTGGTACGCGGGCCCCGCGCCGATCGGCGTCGGGATCGGTTCGGCGGCGCGCGCCGTGGCCGCTCCCGCGCTCAGCGCGAGGACGAGGGCGAGGCCGAGCGGCAATCGGAACACTCCGGTCGCTCACGGTAGCGGCATCGACGCCCGGCCCAACGGGGTAGGCGGAGCGGAGCCGGCGCGGCCCCGCTCCGCCCCTGAGTCCCTAGACCGCGTTGAACGGCGCGACGGGCGGGTTCGTGCCGGAGGAGGTGCCTGACGGGTTCGGGTACCAGAGCCGGACGTGCATCGTGACGAGCTGCGGATGCCAGAAGGCGAACAGGCCCCTGGCTTCCGCGACGTCGACCACGGGGCCGAGCGGACGGGGTTGAGAGCCGACGCCCGGACTCGATCTTGCTCGGCGCGTCCCCGGAACGTGAGAGGATCGCCCCGTGCGTACGAGCCGCCTGCTCGTGATCGCCCTCCTCGTCCTCGTCCTTCCCACCGCGGCGCACGCGCGTGTCCGCCAGCCGACCCTCGTCGGGCTCACGTCGACGCCGGCGCTGTATCCGGCGTTCTCGCCGTCGATCCACGACTACGTCGTCCGCTGCCACGACGAAACGCCTGTCCGCTTCACCACCTGGGCCGCGGCGGGGACGACGCCGTTCGTCGACGGGAAGGCCGGCCGGACCGCGACCGTCTCGCTCGTCCCCGGCGCCGCCGCCACGATCGAGGGCCGAAACTCCTCTGGCGCGAACGCCTATTACGTCCGCTGCCTACCGTCCGACTTCCCGTCCTGGACGGCGACGGGCGCCGGCTCGAGCTGGGTCTGGTACGTGACGACGCCGAGCGTCTCGCTCGGCAAGACCACCGCGCACTACATCGCGATCTTCGACGGCAACGGCGTCCCGGTCTGGTGGTATCGCACCGTTCGCGTGCCCATGGACGCCAAGATCCTGCCCGGCCCGACGCCGCTCTTCGCCTTCGCCTCGTACCCCGCCGCGTCGAAGAACTACGAGGTGCGGCGGCTCGACGGGAGTCTTGTGCAGCGGGTCGTCTCTCCCGACGGCCACATCGATGACCACGAGCTCCAGCGCCTGGCGAACGGCGACCTCGTCTTCCTCGTCTACCGGCCGAAGGAGCACGTCGACCTCACCGCTTACGGCGGGCCGGCCGACGCGGCCGTGCTCGAAGCCGAGATCGAGGAGGTCTCGCCGACGGGGCAGCTCGTCTGGTCGTGGTCGACGGACGGGCAAGTCGACCTCTCGGAGTCGGCGCGCTGGCTGAGAACGATCATCGGAACCCCCGTCGTGATCGAGGGCCCGGAGACGACGTATGACTTCTTCCACGCGAACGCCGTCTCGATCCAGAACGGCGTCGTCCTGCTCTCGCTCCGCCATACCGACGGCATCTACGCGATCGATCGCTCGACGGGGAACATCCTCTGGAAACTCGGCGGCACGCCGACGTCGCAGAGCCTCACGGTCGTCCACGACCCGGACGGGGCGCAGCCGCTCGGCGGTCAGCACGACGTGCGCTTCCAACCGGACGGGACGGTCACCGTCTTCGACAACGGCACCTTCCTCGGCCGCGCGCCCCGCGCCGCGCGCTACCGGATCGACCCGGCGGCGCACACCGCGACGCTCCTCGAGCAGGTGAGCGACCCGACGGTGCCGACCTCCCTCTGCTGCGGCTCGGCGCGGCGGCTCGTGACCGGTGACTGGGTCGTCGCGTGGGGCGGCGACCCCGTCGTCGGGGAGTACCGACCCGACGGCACAGCGGTCTACAGGCTGCGGTTCGACGACTCGCTGTTCTCGTACCGCGCCGTGCCGGTGTCGGTCGCGCACCTCTCCGCTGCGACGCTCCGCGCGGCGATGGACGCACGCGCCGCTCGCGCGACGTGAACCGGGCTTTGGTCTGGAGCCGACGCCCGGACTCGAACCGGGGACCCCATCATTACGAGTGATGTGCTCTACCAGCTGAGCTACGTCGGCGCGGCTTCGTGAGCCGGCGCACAGTGTAGGCGACGCGCGACGCCCGGGGTGACCCCGCTGCATTGTCCGCAAAGAGCGCGAGATTCACTTCCGCACGCGCTTGCCAGCGGCGACCGGAGCGCCTAGATTCCCACCTGCGTCGAGCACGGAGCGCGAGTAGGTCGAAGCCCCGCCGGGGGGCGCTACGCGGAAGCGGAACGTCAACCGGTGAGGTGGACGAAAGCGCCACCGGCTCGACGAACTCTTTCTCGGGAGCCTCAGACCGGAGAGGGCACGCCGGCGAGGCATCGGCGAAGCCGGACGAAGAGCGCCTCGAGGGCGAGCGGCGCGCTCACCTGGAACTCCTCGAACGCGCGCCACGCCTCGCGCACCGTCTCGGCGGCCCTCTCCGCCGCGGCGATCCGCTCGACGCTGCCGTCCTCCCGCAGCTCGACGAGCCGGTCGTAGTGGATGACGGCGCCCTCCGCACCGACCGCCACGGCGACGAGATCGCGATACCAGGCGCCGAGCTCGTCGAGCGCGTCGAGTACGTCTTCGCGCTCGGCCCCCCGCTCGGCGCGCCGCAGGCGCTGCTCGGCCTCGCGCTCCGTCAACTCGAGCGTCTCGAGCTCCTCCTCGGCGAGCCTCCGAGCCTCCGCGGCGCGTTCGGCCGCGAGCTCGAGCACGCGCCGCGAGGCCTCCGCCGCGTCGAACTCGGGATCCGCGTAGACGCTCCGCGCCACGTCGAGCAGCGCGCGCCGGCGCCGCGCCGCATCGGCGTCGAGGAGCCGTTCCGCCCGGTCGAGGCGCCCGGCGGCGACACGCGCGAGCGCCGTCGCCTCCTCCGGAGCGAGACCGGGTGCGCGCGCGTCGATCGCCGCCCGAACCGCACGTTCGGAGAGCCGCCGGAACGGGACGAGCTGGCAGCGCGACCGGATCGTCTCCGGGAGCGGCCCGAGATCGTCCGCGACCAGGACGACGACGGCGTACGGCGGCGGCTCCTCGAGGTCCTTGAGCAGCGCGTCCGCCGCGTCCGCGTTCATCAGCTGCGCCGAGAAGACGAGGTAGACGCGCCGGTCGGCCTCGAAGGGCCGCATGTGCAGATCGCGCCGCATCGCGCGGACGTCGTCGATCCGGATCATCTCGCCGAGCGGCTCGACGACGTAGAGGTCCGGATGAGCGCGCCGCTCCACCCGCCTCGCGTCGCCGAGCAGCCCGCCCGCGAACGCGAGAGCCGTGCGGCGCTTGCCGACGCCCTGCGGCCCGTGGAAGAGGTAGGCGTGCGCGGGCCCGTCCGCGAGCGCGGCGGTGAGCAGCCGCTTGGCCTCCTGCTGCTCCTCGATCTCAGCGAACAAGCGACTCGACCTCCCGCTCGACGAGCCGTGCGATCTCGTCGGCCGGCAGCGAGCCGTCGAGCCCGACGATCCGCTCCGGGTAGAGCTCGACGAGCCTCCGGTACCCCTCGTCGACGCGGCTCCGGAACGAGCCGTCCTCGCGCTCGATCCTGTCGGTGTTCACCCCGACGCGCTCCGCTGCCTCTGCCGGATCGAGCAACAGGAGGAACGTCCGGTCGGGAAGGAGGCCGCCGACGGCTGCGAGGTTGAGCTCGAGCACGGGCTCGATCCCGAGGTCGCGCGCTGCCCCCTGATAGGCGAGCGACGAATCGACGTAGCGGTCGGAGACGACGTCGGCGTCTGCGCCGAGCGCCGGCCGGATCACCCGCTCGACGAGCTCGGCGCGCGCGGCGGCGAACAGCGCGGCCTCCGCCCACGGCGCCATCTCGGGCCCGCCGAGGAGCAGCTCGCGGATCCGCTCGCCGAGCGGCGTCCCGCCCGGCTCGCGTGTCGCGACGACCTCGCGGCGTCGCGAGCGCAGGTACTCCGCGAGGAGCTCGGCCTGGGTCGACTTCCCGGAGCCGTCCAGCCCCTCGAACGTCACGAACATGCGTTACCTAGGATATGGCCGTGCGCGCGGTCGTGACGGGGGGCGCGGGCTTCATCGGCTCGCACGTGGTGGACGCGCTGCTCGCGCGCGGCGACGAGGTGGTCGTCGTCGACAACCTCGCCTCAGGGCGGCGCGAGAACCTCGCGAAGCAGGCGCGCTTCGAGGAGCTCGACATCCGCGACGAGCGGCTCGCCGACCTCTTCGCCGAGGTGCGCCCCGACGTCTGCCTCCACCTCGCGGCGCAGGCGGACGTCTCCACGTCCGTCGCGGAGCCGGTCTACGACGCCGAGGTCAACGTGCTCGGGACGATCCGCGTCCTGCTCGCCGCGGGCACGGGCACGAAGGTCGTCTTCTCGTCGACCGGCGGCGCGATCTACGGGGAGTGCGACGAGCGGTCCGCGCGAGAGGACGACGTCCGGCGCCCCCTCGCGCCGTACGGCACGGCGAAGCTCGCGGCGGAGGAGTACCTCGCGACCTGGAACCGCCTGCACGGTACGAGCCACGTCGTGCTCCGCTTCGGGAACGTCTACGGCCCGCGCCAGCTCGCGGCGCTCGAGGGCGGCGTGATCGCGATCTTCCTCGAGCGGATGGCCGCAGGCGACAGCACCGCCATCTTCGGCGACGGTCAGCAGTCCCGCGACTTCGTCTACGTCGGGGACGTGACCGACGCCGTGCTGCGGGCAGCCGAGGCCGACGGCGGCGTCTACAACGTCGGCACCGGCGTCGACACGACGATTCTCCACCTGCACGAGCAGTGCCGTCGCGTGAGCGGCGACGCCCGCGAGCCGGCGTTCGAGCCACCGAGGGCCGGCGACCTCAAGCGCAACGTCCTGGACATCTCGCGCATCCGGCGCGACCTCGGCTGGCAGCCCGCAACCTCGCTCGAGGACGGGCTGCGGCTCACGTGGGACTCGATCAGCTGACGCCCCGTTAGAAGGAGGCTCGCGCGGGAGCGCGAAACGGTGCTTCCGTGGAGCACACCGCCGAGCACGCGATCCCCGCAGCCGAGGAGTCGTTCTCCTTCACGATCTCATGGCGGAAGACGGCGATCGCCGTGGGCGTCGTCGCGGCAATCGAGCTCGTGCTGCTCGTCCTCGCCGGCTTCACCCTCCTCGGACGCTCGTCCTCGAAGACGAGCGCGCACGCGGCCGCGCCGCCGGCGCCCGCGCACGTGAAGAAGGCGACTCCTGCTCCTCACCCGGCGCCGTCCGCGGCGAAGGCGGCGCACCCGGTGCCGAAGAAGCCCGCTCCTGCGAAGCCGAAGCCGCTTCCGCCGCGCTCGAAGCTCCCCGTCCTCGTCCTGAACGGCAACGGCATGACGGGCGCGGCCGGTACCGAGGCCGCGGTCGTCCGCGGACGCGGGTACCCGGTCAGCTCCGTCGGGAATGCGAGGCGCACGGACTACGGCCCCAGCATGGTCATGTACCGCCCCGGCTACCGCGACGAGGCTCGGCGGCTCGCGAAGGACATCGCGGTCAAGATCGTCGCTCCGCTCGATGGCCTGAAGACGAGCGATCTCGGCTCGGCGAAGCTCGCGGTCGTCGTCGGCCGCAGCTAATTCGGCTGCGCGAGCTCCCGCGCGGTCTTTCCCAGGAAGCTGAACTTCGCGGCGATCACGCGCCGCTGCTTCAGGGTCAGCCGGTGCGAGAGGGTCTCGCGGAGAATCGCGACGTCGCAGAGATGCGCCTCGAAGTCGGCGAACTGGAGGCGCGCGCTGAGGAAGAACTGGTCGGGCGGCGAGGTCGACGGCACGAGGAACGAGACGGCGTTCCGCGTGAAGGCGTCAGCGTCGCCCCGGCAGAGCTCCGTCGTCCCCTCCGTGACCGGGATCGTGACAGGCGGATAGCCGCCGTAGGCCGGAACGACCACCTGCCTCGGGGCCGTTTCCCGCGGCGACGAGCCCCCGCAGCCAGCGAGGACGAGCGCGCCGAGCAACACGGAGGCGCGTTTCATCAGCTCGACCTCGGCGGACAGTTCGGCAACCGCTTCCGGACCTGGTCGAGCAGCCCGCCCTTCTGTCCCGGCAGGCCGTAGGGGTCGAGGCTGTAGGCGATGTCGAGGTGCCGGCAGGCGTCCGCGAAGCGACCCGTCCGGAACTCGAAGGCGCCGAGCTGGTACCAGGCCGTCGGGTTCTCGGGCTGGCGGATCGCGGCGCGGTCGTAGAGATGCAGCGCGCCGAGTGAGTCGCCGCGGAGGTACTCGGCGCCGGCCCAGGCCCAGAGCGGCTCGACCGAGAGCGGGTTCAGGTCGTTCGCGTCGCGAGCGTCGTCGGCCGCCTGCGCGAACCGGCCCGCTCCGATCGCCTCGTAGGCGGCGTCGACCTTCCGCGCCGAGAGCCACGGGAACACGATCGAGACCGCGGCGGCGGCGGCGGCGAGCGCGAACGCCCCCGGCCACAGCCCGCCTGCCTTCCGCGCCGGTCTCGCGGCGCCTGCGAGGAAGCCCGAGACGAGGAACACGGGAGCGGTGACAGCGACGAAGTCCCAGTCGATGTCGGCGAGCGCGTGCACGAGGTAGACCGGCACCAGGATCGCAAGCGCGACGGCGGCGCCGCGCGCGGCCGGATCGGCGATGCGGCGGGCGGACTCGAACGCGGCTCCGACGCCGGCGAATGCGGCCAGCGCGCCGAGCGCGAGGCCGAAGATCCCGGTCTCGGCGAGAAACTGGAACGCAACGCTGTGGGGCTCGGTCGTCTCGAGCGAGTTGTGCCGGACGCTGCGACGCGCGAGGTCGAACGTCGCGGCCCCTTTGCCGCCGAGCGGCTTCTGCTCGAACACGCGCCAGGCCTCGCCCCACCACGTGAGACGGTTGTTCGAGCTCGTCGACCCGATTCGCGTCGGGCTCTGTGTGACCTGGCCGGCATCGGCGCTGCGGAACTCGTGCAGCCATCCGCCGCGCGCGGCGAGCGCACCGATCCCCGTCGCGACGAGCACGGCCGTGACGCCGGCGACAACGCGCAGGCTCGTGCGCCCGAGGTCGCGCCGGGCGGCGTACGCGACCGCGGCGGCCCCGGCGACGAGCGCTAGCCCGAACCACGCCCCGTCGCGGACGCGCACGGAGTGCGGCTGGAAGTCGTGCACCACGCCGGGCAGCGCGAGCGCGATTCCTCCCACGACGAGCGCTGCGGGGAGCGCGACCGCGATCGCCGTCAGGCTTTCGCGCCGAGCGGGCACGAGGGCGAACCACGCCGCGAGGGCCAGCGCTCCCACGACGACCCCTCCTCGCGAGTACGTCAGCAAGATCGTCACGATCGCGACGTAGACACCGAGTGCGGCCACGTCGCGCCGCCACCGCGCCGCCCACAGGAAGACCGGTAGCGCCAGGTCGCCCGCCAGGCCCAGCGCGTTCCAGTAGCCGATCGGGTTCCGCAGCCTGGCGACCCGCGCGCCGTCGGGGAAGAGCGCCGGCACGACCTTGCCGGCGAGCGCCCAGACGCAGACTGCGCCGAGGATGAGGGCGAGCCCGGCCGCGAGAACCTGCGGGCCGCGCGGGACGAGCGCGCCGAGGACGAGGCCGGCGACGGCGAAGGCGAGGTAGACGAGCCCGCGGTTCAGGTAGTCCCAGGAGCGGTCGGGGGCGATCGACCACCAGATCGTCAGCCCGCAGAACACGACGAAGGCGGCGAGGGACACCAGGAAGACGACGCCGAGCCGGGTCGGCGCCGGCCGCGGCACACCCGCGACGACGGTGGTCGCCCCCCAGACGGCGACGAGCGCGAAGACGCCGGCGCCGATCCAGAAGAGCCGGCCGCCGGAGGAACCGTCCCCGAAGAAGAGCGCGACGACCAGCAAGACGGCGGCGCCTGACAGGAGGAGCGCCGCCGGGCCGCGCATCGACCGCCGAAGCTAGCACAGCCCTCGGGCGCCATCCTCCATTACAAAGGCTTAACAGGAGGATTAACCGACCCTCACGGGAATTGCCGAGACTGGACCAGTGTTTGCTGCCGATACCACCACGGGCATTACGTAGACTGCGACGACCCGGGTGACGGCGATCTTCAGACCCCTCCTTTTTCTGAGCACGCTCGCGGGCGTGCTCCTTTTTGTGACGGCCGGCCCGGCGACCGCCGCCGCGCCATGCTGGAAGACCCTCGTCAACGATTGGTACGACGGCCGGATCGACAACATCTATCCCGTCGGGTGTTACCAGGAGGCGCTCAAGCACTTGCCCGAGGACGTCCAGACGTACTCCAGCGCGCGCGACGACATCAGGGCCGCGCTCGCCTCGCGCCTCACGCCGAAGAAGAACGGCGGCGCTCCGGCCGCGGTCGGCAAGAGCGGCGGCGGGCCGAAGAGCGGCGGCGGATCGAAGGGCCGCACGAACGGCGAGGGCCCGGTGCAGGAGGTCGCGAAGAAGCTCGGGCCGAAGGATGCGACGTCGTTCCCGATCCCGCTCATCGTGCTCGCGGGTATCGCAGGCTTGCTCCTCGCGGCCGGCGCCGCGGGTTTCGCGACGCGTAAAATGCAGGCTCGGCGGCTTCCGATCAAGCCGTCGGAGCAGCCGCCGCAGCACTAACAGCGGCTAAAATCCCTGCAAAGAGGCATGTCGTCCGCAGGGGCTCTTACCTTGCTTGGTCCCCCAAACAGGCCAGGTCAAGTCGCTCCGGGAGGCAAAGATGGCGTCCGCGCAGAAGATCGAAGAGGCAGCACCCGAGAACATCGTCGTCGACGGCGCGAAAACGCTCGGAGTCCGGCGGTTCTTCACGATTTCGGGCCGCGACCCGTTCGACGAGATCGAGTGGGAGCTGCGCGACGCCTTCATCCCCGGCAAGGACAAGCCGGCGTTCGACCAGAAGAACGTCGAATTCCCGAAGTTCTGGTCGCAGACGGCGACGAACATCGTCGCTCAGAAGTACTTCCGCGGGCGCCTCGGCTCGCCGGAGCGAGAGTCGAGCGTCAAGCAGATGATCGGGCGGGTCGTCGACACGATCGGCGGCTGGGGGCGCGCCGGCGGCTACTTCGCGACGGACGACGAGGCAGACACGTTCGAGGCCGAGCTCGAGTCGATCCTCGTCAACCAGCTCGCGTCGTTCAACTCCCCGGTCTGGTTCAACGTCGGTTTCGAAGAGCGCCCCCAATGCAGCGCGTGCTTCATCCTCTCGATCGACGACTCGATGGAGTCGATCCTCGACTGGATCCGGCGCGAGGGAATCATCTTCCGCGGCGGGTCCGGCTCGGGCGTGAACCTGTCGCGCCTGCGCTCCTCGAAGGAGCAGCTCTCGAAGGGCGGCTTTGCCTCCGGCCCGGTCTCCTTCATGCGCGGCGCCGACGCCTCCGCCGGGACGATCAAGTCCGGCGGCAAGACGCGGCGCGCGGCGAAGATGGTCGTCCTCGACGCCGACCATCCCGACATCGAGGAGTTCATCTGGTGCAAGGCCAAGGAGGAGGAGAAGGCGCGCGTCCTCGAGACGGCCGGGTACGACATGTCGCTCGACTCGGCCGACTGGGCGTCGATCCAGTACCAGAACGCGAACAACTCGGTGCGCGTGAGCGACGCGTTCATGGAGGCGGCGGCCGAGGGGCGGGAGTGGAACCTGACGGCGCGTACCGACGGCGCCGTCCTGCAGACGGTCGACGCGCGCGGCCTTCTGCGCCAGATCGCCGAAGCCGCCTGGAAGTGCGCCGATCCCGGCGTGCAGTACGACACGACGATCAACTCCTGGCACACGCTTCCGAACACCGGGCGGATCAACGCGTCGAATCCCTGCTCCGAGTACATGAGCATCGACGATTCGGCGTGCAATCTCGCGTCGCTGAACCTGATGAAGTTCCGGCGGGAGGACGGCGAGCTCGACGTCGAGGCGCTCCAGCACGCTGTCGACGTCGTGTTCCTCGCGCAGGAGATCCTCGTCGGCTACTCCTCCTACCCGACGCCTGAGATCGAGCGGAACGCGAAGGCCTACCGCCAGCTCGGGCTCGGCTACGCGAACCTCGGCGCGCTCCTGATGGCGCGCGGGTTGCCCTACGACTCCGACGAGGGCCGCGCTTACGCGGCGGCGATCACTGCGCTGACGACCGGCCGCGCCTATCGGAAGTCGGCGGAGATCGCCGGCCGGATGGGTCCGTTCGACGGTTACCGGACGAACGCCGCGGCCATGCTCGGAGTGATCGCGAAGCACCGCGCCGCCGTCGGCAACATCGACCACACGGAGTCGGTGCCTGCCGACCTCATCTCCGCTGCGCGCCAGGCGTGGGACGATGCCCTCGACATCGGCGAGGTGAGCGGGTTCCGGAACGCGCAGGCCACGGTGCTCGCGCCGACGGGGACGATCAGCTTCATGATGGATTGCGACACGACCGGCGTCGAGCCTGATTTCTCGCTCGTCAAGTCGAAGAAGCTCGTCGGCGGCGGCGAGATCACGATCGTCAACAAGACCGTGCCGATGGCGCTCGAGAAGCTCGGCTACGCGCCGACCGAGATCGAGGAGATCGTCGCCTACGTCGACGAGCGCAACACCGTCGTCGGCGCTCCGTTCGTGAAGGCCGAGCACTATCCGGTGTTCGACTGCGCGATCGGCGAGCGCGCGATCCACTACACGGGCCACGTGAAGATGATGGGCGCGGTGCAGCCGTTCATCAGCGGCGCGATCTCGAAGACGGTCAACCTGCCCGAGCAGGCGACGGTCGACGAGGTCTCGAAGCTCCTGATCGACGCCTGGAAGCTCGGCGTCAAGGCCATCGCGATCTACCGCGACAACTGCAAGGTCGCGCAGCCGCTCGCGGGGAAGAAGGACGGGACGCTCCTGCCGGCGACGGCGGTGCAGCTCGGCCAGCCGCGGCGCGTGCCGGACGACCGGACGGAGATCGGCCGCAAGTTCCGCGTCGGCGACTACGAGGGGTACATCCACGTCGGCCTCTTCGACGACGGCACCCCCGGCGACATCTTCGTCGACATCGCGAAGGACGGCACGACGATGCAGGGCCTGATGAATGCGCTGATGATCGCCGTCTCGATGGGCCTCCGCTACGGCGTCCCGCCGGAGGTGTACGTCTCGAAGCTCTCGCACATGCGCTTCGAGCCGTCCGGCCTGACGAACGACGCCGACATTCGCACCGCGAAGTCGATCGTCGACTACATCTTCCGCTGGTTCGGCAAGAAGTTCCTGACGCCGGAGCAACAGGAGGAGGCCGGGATCCTGTCGCCCGAGGTGAAGGCCCGGCTCGCCGAGCGCTACGCGAACGGGGGCGCCGCGGACGCGCCGACCGAGGCTCCGCCACCCGGCCAGACCGCGCTCTTCAACAGCTGGGAGGACGCAGTCGAATGCGCGAAGTGCGGCGGCCGGATGGTTCGCACGGGCTCGTGCTACACGTGCCGCGACTGCGGCACGAACACCGGCTGCTCGTAGGCTCTCCGACCACGGCCGCGGCGAGACTCGCCGCGGCGGTGGTTGTTCTCGCGCCCGACCGGAAATAAGCCTCCCCTGCGTCCTGTACGTCTCGGGGAGGAGGTGATGGTCGACGCTCTCAGCGGCACGTCCACATCTGCCAACGCACGTTCGTACCGGTAAGGGAGGGGAACGCATGAAGAAGAGAGTCGTCCTCGGGACGGTCCTCGCGGTTGCCGCAGCCGTGGCCATCGGCGGGGCCGTCACCCGCTCGGCGGGAAGCGACGACGGTGGAGTCGCCAACGTCGTCCTCCAGAAGCAGCTGGCCTACGAGCTCGGCCGAGCCCAGGCGCCGCAGTGGCAGCAGCACGTTTCGTCGGGAGTGATGTACGACGTGCTCGCAGCGGCGGGCGTGCTCGATCAGCGCGCGAACCAGTTCCAGGGCAAGCAACCCGCACTTCCGTCCACCAGGGGCACGCAGGGCTGCCGCAACGTCTTCACGTCCGCGAGCACGCCGTCCAACTACCGCGTCAACCAGGACTGCTCGCTGCGGCGGCAGGCGGAAGAGACGATCGTGGCGAATCCGCTCGACCCGACGCACCTGATCGCCGGCCAGAACGACAGCCGCATCGGCTTCAACCACTGCGGCTACGACTGGTCGCTCGACGGCGGGAACACCTGGGGAGACCAGATCCCGCCCTTCTACCAGTTCGTCCAGCCCGACAACCACACCGCGGACGCCTGCAGCGATCCGACGGCGACATTCGACGCCGTCGGCAACGCGTATGCCGGCGGCATCATCTTCGACGTCGCGTCGGCCGCGAACTCGATCGTGGTGGCGAAGTCGAACCACGGGATCGACGGGCAGTTCTGGCATTCACCCGACAGCTCGCTGTCCTTCCAGACCTACCGTGCCGTACCGCTCGGCGTGGTCGCGACGACGAAGAATCCGAACATCGCGAACGACAAGGAGCTGATGACGGCCGACTCGACTCCGAGCAGCCCGAAGGCGAACAACGTCTACATGGTGTGGACGCGCTTCGACGCCGCAACCGGGCAGGGAGTCGGCGGCAACAGTCCGATCTACTTCAGCCAGTCAACCGACGGCGGCGCGACCTGGTCCGACGGGGTCGAGATCAGCGGCGCCAACCCGGACATCTGCACCGACTTCAGCGGTGAGAGGGACCCGAACGCCTGCGACCAGGACCAGGGCGCCGATCCGATCGTCGGCAAGGACGGCACGGTCTACGTCGCCTTCGGGAACGGGAACACGCGGACGCCCGGGATCAATCAGCACCTCATCGTGAAATGCCCCGCGGCGGCGGACTGCAGCCAGGAGTCCAGCTGGACGGATCCCGTGAAGATCACGGACGACGTCGGCACCCAGCCGGTCGGCCCCGACAACGCGAGCGGCTGTCCGGCGGGCCGGCAGTGCCTGCCCCCGAACGGGTACCGGATGGACGACTTCACCGAGGGGTCGATCTCGGTCGACACCCAGGGCACGCTCTACTTCGTCTGGGCGGACTTCAAGAACGGCGGCCCGCCCTGCGACACCGGCGACGCCAGCACGTCGAAGCCGCCCTGCAACAACGACGTGTTCTACGCGGTCTCGAGAGACGGCGGCAAGACGTGGAACGGTCGTCACAACGTGACGCCGCCGTCGCCGTTCGGACAGACGGCGCAGTGGCAACCGTGGAGCACGGTGGACAACCAGGGCAAGCTGCAGATCGCCTTCTACGACCGCCACTACGGCTCGTGTGAATTCGACGGCTGCAACGACATCACGCTCGCAACCGTCGAGGATCCGGTGGCAGTCAAGATCAAGTACCGCCGGATCACGACCGGCTCGATGCCGAACCTGACGCCTGCAAACAACCCGCTCCAAGCCGGGTTCCTCGGCGACTACATGTGGATCGCCGCGGGCGGCGGGAAGCTGCACATCGTCTGGGCCGACACCCGCGGCCTCGGCGGTGCCGTCGAAGAGGACGTCTACACGGCGCACGTCTCCAGCTAGCCACCTCGACGACGCGACTCAGCGGAGGGCCGCCTCGACGGGCGGCCCTCCCGCGTCTAGCGAGCCTTCGGCCGCGTGAGCTCGACGACGTTGCCGTCGGGATCGGCGACGTGGAGCGTGCGCTCGCCCCACGGACGATCGATAGGCGGGGCGAGTACGCGGACGCCCGCCTGAACGAGCCGGTCGTGCTCCGCGTCGACGTCGTCGACGAAGAAGGCGACCTCGCCCTGAGGCCACGGCGCCTCGCCCGGCGGCACCTCCGCCCCGATCAGCTCCGGCAGCGCGCGCCGCGCGTAGAGCGCGAATTTCGCCCCATCGGTCGCGAACTCCGCGTAGTCCGCCACCGCGAACCGAAACGGCAGTCCGATCACGTCGCGGTAGAACGCGATCGAGCCCTCGAGGTCCGACACGAACAGGATCGCGTACCCGAGCCGCGTCGGCATGTGGCGGATGCTTACATGCGACGGTGGCCGTGGACTGCGTGCGGATCGACAAATGGCTGTGGGCGGCGCGCTTCTTCAAGACGAGGAGCGCCGCGACCGAGGCCGTCCTCGGCGGCCACGTGCACGTGAACGACGCGCGCGTGAAGCCCTCGAAGGAGGTGGCCGAAGGAGACCTGGTGGAGGTCACCCGGGCGACGGAGCGCTGGACCGTCGTCGTCACCGCTCTCGCCGAGCGCCGCGGCCCGGCCGCCGTCGCGGCGACGCTCTACGAGGAGACGCCGGAGTCGGCCGCCGCCCGCGAGCAGCGCAGGTCAGAGCGTCGGCTGGCGCGACCGCTCGGCGCCGACCTCGGCGCGCGCCCGACCAAACGCGACCGCCGCCGCCTCGAGGCGCTCCGTCGCGCCCAGCAGCGGGGTCCGGGCGCCGCCTGAGCCCGCTCGCCCTACTCGTGGCAGATCCCCCGATCGAGGGACTGCCGAGCACACCTCCTCGACTATTGTCAAAATGATGACCGCATCGCCCTCGGACATGATCGATCCCAGGCTGAAGAACGCCCGCCCCGCCGGCGGATCGCTGGTGGGCAACCCGCCGGCAGGCGAACGAGAAGGGAGGCGGTGCTCAGTCGCCGAATCCGGCATCGGCGCGACCGGACCACCTACGACCGACTACGAGCTTCGGCCTTCGCTCAGGGCCACACCGGGCCCGTGCCGAGGAAGAACGCCAGTGACGACAGGCCGAGGACCAGCCCAGCAGTCAGGATCCGCAGCTTCATGGGGAACCGTCCTTTCAGTTGTCTGGAACAGTCCCCGGGGCCCGGGTTGACAGGAGTTTACAACAGTAACGCGAGTTGCAATAGGAGGGGCAATGCCAAAGCGTCATTGGACATACGTCGACGATCCGCTTGCACTCGGCGAGCGGCTCAAGGAGGCCCGCGAACGCGCAGGTCTGAGCCAGCGGCAGCTCGCGTTTCCCGGCTGCAGCGCGGTCTACATCTCGAGAATCGAGCGAGGCGAGCGGGTGCCGTCACTTCAGCTCCTCCGGGAGCTCGGCCGGCGCCTCGGCGTGCACGAGGACTACCTCGCGAGCGGTGAGGCGCCTCCTCAGGGAGACCCTCTGCTCGACGCCGAGGTCGCTCTGCGCCTCGACCAGGTCGAGCTGGCCGAGCATCTCTACACGCAGGCGCTCGAGCGCGGCGGCGGCGACGTGACGCGGGGGCGGGCGCTCGCGGGCCTCGCGCAGCTCGCGGCGCGCGAGGGCAACCTCGACGACGCCGTCGAGCCGCTCGAGGAGGCGTATGCGCTGCTCGGAGACCGTTCGGCCGACTATCCCGCAATACCGGAGACGCTGGGGACGGCATACGCGATGCGCGGTGAGTTCGAGTCGGCGCTCGCGGTCTTCGAACGTGCGCTCGAGCTGGCTCGCCAGCGCGAGGACGAGCACGAGCAGGCGCGGTTCCAGATCCTCCTCGCGAACACGCTGATCGACAGCGGCAACATCGGCCGGGCGGAGGAGGTCCTCGGACAGACGATCGGCCAGGCGCGCGAGGCGACGAACCCGATCCTCCGGGCCCGGATCTACTGGTCGCAGTCCCGGCTGCACGCGATGCGCAACAACCACGAGCTCGCGTCGCGGTACGCGCGCAAGGCACTCACCGCGATCGAGTTGACGGAGCACTCGTACTACGCGGCCCGGCTGCACCATCTGCTCGCCTACATCGAGCTCGAGCGCGGCAACGCGTCCGAGGCCCTCGACCTCCTGCGCGACGGCTTCCCGCTGATCGAAGAGGGAGGCAACGCCTTCCACCAGGCGCAGTTTCGACTCGAGGAGGCGCGCGCACTCGCGAGGCTCGGCCGCCACGACGAGGCGGCGGACCTCGCGTTGAGGATCCTCCCGACGCTCGAGGAGTTCGACCGGGGCGACGCGGGCCGGTGCTACGCGCTCCTCGGCGACATCTTCTCGGAGCTCGGCGAGGTCGACCGGGCGCTCGGGCTCTACGACCAGGCGCTGGAGCACCTCGACGATCGCGCAGCGACCTACATCCGAGACGTGTACTCGAAGATGGCGCAGCTACTCGAGCAGGAGGGTCGGAAGGACGAGGCGCTCGAGGTGCTCAAGAAGGCGCTCCAGCTCGGGGTCGAGGCGGCCCGGCACGTGTAGAGACGCACCCGCGTCGAGCGAGTAGGAGAGCCGAGCACCTCTTTCGGAGACGGTTAGCTGCTGCGCGCGGCCTCGAACCGCCTGGCGACCTCTGACCAGTTGACGACGTTCCACCACGCCCCGAGGTACTCGGGGCGACGGTTCCGGTAGGTCAGGTAGTAGGCGTGCTCCCAGACGTCGTTCCCGAGCAGCGGCACGTCGCTGTTCGTGATCGGGCTGTCCTGGTTCGCAGTCGAGTAGACGGCGAGGCCGGTCCCGTCCCAGACGAGCCAAGTCCAGCCGCTTCCGAAGCGCTTGACCCCCGCGTCGTTCACCTGCTCCTTCAGCGCGTCGAGGCCGCCGAACGTGTCGTCGATCGCGGCCGCGAGCTCTCCTTCGGGCGCGCCGCCGCCGTCCGGGCTCATGATCTCCCAGAACAGGGAGTGGTTCGCATGGCCGCCGACGTTGTTGCGGACAGCGGCCCGCTTGTCCTCGGGAATGATCTCGAGCTCGGTCAGGATCACCTCGACCGGCCGGTCGGCCCACTTGGTTCCTTCGAGCGCCTTGTTCGCATTGTCGACGTACGCCTGGTGGTGCTTGTCGTGGTGGAGACGCATGGTCTCCTCGTCGATCGTCGGAGCGAGCGCGGTGTAGTCGTACGGGAGCGGAGGTACCTCGAACGCCATCTCTTGCCTCCTTGGGGTTGGAGCGTCCGATTCTAGAATCGCCCGGTGCTCGAGCGGATCGCTCTCGGCGGAGGCTCGTTCGGCGGTCTCGGCTCGAATCCGCAGTATTTCGGCGCCGGGATGGCGCAGAACGAGGCGTCGGCGCTGATGGACGCCGCGTGGGAGCTCGGAATCCGCTGGTTCGATACGGCCGACGCCTACGGCGGCGGGCGCAGCGAGACGATGATTGGCAACTGGCTGCGCGAGCGCGAGCACCGGCCCCGCATCACGACGAAGACGTTCAACCCGATGGACAGCGGCGAGGATCGCGGGCTCTCTCGCGCGCGCGTCCTGCGTCAGGTCGAGGCGAGCCTCGGGCGGCTCGGCCTCGAGCGCATCGACGTCTATCTGGCGCACGACCACGACCCGGGCACGCCGCCCGAGGAGACGATCGGCGCGTTCGAGGAGCTTCTCGCCGCGGGCAAGATCGGCGCGTACGGGCTCAGCAACTTCGGCGCGCCGCAGCTCGAGGCGGCGCTCGCGGCGGGCGCGCGGCCCGCGTACCTCCAGAACTCGTATTCGCTCCTCGAGCGGGCCGACGAGCGCGACGTCCTGCCTCTGTGCCGGAGGCACGGCGTCGCGTATCAGGCGTACAGCCCGCTCGCGGGCGGCTGGCTGACCGGCAAGTACCGGCGGGACGAGCCGCCGCCGAGCGGCTCGCGGATGACGCTCCTGCCAGGCCCCTACCGCCACCTCGAGAGCGACCGCGTCTACGACGCGATCGACGCTCTTGCGTCCTTCGCCCGCGAGCGGGGCGTCTCGACAGCGGCCCTCGCCCTCTCCTGGCTGCTCGGAAACCCGCTCGTCGATTCGATCGTCGTCGGGCCGGCGAGGGGGGCGCACCTCGACCCGGTCCGCGAAGCTGCGCACCGCGAGCTCTCCGCCGAGGACCGCGATCTCGTAGGGTCGCTCTTCGAGTGGACGTCCTGATCCTCGACGAGCACGAGGTCGAGCGCCTGCTCGACATGGAGGACTGCATCGCGCTGATGGAGGAGGCGCTCGCGGCGCTCGCACGCGGCGAGGTGACGTTCCCGCTGCGGCCTGT
>Ga0070741_10010169_pt1 | contig 17908 bp, 13 predicted proteins | sample Coa_R1_4_FD_66440 | JGI IMG/M metagenome (GOLD analysis project Ga0070741, IMG submission 66440) | Surface soil microbial communities from Centralia Pennsylvania, which are recovering from an underground coalmine fire - Coalmine... | ecosystem: Environmental > Terrestrial > Soil > Unclassified ...
GCCCGGCGCCGGGATTCAAGCGGTTGAAATCCGCACCCAGCCTCAAGTCGACTCCGCCAGTCTCCACGCGGACCGCGGGTGGTATGTGGCTACACTGGCATTTTTCGGATTAGGCCTGCTCTCCAAACCAATGCTGGTGACCGTTCCATTTGTTCTGCTGCTGCTCGACTTATGGCCGCTGGGACGAATCCGCAAAGCACCCGATCAGCTAAGGGCCTTATTCAGTTACGACGGTATTCTGGTTGAAAAGGTGCCGTTCTTCCTTTTTTCGGCTGCCGTAGCCGTGATTACGCTCCTGGCGCAGCACGGCACGATGGTTTCTTTACAGAATGAAGCAGCGATCACGCGCGTTGGAACTGTCTTTGCAGGGTACTTTCTATATCTGCAAAAGACACTCTGGCCACAGAATTTGACGGTGCTTTACCTGAGACCAGACCATATTCCGGCGATTCCCCTGCTGCTCGGGTTGTCCGTGGTGGTTGGCATTTCGATTTTGGCGGTCCTGACCTTTCGTACCCGGCCTTACCTCATGATCGGATGGTTTTGGTTCCTGGGAATGCTGGCTCCGGTGAACGGCTTGGCTCAGACGGGGCTTCAATCGATGGCGGATCGCTACAGTTATCTGCCCGGGATCGGACTGGCAATCTTGGCGGTGTGGGGGCTGCACGAGCTGGCGGCCGTACTGCCCTCGTCAAGGTACCGGCGTGCCATTCCGGCGGCGCTGGCTTGTGTGGTTCTAATTCTCTGCGCAAATGCCAGCCACGATCAGCTGCGATATTGGCAGAACACAAAAACTCTCATGGAGCATGCCCTGGAAATAGACCCGAATAACTACGTTGCCCACCAGGACCTTGGACGCTACTACGGAAAGCTGGGCCAAATCGAACTCGCGCGCATGCACCATCAAAAAGTGTTCGAGCTCGATCCGGCTCTAGCAGGGGCCACCAAAAATTAGCGTGGTGCTACAGGAATGGGTTTACAATGCTCCCTATCGGCCATCTGCTCCCAACGAGGCCAAGGAAAGAGGGGGAAGCCTGCAAGCTTGATTGTGGGAGCCGTTGCTGTGACACGACCTGGCGGGCCTCACCGCTACCCCAAGTCTTCCGAACAGGGGACCTGTTTCTCAGTGGTGCTGGGAGCTACCAACACAACAAATTCACCTTTTGGCGCGCGCGCCCGGAAGCGTTCGAGCAGTTCCGCAGGCGTGCCACGGATAAATTCCTCGAAACGCTTGGTCAGCTCACGAGCGAGCACCACGGGTCGTGCACCCAGGATATCCGTTAACTCTCCGAGCAGTTTTTCAACGCGGTAAGGAGATTCGTATAGAACCAATGTGCCCTCGATGTCCTTTAGGCATTCGAGCTTTTTCCTTCTTTGGCCGGACTTATGCGGCAGGAAACCTACGAAGTGGAACTCTTCGGTGGGCAATCCGCTGGCGGTCAGTGCCGCGACAAGGGCACTTGGGCCGGGGACGGCTTCGACCCGATAGCCGGCGGCAATGGCTGCCCGCACGACGCGCTCGCCGGGGTCACTAATGCCCGGGCTTCCCGCATCTGTGACCAAGGCGATTTTTTCACCGCGGCTTAGGAGTTGGAGGATTTCTTCACTTCGCTTTGCTTCGCTGAATTTGAAATAGCTAAGCATCGGCTTGGAAAGGCCGAAATGAGTTAAGAGCCGGCCGGTCCTGCGGGTATCCTCGGCGGCCACCCGGTCGCATTCCTTGAGAGTCCGCAGGGCCCGCAGGGTGATATCCTCGAGATTTCCGATGGGGGTGGCTACGAGATAGAGAGTCCCGGGCGTCAGCGGTGGAAGGTCTTCGCTCACTTACTGATGCCGCGTTCACTGGTGCGGACGAAGTTAACCAGGTGCTGAACCTCTGGCAGTTGGGGAAGATCCTGTTGGATCCGTATGAGCGCGTTGGGAATCGTTAAGCCTTCGCGGAATAAAATTTTAAAAGCCTGGCGCAAGACCGATTGAGCCTCTTCAGAAACACCGTTGCGTTCCAGACCCACTTTGTTGATTGTCCGCGTCTCGGCAGGGTTGCCGTCGGCCAGCATGAACGGGGGCACATCCTGAACGACCTTCGAGCAACCGCCCACGATGGCCATCTTGCCAATCCTGCAGAATTGATGGATGGCGGCCAGTCCGCCTACCACCGCGAAATCCTCGACGATTACATGTCCGGCCAGCGTGGCGACATTCGACATAATGACCCCGTCTCCCATCACGACATTGTGAGCGATGTGGCTGTAAGCCAATATGTGATTATCGGAGCCAATCCGGGTTACCTCACCTTCACCCGTGGCGCTGTGGATGGTGACGTACTCACGAAAGGTGTTGTGGGCGCCGATTTCGGTTCGGGTATTTCCGCCCTTGAATTTGAGATCCTGGGTTTGCAGCCCGATGCTGGCGAAGGGAAAAACTTCGTTGGCGTCCCCCAGGCGGGTAAAGCCCCCGACCACGACATGCGAATGCAAGCGGCAAGCCCGCCCCAGGGTGACGTGTTCGCCAACGACGCAGTATGGGCCGATTTCGCACTCGGCTCCAAGCTCGGCCTTAGAGTGCACGACCGCGGTTGGATGGATCATAGACTGAGCTCAGCGGGGGTCAGCCCTCACGAAGGATGAAGGTCACTTCGGCCTCGCTGACGGTCTCGCCTTGAACTTTGCAAACGCCCTTTGCCTTTCCAAGTTTGCCGCGCGTTTTGGTCATTTCCACTTCAATAATGAGCGTATCGCCGGGATGCACCGGCTTGCGCCATTTCACGTCTTCAGCGGACATGAAATAGGCGAGTTGGCCGGCGTTTTCGGCCTGACGCAGCATGAGGATGCCGGCTACCTGCGCGATGGCTTCCAGTTGGAGGACTCCGGGCATGATCGGATGGCCGGGAAAGTGCCCCTGAAAGTAGGGCTCATTGATCGTGACGCTCTTGACCCCGACAATCTTGTTGCCCTCGATTTTGGCAATCCGGTCTACCATCAGAAAGGGAAAGCGGTGCGGCAGGATCCGCATGACCCCTTCAATATCGAGTTGAGCGGGCAGTTCCAGCCCGGGTCCGAGAGCATCGTTGGGGGAATGGTCGCGCAATTGCGGTGGCGGACCAAAGGTCTGGGGCTTGCGCATCTGAGCGGCGATCCGCCGCACCAACTCGCAATTGGCCGCGTGGCTGGGCTTAACGGCGATGAGATGGCCATGCACAGGCCGTCCCAAGAGCGAAAGGTCGCCCAGAATATCCAACATTTTGTGCCGCACAAACTCGTCCGGATACCGGAGCGGCTCAGTCGTGAGCACGGCATCATCGCGAATCACGACGGCGTTTTCGAGGCTGCCGCCTTTGATCAATCCGTTCTTGATCAGGAATTCGATCTCTTCGTAAAAACAAAACGTCCGCGCGTGCGACAGTTCTTTTTCCCAGCTCTTAGGCGAAAGCTCCGTGCTGTAGAATTGAGTGAAGCGCCCCTGTCGATCCGAACTTGTGCAACTGATCTTAAAGCTGTGATGAGGGAACAGCGTCATGGTGGTCTCGCCCATTTCCAACTCAATGGCCGCTTTAAGCTCATAGATTTGCCGGCGCTCGTCCTGCGGGAGGATCCCGGTCGCCTCGATCATCTTGCAGTACTCGCGAGCGCTGCCATCTCCCACCGGTGGTTCATTGGCGTCCAACTCCACGACGGCATTATCAATGCCGAACCCGGCAAAGGTCGCCAGCACATGCTCGACCGTATGGATCCGCGTATGCCCCTTGGCCAGCGTCGTCGAACGGTTGGTCTCGACGACATTCTCAACCCGTGCCTCGATTTCCGGCTTGCCTTCGAGATCCACTCGCCGAAAGCGAATCCCCGAGTTGGGGGGAGCCGGCACAAAGGTCATGGTGACCCGGTTGCCGCTGTGCAAACCGACCCCCGAGAAGCTCGCGGGCCCGTTAATGGTTTGCTGCTGTAACACCCGCGCATTAAACAAGCCCCTCAAACGCTTGGCAAGCTGACAGTCCCGCTGGTTGCCGGCCTCAGATCATTTTTGGGCTCCGGGTTGAACCACAGATGGCCAACGGGCAAAGAGCATTTGTGCCGCTAATTTGCAGCGCGCAACGCCGGCTTTAAAGTCCAGGCCTGCAGGCGGGCGATCTCGAGGACCTTTGGTGCGCGGAAATTTCCTTTGTGGATGATCCAACCGCCAAAGAGTTCCGGCGTGTCTTCGGCAATGTGACGGGCCGATAACAATTCCACAGAGGCCGGCAAGACAATCCCGCTTTCGAGCGGTAGCGCCCGGTGCTTTTCATAGAACTGGTAAGCTCTCGCCAGGCCCACTAAAAAGGTACCCGGCGGAATCGGGTCCGGGCCGATGAAAACGCGGGCCGGAACTCGCCCCTGAGTTTGCATGTAATTCGCCACATCAGCGACCGCCATGCGGAAAGCGGGCCAGTCCAGATGTGTCCGTTCGTTGCTCATGGGAGGGTTTCCGTCCGGGCCAAGCAATCCTTTAGCGACGAAAGCGCTTGGGAACTTTCGCTCCGAGATCAGGCTGGTCATGGCTGCGGTGAGCAATTCGAATTGATCGGCCGCCGAGTAGCTGTTGTGGCCAATGACGGCGAAATCAACGCCATTTAGGCCGTCCGCGGCCAACCGCGATGCAAGCTGGGATAGTTCCTTCAGCGAAACGCCGCTGGTGCGCAAAGGGTCGGCATAAATGCCCGGAAGTTCTCCCGCCGTAATGAAGCGCACGCCAGGTATCGAGCGAATATGATCGAGGTATTGGCCGAACCGGGCGAAAGCAGCTTCGGTCTCAGCCGGCGTTTGTTGCGGTGGCGCTTTCCATTGGTCCGGTGGTGGATTAGCGCCGCGCCGAAAGTTGACACCGTCCCAAAACTCCCGGTGAATCCATTCGCAAGGGTGGTAAAAGATGCTGATCAAACCTCCGCCCTCACCTTGTAGCCGGCGGGCGATGGCCGAGACCTTTTCTTTAGCGGGGCCGACAGCATCGGGATCATGCAACTCCATCCGCGTGTAATTTGGCCCCATGTGATACACATTCAACGCTCCCGCGTACCAAAACGGCTTATGATCCAGTCCAACGTGATCGCCTTCATCGACATAACAAGGCACGCCGGAAGGGGCCACGCCGATGCCTTTCAGGGCGGCAATGGCTTGCGCCGCCCACGAGGACCCGGGCTGTCCGTAGCAAACCAGGGTTTCTCTTTGAAAGATTCGCCGCACATCGGCTGCCCCGGGCCCTTCGCGCCGCTGAAACTCCGCCATCCCGTCAAGCAGGCCACAATCGGCCAGATACTCCGTAGGTGTCGGATGCACTGAATGAAAATTGGCGTGGAAACCGATATCATGGTTTTTCAAGGCATCGATCACGTCGTGCCGTCCACGTCGCTCCAAGACCCTCACTTTTTCTCCAACGACCTTGAACGTCGCCCGGATGTGGCGCTGGGTGAGCATTTCGGCCAAGCGCTTGCAGGCCTCGTCATCGGCGGGCGAGAGATAATCTTCCGTATCAAACCACAGGATGACGTCGACGCGTGGCGGTTCGGCGGCACGAGCCGGGGGGCACAGGAGAGCCGCCCAAATGAAAAGACTTGCGGCCAGCGATTGGGAGATGGTCATGAGTGATTGTTAAGCCGAACCTCGGAAAGGCTCAAGCTTTTCGCTCAAGCTTCTCGCGGCACGGCGCGGGCATTCCGGCACAGATGACCGAATGAGAATCCCGCAGATTCGGGGCGACCGCAGATGAGCGACAAACTTCCAAGACTGATCTTCTTGTTTTCTCCAGACTGTGACGTACTTCCCATAATGAATCGGATGCGGAAAGATACGGTCATTTGTATTGTGCCTCGGGCAGTACAAGGACATGATGCGGTTACAATGAGTTTGGCGCCGCGATCTCGACCCGACAGCAATGGCTCTTGTTCGATAATCCACGAGGACCTGCGCTGACCTGCGCAGAGGCGGAAGCATGGGATACAAGGATTGGATACGCCACCGCGGTGATTGGAAGATGGTGTTGCTGCTTTGTTGCGCAGCCTGCCTCAGCTCGGTGGCGGCCACTCCTGAGGGAGCAGCGACATTTCCACCTCTGCTGAGCGATTACCACGACCCGGCCGGCGCCACGTTATTTGAGACCTTCCGCGGACGCGTCGCCGCCGAACCGTTCAACCTGGTGGCTACGATTATTTTTTTCCTGGCAATCCTGCATACGTTTCTGGCGCCAAAGTTCACGCGTTTGTCCCATCGGCTCAAGCACGCGCATGAACAGGCGCTCGCAAGTCAGGGACGCGTAATCACCGGCGAGGCCGGGCGAGCTCAAGTAAGCTTTTGGGCCGAGGCGTTCCACTTTCTGGGGGAGATCGAAGCGGTGTTTGGGATCTGGGTCATTCCTTTGCTGATCGCGCTTACGATCGAAAAAGGCTGGCCGGTGGCTCGGGATTATATCGGTCAGGGACTCGATTTCACTGAACCCTTGTTCGTGGTGATTATCATGACCATAGCGGCCAGCAGGCCGGTGTTAAAAATCACGGAGCAACTGCTGGGCCTGGGCGCAACAGTGGGGGGCAACTCGATCGGAGCGTGGTGGTTTACCATCCTGACACTCGGGCCATTGCTGGGCTCGCTGATCACGGAACCGGCCGCAATGACGATCTCGGCCCTGCTGCTGGCGCAAAAGTTTTACCATTGCAAACCCAGTCGTAAGTTGGCCTATGCCACTCTGGGCCTTCTGTTCGTCAACATTTCGGTTGGTGGCACACTAACACACTTTGCCGCCCCACCGGTGCTGATGGTGGCAACCAAGTGGGGCTGGGGCCTATTTCACATGCTTCAACACTTCGGATGGAAAGCCGTGCTGGGAATATTGGCAGCCAACGCGATCTATTTTGCTTATTTCATGCGTGAATTGCGACTTCTGGACAAGCAACAGCCCGACGGCCAAAATCAGACGGCGCCTTCAGTCAGCAACTCCGGCCCGCCCGCCTGGGTCACTGCGATCCATATTTTCTTCCTGGTGTGGACTGTGGTCACGAGCCACTACCCCGCGCTGTTCATTGGCGGTTTTCTCTTTTACCTGGCATTTCTTCAGGCAACCGAACAGCACCAGTATGAGTTGGAGTTACGTCCGGCTCTGTTGGTCGGTTTTTTTCTCGCCGGCCTGGTCGTACACGGCGGATTGCAAGGCTGGTGGATTGGACCCGTGTTGCGTGGTTTGACTGAAGTACCCCTGTTTGCGGTGGCAGGTATTCTGACCGCGTTCAATGACAATGCCGCCATTACTTACCTGGCGTCACTGGTGCCAAATCTTGCGGATTCATTAAAGTACGCGGTCGTGGCCGGGGCGGTGACCGGCGGCGGGTTAACGGTGATCGCCAATGCCCCCAACCCGGCCGGCCAGGCAATCCTGGGAAAGTTCTTTCCAGACGGCGTCGCGCCTCTCGGTCTGTTGCTGGGCGCTTTGTTTCCCACTCTCCTGATTGCGCTGATATTTCTGATTGTATAGTGGCCCCTTCGTCAGTTTCGGTGAAGGGGAAGCTCAACGTCTCAATTATTTTGCGGGCAATCAGGTGTCGCCGTTACAAAAAAAGCCGCCGGGCCTGATGCCCGGCGGCTCGTTTTAGAATTGTTTGAGCTTATGCCTTGAGACGGCTTTTGCCCATGGAGCCCTTTTTCGGCGCTCCATTGGAACGGACTTTGGCCGGCACGGTCTTGGTTTGAGCGGCTTCTTCCAAGGCGGCTTGCGCGGCGGCCAGGCGAGCGACCGGGACGCGGAAGGGCGAGCAACTGACGTAAGTTAAGCCGAGTCGGTGACAGAACTTCACACTGTCGGGGTCGCCACCGTGCTCACCGCAGATGCCGAGCTTGATGTCCGGCCGGTGACTACGGCCTTTCTCAACGGCTATCTTCATCAATTGACCGACACCGTTCTGGTCGATGGAAGCAAACGGATTTTTCCGAACAATTTCCAATTCCTGGTAGGGCGGCAGGAACGAACCGGAATCGTCGCGGCTCATGCCCAGGCAGGTTTGGGTCAGGTCATTCGTGCCGAAGCTGAAGAATTGCGCGGTATGAGCGATTTCGTCAGCCGTGAGTGCTCCACGCGGGATTTCGATCATGGTCCCGACCATGTAGTCGAGCTTGACCTTCTGCTCCGCCATGACTTCCTTGGCCACGCGATGGACCACCTCGACCTGGAGGTCGAGTTCCTTCTTGAAACCCACGAGAGGGATCATGACTTCCGGCTTCACTTTGACGCCGGACTTCTGAACCTCGGCGGCGGCTTCGAACACCGCGCGAGCCTGCATCTCGGAGATTTCGGGATACACCAGGCCGAGGCGGCAACCGCGAAAGCCGAGCATCGGGTTGAACTCGTGGAGTTCTTTGACACGTTGTTGGATCTTCTCGACGGGCACACCCATCTTCGCGGCCAGGTCTTTTTGTGCGGGTTCCTCGTGAGGAAGGAACTCGTGCAGGGGAGGATCGAGGAAACGAATGGTGGCCGGGAAGCCTTTGAGGGCTTTGAAGATGCCGACGAAGTCGGATTTCTGATAAGGCAAGAGCTTCGCCAATGCCTTTTTACGCGCTTCCATCGCCTGCTTGGCGCGCTGGTCGGGCGCGGCCGTAGCGTCGCCATCGGCGAGGATCATCTCGCGCATAGCGTCGATGCGGTTGCCCTCGAAGAACATGTGCTCAGTGCGCGTGAGGCCAATACCCGTAGCGCCGAATGCGAGGGCGTTCTCGGTCTGTTCGGGGGTGTCGGCGTTGGTGCGGACCTGGAGCTTGGTGACTTTCGAGCACCAGTTCATCAGGGTAGCATACATGCCGTAGGTCTCGCTCTTTTTGCCGTCGAGGGACTTCTCGACGAGCACTTGAACGATCTCAGAGGCGGCGGTCGGCAACTGGCCGGCATAGACATTGCCCAAAGTTCCGTTGATCGAGAGGAAATCGCCTTCGTTATAGGTCACACCATCCGCCACAAGAGTCTTGGTGGCGTAGTCAATCTGGAGCGCGCCGGCGCCGCAAACGCACACTTTGCCCATTTGGCGAGCGACCAATGCCGCGTGCGAACTGACGCCGCCCTTAGCCGTCAAAATACCTTGGGAGGCGATCATGCCGCGGAGGTCCTCCGGCGTGGTCTCGTTACGAACGAGGAGAACCTTCTCGCCTCGAGCCGCTGCCGCATCGGCGCGGTCGGCATTCAAATACATTTTGCCGGAGGCGGCACCGGGACCGGCGGGTAGTCCCTTGGCGATAACTTTGGCGGCTTTCTCGGCTTTCGGCTCGAAGATGGGGGCCAGTAACTGGTCGAGCTGATCGGCCGGGTTGCGGCGGATGGCCGTTTTCCAATCAATGAGTTTTTCCTGGTACATGTCCATCGAGAACTTCAGCGCGGCCAGGGCCGTGCGCTTGCCGTTGCGGGTTTGGAGCATGAACACCTTGCCGTCCTGGATGGTGAACTCAAAGTCCTGCACATCTTTGAAATGGGACTCCAGGGTCTTGCGGATATTATCCAGTTCGGTGTAGGCGGCGGGCATCTCCTTGGCGAGCTGCGCGACGGGCTCGGGAGTGCGGACGCCGGCGACAACGTCTTCGCCCTGAGCATTGATCAGGAACTCGCCGTAGAACTCCTTCGTACCATTGGCGGGGTTGCGCGTGAACGCGACGCCGGAACCGGAGCTGTCGCCGGTGTTGCCATAGACCATGGCCTGCACGTTGACCGCAGTTCCCCACTCGGTTGGAATATTGTATTTGCGGCGATAAACAATCGCGCGATCGTTCATCCAGGAGCCAAATACGGCGCCGGCTGCGCCCCAGAGCTGTTTCCAGGGGTCCTGCGGAAACTCACTGCCAGTCCGCTCTTTGATGAGAGCTTTGAACCGGTTAACCAGTTCTTTCAGGTCGTCCACGGTGAGCTTGGTATCTTCGACGTCGTTCTCGTGGCGCTCGTGCTTCAGTTCATGAATGACGACTTCGAACGGCTCATGATCTTCGCCCGGACGTTTCTGAACGCCCATCACGACGTCGCCGTACATCTGGATAAAGCGCCGATAACAATCCCAGGCAAAGCGCTCGTTTTTGGTCGCGCTCACCAGGGAAATGACGGTCTCGTCATTCAAACCGAGGTTGAGAATGGTGTCCATCATGCCGGGCATCGAGTCGCGGGCACCGGAGCGCACCGACACCAGCAGCGGCATGGCGGATTTATCGCCAAATTTGGTGCCCATGATTTTCTCGATGAAGGCGATGCCCTCTTTGGCCTGAAGTTGAAGATCTTTGGGGTAGGTACGCTTGTTATCGTAATAATAAGTACAAACCTCGGTGGTAATGGTAAATCCGGGTGGCACAGGCAGACCAATCCGGCTCATCTCGGCGAGATTGGCGCCTTTGCCGCCCAACAACGGCTTCATGCTGCCGTCGCCGTCGGCCTTCTTATTTCCAAACAGGTAAACGTATTTTGCTGCTTTTGGCATATTCAATTTCAAGTTTAAAGAATTCAGGTTCCAGCGGATAAATCCTCGGAATCAATGTGGATTGGACTCTAACAAAGCCGCCCCCCCTGTCAACGAACGAGTGGTTTCGGGCCGCTCGCACCGGCTCCGGCGTATGCACAAAACATCGGTAAAACCGGGCTATTTTCGCACACCCTCCTTCGAGTGGACAATAAAGGCTAAGTCTTCCGCAAAAAATGGGAGTCCGAAAAGCTCGCTCAGAGGACGAGTTGCAGGAGTCTCCGTTGACGGCACCGATTCTCAGAGTTGAGAGTTATGACGTCGGTGGATTGCAAATTGCAAATTTGTGGCGATTGCAAATTGTAGGTTGAGGGAACGGACCGGACCCGCCTTCGCCAAGGCTGCGGCGGGGCTTCGGGGGATATAGGGGGTTAGACCCGTGACACCCGTGACAAGCCGCATTACCGAGGAATTTTTGAAGGCGACCCGTGCCACAAACGTGACAAAAGTGGGTCAACCCGTGACAAATCGGGACCGCGGAAACCGGGTTGCAGGTTGCAGGTTCACGTTGGGGCCAGCAATCCGTGGATTTTTGGCGGGCTCGGTTCGTTGTTGGTTTCATGGGAATCGGTATCGCCGCCGGAGAGGTAAGGGGCCACTTTTTTCCTTTGAATTGCTTTGAATTAATTTGAAATCCTTTGAAAGCGGTTGAAATGACGCTGGGAACGGGATGCCGGATGTTCTCCACGGCGGGCCGAGTTCCGCGGGCTTCAGGACGGCGAAAAGGCGTTTGCCCGTCCTTCATGAACGCGTACTACGTCCGGATTGATTCGCAGTCTTCTTAGCTGGAGCGGCATTATTGAGAAAGCTGCGAGGTCAGGCCCGCGCCAACTGAACCACGGTCAAGGGCGCGCGCGCCCACAGCAACTAGGCTGAAGAGGTGTAATTAACCATACTCTGGAGTTTTACTGGAGGCTCCTCGTCCCGGCGATTTGAATGGCCAAATAGCACAGGCCACCATAAGCGCGAATGCGGCAATGAGGGTCGAGAGCCAACTCAACAGGATTATTGCATTCTGCCGGCAGATGTAGGAGGTCGTCTCAGAACCTGAATCCAGCAGTTTGCCCAGGCGGTCGCCCCAACGGTTTTTGCCGGATCGGCTGTTCAGTTCAGTTACCAATTCGGGGCGAAGAATTTCTAGCTCTCGCGCACTTAAAGTCTCGTTAGTGGGCGTGCTTCCTCCTTCAATGAAGGGTTGGCTCGTGAGGCTATAGTGGAACTTCGTCGTGCGCTTGTAGAAACCAAGATGCAAGCTGGCCGCCAGTGGGCCGATGGGCCACTCAACTGTTGTCCGCTGTTCGAACACCCGATTAATCCACCAGAGAGGCTTGATCCCTCGACGTAATCCGAACGGCACAAAACGAAACGAATTGTTCGTCTTTGTGACGAGCAAGCCTCCCTCCCACATTCGGACCACCTCAGTGGGTTCCGGCAATGGACCTGGAGGTCCCACAAGCTTGACGCTCACCATCAAAAAGAGAGGTGGGAGGACCCAGAGCCAGGCGGGCGCGCCAAGAAAACGGCGGGAAAGGCCGAGTTTCATAAGGTTATCCGCAAAGGTGACAGCGCTCAAGATAGTGTCAAGTGGAGAACTTTCCAAAAGTTCTGGACGGCGGGGGAAAGTATCCAAAGCGTGAATCAGTTTACCCTGCTTGAGCCTTTGGGTTGCGTTCGGCAGCGCAAGCAATACGTCAGAGCAGTTCTGAACAAGTGAGGCCAATTGCCAATAAGATTAAAATACCGTGTTCTGCGAACCCGATACGACAAAACCTCCAAAAATGAATCAAAAACCTTCGATGGGATTGAAGGCTTAGTTTTCGACAGTGTTGGGGATGCTACAATCCTGGCTTTGAGAGATGCTGCGCGGTTGATCCTTCGATGGCCTATGGACCGTCAGGAGTTGGCCGGGTCAGAACAGATAAGTTGTTCCGACCCCGGCACGGCTTTTCAGAACAGGGCTCCGGTTTAAGATGGATTTCTAGTCGCATGCCCTCCACCCTTCGGCAATGGAAGGACGGCGGACAACAGCTGCTATGGCAGCTCTGGTCCTTACTTTTTCCGTTGCCACGCCCCGCCTGCACGCGTTCGCGCTGATCGGACCTTTTGCCGACTGGATGGACGTCACGAACGACTTTCGCCACTCTGGCGACATTGGCGGCCCGATGGAGATCGATGAGGCTTACCGGTGGAACGTGCCAATCGTGACTTATGGATTTGACCAGTCGTTTCTGGATTACTTCGGATCCAACGGTGTCTGGGCTGCGGAAGCGGCCATCCAGATCATTAATGATCTGCCGCCAGCGTCTGTCCTGACGCTGACGAATTATCCCACCCACTCGCAACAACTTAACTACACGGCAAATGCAGAAGGGCTTTGGGACCTCAAATCGGCCACCCTCGCCGCCCTGATCGAGCAGTTAGGGCTGGCTCAGCCGACTCGATATACTTGCTCAGTTCGGCAGTGGGACGACAGCCTCAAGGGTTTCGTGAATGTAATTGCGGCAGGTCCTCCTTGGCCGGCAGGAACTGTTGCGGAGCGAAATGTTGATCCTATGACTCTACGCCCTTCCTATTACGTGAACGACGTGCTTTACGCGGCCTTTATTCAGTATTGGACGGTCGGCACATCAAGCGTTCCTTCCCTCGTCAGAACTGTTCCGTTCCCTGTCGATCCGACAGACAATTCATTCAATGCGGTTGCAGACTTTTTTCCATCGACCCAATTTATCCGCCTGCTGGGTTGATTTACACCGGCTTGACCTACGACGATACCGGAGGACTCAAATTCTTACTCGCCACCAACAACCTGTGTGTCGAAAGCCTCTTGCCAGATGTTCATTCGGCCCGTCCGAATACCGGGATCGTGCGCACCGCAACCAGGCCCGGCATCGACAAGCTCACCTTCGTGAGGCAACCAGTCGACCCGATGACTGGACACTTTCTAGCGTTTACTAACGACTATTCTGACACTTACTACCTTAACAATGCCGCCGTAACTCAGGCCGTTGAACGGGTAACACAGCAACCCGACTTTCTGTTTTTCGCTGGCGATAATGGGACATCTTCGATCAATCGCTTCCAGTTCTGCGGACGGGGACTTCGAACTGGGTGAATAACGCGCCCATTAATGGCGGCACAAACCAGTTTGGACCCGGCGTCATTGCGCCACCGGTGCGGATCACGTTTCACAAACGAGGTTCTCTAGTTTCCTCGGGAGAACCTTCCCCCGGCAATGCTTCGGCCTTGATTTTTAACTTCCAATGGGGGTCCTTTGACCAGTCGACGAATGTTCCGCTCTTATACCCGAATTTTGCCGCAGGTTCCGTCATTCCCCTATTGGTCCGTTTGCGTTTAACGAGTGGACCGAACGTCCTCTTGGGTCAGACTTGGCAGTTGCCAGTTCCGGTTGGAGGAACAGCTCAACTCCAAACTGCCACCAACCTGACCAACTGGGTTTCAATTATGACGGTGACGAACAACGGCGCGGTGGTCGAATGGTACCATACAAGTGAATCCAGCTCGCGAAGATTTTTCCGAGTAACTCAGTAGCCAAGCCGGGCCGTGAGAGACCTTCGTCATATCAAGTCCATTTAAGACCGGGCTCGCGTGAAATATATCAGGGGTGCACCGAAATCCCTTCCGATTCTCTGAGATCGGTGCACGAAAGGCTCAGAAGCCAGAACCAGGGGGTCAGTTAAATTATCCGGATGCATTCGACGCGAAATCACAAAAGGAAATCGGTGTTCCCGTGGTTTTCGAAATGGCGGGATTGTGTGCGAAATCCGGGAAACTCTGGCACCCGCTGGCGGGTGCAATGGAATTTGGGGCCGGTTACCGGAGGTCTACGCTGTGCGCTACGACCTCCGTCTGCTACCAACGACCGCGCACCCGTACACCACTAAAGAGTAGCAGGCTGCCTCCCTGGGCTTCCAAACGCAGGCGGTGGGACATCAGTTGCTCGCGCTGACGACCTTTAACTACGAGCTAATTCCTGTTCTGGGGTGGGCACGCGTATGACCGCCAGCGCCCTCACATTGCCTTGCCGTAACGATCCAACCGCTGCGTCAGCGCTAGCGCATCGGTCTTGTCGGTCTTCACACCCTTGTGTAGTTCATCCCAATTCTGCGGCCGGATGACCACGTTGCGGATCCCCAGCTTGAGCAGAGCGCGATGCAAACCGTAGCCCAGCGGCCCGGCTTCGTAGCAACTGTGCACTTCCTCGGCTTGCTCGAGCTGCTTGTTGGCCCAGACCAAAAAATCCTTGGGGGTGAACTTCTGCGCTGGTTGAGAGGTGGCGTGGTCGATCTGGCGGACCACTCGATAGCTGTCGGCATGAACATCGATGCCCAGGTTGATGCACTTGGCTTTGGGTGGCGTTTGTGTTTTAGTTGAGACGTGGGAGACGTGGGTGTTGGTGTTGTTTTTTTTAACTTGGTGTAGCGCCTTTTCGCTCACCCGCCAACACCCATGTCACTTCTATCTGGCAACCCTCGCGGGTTGCGGAGCCTGCCCAACCGATGAGCCTCGCAACCCATCGAATCTACTAATGCAAGCCCGCAACAGATGTAGATAGTGACAAGCGTTGAGATGTTGGGCTACTTTCATATGTCCCCTCCGGCACAAAACCCTTTGCATCTCATGCGGAAACGAAATCCCTCTTGGGACTGGACGATCGGTCCCCGCCCCTGAACATAATGTCGCCCAAGGCTGCAGGGTGGCGAAATTGAACAATGCCCGCGCGATGGGAACCTGCCGCCCTTGCAGGGCGGCCTGCCATCTCCGCGTCGGGTCCCCAGGGCGTTGCGCTGGGCTGGTACACTTCACGCCTGCGGCGTGCAAAGGCAGTCCATGCGCGTCTTGCCGCTGTGGTATTGTGGTGCACCCAAAGGGGTCACATCTTGGATCCCATCTTAGATACTAGCGCTCACTTGCCCCGGGTTTTGGAAATCGTCACCTTCCTCAGAAGCTGGATGGTTGCTTGGGGGCCTGGCGATGGGAGACTTAACTAGATGCGGTTCCACCAGTCTTTTGACAACGCGCCGACATTCCTCCCGCAGCTCGTTCAACTCCAGTCGATAGACCGCTAAAAGGCCCGCGAAACCAACGAGGCAAATCATCGATGCCAGCCCAAGCACGCAAAGAAGTCTGAAGACGAGCTCAGACCCACCGTTAGGGAAACTCTCGACCAAAATTCCGCCGTATCCAATCCCAGCTAACGCCAGGAACGGGAACAGAGACATCACCGAGGCCACGCGTTGCACACAGCGCTGGTTAGCCTGAACCTGCGCAATTCTCTTTTCCAGTTTGCGGCATTCGGCGCTCTCGCCGCGACTAATAATGTGCCTCAAAAAAGCCGTCTCTCTTTGGTGCTCGCTCATAACGGTTAAATTTTTCTAAATGCTTGCGAAAGACGAACCAGCTCGGCCGTTCTTATGACACTTGTACTGGATGCGCCAAAAGTCGCTTGATTGAAAGCGAGGGACTAACCGTGGGGGACTTCCCCCATGACATTTTCCCAATGTCGGCTGTCGTTCACTGGATGGTTCTTTCCGTCACCGTGGCGGGCGTGTGCCATGGCTCAGCTACCGAAGCGGAGATGCGTGGCTTGAATGAGTTGTTGCGCAGCAATCCGAATTGAATCGAGGGCGGGGTTGGGAAGTTTTGAGCGCGAGACGGCGCGAATCGATTAACGCAGGTGCTTGACAGTGCTTCATGCCCTTAGGACATTACCGCTCAACCCCTTCGAGGATACGAATATGCCTGATCTAAAGGAATGGATCTGCCGGCTTAAGAAACAAGCCAGCGCAGCGTTTTGGAGTATGCCAGCCGTCGTTTTGTTTTTCGCCATTTTGCCGGCGTTCTTTGTCCTGAGCGGAACGTTTCATTGGATCATGGCCATCCTGATGCTGGTTCTCTCGCTGGGAATCGCTCTTGGGGGCCAATCGTCCATCCGCAAAACATGCGCCTCGTTGCTGGAGGCCGGCGAGCTAGCGAAGGCTGAAGACGAAAGAAGGCGTCAACAGTTTCTGGAGCTGCAGGAAACCTGCCGCCAAATGGAAGTGGAAAAGAAAAAAGCGGCCGAAGAACGGCAGGAACAGCAGCGCCGCTTGGGGGAGGAACAAACCAGAGCGGCCGCTGTGCTCCAGCAGGCGGAGGCTTTGAAACAGGAAAAGGAGCGGCTGCTGGCCGACTACCGGCAGCTCAGACAGGAACTGACCGATGCAATCGATCGGCGGCGGCTTTCTGAGACCCGCAATCAGGACTTGGATCTCCGCCTGCGCGAAGTCGAGGCGACTTACGCCGGCAGTTTCAGTAAACTGAAGGAATCCGAACAGGAAATCATTAGATTGAAGGAGAGCGTTCGGACCTTGCAGGCTGAAAACGATTCGTTTCGACAAAACCTGGCTCGACAGTTGCGGGAGTTGGAAGTAGCCGGGCACGAACGCGCGGCCACGGAAACCCGCTTTTTCCATCTGAAACGCGAAGTCGACGGGCTCAAGTCCCGTGCCGAGGGTGCCGAGGAGAGAGTGCGCTACCTGGAAGGCGATTTACCGAAGCAACAGGAATTTGTCGCTCGCAGAGAAACCGAGAAGCTCTTGGAGGCAGAACAAGCGAGGAATCGAGAACTGGAGCTGCAGAAATCGGCGCTCGAGTCCGAAATCCAGGAACTTGAGCGAAAGGCCGGCGGAGCCGAGGAGGTCATCAAAGAGCTTCACGGGCTTCTTCAAAAAAACCTGGCTGAACCTCACGCCGAGATGGGGCATCACTTTGTGTGGCAGGTGAACCATTTCCACGAAAACGAGGTCACCCTTAATTTTTTGAATCGCGGTGTGCCGATGGATTTGATTGGCACAACCTCCCAGCCTGGCCTGACGATCGAGTCCCCGGCCGGCCGGCATCTGGGACGAAATGAATCTGGCACCATCAGATTCTCGTCCAGAGCAAAACTGCCGCAGGAATTCCTGGTCCATGTCCGGATGACCGCCTTTGCCCAGGAAGCATCTTTTCGCATTCGGCCGTTTGCAGAGACCAAGATTGAGCGGCTTTAGGACGAGGACCTTTATGGTCTGTACACTTGCAGCATGCAAAACCGTAAATCTGTGCAACTGCCCCCCCACTGCCGAACCCGTAGTTCGGTTCCAAAAGCGGCGCAAAGCGCCGCACTCCAAGACGCTGGCGCGCAAGTCCTGGGGCGGGTTCATCATCGGGGCGCTTTCCAGGAACGGAACGAACTCCGAAGGTTTTGGAGTGCGCCGCTGTGCGGCGCTGTTGGGCGCAAAAGTAGCGTCGAGCGGTTTGATTTGTTTCGCGAGCCGCCCGTCGTCCGGTTCCAAAAGCGGCGCAAAGCGCCGCACTCCAAGACGCTGGCGCGCTGGTCCTCGGGCGGGTTCATCATCGGGGCGCTTTCCA